>ERZ808044.114-NODE-114-length-114309-cov-12.238112_pt1 | contig 114309 bp, 96 predicted proteins | sample MGYA00380195_ERZ808044 | MGnify/ENA primary metagenome ERZ808044 (study PRJEB31490, sample SAMN06133423) | mouse gut metagenome | isolation source: Z7_2 | host: mice | place: China: Chengdu | collected 2015-05 ...
GATCAGGAGAGAGGATTATATGAAAATAGTAAATGGAGTCTACACTTCGGCTAAAATATTCACAGATACAATCGAAGCATATGCGGTCGCGCAGATACAGATGCTCTGCGACCAGGAAGCCTTTGCGGGCTGTACGATACGGGTGATGCCTGACGTCCACCCGGGCAAGGTCGGGACAATCGGGTTCACATCCACCGTGGGCAGAAAGGTTCTGCCAAACGTTGTCGGGATTGACGTAGGGTGCGGCGTGACACTGGCGAAGCTAAAGGGAAAAAAGGCAGAGTTCCAGAAGCTGGATAAGGTGATTCGGGAAGGTGTGCCGTTGGGAGCTCAGATTCGCAGGGAACCGCACCGGTTTATCCGGGAGTTTGATTTTCTCAAGCTGAACTGTGTGGAGCATGTAAATATCGAGAAAACCAAGCGGAGCCTTGGGACACTTGGCGGAGGGAATCATTTTATTGAGCTTGACCAGGACGGGGAAGGGAGCCTTTACGCAGCGGTTCATTCCGGGAGCCGCAGGTTAGGGAAAGAAGTGACCGAATATTATCTGGCCAGGGGGCAGAAGGAATTGAAAAATCAGGGGATCTCTGTCCCCTATGAGATGACTTATCTGGAAGGCGCGTTGATGGAAGCGTATCTGCAGGATGTACAGACGGTACAGGAATTCGCGGAATTAAACCGGTATGCCATATTAGATGAACTGGCAGGCGGGATGAAATGGAAGATAGAAGAGCAGATCTCGTCCGTGCATAATTATATTGAGGAATCAGAAGCCGGGAGGATTCTTCGAAAGGGTGCAATCTCGGCGAAGAAAGGGGAACCGGTGGTAATTCCCATCAATATGCGTGACGGGATTCTGCTTGGGACGGGCAGGGGAAATGCAGACTGGAATGTTTCTGCACCCCACGGTGCAGGGCGGAGAATGAAGCGGGAAGAAGTAAGGGCAAGGTTCACACTGTCACAATTTAAAACAGAGATGAAGGGCATCTACAGCCCCAGCATCAGCAAAGATACATTGGATGAGGCCCCGTTTGCCTATCGGAATCTGGAGGAGATAGAAGGGAAGATCAAAGATACCGTTGAAATCAGCAAAAGGATGAAACCAGTATATAATTTTAAAGCAGAATGAGAGGAAGAAGGAAATGATAATACAATTAAGTTCAGGACAGGGACCGGCAGAATGTGAACTGGCAGTCAGCAAGCTGTACGACTCCCTGAAAAAGGAATTCCCGGATATTCAGATGATCTCCTGCCATGAGGCGAAGAGGACGGACGGCTGTACCTCTATCCTCTTTGAGACAGGGCAGGATTTGTCAGAATTAGAGGGCAGCATCCAGTGGGTCTGCTCAAGCCCCTACAGACCCACCCATAAACGCAAGAACTGGTTCGTAGATGTGAGTGTGATACCAGAAGCAGAAGGGTCTGCAAAGAATTATAAGGAACAGGAAATCCGGTTTGAGCGGTTTCATTGCGGCGGCAAGGGAGGGCAGAATGTCAACAAGGTGGAGACAGGCGTAAGGCTGGTCCATATCCCGACAGGAATCACGGTTACGTCGACCTCTGAGAGAAGCCAGTTTGCGAATAAGAAGGATGCACTTGACAAGCTGAATCTGATCCTGCGTCAGAAGGAACTGGAGGGGAAGCAGAGACAGATTCATTCCGCATGGAGGGAGCATACGAAGATCGTAAGAGGGAATCCTGTAAGGATATATGAGGGGATGGATTTTAAGAGAAAGAAATAAGGAGACGGGCAGAAGATAAAAGGCTGAAAGAATAATGGCAGTATGAGATAGCAGATGCAGCAGAAACAGAATGATAGAAAGCACAACAGCTAATTGAGGTGTCCAAATCGGACACCTCGTTTAGACTGGAGGTTATTTTGGCATCTTTTTAATTACCTCTTTTATATTAATATTGTGGGAAAATGCAATCTTTCGGAGTTCGGGAATGAATGAGATCAAGGTTTCTATCATTAGCGGACGGACATTAGGGATATAGCTGGTGGCAGAGATAATAAAATGTATGTGCAGGTGTTCCGTATCATCATGCAGAGCATAACAGACCGGGTAATTTTCTGAAAACAGGAGGGCGATCTGATTGGCGAACTGGCTGATCAATCCGATGTCTTTAAGCTTTTTAAAGGAGATAATCAGGTGTTGTACTTGTTGGCTGCAGGCATTTTGAGGGAACATTTCACGTGTCTGATGGAAGAGACGGATGGCGTTTTCAGTGGAGGGAGGCCAGACTCCATAATAGTATTTATAGGAATTTTCAAGCCTGTTGATATAGCTGATTGTATTTTCGATGGCATCTGGGTTTGAGTAAGAGTCCATCTTAAGGGTCAGGTTTGCTTCCGTCATAATTTCATCATCTCCTTATATAGATTTTCTTTTACGGTATCTGGGATAGAAGGATTGATATTGATGGTATTCATTAGCTTGTTTCGGAAGATGTTAAATCTTACTTGTTCTGTAAATGGGGAAGAGAGGCTGTCATTTTTTTCTTCGGATTCGATGTAAGCCATGACACTGCTCAGAACCAGTGTAGAGATACCGGTATTAGTCTTTTGGGCAAATTCATCAATTTGTTTTCGTTCTTTGGGCGTACACCGGCCTTTTATGTACTTGCTTTTCGTTTCTTTCATTTTCTTAAATCCTCCAATTTTTTTACCATACAGTTATGATTCATGTGAAGTTTTATCAGATGAAGCAAATCAATGTCAGGTAAGAATGATTCATTATCACAAGATGTGATGATATTGGATATTAATCTTGATAGTATGATTGCTATAGATAAATATATTATAATATAGTATAAATGTATTATATTATATAGTATAAATATATTATAGAATATAAATGTAGTATATATATAGTGTTATAGTATTACTATTGTTCTTATCTATATCTATGTAATAGCATATAGCAGGTAACTACAGGCCGCAGCATCAAGACAGGACTGGCTCCAGACATACCGGTACAGGTATCTTACACTGGAGACAGTTCTGTTTTGTGCCACAACCTATTGTAGTTACCATCGGCAACCTGGTTTCAACTATATGTTAGTGTAGTTTATTTTTATAATTATATTGTGGCTTTTCTTATATATATTAGATGCACGTCTCCGATCTGCTTCCATACCGCTTAAACCGCTCAAACCGTCTGTACAGAGCATGTATTTCAGCAGTATCGGGGGTTGTTTTTATCGGCGGTTTGGGCGGTTTATGTGGTTTCGGGATGTTCCCGTCCAATTCATGAGGTTATATGCAAAGAGAGATTTCATAGAAAGTAAGAATTCCGTTTTTCAATAATATATTATTTCTATGAAACCAGTTTGGCAGAGTGGATTTTATAGTGATTGTGAAAGGGGGAGAATAAAGTATGATAGAAAATACAAAAAGGTATAATTAGGAATGCATTGAACGGGGAATATTGGTGGATTATTTTAGGTGGGAGGGAAAAGAGGTGAAATATGTTGATTGCAGAGTACGGCTATAAGGATGATATTCGGGTGAAACAGGAAGAGTCTTGGCTGTAGTATGGAAGATGTCGAATGTGTAAGAAAGATGTTTGGGATATAGTTGCGGGAATTCATGAAAATGCTGTTGGAGTGAATCTGACAGCGTTTTTTTATTGCCCGCGGGAATAAATCAAGGATGGAGGCAGATATGAAGACGATCAGTTTACTTAATTTAAAGGGCGGTGTGGGCAAAAGCTTTACGGCCGTCAATATGGCTTATGAATTATGGCGCAGGGGCAGCCGGGTTTTATTATGGGATAACGACAAGCAGGGGAATCTAAGCAAATCATTTGGCAGGTATGATGCAAAACAGATTGCCCCGGCCGCAAAGATTTTGGACGGTGGCTGGCAGAATCCAGAGGAATTGATACAGCCGACGGATTACGAAAGGATGGATATCATAACAGCAAATATGTCATTGTTTGGAGCGTCATGGAATTTAGTGAGGGAGGGGGAGAGCGATATGACAGGGAGATACCAAAGATTTATAAAAGCCGGTATCAAAGGCCGGGAAGAGGACAGCATTTGTAAAAGATATGATTACTGTATTATAGACAATCCGCCGGATATCGGGATTAATGTGGTCAATGCCCTTGTGGTTACAGATGAAGTGATTGTCCCTGTAAAGATTGATGAAAATGCGTTAGAAGGGCTTGATATTGTGGCGGGACAAGTGAAGGATGCAAAAGTTTTGAATCCGTCGCTGACGTTAAGAGGAGTGCTGATTACTATTTACCAGAATACAGACGGAGAAGCAGCAGGACTTCAGTGGCTTGAACGGGAATGGGAGGATGAAGGAAGCGGTCATTACAGGCAGTATAAGATACTCGGCAGAATCCGGTATTCTGCAAAGGTGGCGGAAAACTCATTTGTTAAGAAACCGATTTATGAATACAGCCCCCGCTGCAGGGCGGCGCAGGATTATAAGCATTTTGTAACCGGTTATACGGGGATAGGGAGGTGATGAGAAGTGGCAAAATTTGGTATTAATGACCTGATAGATATCAAGAAAAAGGATTCCCGGATGGGTGCGGTCAATGAATATCAGGAGATCTGGCTGAGCCCCTATGATGTAAAGCCATCGGAAAGCAATTTCTATTCACAGGAGAAGATTGAAGAACTGGCAGATAGTTTTCTGACGGTAGGACAGCAGCAGCCGACCGTCCTGGCGAGGGTGGAGGGGGAGTTCCGGATTGTGAGCGGCCACAGACGGAACCTTGCAAATATCAGAAACCTTGAACGGGGGCATGAGGAGTATCGGAAAATACGTTATCTTTATAAGGATATGACGCCAGCAATGCTGGAATTGTCTCTGATCATGGGCAATGCGCTGAACCGGGAGCTTACGGCATGGGAGAAGACCCGGCAGGCACAGAGGCTCAAAGAGACACTGGTAAAAGCCAGGGATGAAGATGGGTTGGAGATACGGGGGAAACTTCGGGATGTGATAGCGGATCTTATGAATGAGAGCAGTTCCAATATTGCGAGGATGGAAAGTATCAGCAGTCATGCGGCCGCGGAGATACGGGAAGAATTCAAGAAAGGGAGCATTGGTATTTCTGCGGCATATGAGGCGTCAAAACTGCCGCCGGATGAACAGAAGGAGTTTGCAAAGAAAATAGCAGAGGGAAATCATGTACGGGTGAAGAAGATCAGAGGGAGGACGGCAGAAGATAACAGGATGCGTGGGACAGACCCGGCGGCAGGAAGAACAGCAAATGTCGGGTCAATGTGCAGGGGAGCGTCGGGGGCGTCCGAGGCATGTGACCGAGAAGAGACGGAGGGCAGGAGAGAGGGAGAATCAGGCAAACGTGGAGATAAACGTAGAGATAAGCACCGGGAGATCTTGCGTGAATGGGGGAGGCAGGACACCGGGAATATTACTGTCTCAAAAGCAGTGTCGGATGCCATACAAAGGGTGTCCGAATCGGACATCGGAAAGGATGGATGGGAGGATACGGAATGGACGGTATACCTTACTAAGATGATTATGGATTTGGCAGACCATGTGAGTGAGGGAGATCTGTATCTGCTTCATGATATCATGATCCGATGCCGGGAAGGCTGAAGGGATGAAATAAGATTCTAAAAAGAGAGTGTCCGATTCGGACACAGGGATTATATGCAGCATGGCCGGGGCAGAAATGCTTCGGTTTTTCTACTTAAGAAGGGAGAAATTACGGATGAAAAAGACACAGGTATTGACACAGGAGCAAAAGAAATTTGCTGAACAGCATCATTCCCTGGTGGAATGTTTTTTAGGGAAACAGCACTTGGAGAGGGCAGAATTTTATGATGTAGTGATCTTCGGGTATCTGGAGGCGGTTTGCGAGTATCTGGAGAAGCCTGAACTTTCAAAATATGGGTTTTCATCTATTGCATGGAGGAAGATGAAGAATTGTGTGGTGAAAGAATATATATACCGCGGCCAGCCTAAACGGAAAGCATTTACCGAAACGTACTGTGAAGACTGGGGAGACGGGTTGCCCAAGAGGCAGGCTTTAGAACAGATGAATCTTCATATGGAGAAACTGGAGCACCGGGTACAGTTAGGGCAGCTATTATCCCGGATGACGATGAAAGAGAAAGAGGTTGTCTGTATGAGGGCTGCAGGGTATACATACCGGGAGATCGCAGAGCATTGCAACATTACGATGCGGGGAGTTTCGGCGCGGTTATTAAGGATGAGGCAGAGGCTTCGGGCCATGGCATTGATTTGAATGGTTATGTTAGGCACGGATAGAGGGGCAATTTTGAGGGCCTCGCGAAATACCAAGGTAATCGGCTACAATAAAAAGAACCTTGAGAGGGAGTTTCAGAACGGGAGACAATATAATTAGGTAACAAAGCAGGATTAGGTGAAAGGGGAGAGAAATTAAATGTGAATTTTATTGTAAAGGCGGAAACTTTTTTGTATAATTGAGATGAGACAGGAGTAGATTATATTGTATTTTGTGTCACAGATTTTAAGGAATTGAGGTGTTGAAGTGCAAGACGATACAAAACAAACACAGAAGGTCATGGCAAAGCGTACAGCAAAAAACAGCGTATTTCTTGACCTTTTTCAAAATAAGAGTTATCTGTTAAAGTTGTATAAAACGCTCCATCCGGAGGACATCACTGCAACAGAAGACTCCCTTACGGATGTGACGATCACAAATGTGTTGACTGATAATTTGTATAATGATTTAGGTTTTATTGCCAATAATAAGTTGCTGATACTTGTAGAGGCACAGTCGACATGGACAGTGAATATTTTAGTAAGAGTTTTGCTGTACTTGGCGCAAAGCTATCATGAATATTTTCAGCGTACTGGCCAAGACGATTATAAAAGTCGGAAAGTCAGAATGCCCAAACTTGAATTGTATGTGATATTTACAGGCAATAAGGGCAGAAAACCCAACAGAATAGTATTGTCAGAAGAATTTTTTAAGGATGCGGATATAGATATTGAAGTTAAAGCTAAGGTGATCTATGAAAGTGATACAGATGATATTATCAATCAGTACATCGTTTTCTGCAAAGTTTTTAACGAGCAGACAAAACAACATGGAATGACACAAAAGGCAGTTACGGAAACGATTCGCATATGTAAAGACAGGAATGTTTTAAGGGAATATTTGCTTGACAGGGAAAAGGAGGTTGTGACGATAATGATGAGTTTGTTTGATGAAGAACAGATAATGAAATCGTTTATTAAAAGTGAAAGGCATGACGCAGACAGAGAAACGGCAGGAAGAATGATAAAAATTGGAAAACTATCACTTGATGAAATTGCACTATATGTTCCTTCATTATCATTAGACGAATTAAGGGAGCTTGAAGCAGAAGTTATGCAGTTGGCATAGTCAGCAAAACAATTCAATATCAAAACAACAGCGTAGAGGCGCATGGAGCAGTAAATTGTAAACCATGCGTCTTTTTTGCGCCCAAAAGGAGGAACCTGAGCAGCAATATTCAGACTACTACCTTTTTTGATACCAGTGTCAAAAGAATGGACAGAGATGTAATGTAAGGTGTCCGATTCGGGCACCTAGAAAAAGAGCAAGATTGCGATGGAAAGAGGGAAGACAATGGAAAATAAAACAGGAGAAAACTATTTTATACCCCTTGTAAAGGTGAGTATGATAAGGGAAAAAGAACTGCCGTATACAATAAAGGAGATTGATTCGTCAGGGAAGGCAGCCGAATTAGCGGGACAGATTTTGAAAGGGGCGGACCGGGAATATATGCTGATCCTGTCTATCAGTTGTGCCTGTAAGCCGGTCGCTGTGGAGATTGCGGCGATTGGGACATTGAACGGACTTATGATTCAGCCAAGGGAGGTCTTCAAACATGCGATTCTGTCAAATGCGGCCGGAATCGTGCTGGTCCATAACCATCCATCGGGGAGGTGTACAGCCAGCAGGGAGGATGAAGACGTTACGAGAAGAATGATGAGGGCGGGTGAGATTCTGGGGATTCCGATTGAGGACCATATCATCATAGGGGATGGATATTTCAGTTTTCGGGAGGAAGGGCTGATAGCGAAGTGGCAGGCAGAAGTTTGCCGGGATAAACAAGTCGACTGCCTGTTTCAAGCCGAGTTTGCGCAGGGAGTGAAGAAAGAGATTAAGATATGGCGTAAATATGCAGATAGGGATCGTTATTTTGTACGGTCAGTATTTTGAGCCTGTCAAAAGCAGAAGAAAATGAGTAAGGAGAAGAGAATGAATAAAATTAAAATAGATCAGTATGCGGTCAGAGAAAAAGGAAGGACTTATGAGATTTTAAAATTTCCGTTCGTAAAATATATGTGGGCATTTGATGATTACCCGGAAGAAGATATGCTGATGGTGGATGGCTGTAAGGAAGCATTCAAGTGGATGAAATACGCGTTTGCAATTTTGGCAAATTATCCGGACAAGATTATCTATTTTCCATGTAAACAGGACGGGATTTACTGGTATTATAACAATAATTATCATCTGGTACTGTGCAGGCCGGAAGTACAGCTTCGCCGTTCTTTGTGGCCGCGGATAAGAAAAAAGATGGATTTGAAGCATGCGGTAGAAAAATTCGTGCTGTCATATGACCGGAAGAAACTGGATGATTACTATGAAAAAGGGCTTTGGAAGAGATATCCTGTAGAAACATGGCGGGATAGAAAATTCATTCAGAATCCCGGGTCTAAAAAGGGATATCAGACGCATGTGGAAGAAATCGTAGGAGATACAGTGTTTATGGTTCTGAACAGGGTAGAATGTTTTGAATATCATTATGGCACAGCCAGAGATCTGGATGAATACCGCTCGGGAAAGGATTGTCATATTTGGGGGCCGATTGGATGGATTGTGTCGGATGGAAATATCAGGAGTATGATTGAAGAGCAGGAGAAGAGCCGGAAGGAGACAAATACAGAGGGCAGAGCGGAAGTGCTTTCCTGATATTGAGAACATGCAAGAAGTGGATAAGACATATGAAGAGAGCAAAAGGAAGCAAAGATACTTACCGACAATGTAGATTCTGTATGTTTGGACAGCTTAGGAGATTACTGGATTTGGAGATGTTTGAAAGAACAAAGCTGTGTATTGTGCCAGATTGCCATATGGGGCAGACATCGTCATAGATTTACTCATCTGAGATAGGAGTTTGAAAACAGGTGTCTGTTTTGATGCAATGCAGGGTGTTCGATTCGGACACTTTGAAGAAAAGCAAATTGGCTACTTCAGTTTCCTGAAGGGATAATAGCAAAGTGGAAGGCAGAAGAGAGGGAATGATATGGTAAAACTTGCATCTGCCTGAATAACAAAAGGGATTCTTAAAGATGCAGAAAACTACTTTGGAAGGAGGATTGAGGCGTGTAGAAAAGTTGCGCTTCAAAAAGGTATGGATCAGAGGATCAGGGAGTTATATCTTGCAGTAAGAAGAGAGGAGAAATTAAGTGTTGCCATCAGTGAAGAATTAAAGGAAGAAATCGTGGAAATGTTGCAAGAAGCCGTGGATGGGAAGGAGGGAAGCGAGTTTGAACGAATCCGGGATGCAACATTTATGGCGGTCAGTGTGGGAGAAGAAAATGGTTTCGTGATGGGATTTAAGTATGCGTTTCACCTGTTTGCGGAATGTATTGGGAAGTAGAGGAGACGTATAGCAGAGCTGGACGGGCGGGTTTGCATGAACAGTTGCAGTATAGTAAGTATTTGTGTTAAAGGAAGCAGGAGTAATACATAGAGATTTTGAAAGGAGAAATACAATGAAAACGAACTGCTGCATACAACGGGGAATATGAAGGATATTTCTTGCTGTATGTAGCAGTTCTGTGATTAAGTTGGAAGAAAGCTGTATATGTTCAGTTATCTTGATACGGCATTGCATGATTAATGATAAATAGAACGAATCAAGAAAAACGGATTATTCTGTGGGAGATGGAGTTTTTTCAAACAAATCACCAACAGGGCAGCCTAGTATCGTGCTCAGTGTGTCGAGATTTTCAAAGCGGATGGACTGGGTCTGGTTGGTTACCATGCGGTTGAAGTTCTGGTAGCTTAGATCCATCTGCTTGAAAAGCCAGTATTTTGTATGGTTTTGCTCCTGAAGTATATCTAATACGCGTAAACGAACCATTTGGAACCCTCCTTTTTGTTGATTATACCGGAAAAACAACTTTTGCATGAATGATGTAAAAGAAAGTTATTATTGCATATCTTATGTATAAGAGATATAATGTATAAATGAGATTAATAATATTCGTCAAGTTTAAAAAGGAACAGGGGATTGGGGGAGGATAGGATAAGGAAGTTTATCAGATAATTAAAAGAATAATCAGATAATTTAAAAGAAGGAGCAAAGAAAAGATGAAAAGAAAGTTAATGAAAAGAGTTCTTACTTTTATGATGCTGTTTGCCTTGTTGATTTCGACAGCTAGTCCTGTTTTTACTTATGCTTATGCGGAAGAACTGCCGGGAAATGAGGAGAAAAGGGATACAGAAAATGTCGGCAGTATAGAAAATAGCCAAGAGACTGAAGGGGGGGAAGCAGTAGTGCAACCTGAAGGAGTTGATGGCACAGAAAGCGGAGATAAAACAGATAAGAATGATAACGGTCAATATGATGTGACGAAGCCAGTTATTGAGAAAGTTGAATTTCCCCAGCAAGGAACAATTGTTAAAGCAGATGCTACAATCCTGCTATATGTGTATGCATATGATACGGGGACAAATGAAGGGGCATTAGATGTAGCAGTAAGTATTTCAACAGTGGAAACAAGTGATTATGGATCGGTTTCGATGAAGTGTTCTTATGATGAAAAGGAAAAACGTTATGTATGTAATTGCGTACTTAATGGCTCAAGTGTAGAAAAGATTGCAGTTTCCAGTATTAGAGCGACGGATAAAGCAGGTAATTACGTCGATTACACATGCTATGATGAAAACGGAGACTACAAATATTGGGTTAATACTGAACAGAAGGATTCAAAAGAAATACATATAAAAAGATTTGAGTTTAAGCAGAATGGGCAGACTTTAAATGAAAAAGATAGTTTAGAGATGTTTCTAGAATTGGAAGAAGAAATAGAAGATGATTATAGTATTTATGTATCTTTTGAAAAGGCAAGTGAAATAGGGACGAGTAGTAGAGAATTCTATTTGAATCGTGAAGGTAATAGAAAAGAGTTTAGTTGTACGGAGATTGTTAACATTTACTATGAAGATGGGGAATGGATTTTAAAAGAGATTTATATGAAAAAGGGATCTCTGGGAAAAAGGGAAACTTTGCAGATGGATCATATTGAGGAATGTAAATATATGGTCAAAAAAACAGAAACAGAAGTTGTAAAAGAAAAACCGGTTATCGTATCTGTTTCATTGGATAAGAACGGGGAGATGCTTTCTGCAGGAGATGAGGCTAAAATTACAGTAGAAGTGACTTCTTCTGGTCAATTGAGTGAATATGGAACTGTAGAATTTATGCCTGTTTCAAATATTAATTCTTCATATCCAACGAAGACGGTAGATTTAATTTATGATGCTGATGCGGGAATTTATCAGGGGATTTTAAGGATTACTGAGGATACTTATCCCTGTGAATGGTATATCCAGAGTATAGCTATCTCTGATGAAAAATATAATAGGGCTGATGACAGTAAGTTTACAGAAGGGGCACCTTATTATGTAAATGTGAGAAATGGAGATACGTTTGTAAATCCAACATATAATATTAATCTTGATTTTCGGGTATTGGATGAAAATGGAGATCAAATTAGCGTTTTGCAAGTACAAAAGGAAAATGTGGAGCGACGTCAGACATTGAAAGAAGTGGGTGTGGTATTTCCCGAAATGAATTCCCGATATCCAGATTTTACCCAGATTGGATGGGAGGACTCTAATGGAGAGCAGATAACGGAAGACACGCAGATTATGGGTAATTTAGGTTATATGACAGTGTACGCAAAATATAATAAAAAACTCATTGATGTGTATTTTCAGACGTTGAAAAAAGATGGAACACTTTCTGTGGAAAAGAAAGAAATAGTACTTCCATATGGTGCAACCTATGGAGATTTGAGAAAGGAAATTGAAAAGACTGCTGCGCCAGAAGTTATTCCAGGGCTGACGTTTCAAAAATGGGAGATGTCAGAAGATTATACAGATGAAAGTGTTATAATGTATATGAGTGAGAGTATGAGAGCATATGCCATTTGGGATAAATGTTGTATTGGTGTCTCTTATAATTATATAGATGCGGAAGGAAAATGGCAGATTTTAAATCGACCGATCATTTTAGAAATAGGAGCAACATATGGAAATGCAATAAAAGAAGCTCAGAAATATATGCCAAAAGATATTACAGGAAAATATAAATTTGAGCAATGGGATGTTAAATATAATGGAACAGAAAATGCGGAGGTTCCTAATTTTGCAACTTTCATTGAACTTACAGCAAAATATTCAGGGAAAGTGGCAATACCGGTACGATATGGAAATGTTTATGATGAAGAGGGATGTTATTCCAGAGAGTTTGCGGGAGTATTAGTTGTTGATGAAGGAACAACAGGTGCTCAAGTTATGGAAATGCTTGACAGGTGGGAAAAACCAAGGTTTTATCCAGGATTAAGATTAAAAAAATGGAAGTATATAGGCGTAGGTCAGATAGATTCCACAGGTGGATGGGAGATTGTAGGAGATGAGGTCATTAGAAACGGGCAAATTATTGTTCAAACAGCATCGTATGAAAACTGTCTGATTCGATATCGTATCGATCCTATATTCGATCCATCGTTTGAAGAAGAATGGGATTGGGAGAGAGAAATAAACTGGGATGATCATAATCTGGAAGCTATTTTTTGCCAAGTGGCAGAAAAAGGTGAGAAAGTTTCATTTCCTGAAACTTTTGAAGGGTATCAAAAAATCATATGGGTAGATAGCCGATATCAACCGGGAGATGTATTTACTGTAGAACAGGAAGTTATGGGGTTCGCTGGATATGGAATAAAAGATTCTGTAGATCCGGACCAGCCAATAAGTCCAAGTAAGCCAGTTATTCCAGAAAAACCAATTACACCAAATAATCCGGAATTTCCAGAGCAGGTGAATCCAATGCAAGAAGATAAACTGTCGGAGTCGGCTGTTCAGGGAATTGTAAATACGATCAATAAAGCAGGAAAGGGAGAATTTGTTCGTGTAGATATGGGTAATGCTACAGTGGTATCAAAGGAAATCTTGGAAGCTGCTAAAGGAAAAGATGTGAATATCCAATTAAATATGAACGGCTATACCTGGACTATTAATGGAGCAAGTATTCTGGCAAATGATCTTAAGGATATCAATCTCAAAGTGATACCAGACACAAATAATATTCCGAGCAAGACGATACAGGCACTTGCGGGTGATAATCCGACTAGGCAGCTTACTTTACTCCATGAAGGAGATTTTGGTTTCAAGGCGACACTAACAATAAACATGGGAAATGAATATTTAGGAAAATACGGCAATTTGTATTATCATGATAGTGATGGAAAGATGGTGTTTATAAACGCGGGGAAGATTAACTCCAATGGAGATGTAAGCTTGGAATTTTCTCATGCATCAGACTATGTAATTGTTATGAATGACAAAAAGATGTCACAGACAGATGTTCCATCATCTATTGCGCCAATGGCAGACGACAAACAGAAAGTTAATCAAAATAAGAGTCCTAAGACAGGAGACAATGGGATAGAGTTTATATGGATGTTTTGTGGCCTTTCAGCATGGGGAGTAATTCGTTTTATACGGAAGAAGGATTATCATGTGTAAATGATTTCGATAGAAATCGTAGAAATGGGTGTGGCAGAAGGTGGGAACTTTCTGCTGCATTTTTCCAGAGTTAAAAAAGTATTAATTTCTATCATAGTTATCTGATTCAGACACATTGTGATTATTATAAAAAATTTATGCCACAAAATAAGTGGGCCGGAGCATTTTATTTAGGCATGGGATGTAGAAAATGGGGGCGATAGCAATAGGAAGGTTGATAATAATAAAATAGGAAGAAAAATAAGATTTTTAGATATTCTTGGAAAAATGGTGAGAGAATTAATAGGTAATTTTCAAAAAAATGGAATGTGTAGAAAGATATAAGTGCCAGTATGAATATCGTAGTAATGAGGAGGTGATGAGGAAACTCAGGAGTTTGTATAGTAGTAACGAATTGAAAATGGTCTGTCGCATGATATTAAAAGAACGAAGTTATGGAAACGATAATGAGTATTCCTGTTATAAGAAAATTGTATTGGAATGAAAATTTATTTCAACTTACATGAAAGGTAGTTTAAAGATGAAAAAAATATTGATATTTTTATTGTCAATGATTTGTGTAATTTCCGTTTTTAGTGGATGTGGCGCATTCGAAGTAACAAATGAGGAATTTCTTGAAAGTTTGGGAGAAGGTTTAATAGCAAAGTGGGAAACGGGAAAAAAGACCACTTGGAAGGATACAGATACATATTTACAGGAAATTACAAATGTTGATACATGTATTAGTGCAGAATGGGATGTGATCAAAGGATATCAGAAGCGGAACTTTGCGGATGCAGAGTTTGGAGAATTAGCCAGTGATTATCTTACATATATGCAAAATGTCAAAGGCGCGTATGAATATAAGGAAAACTATGTAAATTATATGTCAGAGATGTACAAAGGATTAGAGGGAGCCACAGAAATATTAACAACCTTTGCAGAGAAGTATGATTTATATGATTATATAGACAGAAAGTATTGGGATAATCTGGAAGGTGACACTGGAGTCTGTAAGCAAATTCCTATAGATGAGATTATGAATACAGATTGGGAAGGAATCTTTGAAGTTTCTATTAAATTCGGTGGGACATATCAGTTCCATGTACATGATATAGATAAAGAAAAAAAAGAATGCAACGTGGATTTCAGAACAGAAGATGATGAGAGGATAACTGACTGTCGAGCAATAATACTAGATAATTCGCGACTGTATTTTGAATTGGAAGGGAAAGATGATAGTCAGCCGGCAAAATTTACAATTAATGTGACGAAAGATAATGGTGAAAAATCATATTCTTTAAACCTCATAAATGAAGAATACGAATCTGATGATGAGAAGATTTATGATCTGGTATTAGATTTTAGTGTAGCAGATGGTGATATGACAGTTGCCCGAATGTCGGAGGAGGAGTGGGAGCAAAAGGAAGAAGAAGACGATGACCTGATAGAAGTTGAAGAAGACGATGATCTGATAGAAATTGAAGAAAATAATGTAGTAGAAGACGAGGGAGTTTCTTCTGACAATTACGACACTTTTATTGGAATGGAAGGAACTTATATTTGTACGAGTGCTTCAGAGGAAGAATGGACAGGGCGTGTGGAAGTATTTGGTATTGATGATAGTGGCTTTAGTTTCTCGCTTGGAACTTTGGAAGGTATGCCTGACATTATGACAGAATACGCCCAGATTATAGATAGCCATACGGCACAAATAACAACATATGGTGTTACACTTACATTTTATTGGTCAGATGAAGAGAATATGTCAATTTCGAGAAGTGGGGAATTTATTGGCGGTACAGATGCAGGGACCTTGGGAGAAATTACAAATAATCAAACTTATATAAGACCATTAGAATTTAATCAATGATAAAGTATCTATTTTCAATTATATATTATAACTATGAAACCATTAACCTGAGGTGAAGTTCTTCCTGGACTTCACCCTATTTTTATGCCGTCAGCCAGGAAGGAGGGGTCGCATGTGGAAAAAATCTTATTAGCAGTTTTAAGCTGTGCCATTTTTATTATCCGTGAGATTTTTAATGATGATGGGCAGAATCTATAAAACTGTAAAAATATTTGAGAAGAGGAGGTGCGGACCATGGGCTTATCCGAGATCAGAAGCCCTTGCGGTAATCCCAAGAAGGAAAGAAAAGTTATGCAGTTTTGAAAAAGGGCTGTTAATACAGTACGATTTCCGATATAATAAAAGAGCAAACCAATATGTTCCTACATACACTGAGTAAGGAGAAGCAAATGAGTGACCATGACATTGCATACCAGAACAAGGACATCCTGTCGAAGATCCTGGCAGAGAACCTCAAGGACAAATCGTTAAAGGTCTACGGGCTTGATATACCTAAGATTAAACAGATTCTGCCGACAAACCTTCCGGCTGTCCAGCTAAATGAAATGCGTCTCGACAACCTGTTCCTGCTTGCGGACGGCTCGATTGCGGTGATTGATTATGAAAGCTCCGTAAAATGGGAGAATTACCTGAAATACATCAATTATATCGTCCGCATTTTAGAGCGCTATAAGCAGGAGGAGAGACCGAAACAGATACGGATGATCGTTATCTATACTGCAGATGTAGAACGGACGGCAGAAGAGGTTTCATTCGGCTGCCTGACGCTGAAACTGGAACAGGCATTTTTAAGCCGGATAGAATCCGGGGATGTATGGAAACGGCTGAAAGCGAAAGTAGACGATGGGGAGATGCTGTCAGATGAAGAATTGATGGAGTTTATTATCCTGCCGTTGACCTATAAGGGGAAGGAACCAAAAAAGCAGGCGGTCAAGGATACCGTTGATCTGGCGAAAAGGATTGAAGACAGGGAGAAACAGACGTTTGTATTGGCGGGGATTCTGGTTTTTGCAGATAAAGTGATCGACCAGGATACTGCAGAATATATCAGGGAGGTGCTGCGTATGACACAGGTAGCGGAATTGTTGCTTGAAGAAGGAAGAGAAGAAGGAATAGAGAAAGGGAGAAAAAAGGGACGGCAGGAAGGAATATTTTTGACGGGAAATGTTTTACAACGGTTAAATGCGGACCCGGGCAGTACAGACCAGCAGATCGCGCAAGAGCTTGGATGTACCGCCGAAGAGGTAAAAGAGATTCGGGCAATACTCGGCAAATAAATATAATTCGTGTGAATCATGAGAGTGATACCGGCAGGAAGCAGTAGGTCTTCCTGCCATTCTTTTTGCCCGAAATGATATTCGAGATAAAAATGACTCACCGTAATGTATATAATGTACCCTATAAGGTGGATAAACACAGTGGGAAAGAATTTTTAGACTTAGAAGGAAATCCCTGCATGCGGACACTGATAAAGGGGATGTACCCTGAAAAGTTTACACCGGGAAAACAGGGAGTGGGAAGACAGGCATCAGCAAATGACAGCTTTACAGAATAAAAGAAAATCAAAAACAAGAATCAATTATCGGAGAGGAGTGACAGATATGTCAGCAAATGTAGAGAGTATGTTTTATGTAAGGGAAACTCCATGGCACGGATTGGGAACAAAGGTATTGGATGCGCCTGCGTCGAAGGATGCGCTGGCTTTGGCAGGATTGGACTGGAGAGTCCTGCAGGAGCCGATCTACACATCTGCAGAGGAAGTGATTGACGGCTATAAGGCAAATGTCCGGGATTCGGACCGTAGGGTACTCGGGGTGGTTACCGACCGTTATAAAGTCATTCAGAATGACGAAGCCTTTGCCTTCACCGACGGATTATTAGGGGAAGGTGTGAAATACGAGACAGCCGGGAGCCTGCAGGGAGGAAGAAGGGTCTGGCTGCTTGCCCATATGCCCCATGAATATATCATATCCGGGGAACGGATTAGTCCGTACCTGCTGTTCTCCAATACCCATGACGGGTCCGGTGCGATCAAGGTAGCCCTGACGCCGATCCGGGTTGTATGCCAGAATACGCTGAACCTGGCATTGTCCGGTGCAAAACGGTCCTGGTCCATGATTCACACAGGGGATATCCGGGAGAAGATGCAGGAGGCAAAAGATACGCTCTTTCTGGCAGAGCACTATATGGATGAACTGGGGAAGGAATTTGAGACGCTGCGTATGAAGAAGCTGACAGATAAGCAGGTATTGGAGTACATTGAGGTCCTTTTGCCGATCGAGGATGATTTTACACCGCAGCAGGAGAAGAACGTGAAGCGCCTGCGCGAGGATATGAAGATCCGGTATTTTGATGCGCCGGACCTTCAGGGAGTCGGGAAGAATGCCTACCGTTTTGTAAATGCGGTCTCAGACTTTGCGACTCATGCGGAACCTCTGCGCAGGACAGCAAACTACAAGGAGAATCTCTTCTCACGAACCGTAGACGGGAACCCGGTAATTGACAAGGCATATCAGATGGTCCGTGCGGCGTGATGGAACAGGGAGGGATGATGTACAGAAAACGGCTACAGCAGACGTTCTGCTGGAAAATCAATGGGGAACTGAAGCTTTTCCAGTACCAGATTTTACAGAAAGAAAAGGAAGTGATCTATCATGCCGCTTACCAGATTGACTGTATCATCAGTATCTATGAACTGCTCTTGGAAATGAGCAGGAGAATGTCAAAAGAGACCCTGGAGGCGGCAATCGCATTTCCGGATATCCTGGAATTCATCTATGAAGAATGGATGGGATATAAAGATTCCTGTGCAGAAGAGCTGCAGTTCTGCCTGAACCAGGAGCTAGGGAAGATACGGGCGGATTACCAGAACATGAAGGAGGAGAATGAGAGATGAAGAAATTGGTGTCAACGTTAGGACTGGATAAGACAGAATGGCTGAAATACCGCAAGCAGGGAATCGGCGGAGCGGATGCTGCGGCCGTGTGCGGGCTGAACCCCTACCGTACCGCGATGCAGGTATATCAAGATAAGATTACGGAGGATACAGAGGAGATTGATAACGAGGCAATGCGGCAGGGGCGGGAATTCGAGGACTACGTGGCGAGGAGATTTATGGAGGCAACGGGGAAGAAGGTGCGCAGGGCAAACGCCATGTTTTATGATGAGAAACATCCGTTTATGCTTGCGGATGTAGACCGGATGGTGGTCAATGAAAATGCAGGCCTGGAATGTAAGACCGCAAGCCCGTATCTGGCGGATAAGTGGGAGGATGGCAGAATTCCCTTGCATTATCAGATTCAGTGCCATCACTATATGTCCGTGTGTAATACACAAGCATGGTATATCGCGGTCCTGATCTATGGGAGGGAGTTCAAATACTACCGGTTAGAGCGGGATGAGGATATGCTTGCAGACCTGATACAAATTGAAGAGGATTTTTGGAAAAACCATGTTCAGGCGCGCATCCTGCCGGACCCGGACGGCTCCAAATTAGCGGACCATGTGATTGCAGAATATTTCAGGAGATCTGTACCGGGAAAAATCCTGCTGACAGGATTTAACGAGAAGTTAGACCGCCGCCAGGAATTGTCCGAGATGATGGCAGAGCTGGATACGGAGAAAAGGCTGATCGATCAGGAATTGAAGCTGTATCTTGGAGAGACCGAGATTGCGGAAAATGCACAGTACCGGGTATCATGGAAATCCGTAAGCAGCAGCCGGATTGACGAGAAGCGTTTGAAAGAGGAGAAGCCGGAAGTATATAAGCAGTACCAGAAGATTGTAGAGAGCCGGAGATTTACGGTAAAGGCAGCTTGAGAAACAATCAGTGAAGAAGCATTTTGTAAGATGCTTGGATGAAAGACTGGCAAGTATAAAAATATTACGGGAGAGACAGAAAAATGTCTCTCCTTATTTTATGCGCGGAGGTAGATTATGTCAGGTGTAAAAGAAGAATTGGCAAAGAGGGTGTCCACCATCAAGGAAAAAGAAACAAAAGAAAAACCAGAATCCTATCAAGAAATGAATGAGTCAGGCAAAGGAGAATTATCTGTCCGCCTGCTGAGGGCTGATGAAATTGAGTGTAGGGTGTCAACGATCAATGAAAAAGGTTTAAGCCTGCTGCTCTATAAGGATGCCCGTGTGGACCAGAAGATCTTAGACGAGACATTTACGCCGTTTGGATGGAAGCGGAGCCATCAGATCATAGACGGGAATCTGTATTGCACGGTTGAAATATGGGATGCAGAAAAATGCCAGTGGATTGCGAAGCAGGATGTCGGCACTACCAGTTATTCCGAGAAGGAGAAGGGACAGGCATCGGATTCCTTTAAACGTGCCTGTTTTAACTGGGGGATAGGCAGGGAGCTGTATACGGCCCCGTTTATCTGGATTCCGGCAGAAAGAGTATCGATTCAGAAAAAAGATAATAGGTATATTACATACGACCGGTTTTCTGTCTGGTCTATTGCATATAACGGGCAGAGGGAGATCATAGAGTTTACGGTCGTAAATGGGAAAGGATATCCGGTGTTTGAATTGCGGCAGAGAGGCAGAAATGAAAAGAGCGCAGGGAAGGAGAAGCAATCAAAACCGGGACAGGAAGCGGATAAGAAGGTATGGCAATCAAAACCAGAAGCGGAATCGGTAACGGATTTACAGATGGAAATGTTGGAAAAAGAACTGGAGCGTACCGGCATTCCGTTGGAAACGGTTCTGGCAAGATATCAGATTGATACACCGGAGCAGATGACACCGACAATTTATACAAAAGCCCTGAACGGACTGAAAAAGACAAAAACAAAAGAAGCAGCTTAAACAGGCATGGGACTTATCATTTAAAAAATAATAATCAGGAGGAAATCAGGATGAACTATACAGAATATAAGCATACATTACAGGAGGCTTTGCAGGAACGTGTAGGAGAGAACGCAAAGGTTTATTTGGCAACGGCAGAAAAATTAAATGGAGTAACAGATGATGTATTTGTTATTGAGAAGAAGGGGAAAGACATTCATCCGAGAATATATCTAAAGGATCTGTATGAGGGGAGCAGTATGGGAGAGCACCTGGAAGAGAGTGTGGATATCCTGTATTGTTTAAGTGAAGAAAAGCCATTTGTCAGTCAGGAGGATATACCAGAAATGTGGCAGTCGGCAAAACGCAGGATAGAGTTGCGGCTGGTAAACAAGAAATGGAATATAAAAATGCTGAAAGATGTCCCATATAAAGAATATCTGGATTTTGCGGTGATATTTGTTGTCCTTATAGCCGCAAAGGAAGATGCCCGGGCTATACTTACGGTTAACCGGGAGTGGATGAAAAAATGGGGGATAGGACTGGATGATTTATGGGAAGCGGCACAGGAGAATCTGAGGAAGGAGAATTTCTTTATTAAGAGTATCTCGTCTATGCTGGAGCCTATTGTTAATGAAGTTCCAGGGGCGATGGAGAAGGAGACGACAGAGTGGTGCGGGAATCTTTATATTATGTCAAATGTGAGACAGAGTTATGGTGCAAGGGCGCTCTTAAGAAAAGAGATTCTTTGCAGATTTGCAGAAGAGCATAAATGTAATCTGTACTTATTGCCAAGTTCACTCCATGAGTTTTTGGTGCTGGAAGATGATGGGGTATATGAAAGCTCTGGGTTAAAGCAATTGGTCTGTGAAGTGAATGGGGAACCAAAAGTCATAGATCGAGAGCAGTGGCTGTCGGATTCCGTGTATTATTATGACAGGGAGAAAGATGAGGTGAGGATTGTTGCGTAAAAGAAATGATCTGGAACAGTGGAAAAATAGCTGTATTATTGTATTTTTAGATAGTCATAGGTCTATTAGTTTGCTATAATTCTTAAGAGAAGTCAATTTAGAAGAGCAAATATAGAGGATAAAGGGATAAACCACATAAACCGTCAGAACCACTATGAATTAGAATGTAGATTTAGAGAAAATACGTATTTAAAGTAGACGGTTTATGTGGTTATGGTGGTATGTATGAGTGAAAAAATGATTCTTCCGGAATATACAGAAGATTTGATGTTGCAGATTGAGAAAGAGATTAATTGGATAAAAAAGCTTGCTGATAAGAATGAGGATGTTCTACGTAACACAAAAGACCCGTGGAAAGATATTTATTCTATTTTAGAAAAAGAATTGGGGAGCAATGAGGGAAAAAAGGAAGAGAATACAATTTTGGATGTCATTCAGAATTTTTGTAGTAGTGTTGATAATTACTATTGGGAGGCATTATATTGTTTAAAATATAATTTTAGGCGATTCCAGAAAGAATTATATATTGTTTCGGAGTATGATTCTAGTTCTTCGAAGGATTTGGAAAAAATAGAAAAGTACTTATATGAAGAGCAACGAGGTAGATATAACAAGGATAATGTAGACTTGATTCAAAATATCCGTAGAATACATGACAATCAGAATAGATTTACGGCAGATATAGAATTTGAATGGAGAATAACTGATGAAAATGAATTAGAACTTACAGAGGATAATTTTTGGGTTTTACAGTTAATGTTGCTCGTGAATGACAGATTTAATGACGTATTTTCAACAGTGAGAATGGAGTTGAGAGAAGAAGTAAAAAGTAAGCATAAAAAGACGCGCAAAGTGCAGTACAATTTTTCGGTTTTGAATAATATTCGTTTGGCATTGATGAAAGCAGAAAAAGAGGTTTATAGTGATGATATTGATTTATATATTTGGGAAAAACTGACACGAATGAATATGGCGGTTCTTTTGACTAATTATTATATAAAAATAAAAAATAAATTTGAAGCATATAATTTATCTAAAGAAGAATCTATTTATGAGGAGGGAAAGTTAGTAGGAAAAAAGAATGTTCTATATACAAAAAAAGAGTTTAAGAATGATATGCAGCGCCTTGCAAAAAGTATTGGCTCTATTCCCTGTGTTCTTTCTGTCTTGATTTTGATAAAAAAGTGTTTCGTATTTATTGTAGATCATGAAGAGGTTGTACTAAGTGATGTAATAAATGAAATAGAAATAAAATTAAAAGAAGTTTATGGGGACATAGTTTTAAATGGTGAGGAGCGGATAGAAAAAGCACCTCTTGTTGCTAAAATAATTTTGTATTTAAGAAACAAATGTTTCGAAAATAATGAAAAATTTAAAAAATTTCAAGATAGAGAAACTGAAATAAGACTTGAGCTGAATGACGAAAGTTATCAAAAATTTACTGAAATATTATATAGTGATTTTGATGAACAACAGTGGTATCAAGAGGTATTAAATGAGATGGTATATCTTGGAAAAGATATATCATCCACTAAATTGGAAGCGATAAAATCTCTATTAAAGGGAAACAAACAATATGATTCTTTTCGATATTTCTATGATCATGTGATGGGGAAAATAGCTCCCAAATTTACTCGGATTAACTATATTGATCAGATAGAAGATAAAATAATACAAGAAATATGTAGGGAGTATGATGCCGAATGGGAAAAAAATATGTTAGAGAAATTGAAAAGCCTTATTAATCAAAAGCAGTGGAATACTTTGGAGGAATTAGAAGAAAGTTTTTTGCAGTCTGGTTGGCATGTAAAAGACTTTTTGATGGATGAGATATATAGGGAAGTTGAGATGTATGAGGAAATCGAGATGCATGAAGAAAATGAATGTAAAAAGATAATAAATGAAATATGCAAACGAGGAAAGGAGCATGATAGAATGAGATGTTTTTTGAAGAAAAATTTTAATCCATATATTTATGAAGAATGTAATACATTATTGTGGCATAGAATACCAGAAATATCCATAAAAGAATGGGAAGAGGAGTATAATATAATTCAAAAATATTTATTATACCACTAAAAAGTAAAAATGTCAAATGACAGATAATTGTGCATTTTTGTTTGTTAAAAATGTACAATTATTTTTTTTGATATTATTTTATCGACAGGTAGTTGCGATACATTACAGGTTTCGCACTTACCTATTATCATTATAGAAAAGGAGAGGAAAAATGGAAAAAAACGAAGTTTGCGGTACTGGAAAAAAACTCCCCAGAGGAGTCGTATATGAGGTGGAAGAAAGGCCGGAGGAAAGAAGAATTTACACTACCGAAAAAAAACTCCCCAGAGGAGTCGTATATGAGGTGGAAGAAAAGTCGGAGGAAAGAAGAATTTACACTACCGAAAAAAAACTCCCCAAGGGTGTTGTATATGATGCGGAAGAAAAATCAGGGGAACGTGTCATTTTCGATACTGGAAAAACCCTCGTTAGGGGAGTCACCTATGATTTGCCAGAAAAAATTTCAGAAGATATCAGCTGCACAAAAATGAAAAAGATTTTGGAAGCCGATACTCAATTGCAAATTATTTCATCGGATCATACTTCGATTTCCACAGCTAGTATTGTTGAAGAAGTACCGAAGCTGCCGAGCGGAATTTTTACAATTCCACCAAATTTTGTTACAAGACCTGAGAGAACAGGAGCAATGAATTCTACAGCTTTTTCGGGCGGGAATTTCAAGTTGATACTGTGTCGAATCGACCATTATATGTTAGACGGATTGGATGGAGAGGTGGATGAAAAATTTTATATTTTTGAAGTGGCTACGGATTCGCAAATGTTTGAAGGCAGTGTTAAATATACAGATATCGAGGATCCAAAATGGATTCGGGAGATCTCACAGGGAGAGGCATATCTGTTCCCAGAAAAGGAGGCAAAGCGGCAATTTATTTACTATGTTCATGCCTTATTAGAAACATCGAATGTTCCAGAGGAGTGGATATATGAATCCACAGGATGGAGAAAGTTACGTGACGGAAAATATTATTTCATAGATTCCACGGGAGTGATAGGACACCCTGAGATTCCGGCATGTTGTAAAGAAAATTTTCACATTATAAAAGAAGAATTTCCGGTTCAGGAAAATTATATAAGAGAGACGCTTGGAATGATCGATATCTGTTTCGATAAAAAAATCTCGTCTATGTTGTTCTTGTATAATCATGTAGGAATGCTGACTACATTGTTTAAGCTCGCTAATTTCCCGGTGAGGTTCATCATGGGATGTATTGGGATTTCGAACAGCAAAAAAACATCGCTATCGTCGTTGATGACACAGCTCTTTAATCGTGATGTAATAAAACCTGAAATTTCATTTACCTCGACGGAAGGCGGCATAGAAACCGCAATGGCACAGTATGGGGATGCCGTTCTTCTAATAGATGATTTCATGCCTGGAGCATCTCGGCAAAAACAGAATCAGCTTCAGAATAAATTAGAACTTATATTGCGGGCATATGGAGACCGAATTGCGAAAAGGAGGATGACCGATTTTTGCAAAACAGATACGAAAGTTTCTTATCCTGTAAGGGGATGTTGTCTAATTACAGGGGAACAAATTTCTGGAACTTATTCTTCGATGTCGCGTATCATTGTGTTGTCACAAACGGCAAAAGATGTTGACGTGGAACGCTTATCGTATTACCAGAGAAAACCACATTTGATGTCGAAATATGTTTACGATTTCCTGAGTTATGTAACAGAGAATTTTGAATTCCTCATTGATTATATGAAAGAAAATTGTTTTGAAATTCGTAATCGACAATTATTCAAAGTTCCGAGATTTTCTGAGGTATATGCGGTTTTTGCAATTTCGGTGGATATAATCCTAATGTTTTTGGAGTCAACACTGAAATTTTCTGAAGCGGAGCAGGAAAATTTAAAGATATTGTTTCGGGAAATTATTGTTTCAGTATTGAGGGAGAATGAACACCGTTTGGTGGGGCAGAATATGCCGACAATTATACTTGAGACGATAAGGGATAATCTGTTAAATAATGCAAATTGCGTAAAAAAATCTTTATATAAAGGTGGACAAGATGCTGTCCCTTATGACGAATCTTTTGTGTATGTAAAATTAGAAATATTGTATTTATGGGTGAAAGAATATATCAAAAAATATGATTGCACAGTGGCTTTAAGCGATAAACGTCATTTGTTAACCTATTTAAAGGAGATGAGGGTAATTGAAACCAAAAGACTTCCCAATGGAAAGACAGAAAGTACGCGAAAGATTGTCGGGTTACCGCAAAATCATGAGCGATATTTGTATTTGGATTGGAGGAAAATCAAGGAAAAAATTGATGAGATCGGCTAATAGATCGGATTTGATATGAAAGCAGATTATCATACATAGGGTGGAAGAAAAAGGAAGTCAGCAGGCAAAAGAATATCGAGCGGATATTCTTTCCAATATTGTGGCAACGGACAGAGCATTTTCGAAATAAAAGCTAAAGACAGTCTGTCAAGATTTCGGGCTAGTTTTAGATATTGCTAAAGGAGATGCAACAAAGATGATATATATGATGGAGGCAAAATGAGATGAGAAGAACGAATTTATTTACAATAGATGAGACGACATTGTGCGTTCCGAGAGAACGTTTACCACAACTTTTGGGATGTGGGCAGTCCAGTGCCGACAAACTTGCGATTAAGGCAGGGGCACGTATCCGTATAGGCAAACGGGTGTTGATCAAACTTGATATTTTGAATGACTATTTGCGGGAAATTGCAGAATAAGTGGATAGGCAGGGTGGTGTGAACCCTGCCTGAATTTTAGTGGAGGAGGATGAAATGGTTACGGAGAAGAAAGAGCGGAAACTGCCAAAGGGAATTACAAAGCGTAAAGATGGCCGTTATATGGCGAGATTTCAGTATGAAGGAGAGAATTATATATTATATGGGCGAGAGCTGAGTAAGTTGATTCTTCAGATTGAAGATTTAAAGTATGAAGTACGTCATGGACTGTACGAAAAAGAGCAGAATATTCTTGTGGGCACGTGGTTTCGTACATGGATGGAAGAGTATAAGTTAAATCAGGTAAAACCGACAACCTATGATTTGTATGAACGAACCTATGACGGGCATATAAAACCATATATACAGAAGCGTAAACTCAAGGATATTCGGCCGGAACATATTCAGAGAATTTTTAATACTGAGGCTAAAAAGGTGAAGCAGCAAACACTAACCAGAATTCAGGTTATCTTAAACGGGATGTTCCAACAAGCCTATAAGAATGGTATGATTCAGAAAAATCCGGTAAAACGAACAACCCTACCTAAATTACGAGAAGACCTGGAACGCAGGGTTATGACTATGGAAGAACAGGAACTTTTTCTTGAATATGCCAAAAAAACATATTACGGAGATATATTTGAGGTTGCATTATCTACCGGAATGCGAAAAGGTGAATTATTGGCGCTTGAATGGACGGATATTGATTTTGAGAATCGTATCATTCACGTTACAGGTACGATAATAAGAACCGGAGGAAGATATTGTAAGGGGTCACCCAAATCCTCAACAAGCAAAAGAGATATTCCAATGTTGAATAATGTGTATTCCATTTTGAAAAAGAGAAGAAAAGAGTTATCGGAGGTTAAACTTTTGCTGGGAAAGCTGTGGAAACCGTTGGATGGATTGGACAACCTTGTGTTTACCAATGAATTTGGTAGTCTCGTAACGCTCAATACGATGCAGTACTATATGAAACATATTCAGGAATTGATAAGAAGAGATGGTATTGAATTTGAGCCTATTCATATTCACACACTACGACATACATTCGCAACCAGATGTATTGAACAAGGAATGCAGCCACAGGTACTTAAAACCATATTGGGGCATAGTTCGTTGGCAATGACAATGGATTTGTATAGTCATGTATTGCCTGATACAAAACATGAAGAAATGCAGAAAATAGAGAATTTGTTTTAAAATGTCGTGCCAAAAGTTCAATTCAATAATTGTTGAAGAAAGGAGGCAGTTTGGATATAATAGAAGTAACGATTAAGAAATAGTGGAACAGTATAGTATGTCTGAAAGTATAAAAGGAGGATTTGAATATGGGAACAGTTGCCGATATAGATGTAAGAGCGTATGCTGCTGAGATGGAAGAAAATGACGCGAATATCCGTAAGATGGTTTTGGACAGCTTTCAAGATATGAAGGATGGAAAAGGCAGGGACTATAAAGAATTTTTTGCAGAACTGGAAAGCAGGTATAAAAATGTCAATGTATGATGTGATCATCCTGCCGTTGGCTGAAGAAGATATTGCGAATAATACAGACTATATTGCATTTGAAAAGAAAGCCCCTGAGACGGCTTTGCGGTTGGCCATGGGGTTAAGAAATACAATTGCTAATCTGGAATTTATGCCAGAGCAGCATGAACTTGATGAGGATGAAGAACTTGCGACATGCGGTATTCACAAGTGTTATTATAAGAACTATAAAATTTTCTATTACATAGACAAAGAAAAGACGGTGGTATATGTGCTTCGGGTATTACATATGCTTGTGAACTCTAAACCGCTTCTGCTAAAAATAAAATTTTAGTCTTTTCTTTATTATATTACCCCAGAATAGGCAATCCCATTTTCCTTTTATGTATTTGTCAACAGTAAAGGCAGGAATTGGACATATGTGCCAACCCGCGGTCAGAGTGCGCTGAATTGAGGAAAAAATGTGCCGACAGAGCTGGAATAATCAAAAAGTCGTGTCAAAAGTTGTGTCAAACTTCTGGGGTGAATGGCTGAGGGAGAACGTGAGAACTTGAAAAACCCTTAAAAAGGGAGGATGCCGGGTCACCGCTTTCGCAGTGCCCGGCATGTATTATGAAAAAGTTTATTCGAAAAAATAGTAGTTTACTACTTGATAATGTCTTCTAAATGATAAATTTAGTATAAATCAGACCTGTGAAGAAATAATGTTAAAGTAATGAAAGTTTTTTGAAAGATAAGTAAACAAATTATGAACAGTATAATAATTAGTTGAAAAATATCAGAAATGCATTATACTAATGTAGTGTGTACAGAGATACAATTTTTGGAAAGGAAAAATAAAATGAAATATCTTTCATTTGCAATTCCATGTTTTAATTCGCAGGATTATATGTCCCGGGCCGTTGAAAGCATCCTGACAGGAGGAGAAGAGATTGAGATTATTATCGTGAACGACGGTTCGGGAGATCATACATCAGAGATTGCCCATAAGTATATGGAAAATTATCCGGATATTGTCAAAGTTATTGATAAAGAAAACGGAGGGCACGGTGACGCCGTCAATGCCGGCCTTAGCGCTGCCCGTGGCAGATATTTTAAGGTAGTGGACAGCGACGATTGGGTTGACGAGGAAGCTCTTAGGCGGATATTGACGCTTATCAGGAATTTGGAAGAAGATGGTGAGCAGATCGATATGCTGATCTCAAATTTTGTATATGAGAAGGCAGGGGCGTCCCATAAAAAATGTGTCCATTACCGTAATGCCCTGCCTCAGGATGAGATTTTTCGTTGGGATGATATCGGGCATTTTCGCTTGGATCAGTATATATTGATGCATTCAGTCATTTACCGCACAGAGATGCTTAAATTAATACAAATGAAGCTTCCGAAACATACCTTTTACGTTGATAACATCTATGTGTATTATCCGCTTCCTCATGTCCGCAAGATATATTATCTGGATGTGGATTTTTATCGTTATTTTATCGGACGGGAAGACCAATCGGTGAATGAAAAGAATATGATTGCCAGGGCTGACCAGCAGATCTATGTTACTAAGACGATGATTGATATGTATGAGATGGGAGAGATCTCAAGCAGGAAATTAAGACTATATATGATCAATTATTTGGCAATCATGATGACCGTCTCATCGATTATTCTGATTCGGTCTAAGAAGAAGGAAAATATTGAGAAAAAGAGAGAACTCTGGAAATACCTTAAAAAGAGAGATTGGAAGACATATCTTAAGATTCGTTACGGCATTCTGGGACAGACGATGAATATACCCGGCAAATCCGGCAGGAAGATATCATCTCTGGTGTACAGTGTAGCAAGAAGAATCATAGGTTTTAATTGATTTGAGTATAATCTGTCAGTAATGTCACATAATAATTGGTAAAAAAGGAGTATGTGATATGACGATTGATTTTAAAGAGAGTAAGACCAGGGTGAACCTGATGCGTGCATTTGCAGGAGAGAGCCAGGCCAGGAACCGCTATACGATTGCGGCGGACACTGTAAGAAAGCAGGGGTTATATTCTGTTGCGCAGGTATTTTTATTTACGGCGGATCAGGAAAAGGCTCATGCAGAACGTTATTATGATCTTCTCAAAGATCTTTCAGGTACTACGATTGATATATCCGGCGGTTATCCGGTGGATCAGTTTGAAAGTGCGGTGGAACTGCTTAAGAAGGCAAAACACAATGAACTGGAAGAAGCGGATGATGTCTATCAGGCATTTGGAAATGAAGCGAAGGCGGAAGGATTCATGGAGGCGGCGGCAGCATTTTTTCAGATTGCAGAGATTGAGGCAATCCATGCCAGACGATTTGGCAAGCTGGCTGAACTGATAGAGCAGAATAAGTATTTCGAGAGTGATTCGAGCGGGAAATGGATGTGTATGAATTGCGGACATATCCAGGAAGGGAAGACGGTTCCGGCTGTGTGTCCGGTGTGCCGGTATGAACAAGGGTACTTTATTCCGGTTGAGATCGCACCATATCTCGGTTTTGATTTTTTGGTGAAATAAGATAAGGGGCGCTGAATATACTTTAGGTATGAGCAGATGGTCTGACATTTGCCAAAATATTTGTAAAGAAGGGATAGTATGGCCAGCCAGAAGATTGAAAATTTGTTGAATTTGGCCCTGGATGCCACGCCGGAAGAGAGGGAAAAGTCATTAGAGTTGGATGTAGGGTATGATCAAGCAGGGAGAGAATGGGATCTGATCGTAAAATATTCGGGCAGCCTCGAAAAGGTAAGGGAATTGGCTTTAAGGGTGGTGGAACTTCAGAATGAGTATGCCATTATCACAATTCGGGAGTCAGAGATTGAGGCTCTTGCTCAGATTCCGGAGATTGAATATATAGAGAAACCTAAGAGATTATTTTTTCAGGTTGCGAATGGAAGGCGGGTATCTTGTATCGATGCGGTACAAGATACCCGTTTTGGGTTATATGGACAGGGAGTACTGATTGCCGTACTTGATTCTGGGATTGATTATGAGAATGCAGATTTCCGAAATGAAGATGGTACAACAAGGATTCTTGCGCTTTGGGATCAGTCGCTGGCTCCCGCTGAAGGGAGGGTTCCCCCTGAAGGATACGCCATAGGGGCAGAGTATACTTCAGAGCAGATCAATGAAGCATTAAAGCAGCCTACATTGCCGGACAGAAGAAGAATCGTACCAAGCGGGGATACATCCGGACATGGAACGGCCGTGGCTGGGATAGCAGCCGGAAACGGCAGAAACAGTGACGGCAGATATGCCGGTGTTGCACCGCAAAGTGATCTTCTTATAGTGAAGCTTGGCAATCCAAGGCAGGAAGGATTTCCTCGGACAACGGAGCTGATGCAGGGAATTGATTATGTGGTGAGAAAAGCATTGGAACTTCGGATGCCTGTTGCGATCAATATAAGTTTTGGGAATACTTATGGCTCTCATGATGGAACATCTTTGCTGGAGAGATTTATTGACGATTTATCTAATATATGGAAGAGCAGTATCTGTATCGGTTCCGGCAATGAAGCTGCCAGTGCAGGGCATACGTCGGGTGTAATGACAGCAGGAAGGGAAGAGATCATACAATTGGCGGTGCAGGATAACCAGACGGCTATCAGCATTCAGTTGTGGAAAGAGTATACGGATGTCGTGGATATATCGCTGATGACACCGGGGGGTGTTACTGTCGGGCCTCTCCAGGAGATACTTGGCCCTCAGAGATTTGCTGTTGGAGGAACAGAGATTTTGCTTTATTATGGGGAACCAAGCCCTTATAGTACGGCACAGGAGATTTATATTGATATGCTTCCAAAAGAAACTTATATTACCGGCGGGGTGTGGAGGATTATCCTGACGCCAAGAAAGATTGTATCGGGAAGGTATGAATTGTGGCTTCCGAGCGAAAATGTGTTGAATAAGGGAACGGGATTTTTATTTCCCACCGATCATACGACTCTTACGATTCCATCTACAGCAGGCAGAGTAATCACGGTAGGTGCATATAATGCCTTGACATTCGTCTACGCAGACTTTTCTGGCAGGGGATATACAAGAGAGACGAACCTGGTGAAACCGGATATCGTTGCTCCGGGAGTAGGGGTAACTACGGCAGCGGTAGGAGGAGGATATGCCCAATTCACAGGAACCTCCTTTGCGACTCCTTTTGCATCGGGTGGGGCAGCCCTGTTGATGGAATGGGGGATCGTGAGAGGGAATGATCCGTATCTGTTTGGGGAAAAGGTGAAAGCTTATTTACGGCGCGGGGCGAGGGAGCTTCCGGGGTTTACAGAGTATCCGAATCCACAGGTGGGGTATGGGGCGCTTTGTGTGAGGGATAGTATACCGATATAAACGATGTTGTTGTGTAAACAAATCTAGGAAATGAAAACATAATCTTCTCACTTCTAAGAAACAATGGTATACTGAAATTATTAATGGAGGTGGTATGAGTGGCGATCATGGCATATAATGATCATCTGAGACACTTACTAACTAATGTGAAGTGTGTATTGGCATTTGATACGGCTGCAGATTTCTTAGGCTCATCGAACGGTGGGTACAGGTCTGTGGCGCAAATATTTGTTGAAAAGAAGCAGGATATAGAAGGAACCGAACAAACCTTGGTTCCTTCTTTGAAGAACATTAAGTGTGAAGAATACAATGGATTGGTGTGTACTACAGTAAATCAGACTATTATTGACCTTCTTGAGCAAAATGGCGATGAACAGATTATTACGGAGAGTTTAGCGAATTATTTTGATGAGCATAATGAAAGTTTTGACGGACTTAAAATACCAAAACATTTAGAATCAAGATTTGAAAAATATAAGATGTGGGCAATGGAATATTATGAGGAATGATTATCAATGAAAACAGAGAGAAAATTGCAAGCATTGATTTAAGTGAAAGACAAAATCATTTTTGCAGGTCGTATATTTCTTATGTGAATGGCGTATCTATAAAAGGTGCTAGTTTGTCTAAAATGTTATCAGATAGAATATACGCAATTTCGAGAGGAAATGTGTGTAGAAGGACAAAAGATGTTTTGGATAATTATGTAATGTCCTTTATTACGAAGATTAATACAGATGAATTGTATCAGATATGGAAGGAAACAGAAAGAGAATTGGGGGATTTTGAAGAATATAAAGCGCAGTTTTCAGAAATCAAGGAGTCTTATGATAAAATGAAAGGTATAAAAAATAAACCCGATTTTGTTGAAGTGTATAATCGTGTAAGAGATGTGGTAAATAGATTTGAAGCTTAGAAAATTCAAGAGAAAGCGATGATTATAAATGAATATAGAAGCATACGATTTAGATTCACTTCGGAAATTAGTGCGAAGCCTTCAGAACGAGAATAGAAGACTGAAAGAGCTATTGGATAAGGCCGATATTGCTTATGAATCGGAAAATGTATTTGAAGAAAAAATAGAAGACATCGAAGAGTATGATTCTGACCAGGGAGGGCGCATTCAAAGTAAATATATTACAGAAGAATTGGCAAACAAATATTTTGCAATGTTTTGGGGAAGAACTGATGTTTATGCCAAGAGAGGCGCGAAAGGCGGATATTTTCCACAGTGTGATAACAGATGGAATAATTGGATATGTCCAAAACAGCGTGGTGAAAAAGTCAACTGCGAAGCTTGCGGGCATAGGAAGTGGACAGGACTTAAGCCTAAAAAAATCATAGAGCATCTTCTTGGATACAGAGAAGATGGTGCAGATGTATTAGGAGTATATCCACTGTTTCCAGATGGAACATGCCGGTTTATCGTTTTTGATTTTGACAATCATGAGAAAGGTGCTGAAAAGACAGACTTTGCAAATACTAATAATGAATGGCATGAAGAGGTTGATGCATTAAGACTTATCTGTGAAAGAAACGGCATAACACCATTAGTGGAGAGATCAAGATCAGGCAGAGGCGCTCATGTATGGATATTTTTCAAAAAACCGATATCTGCTGCTCTTGCAAGAAACTTTGGATTTCTGCTGTTGGATAAAGGTTTATCTTCGATTAATTTGAAATCATTTCACTATTATGACCGAATGTATCCGTCTCAGGATGTTGCAAGCAGTATAGGAAATCTGATTGCATTGCCGCTGCAGGGGCAGGCATTGAAAAACGGAAACAGTGCTTTTGTTGATAAAAATTGGAATGCTTATCCTGATCAGTGGGATATTTTGCTCAATCATACTGAAAAACTGACAAAAGAAGATGTAGAAAAATATATGGCAAAGTGGCAGTTAGAGCTTGCCAGAGAAAAAGGAATGTTAGTTTCTTCCAACCCCAGAAATTGTCAAAAGCCCTGGAAGAAAAAGGAGGGATTTGAAAATTCAGATGTTGTTGGAAAAATGCATATAGCTCTTGGGGACGGAGTATATGTCGATACATTAAATCTGATGCCACGTTTGCAGAATCAGATTCGAAGTATGGCTGCTTTTGATAATCCTGTGTTTTATAAGAATAAAAGACTTGGATATTCTAATTATTACAATTTCAGTGCCATATATATGGGGAAAGATAAGGATGGCTATATCTGTATTCCAAGAGGGCTTCATGACAATCTGCTTGCATCCTGCAAAGAGGCAGGTATTGAGTATGATATTTCAGATTATAGAGAAAAAGGAAGACCTATAAGAGTTTCTTTTAATGGTGATTTAAAGACACAGCAGAATCTGGCGGCACAACATTTGCTTGCATATGATCATGGGATTCTCAGTGCGGCTACAGCATTTGGAAAGACAGTAGTCTGCAGCTATCTCATTTCAGAAAGAAAAGTGAATACACTTATCTTGCTTCAAAGTAAAGATTTGCTGGAACAGTGGGTGGACGAGTTAAATAAATTTTTAGTCATAGACGAGGAGCCGCCAATCTATCATACAAAAAGCGGGCGGGAAAAGCGCAGGAAAAGTGTGATAGGTATTTTACATGGCAGTAAGAATACTTTAACAGGTATCGTTGATGTAGCCATGATTGGTTCTATGTACAGTAAAGGAAAATTTAATGATTTTATTGATTCTTACGGCATGGTCCTAATGGATGAATGCCATCACTGCGGTTCCAATACCTCTATTGAAGTCATGCAGAAAGTAAATGCCAGATATGTTTACGGCGTGACGGCAACGCCAAAGAGAGGAGATAATCTGGAGAAAATTATTCATATGCTTTTAGGCCCGATCAGACACAGTTATACTGCAAAAGAGCGGGCAATTGAACAAGGAATTGGTCACTATGTATATCCGCGCTATACAAGAGTTATTGATACAAATGAGAGTAAAAATGATATTAATGGTGCATATTCTTTGATAAGTACGAATACTATTCGGAATGAAATGATTCTTGAAGATACAAGAGTCTGCGTGAAAGAAGGAAGAACTCCTGTGATTCTCACAAGGTACAAAGAGCAGGCGAAATATCTGTATGACAATCTGCAGAAAGATGCAGATAATGTATTTATCTTGTATGGCGATAACAGTGATAGAGAAAATTCAGAGGCGAGAAAAAAATTAAAGGAAGTGGGTCGGGACCAGAGTTTGATTTTGGTAGCAACAGGGCAAAAGATTGGAGAAGGGTTTGATTATCCAAGGCTGGATACTCTGATGTTAGCTGCTCCTGTTTCCTTTGCAGGCAGACTTGAGCAATATATTGGTAGATTGAATCGTGATTATAAGGGCAAAAAAGATGTCATAGTATATGATTATGTGGATTCTCACATCCGAATCCTTGATAATATGTATGCAAAAAGACTGCGTACCTATAAGCAGACAGGATTCCAGTTAATAACGAATGGAATTCTCTCAAAACAGGTTGTAAATGCGATTTATGATTCTGGAAATTATATGGACATATTTGAGAGAGATGTTGTTGAGGCAGAAAAGAAAATCATTGTATCCAGTCCGGAGATTACGCAGGATAAGATAGAACGCTTTGTTTATCTTGTACAATCAAGGCAGGAAGCCGGAGTGGTAGTGACAGTTATAACGATAGAGCCACAGAATATATCTTATGGGAATCCGGAGTTCTGTCAGAGATTAATCGTTAAAATGCAGGAAAGCGGGATTCATGTAATTGTAAAGGATGAAGTGAATGAGCATTTTGCTGTTATAGATGATAAACTTGTATGGCATGGAGGAATGAATTTACTGGGAAAAGAGGATGCGTGGGATAATCTGATGCGAATCAAGTCGGATCAGGTTGCCGCGGAATTGTTGGAGATTACATTGAAGAAAAAAAGGCCCTTGATAATTAAGGAATAGGGCAAAAGATGTTTTGATGTCAGATATAAAGAAAAATCAAAGAAATATTAAAAAAGTATAAAAATTTATTAGTCCTTACTTGACAGCACCATTTGGGGAAAAGGGTGAAAGCTTATTTACGGCGCGAGGGAGCTTCCGGGGTTTACAGAGTATCCGAATCCGCAGGTGGGGTATGGGGCGCTTTGCGTGAGGGATAGCCCGCCAGTCTGAATGATATTATGCGAATTAATTTTCAGTTATGGGCTCGAAATCCCTGGTAATATTCTGAAGCCATTTATAACTCTTGTAATGACGATATACAAACGGCAGCTTTACGAATTCATCAAGATAAATCAGAAAATAAACCCACATTGGAGGCAGTTTCAGTACAAATGCACTTATGAATCCCAACGGTACTGCGAAGAACCACATGTCGATAAAGTCGCAGATGAATCCCCACCGGGAGTCTCCGCCGGAGCGGAAAATCCCGCAGATTACGGTCGTATTCATAGCCTGCCCAAGTACGGAATACATGTTGATATACAACATAATCCGAAGATAGCCCTGCGCCGTTGCCGACAAATCTGCCATGTTCATGAAAAGAGGACGTAAAAGGAAGATCAGGATTCCGCCTGTAATTCCGCTCACAAAAGTGATTTTGCAGAATTTTGAAGCGTCTTTCTTCACACTTTTCATATGGCCGGCCCCGATTGCTTTTCCAAGAAGGATAGTGCCGGCATTGGCGATCCCGAAACAGATTACGGTTCCAAGATTTTTGGCTACCACGGCCACGGCGTTAGCCGCTACAACGTCGCTTCCGAGATGTCCCATGATCACGGAGTACATGGAGAATGCGATACCCCAGGAAACCTCATTTCCGAAAGCCGGAAGAGAGTAATGCAGGAAATCCTGGAACAGCACCTTATGGTGATGAAGCAAGAGTGACAAATGAAAACGGATGGTCTGAAACCGGCTGGCGTCGATCAGGCAGACGGCCAGTTCGACAAAGCGGGCGATCGTGGTCGCGAGAGCCACGCCCAGGATACCCATTTTCGGCAGTCCGAAGAAACCGAAGATGAATACGGCGTTGAGTATGATATTAAGCCCTAAGGCGGAGCCGTTGGTAAGAGTGGCAAATACAACCCGTTCGATAGAGCGCATAGTACACAGGTATACCTGGGAAATACCCATAAAAAGGTAGGAGATTCCCACGATGCGGAGGTATGGGATGCCGGTGCGGACCAATTCTGTCTCAGACGTAAAAATTAACATCAGAAACTTGGGAAAGAAGCAGGCCAGCACGAAGAACAGGAAAGATACGAGGATGGAGATCTTCATACCGATTCCCATGATGTTTTCGATGGATTTGGTGTCCTTCTTTCCCCAGTATTGTGCTGCCAGCATGCCGATTCCAGAGGAAATGCCGGCGTAGACCAGGTTGAGGATAAACATGACCTGACTTGCCAGGGAGCCGGCAGAGAGCGCCGTCTGGCTGACCCAGCCAAGCATGATGACATCGGCAGAACCGACGGCGGTTGTGATTAGGTTCTGGAACACAATCGGGAGCGCCAGACGGTACATGTCGTGGTAAAAGGTAGAGGGTTTTGTTAGTACGGTATTCATAGGCACCTCCTGTATCTTTAGATATTTTGTTTGATATCTGTCCTGGATTTATGGCCGGCAGGGATAAACAAATTCGAATAAATATGATAACATTATAGATGATTTCTGAGAATCTGTCGTCCTTTATATTGGGGAAAAACTACGTTATTTTGACATTATGAGCTGTTGGCGTTCCGGGATCATGAAATTGTAGAGTATAATGAGGATGAACCATTTTTAATCAAACACGCCTGAGTGCAGAATATAAAAGAAGAAACACTTCGTCCGTATTGGCATGAGGAACTGGAGATTATATTAACGCTTCAGGGAACAATATCAAAATTAAAATTCATAATTGAAAGGTTAAGGATTAGTATATGAATATAGAGTTAGTACGACTTACACTAGAGTATAAGGACCAGTTGTTTGATATGTTGACTGAATGGAAGACAGATATAGAAGAAAATCATACTAATCATTCACCGTGGGCAATCTTCAAAAATGATTTTCATGATTTTGACTACTATTTGGAAAATTTGGAAATTAAAAAAGAGACAGAGGAGGGGCTGGTTCCAGATACTACCTTGTTTTGCCTGGACAGGGACAGGAATATCTTTGTCGGAGCAGTTAATATACGTCATTATCTGAATGAGGGGCTGCTTTTGACTGGTGGACATATAGGGGATGGAATTCGTCCAAGCGAAAGAAGAAAAGGATATGCAACAGCAATGATTGCCTTGGCATTGGAAGAATGCAAAAAGCTTGGAATCGAAAGAGTATTGATGTGTTGTGACAAAGATAATATAGGATCAGCAAAATCTATTATCCGAAATGGAGGAGTCCTTGAAAATGAAGTAGAAGAAGACGGACACTTGGAGCAGAGATATTGGATTCAGTTATAACTTCAAGTTTGGCGGGAATTTGCAGAGACCAGGAAATCGAAATTGACGGAGCTGTTTTGAACAAGGAAAAAAAGTCTGCCAGTCCTTTAGATATTGTCGAAGCGGATTCGGATACAAATTCCAGGATTTATAAAGAGGTTCCGCCTGGCGTCTTATGTATTGCTGACGGTGCTGCCGCTTACATTGGAAAAGAGGTGTTTTGTTTATGAGGAAGATTTTGTGTATATTGATGGGTATTATCATGATCTATTTGTTCGCTGCATGTGGAGGACAGCAAACCGAGGAAAAATCTTCTCCGGAGGGCGACATCAAGTATTCTTATAATTCTGTTTTCCCACAGCATGAACCATTTGGAGAAGGGAGCGGAGCCATGCCAGGGCGTGTGGTGTGGGACTATGACACGGAATCTGTGCGGTGGGATGGAGATGGGTATTGGTGGAAACCGGATAATTTTGACGAATCTGTCATTCAAAGTATGGTAAATGACAGCATTGCTTCTCTTGGAGGAAAGGAAACGGCAGAGGAAAGTTGGAATGTATTATTTCAGGCGCATAATGCGGCCAGAGGGAAAGGAAGCGTCTCTTATGCAGCCGGAGAAAAGATTGCGATAAAGGCAAATATCAACGGTTCCGGTGTCTTTGATGATGATACTTCCGGTGAAACACAGATGAGCTATACAAATCCTGTCCTATTGAAGACGCTGTTGATTTCACTGGTGGGGGAGGCCGGTATTTTACCGGAGGATATTACCGCATATGATGTATCCAGGCTGTTCCCGGACTATATGGTAGAAATGTGTACGGAGGAGATACTGGAAGGAGTTCATTTTGTGGACCGGAGGAACGGTATTGCCGATGAAAATATGCCGATTAACTGGTCGTATGAGTTTAGCGGAGCAGTGAATTACCTGCCCACTTGCGTAACAGAGGCAGAATATCTGATCAATCTGGCAAATTTAAAAGGACATAGCTATGGGATTACTCTTTGTGGAAAAAATCATTTTGGTTCTTTTATCAATGGGAATGCCATGCGTCCGCCGGAAGGGGCGAATCTGCATCAGTTTTTAACAAAGAATGAGATGGATACTTACAGCCCTCTTACGGATTTGATGGCAAACGAACAGCTCGGTGGAAAGACAGTACTGTATATGCTGGATGCATTGATCTGTGCGCCATCCGAGGGGGCTTCCATCACAGAAGAAACGGCCAGATGGAGGCAAATGCCTTTTGACGGCAGCTACACTTCAAGCATACTGGTTTCACAGGACCCTGTGGCGATTGATTCTGTGGGGGCAGATTTTCTGATTAATGAGCCTGCTGTTACAGACAATAACAGAACTTTGAAAGGGAATCCCAATGTAGAGAATTATCTGCATGAAGCAGGTCTGGTGAACCAGGCGCCTTCCGGAACTGTGTATGAGAATGGGAATGGAGAAGCAGTGGTCAATCTTGGTGTACATGAACACTGGAATAACTCTGTTGAAAAGAAGTATAGCCGGAATTTGGGAAAAGAGGAAGGAATTGAACTTGTCGGCATTTTAGAACATGGCATAGAATAACTTGTTGTTTGGAGTGAATCGGCATGATATACTGTTCAATAGTTTAATGTTAAACTATACTGACAGGTTTGTAGACATAATGGGAAAATATATGACCGTAGTCATGAAGCAGATTTAGATATTACAAACAACTCGGATGCCGTTTATCGGTTGTACACCAGAAAGCAAGATAGTTATTATGTGAATAAAGTTACAGGATTCGGACTGTCAGATCTTCGTTCTGATCTGATTGATCGGGTGCAGGCCTGATTTTGAAAGATGATGAAAAGCACCGGGAAGGAATTACTCTTGCAGCGATACTTTTGTTTGGGGAAGATATTACGATAATGTCTGCTCTTCCGCAGCATAAAACAGATGCGATTTTTCGTGTAGAAAATATAGATCGTTATGATGACAGGGATGTTATTATAACAAATTTATTTGATACTTATGACCGGTTAATGGAATTTGGAAAGAAACATTTAAGTGATCCTTTTATATTGGAAGGTATAAACAGTGTCAGCGCCAGAGATAAAATTCTTCGGGAGATATTTTCTAATTTGTTGGCGCATCGTGATTACTCATCTGCTTATGTTGCAAAGTTTGTTATTGAAAAGCAATGTATGTATACAGAAAACGCTAATAGGGCGCATGGATATGGTATGCTTGAATTGTCAAGTTTTCAGCCATTTTCTAAAAATCCAGCTATTTCTAAGGTGTTTCGTGAGACATCATTGGCGGATGAACTCGGGTCTGGAATGAGGAATACTTATAAATACACAAAGTTATATTCAGGAGGAACGCCTGAATTTATAGAAGGAAACGTATTTAAGACAATGATTCCATTGACGGCTGTTGCTGTTGGAAAAGTTGGGCCGTCTCATAACAACTTAGTCACTGACCAAGTCACTGACCGAGTTACTGACCAAGTTAATAGTTATGGAAATGGTATAGAGAAAGAACAGGGTGTTTCACAACACATTCTTGATTTTTGTCAGGTAGAAAGAAGCAAAAAAGAAATATGTGAATATATGGGATATAGAAACAGGGCATTTTTTACCAGAAAATATTTGTTTCCACTCATCCTGGAAGGAAAGTTGCAGATGACGCAACCGGATAAGCCGAATAGTAGAAATCAAAAATATATTGCAGTAAAATATTAAAAGAGATAAATAAAGGGGCTGTTAGAAATAAAGAAATATAAAATTTTATTAGTCCTTACTTGACAGCACCATACGGGGAGAAGGTGAAAGCGTATTTGAGGCACGGGGCGAGAACGTTGCCTGGGTTTACGGAGTGTCTAAATCCGCAGGTGGGATATGGGGCGCTTTGTGTGAGGGATAGCCTACGAACCTCTGGAAGTGTGCTGTTTAAAACTAACTTCTACAGGCATCAGGTTATCGTCGTAATTTCCATTACCCTGTAGAGGGTTTTGGTGACTTGAGTTATCTGAGTAGCTTCGGTGATAATGTGATCACGTCAGGTGCAGTCTTTACAGCTATTTCATAAGGCGTACGGACACCCAGATTCTTGCGGGGAGCATTGTTGATATGGTCAACTGTTCTGCAGATATCTTATTGTGTGTACCCGTCCCAAATTGTTCCACTGGGAATGATCATGTGCAGCATGGTATGCACATTCTCAATGCCGGTTTTTTGATTGTCCCGCATGGGATCACAATAGAAGAGGATTGTCCTAGCGGTTTTACTGCGGTCATGTTCGAGATGGTCCGGCTCTCCGAATTCTATGTTCCTGTCGGTGAGGATCACGGGAAAGAGGAACGAAAAGTCAAAGGAAACTGAATGTAGAAATTATAATTTTAATTTACAAATGAAGAAAATAGACTAACGAGCCTTGTGATAAGGAAAGATTTATTGTATAATTTCTTATACATCATATTTTTTAGAAGTTTGTTGATGCAGTGAGGTGAAATATGAAACTTAAATCTATTACATTACGGAATTTTAAAGGAATAGAAAATTTGACACTTACTTTTGAAGATAAAACCACTATTTTATTTGGTATAAATGGTGCAGGTAAATCAACAATTCTTCGAGCAATTGATTTGATATATGCAAATATTATTGCTAAATTGACAGGATCCAATAAAAAATTAGCAGAATTGGACTATGATGATATTAGTTATGGAAAATCAAAAGCGAGCATAGATGCAGTGTTTTCTTTTGAAGATGGTATGGAGTTGGAATATGGTCGTTCTATTGATAGAGCAACGGGAAAAAAACATAACTTAAATCATCTGAGATTATTAATAAAAAAGTTTGAAAACTCATACATCGTGAAAGGGTATGATGATGGTAATGGAAACTGGATAGAAGAAGTGGACGACAAAAATATGCCTGTTTTTGTCAATTATGGTGTTAACAGAATTGTATTGGATGTTCCACTTAGAGTATCTAATAAAGAAAAATTTACGAAATTAAGTGCGTTCGATAAAGCAATTGAAAGTACAATAGATTTTAGAAATTTATTTAAATGGTTCAGAAATCAGGAAGATATTGAAAATCAAGAGAAAGTAAGAAATAATGAAAATTATGAAGATAAAAGCCTGTTTGCAGTAAAATATGCAATGTTGGCAATGCTTGATGGATTTGAAGATATTCATATAGATAGAAGACCGTTGGCAATGAAGGTAAAAAAAGATGGTAAATACTTGAAGATCAACCAATTATCTGATGGAGAAAAATGTACCATTGCATTGTTTGGAGATCTTGCGAGAAGAATGGCTTTAGCGAATCCACAAAGCGATAATCCATTACAAGGGACAGGCGTGGTATTGATTGATGAGTTAGATCTGCATATGCACACTTCATGGCAGCGGAAGGTATTAAAAGTACTGAAAAAGACTTTTCCGAATATCCAATTTATCATTACGACGCATTCTCCTCAGATTCTAGGAGAAGGCGATGACACATTTAATTTATTTTATGTAGATAGAGATGAGAAACAAATATCATTGAAATCATATAAGTCATTTGTTGGGTGGGATGCAAATGTAATCTTGGAAGAAGTTATGGGTACGGATTCTGTGAATCAAGACATCAAAAAGATGCTTGAAAAAATGTATTTCTATATTGAAAACAAAGATTTTGATGAAGCGGAAGAATTGGCAGACATATTGGATAAAAAATCGAATGGATATGTGGAAGGAACTTCTAAGGCGCGAGTTCTTATTTCAAGAGGGCGAAGACATGAAAAGAATAGTTAAACAAACGTCTCCGACATGGTTTGAAAATTGGAAAACAAATTATAGAACTATTAATGGGAAAGAACCTCATTATAGAAACGATTTTTCTACTGATGATACAGATGGGGCACGTAGAAGACAACGTTTAAGAGAGACACTTGTAAATGAACAAGGGAAAATCTGCTGTTATTGTATGAAAAGAATAGATGTAGACTCTTCTCATATTGAGCATTTTTTCCCTAAGGGAAAATTTCGGGATAAAGATTTATCTTATGATAATTTGTATGCTTCTTGTAATGGCGAAGGTAGCAAAATTATATATGATGAATATTGCGGGCATAGAAAAGGTAATTGGTGGAGAGGTGATATGATTTCACCAACCGATATAGAGGTAGAAAAAGTATTTAAGTATTCGCCTAATGGTAAAATTAGTAGTATCGGTGGGAGAACAACATCAAATATTGCACAAGAGATGATTCATAATTTAGGATTAGATAGTTATCATCTTGAAAGAAGTAGGAGAGAAGCTATTGAAGCTTCAGAAGTATTTGATGATGTAGAATATTCTGATGAAAGCATTAGGGGCTTCATAGAGTACTATTCTAATATGGACAATGGCGTTTATGTACCATTTTGTAAAGCCATTGTGGATTGTTTAGAAGAAATGCTATAAATCTTTTTCAGATTAATACATAATTTATATCTCAGAAGTACTCTTGGTGTTACGGAGTTACTTCTGAGTTTTCTTTTATTAGGCTTCCCCTAGTTATAATGATCACATGACGGAACCTCGCTTTTGGAGAGATTTATTGATGACATGTCTAACATATGGAAGAGCTGCATCTGTATCGGGACCGGTAACGAAGCGGCAAGCGTAGGGCATATATCCGGACAGCTTACCGATGAAAGGGAAGTAGTGATAGAACTTGCCGTTCAGGAAAATCAGCCGTCGCTGAACGTATAGATCCGGAAGAAATATGTGGATGTAACGGGCATTCGTGCTGATTCCGAGAGATATTGTGTCCGGAGAGTTCCAGATGTGACTGCCAAGCGAGGGAGTGCTCAAACGGGGAGTGTTCGAACCCGCAGGTGGGGGATGGAGCGTTGTGTGTGGGGAACAGTTTGCCGAGGTTAGATCGAGAAGAAAAAATAGAATTGTTAATGAAGTGTTCGTAATTTTATGATAGAATATATGAAAACGATTTTTTGTTATTCATCTTTTCGCTGCTGTCGATTTCAAGGTTTTTGGGAGACCATCTTTAGAAAATAATGTGGAAGAACAGGAGTAATGTATACAGCATCTAATCCTTAAATTGTTCAGATGCTGTTTTTGAAAAGATAATCTAAAGATAAGAAAAAGGAGCGTTTTATATGGGTACGCTGTTAAATGTAAATTTATCGAGTGAACAGCAGTTATTTATCGAGAAGGCATTGCAGGGGAAAAATATTCTTGTAGATGCCTGTATTGGTAGTGGAAAAACTACGGCTATTCATAATTTATGTAATCAATTACCAGACACCGGGTTTGCTGAAAAGCTGTAACTAAGGGGATAATGGAACATTATTGCGGACCGGATTTATATGAGGAGGAAGTTATTAGAAGGGTTATGGATAAATTTGCAGTAATTGATACTGAGACAAACTGGGATGATGAAGTAATGTCAATTGGTGTAGTTTTTGCTGATGCAGAAACTAAGAAAAAAATTGATTCCGTATATTACATAATTGACCCGGAATATCGGGTGAGAGGTTAAAAATCATTTGCCGGAATATTCCAAGTATAAATGGTATGATATTATGCGTCTGGTAGCATATCGTCAATATAATAAGGTTATAGCAGATTCTGCGGATTGTTATAAAACCGGGAGATTGAAACGAGGATATGGTGTTGAAAATATATTGAAAATGCTTAGTAATAATCCAAAATATAATGAGACACATAATGCGGTTTTGGATGCAGAGGACGAATTGCGGATTATACAATTATTGGGACATGAGATAAATGAATACGAGATTGCTCATGTATAATGTGAAGAATTGAGGGTAAATGGGAGGTATGAAGATGTTCAAGGGAAAATGGATCCGGCCAAAAAAGGATATGAAGGATGTGTGTCCGGTATTTCGCCGGACATGGTGCAGGAGCGGTAATATTAAAAAGGCTGAACTGGTGCTGACTGCGCAGGGTGTCTATGAGGCTGTATTAAACGGAAAAAAAGTGGGTGACGGTGTGTTTGCACCGGGGTGGACCAGCTATCGGAAACGGCTGCAGTATCAGACCTATGATATCTCGGAACTGTTGGAGGAACGCAATGAATTGCTTGTGTCGGTAGGAAAAGGATGGTTTCGTTCGCCTATGCCGGGATTTGCGGAGAGCCCGGATAAGGAATGGAGGAAAAAGCAGCCCGCCGGGCTGTTCGGGGAGATCCGTTTTTATATGGAGGATGGTGCGGTCACGGTTTTGCCCGTGGATAAGACCTGGGAATGTGGGGAGAGCGCCGTCAGATTCAGTGAGATATATGATGGAGAGACCTATGACGCACGCTTTGTCACAAAAGACTGGGAGCCTGCCGTTGAGTTTGAAAGTGAGGCGGGGCTTCTGATTCCACAGGAGGGCGAGATTATCAAAGAGCAGGAGCGGGTGGAAGCAAGACGAATATTTGTTACTCCGGCAGGAGAAGTGGTTGTGGATTTTGGACAGGAAGTTACCGGATATGTGGAATTCACGGTAGATGCCGATGACGGGGAAATGATTCGGATACTTCACGGGGAGATGCTGGACGCGGAAGGAAATTTTTACAGGGGAAATTACCGCAGTGCAAAGGCAGAGATCCATTACATCTGCAGACAGGGAAGGCAGACCTGGCATCCGGTCCACACATTTTTTGGATTCCGTTATCTGAAACTGGAGGCATTTCCGGGGGAAGCGAAGCCGGAACAGTTTACGGCAATCGCCGTATATTCGGATTTGAAGCGGACCGGTTCGATCCGGTGCTCCGATCCGGAGTTGAATCAGCTGATATCGAATATTTTTTGGGGGCAGAAGGGTAATTTCCTGGATGTTCCGACAGACTGCCCTCAGAGAGATGAGCGTCTGGGATGGACCGGGGACGCTCAGGTATTTGTAAAAACTGCCAGTTATAATTATGATGTAGAAAAGTTTTTCACTAAATGGCTGAAGGACCTTGCGGCAGACCAGATGGAAAGCGGTGCTGTTCCCAATGTCATTCCGGACTGGCTCGCAGACGGAAGTACAAGCGCAGGCTGGGGCGATGCGGCTGTTATTTGTCCCTGGCAGATTTATCTCACCTACGGGGACCCGCAGATACTGAAGAACCAGTTTGGCTCTATGAAAAAGTGGGTCGATTATATTACAGGCGTGACAAAGCAGCCGTACCTGTGGATTGGCGGAGAGCATTTTGGAGACTGGCTGGGACTGGACGCACCGCAGGGAAGCTATAAGGGGAGCACCAGAGAGGATTTTATCGCTACGGTATTTTATGCCCATTCTATCGATCTGGTTGTGAAAGCAGGCAAAGTGCTGGGCGAGAATGTGTCTGCCTATGAAGAGTTATATGGAAAGGTTGTAGAGAATTTTCGGAAAACATTTTCGGATTATCGTACTCAGACAGAATATACGCTGGCAGTCTGGTTCGGAATGGAAGAGGATGCGCAGAGCGCGGCGGATGAACTGGCAAAGCTCATAAAAGAAGACGGATGCAGGCTGCAGACCGGATTTATGGGCACGCCATACCTTCTCCATGTTCTAAGCCGGTATGGGCATACGGAGCTTGCGTATACACTGCTTCTGCGCAGGGAGTATCCGTCCTGGCTGTATGCAGTTCAAAAGGGGGCGACCACGGTCTGGGAGCACTGGGACGGAATCATGGAGGACGGCAGCATGTGGAGTGCGGATATGAATTCTTTTAACCATTATGCATATGGTGCGGTAGCAGACTGGCTCTATGAGGACTCTGCAGGTATCCGGCAGACGGAGGACTCTGCAGGATTTTCCGGCATCAGGATCGAACCGAAACCGGATCGAAGATTGGAGTGGCTGGAAGCCGTTATTGATACAAGACAGGGGACCGTCCGCTCCGGGTGGAAGTGGACGGGGGAGAGAATCCGATATGAAATCGAGACACCCGTCCGGACGCAGATTATGATTGATGGCAGGAGCCGGATCGTAGAGCCGGGAAGATATGTTTTGTGGAGCGGTACACAGATGTGTGAGGAGCCGCTGCAGGTTACTTGTATATAGTTTATAAGGAGGGCTGCCTTTGGCAGCTTTCTTTTTGCCTCAAAATAAAGGGATTCGGAAATTTTTATTTTATGGGTTATATATTGACAACAGTATATAAATGTATTATACTGTACTTGTTTATATGATACAGTATAGGATGGAGTAGGATAAAGGTGGTGATAAAGTGGAAATTTTCATAAATAATCATGCCAGCGTACCTATTTATGAACAGATTTCGTCTCAAATCAAATCCATGATTATTGGCGGGGAATTAACGGCAGGAGAAGCCCTTCCGTCGATAAGAGGGCTGGCAAGATCTTTGCACATCAGTGTTTTGACCGTACAAAAGGCTTATGATGTACTTCAGACAGACGGTTTTATTGAAACCACGGCAGGAAAAGGATGTTTTGTATCTGCCAGGAATCAGGACTTCTATCTGGAGGAACAGCAAAAAAAGATTGAGAATCATTTTACAGAGGCCATTGAAATAGCAAAAGTCAGCGGGATAAAGCTGGATAAACTGCAATCCCTGTTGACATTATTATATGAGGAGGAGTGATAACATGGAAAAATTCGCATTAGAGTTAGATAATGTATCAAAACAATACAAAGATTTTACTTTAGACAATATTTCCTTCAAGGTGCCGCAGGGAAGTATCGTAGGTTTGATTGGTGAAAACGGAGCCGGGAAAAGTACGACAATCAATACTGTTTTAGGTCTGGTAAGTAAAGACAGCGGAACCGTTACCATGTTAGGGAAAACCGATATTGACACTGCGTGTAAAGAAAATATAGGTGTGGTGTTTGACGGGAATAATTATCCTGATATGCTTACACCAAAGCAGCTTGGGAAAGTTTTTGGAAATATTTACAGTTCCTGGGACAAGAAAAAATATGAGGAATTATTAAAGAAGTTTAATCTTCCGACGGATAAGAAAATTAAAAAGTTTTCTAAGGGAATGAAAATGAAATATGCAATCGCGGTTGCTTTTTCTCATAATTCGAAATTGTTAATACTCGATGAAGCTACCAGTGGGCTGGATCCGATTATGAGAGATGAAATATTAGATATGTTTCTGGATTTTATTCAGGACGAGGAGAATTCCATATTGGTATCTTCACATATTACAAGCGACCTGGAGAAAGTAGCTGATTATATTGTATTTATTCACAATGGGAAGATTGTATTTTCCAAACCGAAAGACGAATTGTTGGAAAACTATGGTATTATAAAGTGCGGTGCCAGTCTGTTTGATGAAATAGATAAGGAGAAAACGATTGCTTATAGAAAGCAGGACTATGAATGGCAGATATTAGTAGACGACAGGCGGTTGGCTCAAAATAAATATCCAAAGGCTTTGATTGTTCCTGCGAGTATTGATGAAATTATGCTTATGTATGTAAAGGGGGAAGTAAGATGAAAGGATTATTGCTCAAAGATTTTTATATTATACGTTCCGGATTATTGATATTATTGCTTACTTTTGTTTTTATTGGGGCAGGCATGTCGTTTGTGATTTCTTCCTGGGTACTGCTCGTTATTTTTACCGTTACTTTGAGTTTTCAGTCGGCGGTTACCGTTCAAACAGACAAATCATCTCAATGGAATAGGTTTTCCGTTACTCTTCCTGTATCGAGAAAGCAAACCATATCGAGCAAATATGTTATGTATTTGCTGTTGTCTCTTGCAGGATTGGGGATCGGTGCTATAATTAGTATTGTATGTGCATTGTTTCAGAATAATTTTGATGTGGAGTCTTTGCTTATGTATTCCAGTCTGGCAATTATTGTCTCCATACTTCCGGGAAGTATCAGCATACCTTGCTCATTTTGGCTGGATGAAGAAAAAAGTATGATCGGAATGATATTAGCTTATATGGTCACATCAGGTATCATCGTTGCTGCAGTCTTGATATTTAATAAATATATGAACCTTCAGGAAAATATTGGTATGATAATTGGTATACTTGCTGTAATCAGTGTAATTCTATACGCCATATCATGGCTGGTATGTCCGTCCAGGATTTGTAGAAAAGATATATAACAAGATACTGAAAAAGGAGAGGAAGAGTTTATGGGAAGTGATTCATTTGTTTTAAAGGGGAATATCTGCTATGCAAAGACAAGGGAGCGGCTGTCTGTCACGGATCAGGGATATCTGGTCTGCTGCCAGGGAGTTTCTAAGGGGGTGTATCCGGTTTTGCCTGAGGAATACCGGAATTTACCGGTCACAGATTATAACGATATGCTGATCATACCTGGGATGACCGATCTTCATATTCATGCACCTCAGTACTCCTTCAGGGGGCTGGGAATGGACCTGGAACTTCTGGAGTGGCTTGAGACCCACACATTTCCGGAGGAGAGCAGGTATAAGGATTTGGATTATGCGCGAAAAGCTTACAGGATTTTTGCAGAAGACCTTAAGCAGAGTGCGGTTACAAGGGCCGCGGTATTCGCAACGGTACATGTTCCGGCTACAGATTTTCTGATGGAGCAGTTGGAAGAGACAGGACTGGTTACCTATGTGGGTAAGGTGAATATGGATCAGAACAGTATGGATGACCTGAGAGAGAAGGATGCAGAGGCTGCGCTGGCCGATACGGCTGCCTGGCTTAAGGAGACGGCCGGAAAGTATCACAATACGCATCCGATACTCACACCGCGCTTTGCGCTGACCTGCAGCGGTCCTCTGATGGGAGGTCTGGGGAAGCTTCAAAGGGAATATGGAATTCCGGTTCAGTCCCATCTGTCAGAGAATTTATCGGAGATTGAACAGGTGAAGGAATTATTCCCCTGGTCCTCCTGCTATGGAGATGTCTACGAGCATTATGGTTTGTTCGGGGGACAGGCGAAGACGGTCATGGCTCACTGTGTTCATTCTTCGGAGGCCGAGGTGGAGCTTATGAAGAGAAAGGGTGTGTATGTAGCCCATTGTCCGCAGTCAAACATCAACCTTTCCTCAGGAATTGCACCGATACGCAGGTATCTGGAGGAAAGGCTTCTGGTGGGACTTGGAACGGATATGGCAGGTGGGGCGAATATGTCTATGTTCCGATGCATGGCAGATGCCGTCGGTGTCTCCAAGCTGTATTGGAGACTTGTGGATCAGGAAAAGAAGCCTCTTACAATGGAGGAGGTATTCTATCTGGCTACGAGAGGAGGAGGTTCCTTTTTTGGGAAGGTCGGGAGCTTTGAAGAGGGTTATGAGCTGGACGCGCTGGTGCTCGACGATAAGGGAATCCGAAGTGCGAGGGCATTTGGAACGAAGGAGAGACTGGAGCGCTATATTTACCTGGCAGAGGAAGGAGGAAAACTGGCAGGTAAATATGCGGCGGGAAGGAAAGTGATATAGTTAAAATCGCTGTATCCCTTGTGGCGGCCGGGATTACAGCGATTTTATAATGATTGTGTCACACGATAATCAGTTTCAGAGAAATATCTACTCTATACGGAACTGACTGATCAGGCGGTTCAATGTCTTTGCCTGGTCAGATAATTCATTGGAAATTGCAGCACTTTCCTCGGCTGCGTCAGAGTTGGCTTCGATTACTCTGGAAACTTCTTTGATTCTGTTTTCTACGGAAGAGATCATTTCCGACTGCTGAACACTGGCAAGTGCGATATCATCCATCAATGTTTTGATGGACTGGATACAGTCGCCGATTACCTGCATCGCGGAGATAGCAAGGTTGGTTGATTCTGTACCTGTTTTTACATCCTGAAGTGAACGGCCGATCAGTGTGCTTGTATTTCCGGCAGCTTCAGCAGATTTGGCAGCCAGACTCCTGACTTCGTCTGCTACAACGGAGAAGCCTTTTCCTGCGGTCCCGGCGCGGGCGGCTTCCACGGCTGCGTTTAACGCAAGGATATTCGTCTGAAAAGCGATATCTTCAATGGTCTTTATAATGCCGCCGATCTGTGAGGAAGATCGGTCTATATTCCTGGTAGCAGTAATCAACTGTTCCATCTTCATATCGGCTTCTTCTGCATAGCCGGTAGCACGGTCTACCAGATCAGTGGCATCGCTGCAGCGTATATTGCTGCTTTGGATCTGTGCTGTGATATCTGTAACATTAGAAACCAGCCCGTTAATCGATTCCTTCTGCTGCATGGTTCCCTGTGAAAGTGCCTGAGCTCCTGCGGAGACCTGATTGGCGCCGCTATTTACCTGATTTGCGATATGGGTGATATCGCGCATCACGTCCGTAAGATGGGTACGGATGCTCTTAAGACTTTCAGCAAGGACCTTAAAATCACCGATATAATAAGATTCGTTCTTTGCGACGTCTACTGCGATGTTGCCGTCTGCCATCTCTCCTAAGATACGTCCGATGTCTTCAATCGTTTTTCTCAGACAGTCACAGAGATGATGGATTGTCTCTGCAATCATTCCGATCTCATCTGTCCGGCCGTAGAATGGTTCCAATTCCTGATCGGCGGAAAGTTCCAGATTGCCCAGATGGCGTATGGCGCTTTCCATTGACATAAGTTCACGCCCTACCCGATGCAGGATCAGCAGTGTGACGAGTATGATAACCGCTGCGACAGCCGCACATAGGATCCCCACCGTAATACGGACTGTTACAACTTTTGCGTAAACTTCTGCCGCATTGTCGCGGACCATGAATACCCAATCTCTGTCTTTCAGATATTTGTATACGACTAATTGATTTACTCCGTTTTCATCTTTATAAGAATAGGTACCGGCCCGAGTGCTGCCGTCTGACTTGATCTGTTCGAGAATTTTCTGATAGCCTTTATCAGTAGTCTCGGTGTTCAGCAGTGAGTCGTCTTCATGATACATGTACGTGCCTGTTTGCGCGTTCAAGAATACATATTCACTGTTAGGCAGACCTTCGATGTCCAGATCTAACAGTGCATCCATCAGACGGCTGGCATAAACACCGGCTCCTACATATCCGATACATGTATTATTCTCAAAGAGCGGATAATACATGGAGATGATCATACTTCCGGTACCCGGAGATTCCATAATCCCCAGGTTTGTCAACTGCGGTTTGGATAGGATTGTATCCTGGAAGACATCCAATGATTCGCCTTCCCGGGTAGTTATACCGATTGCGCCCTTAGAAGTATGTGTCAGAATATATGTATCAGGGGTGCCGATGTACAGACCCTCGAATACACCCTTGACTGCGGCGAAATCTTCTGTATACTTCTGACCCTTCTGCCGCAGTGCAGGATTCTGCGGATCAGTGAGAAGTTCTCGAACTTCACCGCTTAAGGAAAAGGCCGTAAGATATTCTTCTGCAGAAGCCACATAGTCGTTTATGATAGCGGCTCTGGATTCTACAGCATCGGTCATCTGATTTGTAATATTACTTTTTACCATAGAAGCAACCCGGCTGGATACAACGAACCACAGAAGAAACATACCTACAAAAATGATTGCTGTTGTAATGATACTGATACGTGTGGCAAGTTTTTTGTTTACAAGAAATTTCATAAAAAATCCCCCTGGTATAAATAGATTTTAGAATGGGTAATACTCAATTTCCTTTTAGATTCGCGGAGTATAATTATATGTGAAATTAATTTTAGCATGCTTTATGCTGTTTTTCAAGTCTGTACAAAGGGAGGGAGCACATGATAAACTTATGTTGTTTGAAGCAAATTTAAGGAGGAGGACAAGGAGAAAATGGCGTTGATGCATGTGGATTTTTTTTCGGATGTTTTGGGGATGAGTATGAATATGGTGGTGATCCTGCCTCAGCAGACAAGGGGGCAGATCGGTATGGAAGGGAAGGCAGAAAGCGGGCAATATAAGACTATGTATCTGCTGCATGGTATGAGTGACGATCAGACGATCTGGCTGCGCAGGACTTCTATTGAGCGCTATGTGAGTTCGCTTGGGATTGCGGTAGTGATGCCCACGACTCACCTGGGATTCTATACGGATACGACCTATGGGATGAAATACTGGACCTTCATATCAGAAGAACTGCCGCGTATCTGCAGGGAATTTTTCCCGCGGATGTCTGATAAGAGGGAAGATACGCTGGCGGCAGGGCTGTCTATGGGCGGCTATGGAGCGTGGAAGCTGGGGCTTCGTGCAGGCGGCACATTCGGTTCGGCAGCATCTTTATCCGGTGCACTGGATATTGTGGATGACTACAGGCGCAATGAGACAGAGCAGGCAGACAAGATGCTGCTGTTTCAGGGGATCTTTGGCAGTGCAGACCGTCTGGAAGGTTCTGATGACGATATCCTGGCTCTGGCGGACAAGCTTGCAGTTTCAGGAAGGGAGAAACCACGCCTGTATGCCTGGTGCGGTACGGAGGACTTCCTGTATCAGGGAAACAGAAGGGCCTGGGAACATGTAAAAAGGCTGGGATACGATTTATGCTGCAGTGAATCCGCAGGAGATCATCAGTGGAAGTACTGGGATGAAAAAATCAAGGATGTTCTGCACTGGTGGCTGGGAACGGATGCGGTCCTGGAATAGCCTGGTATAACTAGACACAGATAGCGGGTGCAGAATTCATTGTTAATTACGCGGTGAAACGTCAGATGATTAGATGAGAGCTCATACGTCTTATAAAATGAAATGGATATAATATACAAAGAAGGAGGTTTCTGGTCTGTCGGACAACCTCTTTTTTTGTGCAAAAAATAGAATGAGAAATAAATACATCAGATGTATTGATAAAAAAAGTATAAAAACCTATAATGAGTCCACAATAACATAAGACGTCAGATGTTATGAAGTGTATTGTTTAAATTAAAAATGAGAAATCAATACGAGGAGGTCTTTAACTATGACTGGTGAAACGGTAGCATTGAATCCGACCAGATTGGTGATAGCGGCAATCTTAGGTCTGGCAGTACTGCTTTTATTAATTATCAAATTCAAGGTACAGGCGATGGTTGCGATCCTGGTAGGAGCAATTGTAATCGGCCTTGGGGCAGGTATGGCTTTTGAGGATATTGTAACAGCGGTGAACGACGGTATCGGCAATACATTAAAAGGGATTGCACTGCTGGTCGGCCTTGGTTCTATGTTCGGCGCGATACTGGAGGTGTCAGGAGGAGCACAGACGCTGGCCGTAAGCATGGTAAAATGGTTTGGAGATAAGAAGGCGGCGTGGGCGCTTGGAATTACGGGTCTTGTCATTGCGATGCCGGTGTTCTTCGACGCCGGGCTGATCATTCTGATTCCGCTGGCATTTTCACTGGCGAAGAGAACAAACCGTTCTTCTTTATTCTATGCGATTCCATTGTTAGCCGGGCTTGCGGTGGGTCATGCATTTATCCCGCCGACACCGGGGCCGGTTCTTGTGGCAACGATGTTAAATGTGGAATTTGGATGGGTCATCATGGTGGGAATCTTCTGCGGCGTCCTGTCTATGATCGTGGCAGGTCCTGTGTGGGGCGCCGTTTGCGGGAACAAATATATGATTCCGGTTCCGGAGCATGTGGCACAGCAGGAAGACTATGATGAATCGAAGCTTCCGAATTTCTGGACGATCGTAGGAATTATCCTGATTCCGCTGGTATTGATCATCCTGGATTCTGTGGCAGGAGTGGTCCCGGCCTTAAGCGGCTTCGCACCGGTCTTAGGTTTCCTTGGAGAGCCGTTTGTTGCACTTTTGATTGCTACGATTGCGGCAATGTTAATTCTTGGCCTGAAACATGGTTATAATATGGAAGAACTGGAGAAGATCATGACCAAATCCCTGGAGCCGACAGGATTGATTCTTCTGGTAACGGCGTGCGGCGGCGTACTTCGGTATATGCTTCAGTATTCCGGTCTTGGCGATCTGATTGGTAATGCAGTAGCCTCCGCGAATCTTCCGATTGTAGTGGTAGCATTTATCGTGGCCGCACTGGTAAGAATCTGTGTTGGTTCTTCGACGGTTGCAATGACAATGGCAGCAGGTATTATCGCCGCAATGCCGGGAATATCGAGCTTATCACCACTGTATCTGGCCTGTACGACAGCAGCTGTAGCAGGAGGGGCGACCGTCTGTTCACATTTCAACGACTCGGGATTTTGGCTTGTAAAGTCTCTGGTAGGAATGGACGAGAAGACAACTCTGAAGACCTGGACGATCATGGAGACACTTGTAGGCGGAACAGGATTTGTAGTGGCATTGATTATTTCATTCTTTGCTTAAAATAGAAACAGAATATGGGAAGGAGAAGAAGAGTATGGAATTAAGAAGTCAAAAGATGCGCAAAGACGCACCGGAGCTGGATCCACTGCGGATAGGAACCGGATGGAAACCGGAAGATCTGTCAAAACCTCAGGTAATGATTGAAAGCACGTATGGCGACAGTCATCCGGGGAGCGGCCATCTGAATATTCTGGTGGAAGAGGTTTGGAAAGGAATCGAAGAGGCCGGAGGCCATGGCGCCCGCTATTACTGTACGGATATCTGCGACGGGGAGAGCCAGGGAACAGACGGAATTAATTACAGCCTGGCAAGCCGTGAGATGATCGCTAACATGATCGAGATTCATGCCAATGCGACGCCTTTTGATGCAGGGGTATATCTGGCAAGCTGTGATAAAGGAATGCCGGGGAACCTTATGGGGCTGGCAAGAGTGGATATTCCTGCCGTGGTGGTGCCGGGAGGAACGATGAATGCAGGACCTGATATGCTCACACTGGAACAGCTTGGTATGTACAGCGCCAGGTATCAGAGAGGGGAGATTGACGAGGAGAAGCTTAACTGGGCGAAATGCAATGCCTGCCCAAGCTGCGGTGCCTGCTCCTTCATCGGTACGGCTTCCACGATGCAGATTATGGCAGAGGCGCTTGGGCTTGCGCTTCCCGGAAGTGCACTGATGCCTGCGACGAGCCCGGATCTGCTTACATTTGCCAGGGAGGCAGGAAAGCAGGCGGTGAAGCTCGCACTGATGCCGAAGATGTGCCCAAGTGATATCGTGACGATGGAAAGCTTTGAAAATGCTATCCTCGTACATGCAGCTGTGTCAGGAAGTACTAACTGTCTGCTTCATATTCCGGCGCTCGCGCATGAATTCGATATAGAGATCACGGGGGATACCTTTGACAGGCTGCACAGGAATGCAAGATATCTGCTGGATGTCCGGCCGGCCGGGCGCTGGCCCGCAGAGTGCTTCTATTATGCGGGCGGAGTTCCGGCGATCATGGAGGAGATTCGAGGACACCTTCATCTTGATGTCATGACTGTGACCGGGAAGACATTAGGAGAGAATCTGGATGAGCTAAAGCAGAACGGATTCTATGAGAGATGTGAGAGATGGCTTGGGGAATTCAATGAGCGGTATCAGGTTTCCCTGACCAGAGAGGACATTATACGTCCTTATGAGAATGCGATCGGCACAGATGGAAGTATCGCAGTGTTAAGAGGGAATCTGGCACCGGAAGGGGCGGTCATCAAGCATACGGCCTGCCCAAAGGAGATGTTCAAAGCAGTATTAAGGGCGCGGCCCTTTGACAGTGAGGAAGAATGTCTGGATGCGGTGTTAAAGCACGAGGTTCAGAAAGGAGATGCCGTGTTCATCCGTTATGAAGGACCCAAGGGCAGCGGAATGCCGGAAATGTTCTATACCTCCGAGGCGATCAGCAGTGACAAAGAGCTGGGAAGAAGCATTGCACTGATCACGGACGGCCGTTTTTCCGGGGCTTCTACGGGACCGGTGATCGGACACTGCAGCCCGGAAGCGGTGGATGGCGGACCGATAGCGCTTGTGGAAGAAGGTGATCTGATCGAGATTGATGTAGAAGAAAGGAAACTTAATATTATCGGCATTGCAGGCGAGCAAAAAACGATGGAAGAAGTGGATGCCGTGCTGGAAGAACGGCGCAGGAACTTTAAGAAACGTGAACCCAAATACAAAAAAGGGGTGCTGCGTTTATTCAGTGAACACGCCGCAAGCCCGATGAAGGGAGCTTATCTGGAGTATTAGCTAGGAGGAACAAAAGTGATGGAACATGAGAATCCTCTGCTTAGAGGAAATGACAATTTACACAGATTCATTACGGTTGGGGAGATTATGCTCCGCCTGACACCGCCGAATTATGACAAGATCAGAATGGCATCGAGTTTTGAGGCCAGTTATGGAGGCAGTGAGGCGAATATAGCCCTGGCGCTTGCCAATCTCGGGATCGACAGTACATTTTTTACGGTGGTTCCGAATAACAGTCTGGGGAAAAGTGCGGTGAGGATGCTGCGCAGCAATGATGTACACTGTACACCGGTAATCCTGAGCACGCCAGAGCAGACTCCGACACACCGGCTGGGTACGTATTATCTGGAGGCGGGATATGGAATCCGCGCCAGCAAGGTCATTTATGACCGCAAGAACAGTGCGATTACGGAGTATGATTTTGGCACATATGATTTTGATGCGCTGCTTGAAGGATTTACCTGGCTTCATCTAAGTGGCATAACACCGGCGCTTAGCCCCAACTGCCGCGAGATGATCCTGCACTGTCTGAAGACGGCAAAGGAAAAAGGGATTATTACCAGTTTTGACGGAAATTTCCGGAGTACACTCTGGACCTGGGAAGAGGCCCGGGACTTTTGTACGGAATGTCTTCCCTATGTGGACGTATTGTTTGGAATCGAGCCATATCATCTGTGGAGGGATGAGAATGACCACAGTAAAGGAGACTGGAAGGATCAGATGCCTTATCAGCCGGGCTACGAGCAGCAGGATGAATGCTTCCAGGCATTCGTAAGGAGATATCCGAATCTTAAGTGTATAGCACGTCATGTGCGCTATGCACACAGCGGGAGTGAGAACAGCCTGAAAGCCTATATGTGGTATGAAGGGCATACCTTTGAGAGCAAGCTGTTTACGTTCAATATCCTGGATCGTGTGGGCGGCGGGGATGCATTTGCCAGCGGTCTGATCTATGCTATGATGAGCGGGTACAGACCGATGGATATGGTGAATTTTGCGGTGGCGAGCAGTGCACTTAAGCATACGATCCGCGGAGACGCCAATATTACGGATGATGCGGCGGCGATCAGGAACCTGATGAATATGAATTATGATATTAAAAGATAGATGACAAGTGAGATGGGGCGGCATGTATAGTATTGATAAAAAGGACAAAAAACCTTTAGGAGCGCGGATCGAGGATGAACTGATGAAGTATATCCTGCAGGAGCCGGTTGAGCCGGGGCAGAGGATTCCGAATGAATTTGAACTGGCAGAGCGGTTCGGTGTCGGGCGCAGTACGATCCGGGAGGCGGTAAAAGGGCTGGCATCCAGAGGGATACTGGAAGTGCGCAGAGGCTCGGGAACCTATGTGATCAGCACGAATTCCCACACCGAAGACCCGTTAGGGCTTGGGAAAATCGAAGACAAATATAAGCTGGCGCTGGATTTGTTCGAGGTGCGTCTGATGATCGAGCCTGAGATTGCAGCGCTGGCGAGCAAGAATGCATCACGGGAGGAGCAAAAGAAGCTTGAAAGGCTGTGCGATGAGGCAGAACAGCTGTACCGGGGAGGGCACAACCATATCAGCAAGGATATCGAATTCCATACGTATATTGCCAAATGCAGTAAAAATCAGGTGGTAGAGACGCTGCTTCCGGTTATCAATACAGCAGTTTATACGTTTGCCAACCTGACTCACCGTCTGCTGAAAGAAGAGACGCTGAAGACGCATCGGGCAATTACGAATGCGATATTGAAGCGGGATTCGGTAGGGGCCCGATGTGCGATGATGATGCATCTGACTTATAACCGTCAGACAATTGTAAAGATTCTTGAAGAGAGAGAAAATGAAAGGAGTAAGATATCATGAAAACAATAGCAGAGCAGTTCCAGGAGTGTGGAGTAGTACCGGTAGTTGTATTGGAGGATGCCAAAGATGCTCTTCCGCTGGCAAAAGCGTTGACAGGAGGAGGCCTCCCCTGTGCCGAGGTAACATTCCGCACGGAGGCGGCAGAAGAATCCATCCGGATAATGAGCAGGGAATATCCGGATATGCTTGTGGGAGCGGGAACGGTATTGACGGTGGAGCAGGTAGACCGTGCCGTGGCGGCTGGCGCCAAATTCATCGTGAGCCCGGGATTTGATCCGGAGATCGTTGATTACTGTCTGGAAAAAGATATTCCTGTATTCCCGGGATGTATCACACCCTCCGAGGTGGCCCAGGCGGTTAAGCGGGGCCTGAAAGTACTTAAGTTCTTCCCGGCAGAGCAGGCAGGCGGCGTTGCGATGATCAAAGCTATGGCGGCGCCGTATACGATGGTTAAATTCATGCCGACAGGCGGAATCAGTGCAAAGAATCTGAAAGATTACCTTAGCTGTGATAAGATCATCTGCTGCGGCGGAAGCTGGATGGTCAAAGGAGAACTGGTTAAAAACGGAGAATTTGAACGGATACGCGAACTGACGAAAGAGGCGGTAGAACTGGCAGCTTCGATCAGACAGCAGTTGTAACAGAAACAGAAGAATAATATTTCACAATCGAAGACAGGTTTCAGGAGGAAGGATCATGGAATTAAATTTAAAACCGGCAGAAGAGTGCAGGTACGATGCCCTGTCATTGGGTGAGGTCATGCTGAGGTTGGACCCGGGTGAGGGAAGAATTCGGACGGCAAGGAGCTTTCGCGCATGGGAAGGAGGCGGAGAATATAATGTGATCCGCGGGCTTCGCAGGTGCTTTGGCATGAAGACCGGCGTGATCACTGCGTTCGCAGAGAATGAAGTAGGGCTTTTGATGGAAGATTTTATCTTGCAGGGCGGGGTGGATACTTCGCTGATCAAGTGGATGAAGACAGACGGGATCGGCAGAGTCTGCAGAAACGGACTGAATTTTACAGAGCGGGGATTCGGAATCCGCGGGGCAGTTGGATGCTCGGACCGTGCGAATACGGCGATCTCCAAGGCAACACCCGAAGATTTTGACTTTGAATATATCTTCGGAGAGCTGGGAGTACGCTGGCTGCATACGGGCGGGATCTATGCGGCGCTGTCCGAACAGGCGGGCGAGACTGTGCTTGCGGCGATTAAGACTGCAAAGAAATATGGCACAGTGGTCTCTTATGATCTGAACTACAGACCTTCTATGTGGAGCGCCATCGGAGGACTTGCGAAGGCACAGGAAGTGAACAGAGAGATTGCCGGATACGTGGATGTCATGATTGGAAATGAGGAGGATTTTACTGCCTGCCTGGGATTCGAGATCGAGGGCAATGACGAGAACTTAAAGCAGCTGAATCTCGATGGGTATAAGAAGATGATCAATCACGCGGCAGAGGTGTATCCGAATTTTAAAGTGGTTGCCACGACGCTGCGTGAGGTAAAGACCGCAACGGTTAATGACTGGAGCGCTATCTGCTGGGCAGACGGCCAGATCTACAAGGCGAAGGATTATAAGGGCCTGGAGATCATGGACCGTGTAGGCGGCGGAGATTCCTTTGCGTCCGGTCTGATCTATGGGCTGATGACTACAGAGGATGCCGAAACAGCAGTTAATTACGGGGCTGCGCACGGCGCACTGGCGATGACGACCCCGGGAGATACTACTATGGCAAGCCGAAAAGAGGTAGAAGCAGTCATGGGCGGCGCCGGGGCCAGAGTGCAGAGATAGCCTGAAAGAAAGTAAATTCTCAGAAATTCTCAGAAAATAGTGAAATGACTGTGCCGGATTGCAGCTTTCGTGCTATACTATATCTGTATTACTGATAGTGCAAAAGACAAAGTCAGCGAGTCTGAAGGAGCAGATGTTGACAAAACGGGATGTGAATCATAGCAGTATTGGGGGAAGAGAGGATTTTACAAATGAAAAAATTTATTGAAGAGTTCAAGGCGTTTATCGCGCGCGGTAATGTCATGGATATGGCAGTCGGTATCATTATAGGCGGTGCATTCACGAGTATTGTGACATCTCTGGTGGAAGATATTATCAATCCGCTGCTTGGATTGTTCGGCGGAATGAATTTTGACCGTCTGCATGTGAATCTGCTTGGAGAGGTTACGCTTAATTATGGGAAGTTTGTCACTGCTGTCGTTAATTTTCTCATTATGGCGTTCATCGTATTTTTACTTATGAAAGTAGTGAACGGTATGGGCGACAAGCTTACAAAAAAGGAAGCGGAGGAGGCGGCTGCGCCGACAACGAAGAAATGCCCCTTCTGTAAGAGCGAGATAGCGATTGATGCGACAAGATGCCCGAATTGTACATCCGAACTTGAATTGGAAGAACAGAAATAACCGGATTGCGGCAGGAAGATAGTTCCTGCCGTCAAAGTATGCAGCCATTTATTCAAACCATGCAACGGGAGGAAAACAGCTAAACCAGAAAAGTCCGTATCCGCACAGTTCGAGATGCGGGAGAATCAGAGAAGGATCAGGAGGGAATATATGATAACGACGGTGACTATGAATGCGGCCCTGGATAAGGCGTATTTTATGAAAGAGAAGATTGAGAACGGAACGGTGATGAGAGTGGATCACTGCCGGACCTCCGCAGGAGGAAAAGGGTTGAACGTTGCAAGGGTAATCAGTCTCTGCGGCGCCAAGGTACAGGCAACCGGCCTGGTAGGAGGTTTTAACGGGCAGTATCTGGAGTCTCTGCTTGAAAAAGACGGAATTGCATACCGTTTCGGCCATGTGGCAGGGGAGACCAGATGCTGTATTAATATTCTGGATGAGGGATATGGGTCAACCGAATATCTTGAGCCGGGTTTTGAAGTGTCGGAAGAGGAAGAAGAAGAATTTATGAGAATATTTCCTGATATTATTCGGGACAGTGATGTGGTCACGATCTCCGGGAGTATTCCGCAGGGAGTGAAGAAGGATATCTATGGGCGGATGATCACACTTGCAAAAGATATGGGAAAAGCCATTCTTCTTGATACCAGCGGAGAGATTCTGCGGGAGGCGATTGGGTCGCGCCCTACATTGGTGAAGCCGAATCAGGACGAGATCGAACAGCTCTTTGGCGCGAAGATTCATGATATGCAGGATGTGATCCGGTATGCCGGTAAGATCCGTGATATGGGAGTTGCATATGTGGTGATCTCCCTGGGAAAGGACGGAGCACTGTTGGTCTGCGAGGACGGGGTCTATCATGGAAAGCCGCCGAAAGTGGAAGTGGTGAATACGGTAGGATGCGGGGACTCGATGATTGGGGCATTTGCAGTTGCCTTTGAGAGAGGCTGTACGGCAGGGGAATCCTTAAGATATGCGGTTGCGGTTTCGGCCTCTAATGCAATGTCCCCCAATACAGGGGACATTGACAGAGAACAATGCGAAGAACTGCTTGGCCAGGTCGTGATAGAGAGACTATAAAGGGATGGAATCATTTACTGGGAATTCCGATAGCTGTGGTACCCAAGGAGCATTCCGCCGATTCCGCCGGCCAGTGCAATCCCCACATGCCAGGCCGTCTGTTTCGCGGAGAATGAGAAGCCCGTGCTCATGGGAAGGTATACCGGCATTGCAGCCATAGCGTGGTTGACGAGCCTCGTCAGGGTTCTTCCAAGAATCTGCATAGGTCCAAGTGCCTTGACCCATATCACAGGGAAAAGGTAGAGTGCGGCGGACAGAATCAGTGCAAGGAAGGGGCTTTTGCACAGTGCAGAGATTCCTGACACGAGTCCGGTCAGAAGAATCGTACTCACAAGTCCCAGGAAGGTGATGAATACGAAGAAGCCGGCAACTGTCTTTGGGCTGTATCCATAAAAGCTGACAAAGCTTATGAGGACTGCCGAGGCATCCAACCCCTGGGTTCCATAGACGGACAGGTAGATTCCCCACAGATATGCGCTCACCGCGAAGAACAGACAGACGGCGAAGAACAGGGCAGCCAGTATCTTCATCCAGATGCCGCCCTGTTTCCCGCGGCGTGTCGACCTTAAGATGTCCGCCGTACGAAGCTGGTATTCTTCGGCAAAGATCGGGGAAAGACCGATGATCAGCAGGAAGGCCAGCACCGTCAGAGTCAGCATGTATATTTCCGCAAGATCGCTAAAGCCATAGACGTAATCAAGACGGGTTTCCTGTTCCAGATAGGGTTTGACATTGTTTTCCCACTCCGTGCCTTCAAGGAATCTGATTTCCTTTGGGTCATCGGAGTCTGACCATCTGTAATTCGTAAATTCCATAGTAATGAACCGGTTGCAGAAGTTTCCCATGTTGATCTTTTTATATTCGTCATAATAATAGAAGCCATACTCTTCATAGATCCGTCTGATCTTATCAAGGGTCAGAGTTCCGGCATAACGTTTTGTCAGATCCTGATCCTTTTTGATTGCTTCTGCACCCCAGAAGGTTTCGCCGCCGACCGTTGTCGTATAGGTGTTTTGCTCTGAGAACAGGCGAAAGGATACGAATGCGAGCAGAAGGAATACCCCCAGCCAGACGATTTTGCGGGATGCGATTTTATAGAACTCTTCTTTCCAGATTATCCACATGTTCTGATACCTCCTCAAAGTGATATAGATATACGTCTTCTAATCCCGGCCGGACCGCTGTAGCGCCCTTGCAGGGGCATGTGTCTGCGATAAGGCGGAGACGGACCAGCTCTCCTTCATTCTTCAGGTGGCTGACTGCAAAAGAATCATTAATCTTCAGGGCTTCTTCCTGACTGGCAGTATATTCCCAGACTTTGCCGTCTATGCTTTCGGTTACCTCCGGCACCGTGCCCTGTTCTACGATACGCCCCTGTTTCATAAGAAGAATCTTGTCTGCGATAAATTCTACATCTGAGACAATATGTGTGGACAGGATTATGATTCTTCCTTTGGACAGGGAACTGATGATATTGCGGAAACGAATCCGCTCCTTTGGATCGAGGCCGGAGGTGGGTTCATCCAGAACCAGGATCTCAGGATCGTTCAGAAGAGCCTGGGCGATTCCAAGCCTTCGGAGCATTCCGCCGGAAAATGTCTTGATCTTGTTTTGCTGGTCACCGTTAAGCCCCGTGAGGAAGAGCATCTCCTGAACTTTTTCCTTTGCCAGATCTTTAGGGACCGCTTTGCATGCGGCCAGGTATTCCAGATACCGTCTGGCAGTAAAGTCGGGGTAATAACCGAAGTCCTGGGGCAGATAACCCAGCAGATATCGATAGTCGCCGTCCAGTTTGCCGATCTCAACATGATTGCAGCGTATTTCCCCGGCGGTAGGCTTCAGTACGCCGCAGATCATACGGAGCAGGGTAGTCTTTCCGGCGCCGTTCGCGCCAAGGAAACCGTAGACGCCTTCCTGCAGGCACAGAGATACATTGTCTACTGCGATTTTATTTTTGAATTGTTTGGTTACGCGGTCTATTGTCAGTTCGGGCATAGGGTAAATCTCTCCTTTCTTTTTTAGCATCAGATGCAGTCCGCTGCACCGTCGGTTAGCGGACGTACAGCAGACAGGAATATCAGGCGCCTGTTATTTCAAGATCAATGCAATGATGTACCAGGAAGACTTCGACGACCAGCAGGATCAGACCGGTCACGGTCAGTATCTGCCATATTATCAGGTATTTTGGATCATAGATTGGCTCCCACATGACCGGAAGGAGCGCCAGGATGCCGCAGAGGAGCCCCGAGACAAAGGAGCGGAAGCCGTAGGTAATGCTTCGGAGGCCGACCAGCATGCAGAGATACAGGATATCCGACCACAGGAAGGGCACCAGCATGTAGACAAGGGATGCTCCAATCCCGATGGTGCCTCCGCCTCCGGTGATCCCAAGAAATAACGCCAGTATGATCAGGTCTGTGGTTCCGGCCTCCAGCATCCGGATGGAGATCATCTGTTTCAGGTTCAGATATAATGTCTGTTCCAGTTCCGCCATATGCCAGGAAAACAGGCGTGCGACCTGGCTCAGGCAGATATTTCCCGCAAAGACGAAGAATACAGAACGGGTTGTAATAAGAGTGAGATCTTCCATGTCTGCCCGGCGCAGCCGAAGGGCCAGAAGCATTGCCGCAAGTAAAAGGCCTCCCTGGATCAGCCGGTGAGAGAGGGGTTGGAAACGAAGCTGGTTCCATACGTGGGTGAGGAAGGTAGGATAACTTCGTATGTGCTTTTTTGCGGTTTCCCGGCGAATGAGAGAAAGACTTTGCGCCTTCTTGGATTCATCTAATGGAAATCTCCACTCTGGTATTGGTTTCGTCGGATGTTTCATTATTTTATCACCTCTTCATAATCATCAGCTTGAAGCAATTGTCAGTGAAAATCACTCTGTTTGAGCAGTTCATTCAGTTTGCTGAGCCCCTGCCGGATTCTGGACTTGACCGCATCATAGGAGGCGCCCGTCATGCGTGCGATTTCCCGGTTTTTATATCCGTAGAAATGATGGAGAAGTACAGCCTCTCTCTGAAACTCAGGGAGAGCTGCCAATGCTCTTAGAAGCAGCAGGGAGTTTTCGGCATCCGCCGTCTGGTCGGTACAGACGGTATGCGCTCTGGTCATGCCAAAGTCCTCCTGCTCCAAACAGTCTGCGGATGTTTCCACAGCATGTATCTGTGAGAGACGGCGCATATATTCCCGGCAAAGGTTCATGGCGATGGTCAGGAGATAGCCTTTTAAATTGCGGTAACGGTAATGGTCCACATATTTTATGAACCTTAAGAATGTCTCCTGAGCCAGATCGTAGGAAGCATCCCGGCCGCCGGTCTGATAGCAGCAGAAATAATAGATATCGTCATAGTATTTGGCTGCGATCTCATTCAAATATTCGGTTTGTCCGTTCTGTATCCGCCGAATCAGCTCCCTGTCTTCCAAAACGAGTCTCCTTCCTCTCTATGTAAAACGTCTTACAATAAATATAACCTTTTTTCACAGGAAAAGGAGTTTTATTTTCAGAAATAGACTGTGGTATAACTCACTCCGTATTGACATAGAAATCTACAATTGCTAAAATATTTATATATAATAGCAGAATACGTTGTTGGGATTTTTGGATAAAATATTTGCAGAATATAGAGGAGAGAACTATGTATCATTGCCATGTACATTTCTACTTAACAGGACAGCCTTGCAGAACTTTTGAGATTATAAAGGAGGTATCCCCTCTTGAGAATTTTACACATGAATTTGTGGAGGGGAACATTTCAGAAGAAAAATTGGTTTCCGATGCGGATGTGATATTGGTGAATCTCAAGGACATGGATTGTAAGGAGACAGCAGGAAGGCTTATTGCAGGAAAGAAAGCAGACGCAGAGCTTATCTTACTGGCAGAGAAGGGGCAGCTTCTGTTTCTGGAAGAATATCCGGATGAGATTTCTGATATCTGGACAATGCCGATGGACGATGCTGAGATTGGTTTCCGTTTTCGCAGGTGGCAGCAGGCCTGTAAGATGAAGAAAGATTATTGGCAGACCAGCCATTTTTTTGAATCTACGATCAACAATATACCGAATCTGATCTGGTATAAGGATAAGAACGGAATACATGAGAAGGTGAATGACAGTTTCTGCAGGACAGTCAACAAGACGAAAAAGCAGGTGGAAGGACGCGGCCATGCTTATATCTGGGACGTAGAGGTTGATGATCCTGCGTGTATCGAATCAGAGAGGGAAGTCATGAGTAAGAGACGGACCTGTGTTTCGGAGGAGATGGTGAAGACCGGGGAAGGGACGAAGCTGCTTACGACCTATAAGTCTCCATTGTATGATCTGGACGGAAGTGTTATGGGGACGGTTGGCGTTGCGATCGATGTGACGCAGGAGCGGGCTTATGAGCAGGAGCTTATGAAGAAGAATCACACCCTGGAGATGGTGTTTACCAGCATGGACTGCGGAATATTGTGTCATTCTTTAGACGGCTCCCGTATTATCAGTGTCAACAGGGCAGCGCTTACGATCCTTGGATACGAATCACAGGAGGAATTGATGGCGGAAGGGTTTGATATGGTAGCGAATTCTGTCCTGGATGAAGATAAGATCAGGCTGCGTGAATGTATTACAACATTGCAGAAGGTAGGAGATAATATCAGTGTTGAGTACAGTGTAATGCATAAGGATGGAACTCTTCTGCATGTGATGGGCAATATCAAGCTTTTGAAAGAAAACGGGGAATTATATTACCAGCGTTTTCTTCTGGACTGTACGAGGCAGAAACAGCAGGAGATAGAGAAGGAAAAGCAGAATGAGGAATTGGTCCAGGCTTTAAGCATTGATTATAATCTGGTCTGTTTTTTTAATCTTGATACAGGAAACGGTAATCTGCTTCGGATTGCGGATGAAGGTAAGGATATGTTTGGCCCCATATTCACAGGAGAGATCTCACTGGAAGAGAGTATGGAGATTTACATACAGAAGTTTGTATATGAGGAAGACCGGGAGATGCTTCGTCAGGCAGCTTCGCGTAGCAGTTTGAGAAAAGAACTGTCAGAAAAGAAGATATCTTATGTAAACTACCGGATTTTCTGTAACGGTGAGATGAAATATTTCCAGATGAAGGTGGTACGTACCGGAGAATGGAAAGACGGTTTGGGGATTGTGATGGGATTTCGCAGTGTGGACGATGAGATCCGCAGCGAGATGGAGAAGAAGAATCTTCTTGAGGACGCGCTGATGCAGGCGAACAGGGCAAGTAAGGCGAAGAGTGTATTTCTCTCTAATATGTCACATGATATCCGTACGCCGATGAATGCGATCGTAGGATTTACCGCGCTGGCGATCACTCATGTTAACAACAGGGAGCGGGTGGAAGAATATCTGAAAAAGATCATGACATCAGGGAATCATCTGCTGAGCCTGATTAATGATGTCCTGGATATGAGCCGTATAGAGAGCGGCAGGATGCACCTGGATGAGAAAGAATGCAGCCTTCCGGAGATACTGCACGGGCTGCGCAACATCCTGCAGGCGGATATCCACGCAAAGCAGCTGGAGCTGTATATTGATACGGTAGATGTGTTCGATGAGGAGATCTACTGTGATAAGCTCCGGTTGAATCAGGTACTGCTGAATCTTTTAAGTAATGCAGTGAAATATACCGGGGCAGGCGGTATCATAAGTCTTCGTATCACAGAGAAGCCGGGAGCTCCTGCGGGAAGTGCCAATTACGAATTCGATATTAAAGATAACGGCATTGGTATGAGCAAAGAATTTGTGGAGCATATTTTTGAGCCGTTTGAGAGAGAAAGGAATTCGACAATCAGCGGGATTCAGGGGACCGGCCTTGGGATGGCAATCACTAAGAATATTGTGGATATGATGAACGGTTCCATACTTGTGAAGAGTGAGCCGGATGCGGGAACAGAGGTTACGGTTTCATTTACCTTCCGGCTGCATTCCGGAGCAAAGGAGCCTCAGGATATTCCGGAGTTAAAGGGATGCAGAGCGCTGGTGGTAGATGATGATTTTAACAGCTGTGACAGTGTGTCTTATATGCTGGGACAGATCGGTATGCGCGCGGAGTGGACCTTATCGGGAAAAGAGGCGGTTTTGCGTACGCGGCAGGCGGTAATGCGTGATGATATCTACAGTGTATATATTATTGACTGGCTTCTGCCGGATATGAACGGGATTGAAGTAACCCGAAGAATCCGCAAGGAGATGGGCGAGAATGTACCGATCATCCTTCTTACGGCATATGACTGGGCGGACATTGAGGATGAGGCAAGAGAGGCCGGTGTGACGGCATTTTGCAGTAAGCCGATGTTTTTATCAGAACTTCGGAGCTGTCTGCATTCTATTATTTGCACAGAGGAGGAGACTGGGGCGGCTCCTGTCCCGGAAAAGAAAAGATTCCATGCAGGCCGTATTCTTCTGGCAGAGGATAACGAGCTGAATCAGGAGATTGCCGAGGCAATCCTGGAAGAGGCGGGATTTACAACGGAGATTGCCAAGGACGGACAGATTGCGGTGGATATGCTGAGAGAGTCAAAACCGGGATATTATCAGTTAGTGTTGATGGACGTACAGATGCCGGTAATGAATGGCTACGAAGCTACCAGGACAATTCGTGAGTTGGAGGATCAGAGGCTTGCATCTATACCGATTATCGCTATGACGGCCAACGCTTTTGAGGAAGACCGGCAGGAAGCCTTAAAAAGCGGCATGAACGGGCATATCGCCAAGCCGATCGATGTGGAAAAACTGTTTGATATACTGGAGAAGGTGCTGGCTTAAGGTGAAGTATGATTACAGAGATTATCAGGGGATAGTATGTGTGAAGCGATAGAGTTAACCCGCAGACTGGTACAGATAGAGAGTACGAATCCGGGAGCGGGAGAGAGCGGAGTTGAAGTGTTTGTCCGGCAGTATCTGTCGGATCTGGATGTTGATATGATTATTGATGAAGTTTTGCCGGGACGCAGGAATATAGCGGCGACGATCCCGGCACAGAGGGATGACAAGGGACCGATGCTGGTGCTTGCCTGTCACATGGATACGGTGGTAGCGGGAAAGGACTGGACGAGAGATCCCTTTGGAGGAGAACTTGAGGATGGCAGGCTCTACGGCAGAGGTGCCTGTGACATGAAGTCCGGGCTTGCCTGTGCCTTAAGTGTGTTTCATAAGACAGCAAAAGCGGCAGAGGAAGGGAATCTTCGGCTGCGTCATCCCTTACGCCTTCTGTGTACGGTAGATGAAGAAGCAGATATGCGGGGCGTTGAACATGCGATAGAAAAAGGCTTGGTCGGAAAGGATGACTGGGTGCTTGATTTGGAACCCACAGACGGGGAGATTCAGATGGCCCATAAGGGAAGGTTCTGGCTTAAGGTGGAGGTGCATGGGATCACGGCGCATGCCAGCAAGCCGGAGCAGGGAGCAGATGCAGTGGCTGCCGCGGCGGAGCTGATCACACAGATCAGGGTGGCATTCGATCGACTGCCGGTACATGATGAGATGGGGCCTTCGACGGTAACCTTTGGGCAGATCGAGGGCGGGTATCAGCCTTATGTAGTCCCGGATGAGTGCAGGATCTGGATGGACTTCAGGCTGTCGCCGCCGACGGATAATAAGAAGGTGCTTAGGATCGTAGAAGAGGCGATTGCAGATGCCGGGAGAGTAGTTCCGGGAATTACGGTGGATTATCAGGTGACGGGAGACCGGCCGTATATTGAGAAGAACGAGTCCTCTGTGTTACTTAAGAGCCTTAAGCGGGCGGCAGAGAAGGTAACAAAAGAAGCGTGCAGGGTATGTACCTTTCCGGGATATACGGACACGGCCGTGATTGCCGGGAAGCTTGGGAATCAGGAGTGTATGTCTTACGGTCCGGGAAGCTTAAAGCACGCACATAAGCCGGATGAATATGTGGAGACCGCGGACATACGGCGCTGTGCGGCGGTGCTGGAGGCTTTGGTGGAGGAGATGCTAATAGATAGCCGCTGATCGTAATATCGCCCAACACTGCCAGATTGCTGACCACCGGTTTTCACAGTGCAATCAGCTTGCCGCCGCCCAGCTTTTTCAGCTCACCATTCGGATACATCAGTTTCAAATAGCCATCCACCATACGGCGAACTGTAATCGTATCACGCTGATTTAAGTTCTTGCCAATCCGCCTACGGTACTTAGCTAAAGAAATCAAACTCATCCATCGCAAAAGCGATGTCAATCTGGAATGGCTCACGCTGCGGTATCTGCAATCCCTGTTCGTCTGCAATGACCAGATAATAAGTAGCAGTATTGCTGTATTTCAGAGATTTCAGATTAAACTGGCAACGGAAAGTACGCTCTGCACCATTATCGCTTGTCTTATCTGCAATAATCTTCTGAACATCACTAATCTGCCTGCCATTTTCATCCGTAAAGTAAACTTGATAGGTAGCTGCTTCACGATTGGCACCGACAGCATCCTTCTGATAGAAATTCAGAGAAAAAATCATATTACTGATTTTACGGTTTGCTGACAACAGATTAACCGTTACCGGCTTAGTATCATATTTCTGCTTATTACGTTTATACTCCATAGAATCGTTGCGGAGATAGTGATACTCGATGACCGGAACCACCATTTCCTGCAAGCTGATACCACCATGCACAAAGTTCATGCCGCCGCCATTCATCTTGATACGGATGCTTTCTCTCGGTGCAAAACCGCCAAAGTCAGACTTCCCGTCCAGGAACTTCACAGGCAATAAGTAGTTTGGCTGTACGCCTTTTTGCATGATTGCATATCGTCTGCCATACTCCACACAGCGTTTCGCACTTTCTTTTTTATGATCATTTATGTTTTCCCTGTCCTCATCGTAAAACTCATTTTTTCCTACTTTATCATCCTCAGTCAACGGGCTGTATGTATAAAGGAATCCATGGTCAGCTGTAATCAAAATATTCGTACCGCCAAATTCATTTACAATAATACGCACAAGGTTTTTCAGCTCTAAAATAGCTTTATCACAGGCGGCAAAAACAGCAGTATCAGAAGTGTGGCTTGCTTCATCAATGGTATCATGATAGATGTAAACTACATCCATTCCTTTCACCAATGCACTTCGTTCTGCCCGCTTCATGGCGATCATGTCATTGTATTTCAAAGCTGCACTCGCCGGATCTTCTGATTTCAGAACCTTATCACGATAGCCGCTTGCCGTAGACTGCCCATCTGCCAGCACAGTCAAAATATCGTTCCGAAGTTCTACCGTCAGTTCTTTATGTGGAAGCAGCGCTGCCATACCAAACTTTGTGATAGAAGGGAAGATACTCTGCATACTGCCAAGAGAAACCTTACTCTGTGTTTCTCTGCGAAGCTGATCTGCCATCGCTGCCGCCACTTCATAACGCATAGCATCCGAAATAATCACAAATACCTTGGTATCTGAAGTTTTGATGCGAGAACAATAAAATTCTTCCTGGTGCGGTACTTCCAGAACCTTGCCATAGGCTGCCAGTTCGTCCGCACACACATCCGACCAGTTGTTACCCAGTTCACCTAAGAACCAGTGAGTATAAAGTCCTTCCACTTTATCAGCAACATGCTTGAACAGATCATCCAGCAGAATATTAGAAGTCTCCAGGCTCTTTTGGAAACTCAGGTGGAACAAACGGTAGTAAGTGTCCATCCGATAATAGCTTTCGGTGTATTCCTTCCAGATGCCCTTTGCTTCTGCGGTATGGAATCCGGCAGAGTGTTCCTTGAAGAAGCTCTGCATATTTGCAACCTGCAAAATACCGTCATAAAAATTCTCAAATGGCTCATACCATGCACAGGTTCTACGTTTCTCCACCGCCCCCGTAATGGTATCTACATCAATGATATGGTCGCTGATTTCGGTCATCAGCTTTGTCAAAATCACTTCGTTGATGCACGGGAAGCACTCTGTACCAACCAGATCGTCAACCGTCAGTTTTTCAAACCGCTGATGCAGACGTGCTTCATCTTCCACATATCTTGCCACATCATAAAGCTGCCCAATATCATTACTATGAAGCCATTCTGAAATGAAATCGTAGCAATACGCCTGGTGCGGCATGGAAATAAATCGGTCCAGCCCGGCAAGATATTCCTGACGCATAGTACGAGTAACAGCGGTCAGCAGTAAATGAATTGCCAGCCGTCCAAGATCAGGTTCTTTCTCAGAAAATCCGCATCCCTGGCGAACCATCGCCCAGAATGTACCGTCTGCATGATACTTTACGAAATCCTGATAAACTGCATTGTGATTCAAATCAAGTCCTGCACGGAACACACTACGTAAAATCTGGTTGGGCTGTGCGTCCTTCGATCCGCAGATTGCCGCCATAACAGCCATATGCAGCTGTGCCGGAGTTGCCGGAACTTTATTCTGAGCGCTGATTTTCAAACGACGGTCTTTCGCATTGAAATAGGCACGATAATGTTTCACCTGCTTTCTCATGGCCGGATTCGATGCAAGTCCCATCTCATCCATCCAAATAGAAATCAAATCTGCCCGGAACTCCTCGCTGTAAAGCTCTATATCTAAAAGCCAGTTATCATCCGGACGGTTGTACGACAGCGGACTGTAAACCAGATAGTTTGTGGTCAAATCGTCTACTGAAAGCAGCTTCTTCACAGAAAATGCGTTGTTTCCAGTCAGTGCAACCACCTTTGCATTTTCAAGAACCACCTCGTCTAACTTGTCCTCAAATTCTTTATCTTCATCATACCAGAAGATGATACGACGCTGATAAAATTCCGGCAAAGGGGCAGCAAACCGCCGGTTCAAGTCTTGTATTACTTTGTCGGTATCCATCCTCTACCTTCCTTTCCTTTTTCTTTTTCCGGCGGTTTTCCGGCGGTTTTCCGGCACCTTTCCGGCACTTTAGCGGCGGTATGAACGCCATTCAATTATCTTATATATTTCTTTAAAATTTAACTATCCTCACCCAGTTCTTCATCTTCCTTTTTTTGTAAATAGTAAAATCTCTTTTGAATTTCAATTTCTTCTCGAAGCTGTTCCTCGGATGGAAGACAAGTTTTGTACTTTGATGCGAAAAGCTGTTCATGTCCGTGAAGGACGGAATATTTTGCAATGTCCTCATCCGTATCAGAGCATAAAACAATCCCTAATGTAGGGTTGTCTCCCTCATTTCGTTTCATTTCATCATACATACGAATATACATATCCATTTGCCCAACATCCTGATGCGTGATTTTAGTCGTTTTCAAATCAATTAGAACAAAACATTTCAGGATATAATTATAAAAAACAAGGTCAATATAGTAATCCTCTTTTTCTGTGCGAATGTGCTGCTGTCTTGCAACAAAAGCATATCCTTTTCCCATTTCCATAAGAAATTTCTGAATATGTGTAATAATTCGCTGTTCTAACTCACTCTCCGTAAAGTCCGCATTAGAAGCCAGACCCAGAAATTCCGCTATGACTGGATTTTTGATGAACTCTAACTTATCTGCCTGATAAGAAGCAGTCAGTTCCTTCATTTCTTTTTCAACAGGTTCTGTGTTTTGAGACATCAACATCCGATAGTAGTATTGAGAAGAAACATTCCGCTGCAATGTACGAACAGACCATGCCTGTTCCTGAGCTTCCTTCGCATACCATGCTCTTGCTTCTAGTGATGTTTCCTGAAGCAAAATTCTATAATGCGTCCATGACAGCGGACGACCAGACTTTGGACTCAGTGAGTCCAAAATTTGAGGAAACTCCTGATGGAACTTCACATACTTGTATAAGCTGCTAAAGTCAAAGCCTTTTCCATATTTTTCTTTCAATTCAGCAGACAATTTCTTCATTGTCTTTTTACCATAGTTAGCTTTTCCGTTTTCGTCCAGACACTCCATTGCAATTCGCTTGCCAATCAACCAGTTCCTTTGAACCAGAATCGTATCAACGGCAGCATAAGCTATGCTCTGGGCACTTTCTACAATTTCACAGGTATCGGCAAATAAATCTTCGGTTTCATGATAAGCAATCATGCTTCTGTTGAATTTTGGACTCACCGAGTCCAAAATTGCATTTTCTTTTTCACGAATTTTTTCCGTTTTTTGAGATTTCTGTTCCACTGCTTATCAGCCTCCTTTACTTTATTTTAGCCAAAACGTCCTGGAAAATTGCATAGTTCTTCTTTACGCCGTCGTCCAGATCAATAGAAATCATCTGATCGGCAAGGTGGTGAATCTTTTCCTCATAGGTACGGATCTCGGTGTCTTGAGCCTGCAAAGCAGTCAGCTTTTTATTTAGTTTCACACGCTCGCTGGTGGAAGCGTTGGCAATACGCTGTTCCAGATCGGCAATAGCTGTACGATAACGAGCCTGCTGTTCATGCACATAATCGGTACGGATACGGGCAATGGTGTCCGGCTGATAGCGGTGCATATAAATCAGTGCCTTAAAGCTGTCTTTCTTGCCGCTATCAAACAACCAGTAAATTGGACGTTTCTGGTAAATTTTGCAATGGTCGGCATAAAAATCATTCAAGAAGTAATTGCGAATCACATCCTTCGGCTGACCTTTGCCACTCAGTGCATTAGCAATGAATTTCAGATTTTCATCCAATGTCTCTGCACCATAGACCGTTTTCACAAACTCTACGAACAGACCGACAATATCATCCTCGAAATATTCATCGTCGCAAATCGGGATGATGTTATCCTTATCAGCAGGGAAGGATGCATATTTGCTTGCATCCCATTCACCCCCTGCATAAGCGAGGCCGTCCACATCAAGAGAGTAACGACCGAACATACAGCCAACAGCGTAGGAGATGAAAGAGCGAACATCCCGACTTAAATCTGCCTTGCGGACAGTTACATCTTTGTCCTCAACCTCTGGTGTCAGCTCGTCCTGCAATCCATAAATGTCGATGAAGATACGGTTCAATTCTTCCTCATTGGCTTTCAACTGACTAAAACGGTCATCACATTCAGCCCTCCACTGGTCAAAGGCTTCCGCAATGGTGGATACTTTACGAATCAATGCGTGGTGCTGGAAATCCCATGAGGTTTCAAAGGAATCCCAGTCTGTTTTCGATAGTAAAACAGACTTATCCGTAAATTCGTTTACTTGAACTTCATTGTCATATACGATAGGAATTCGGTTTATTTGCTCAGGTCCATAATTTATAGTTGGAGCTAAATATCTCAAGATTTCCATTGCAACTTTTGAGTTCAGAAGTGCTAAATGATATTTTAGTTTTCCATTAAAGAAAAAACTAACTGGTCCGCCATTACCAAACAGAATTCCAGCTGGTACATACCTACAAGTAAAAATACCAGACGAAATTTCTGTCCATGTGATTGCCTCTAACATATAAAATTGTGGATCTCTTAATCGAAAATTCTTTACATTAACTTTAATATCCGCACCATTATTTTCTAAATTTACTACCGTATCAAAATTTCCATACCATCGTCTTTTTTCTCCACCCGATGTCACTGGAAACCATTTCAAACCAGATTTTAACATATCTTCATGTGAATATGCTGATAAATCCATTTTAGAACTATTGACTTCATGCCACAATCGAAGATATGTATTGTTGTCTCCTGTTAAGACACCTTTTTTTGTTTCTCCTGAAAATCTGTTTCCTGTTTCAAAGGCTTCTAACATTTTGGCGCTTGCCCAATAAGCAACAGGACTTCCCGGAATTTTGGAGAAGTTGTCCGTACTTTGCTCATAATAGAATCCACAATTATGATTTCTAATAGCTTCCAATGTTTTCTGTCGCTGAACTTCCATACCGCCACGGAAATCAACTAATCGCAAATAGCAACCTTTTTTCTGCACATGGCGGTTCTGGAATGCGAAGGTACAAACAGGAACTGTAGCTTCTTCAAAAGCAGAATACTCAAACTGAATCAATGTTTCAATCGTCGCTTGAGTATACAGATAATTACGCATTTTTTCGTAACTCTGAATAAACATCCACACATACGGCGTAAAGAAACCACAATATCCAGATTTTTTTGTCACTTCCGAACAGTGAATTACGAATGCAGAGAAGGAATCGCTCTTGTAGTCGGCGTAATTCTTTTTGATAAAATCATTCAGCTTGGGATTCATATTAGATGCTCCCATGTACGGCGGATTTGTCACCACCACATCATATTTCTGCGCCAATGCTTCTGCCACCTGTACTAGCGGCAGTAACTCTCTTAGTGCCGTTTCACGGGATATATTTATATCTTCCGTAATCTCCGCAAAACGGTTATAAAGCATAGTCCAATCCTGTGGCGTGACTGTCAAAATGGAACCATATTCCTTTGCGTCATGCAGTTCCCTGATAATAGTATCCATTGCCGCTTTCAGCTTGGCATCCCCATTACAGAAATACTCCACAGCAAACTTGTCCACATGATTGCTCTCCACAATAGCATACACATGGGGCTGAATGCTACGGCTGAAGAAACGGCGGTCATACTGGCGTGCTTTCATCATCACCGCAAAATACGCCAACTGTGCCGCGCGGTCGTCAATATCCAGACCATAAATGTTATTCTCCACAATGCTTGCCACCGCTTCACGAGTGGTATAGCCGTAGGATTCATAAATCTTCATCAGAACATCGAACATATACGCAAGAATATGTCCGGAACCGGAGCATGGGTCAATGACTTTCAGCTGATCCGGCGTCAGTGCTGCGTATTCCTTGCGAATCTCGGCAAGCTGTGCCTGTACTTCTGGCTCCTGCTCGGCTTCTTCCATATAGTAATGCCATTTGGTGTCTTCTGGATCACGGTTTCCGGCTACATAGGCAGACTGTTCTTCCTCCGTCGGCAGAAGCTGTTCTTTTGCATCTGGGTGTCCTTCCAACCACAAACGACCAAGGCTGTTTTCTACCATGTAGCGGACAATCCAGTCGGGCGTAAACAGCTGGGTAGCAGCAGGGATATTCTCTTTTGTGATTTTGACATTCTTTTTCAGGGCAGCGAATACATCGTCCTTTTTCTCGCTGTTGTAATACTGATACAGCCATCCGATAATCTGCACCGCATCTTTCCAGTCATTCTCCGGTATCAGTTCGATCATCTGCTGAATCACACTGCCCTCTCTCAGCAGATTGTCCGGCAGAAGAAGCTCAGTATAATCACTGATTTTCTGGAACATTCCCGGCAGAATCTTGTTCAAGGCGTTGCACTGCACAATCAGCAGATATTTATACAGTTCCTCGGTCTTTTCAGCTTCTTTCAGTTCATAGACCTTTTCCATATCCAATCCATCCAATTCAAGATGAATGGCTTCGGCTATAATCTGCGGCTTGAAGTTGTTTTCCTCGTCCGTAAACACACGCACATGGGAAGGGAGGTAGCCGTTAACCTCCATGAAACGCAGGGCAGAAAAGCGGTTAAACCATGTGTAGGCAACCTCCTCCATAACCTGCCTGTATCCTTTATCGTTAATCTCGGCAATACAAGCCATCCGCTGTTTTTTCTCAGCATCGGTCAGAACCTTACCGCCCACGCTGTCAGCTACAGCATCAACAATATTGTCCTCTGTGATACCATATTCCACACCTTTCAATGAAACACGGGCGATTAGCTCTGTTCTTGCCCAGACAGCAAACTTTTTAATCGCATTTTTATCCATATATTATTCCCCTCCATAATTTCTATCATAGGATTCATATACCCAGCACGAGTTAGGAAATGGCAGAACAATATAATCAACTTTCAAAAAAGTATCTGCAAATTCCTGCATTATCATCATCAAATATAATTTCATACAACTTGCAAAATACTTTTATACTTTCTGCAAATCCGTTCCTAATTTCGGTAAACTATTTAAACTTACTGTTTCCAATGTTCGTAACTGTTGTACTGCCAACTGCCGAAGCAATTCCATACGCTCTTTTTGATTCTTCCCCTGATTAATCAGAATAGCATTATAACTTTCCAAATTCGCAAGCACCAGTAACTGATTTAATGCTGCAACATCTCTCATATTTCCTTTTAAGGTTGGATTTTCATCCTTCCACTGTTTTGCCGTCTTTCCGAACAAAACAACATTCAACATATCTGCTTCATTTGCATAGGTATACGCCACCTGTGCAGGAGTTAATTCTGGCGGAATTAGATTTTCTTTAATTGCATCTGTATGTATCCTGTAATTTAACTTGGAAATTTCTCTGTTCAAATTCCAATTCAGAGATAGCCGACTATTTTCATCTGTCTTTAATCTCCGATAATCCTTCATAATATATAACTGAAATTCAGGGGAAATCCAAGTTGCAAAAGACATAGCAATATCACTATGGGCATATATTCCGCCATAGCGTCCTGCTTTTGAGACAATACCGATGGCATTCATCTGTGTAATCCACTTTGTCGGTGTCATAACAAAACGATTTAACCCCGCCTCATTTTTAACCGCCTCGAATTGCACACGGTTAAAATCTGGATTATGCAATTCTTCCCAAACGCCTAAAAATTCTATTGTATTACGATTGCGCATCCAGTTTTGAATCACAAATCTTGGGTCATCTTCATTTCTATTGCAATATCCGTTAATGAGATAAACTCATTTTCAAAATTTGTTGTGTAGATGCCAATATCAATACCTTTTGCATGGATAGTTTCCTTAACAATTTTCGCCATACACATTCTCCTATTCTTACATCGTAAGCTCATGAAAAATATCTCTTAAAATACTTATCCCTTGCTTAATCTACAAATCATTTTCTAAGCATTCCCCCAACAGCAAATAAAACTCATAGGCTTTTTGATGTATTTCAACTATCTGCTCTGCAATTTGATAAATCCTTTCATCCATTAAATGTTGTTGAGGTCGCTTCTACCTTCTCTTTCGGTGGATGCTTCCTCGGCTGTTTCAGTTCATCTACCGCATTTGGCGCATCATACATTATCAGACCTAATAATCTCTTTACCTCCGCAATAATTCTCCTAAAATGCCAATAGCTGCACTAATCGGTTCCGTTCTTTATTGTTCTCCACCTTTAATTGAGCTTAATCTCGTCGCAATTTTTCAGCAACTGTTTCAGCTGAGAACGAATCTTTTCTACATAATCATCAATATCCGCATCCGTCTGTAAGGTTTTTGTCTGGAATACAACCTGACGGTTATAAACACGAACGACCTTTTTCTTTGCCGGAACCGGTTCTTTTCCTGTCTGAGTCGGCTGAACCTGTGGCTTCGGAGCCGGCGGTGCGAGAACTGTTTCGATATGGCTGACGATATCATCCTTATACTGGCACATTGGCAGGAACATGGCATCCAGGAGGGCAAGACTTTTTAACTCTGCGATTTTCTCCTTGCACTGGCTGAAATACTTGTCTGATTTCTCAATCAGATGAGATGCCTTGGAATCACCATTTGCGGCAGTATGGGTTGCTTCCATACACTGACGAACTGTTTCCAGAACTTCGGCACGTTTTTCTTCCAGCATCTTATCATGGGCAGTACGGACGGTATCCATCAGTGGATTCAATTCCCGAATCCGGTTATAGTTGAACTTGCTGCCTGGCTGAACCATCGTAATCAGACGAATGGTATTCAGTGCCTTATGGGCTTCTTCATTTTCCGCAATACGGTCAAGATCATCATGCAGAGATTTTTCAAACTGCACTGCCTGGTCAAATACCGTTACCTGCGTTTTGAAGAAATTCTCAATGCCGTTGCTCATGGATTCTTTGTTTTCAAACAAGTCATCCTCTTTTTTCAGTACACGCTCAATCAGTGCGATATTGTCTTTCTTCTGAGAAAGAACATCATCCATAAGATTGATAGCTGTCTGCACCAGTCCATGATCCGGGTATTTATGTCCTTCGTAACGGTCATTCAAAGAAGCATAGTAATCCCGCTGTTCGCTGAATTTTTCGGTTACAAAGCGAATCAAGCCATCTTCATCATCCGGCACATCCATAATATCGAAATATTCACGGAGCATTTCTTTTACATCCCGCATCATGGCAGCGGAAATGGTTTTACGTTTGCTAATGGAAGTCTTGCCGATTTCACTCTTTTTACGGAGCATATCCGGCAGTTTCGGGTCATCCGGCTGAATGGTATTGCCTGCATATTTGATGGTTACTTTCTGGGAATAAATCAGCTGTGCCGCAACCGCAGCAATGTCGATTTCCTTCCAGCCATACGGAATCGCACTGTATTTGCTCTGCACATCTGCCATAGATGTGGGCAGCTTTTTCGCATCCTGCATTTCCAGATATTCTTCCATAGCGGAAGCAGCATCACGGTTCGGTTCCACGCCTGGGAGCATGGTAACAGTACCAGTCAGAATCGCAATAATATCTGCATCACTGTCCGCATTTTCTGTAATCAGATCGAGCTTGCTATATACATGAGCAACCAGATATTCCAATGACTGGTCAATCTTAGATTTGGCATTTCCGGCTTTGATTTCCAGATGTTCCCCATCTACATAGAACTGTGCCCCTTCTATGGCATTTTGCAATTCTGTCATGGCACTCAGCTCGTATTTTCCGGCTTCATCCTGCTGGTCGCTGATGATTTTCTGCACACTCTTTGGAAGCTGGTTTACGTTTCTCTGCTTTACATATTTACGAATCTTCATGGCAGATTCCAGCGATTCATAATATGGTGTATCAGCCAGAACAACAATGGCTTCATTGCCCTTGGATTCTGTCATCAGACGGAACTCTGTTTTTTCTGTGGCATCTGTCGCGACGGTAAGGAAACGCAGACGCATACCGCCTGTTGCCACACCGACCGTAATACCGTCTACCATCTGGTCGAACGCAAAGTCATATTTTCCATAGCGGAATTTCTTGGTTGTAAAAATATCACCGTAAATCATCTGGGCAATACGCTCCACGATAGAAGCGGTATCCACGTTGGTATCCCGGATTTCACGCTGAATATCCTGTTCTTCATCTGTCAGGAAGTTATAAGTATCACCTGTTCTGCCAATATAGTTCTGGCTAATCAGACGGTCAAGGCAGCCACGGACAGCTTCACGCATAATAATTTTATCCACACGAATATCATCTGCCATCAGAATAACGATATTATCCAGATTAGAAGGAATATCATCAATATACCGAATCAGATACAGAAGTTTCAGCACATCCACATCCTGCTGCTTAATACCATCACCATTGTCTGCGGCTTTCTGGCAACGCTCAATGACTCGGCGAATAGAACCGTCCAAGAAAGTATGTACAGTATCATAAAAACGAAAGAATGGAACAAGTGCATATTCGTCCTTCTCCTGAATTTTCTGTGCCGCCTCCTGGAAGCCGGAAAGCATGGAACGCTCGCCGCCGGAAAGATGCTTGCCAGAATTTCCGTGCTTACGGATTTCTGCAAATACCTTCTGCATAATGATAAACTGATACGGCACGAACGGGAAGTTCACAGTGAACTCCCTCGAACCAGAATACCCTTTAATATCCAGAATAGAGCCGTTGAAGCTGAACAGGTTACGCAAAACGGAATCATTCTGCTCATAAACATTTTCCAAATCAGCTGCTGCTTCTGGTTTCTTTTTCAAAATACGCTTCTGGATGACTTCATCCACAGAGGAAGAAGATAAGCTCAGTCTTGTTTTAAAACGAGCCTGAATACGGGAGAACTCATCGGCACGAACTTTGATGATTTCATCAATCGCTTCCTGTCCGGTGCAGACGACCCAAATCTTACCTTCACACTCACTGCCAATCTTTTCTGTCAGAGACTGGAGATTCAAAAGCATATCGGTATCTGTACCAACATACTGACCAACCTCGTCAATCATAAACAGCAGACGGAAGTTGGCCGGTTTGGTATCCACATAGGCTTTCATATCTTCCACAAGCTGTGCGATAGAAATTTCTGTTGCGGTTTTATCATTGAACCAGACTCGCGCATCGTCTTCGCTCATATCCAAAACTTCCATCAGAGTTGGGATAATAAACTTGCCATTGAACGCAAATGCACGACGCATTTCCATCCAGGATTTTCCTTTTTTTTCCTCAAAAACTCTGCGGAATTCCTCCGTCTTTCCCTGTTGGTCAATATAACGCTCCATCATTGCAACTTTCAGATTTTCACCGTAAAATCCCAGATGGTTATAAAACATTTTTGCGAAAACACGAAGGACAGCAGTCTTGTCTTTATTGCTGAATCCTTCGATGTCGATATTAAACAGAATTGTCTCTGTCTGTCCCTTGGTGGCACGATCAATCAGCATAAAGGTTGCCGGATCATCTTCAAATTTTTTACGGAAACGCTCTACACTGCGGACACCTTTTACTTCTTTATTTTTCAGAAGATAAGAAAGCATTTTCAGGAAATGAGATTTACCACTTCCAAAGAAACCGGAGATCCACACACCCATATCGGCTGTGGGCTGATCAAAGGCATCCCCGTAATAATTGAAAAATGTAATAAAATGTTTTTTCAATTCTCTGGTAATGACGTATTCATTTAACTCCTGTTCAATTACATCGTCAGCAGCCTGATCTACTTTAATTACACCATTGATTTTGCGGTTGATATCGTCCGCAAACATATCTCGAATCTTCATGGCTTTATCCCCCTTAATCTATCACGTTGAATGCCCGGTAATAATCATTTGGTGTCAGACGATTGAACAGTTTTACATGATGACCATCAAACTCACCCGGATACATAACAAGAATCGGAACATCCGAAAAATACGGCTGCAAGGCTTCCAGTAATGTATGGATTCTCATAAATGGAAATACTTCACCTACACCCGTAAGCATCAGTACATCGCCTGGCTCATGTGGCTCGTACTGGATTTTATCAATGAACTCTCCATTGCCGATTGCAGAATTTAGCTGCTCCAGAAGATAAGCACTTCCGTCAGCTTCTTCCATATCGGGAATTGCATCTGTGATATCCATGTCATCGCAGATAGAGAGAAATATTTTATATAAATCGCAAATCTTCAAATGACAGTCTAAGGACTGATCGGTTTCCAGCTGATTCACAAAATGCCGAACCACCATCTCATTTTCCGGCTCATAACAGAAGATTCTGATATTCACCTCATTGCCGAGTCCCTTGCCTTCCAGGAACTCCGGCTCCTGAATCAATGCCCGAACTTTGTCCAGACGTTCTTTTATGTCACTCATTGGCTACCTCCTACACGAAATGCTTCACTGGAGCATTTCGTTGTACGCTTATGTGTATGAAAAGCAATTAAACGCTGGCAGTACCGCTGTATCGCCATTGCTTCTGATGGCATTCTCCAAAACAGGATGCAGCCATACTGGATTCAAATGATCTGCCCCCCGATTGTCGAGATACTCCGTCTCCACAAGCACTCTGGCAATAATCTGTTTTAACTTTGTGATTGTGCTGTCGCTCCAGGACGCTACGGTATCATTCTGCTCCTGCAAACGCATAAAAAATGTATTCAAATCTATCTTACCAAAGGACGTGTCCCTTAACCGGTACTTCTCTCCAATGACTGTCAGCATAAACTCCCAAACAAGTCGGCTCTGCTTCATCATCGCATACAGACAGATCTGCTTTGCTATCTCTGTCGGCTGCGATGCAATCGCAGAAACCAGAGTTTCATCTTCCAGAGCATGAAGTCGTTTCATACAGGCTTTTGCCATCCGTGTAATCGATTTTTCAGTTGGATACTGGAAAAGATTCTGCTCCACAATTTCTGTTACAATCGCTTCATCTGAGAGTCCTTCGCTCATCAGCTTTGCGGTGGAACGCATTTCATAGAAAAGGAACGGTTCTCTGGTCAAAGATGCTATATACGAATAAGAATGATCCATAATATTTTGCCTCCTTACGGTTCCTCTTTTTTATCAGGAACAAATTCCATGATGTCTCCAACATCGCAATTTAATACGGAACAAATCTTTTCTAATACATCCATGCTGACATTTTCATCTTTAGACAACTTCGACATTGTTGTCGTACTGAAACCAGTCTGCAAGCGCAAGTCTTTTTTTATCATGTCTTTATCAATCAGCATTTTCCACAGCTTTTTATAGCATACTGCCATATTGTCACCCCTTACCATTATTCCTGCTCAAAGCTCAGTATTCTCGTTACTTCCTCTATCATAGCATAGAAGTGCGAATAGTACAATCAAGATGTCAAAATTTCACATTTATGCTTTACGAACTCGCAGTTCGGATTTGCCATTTTAGAAATCAAGAGTGAATTGCAAGGGAATATAATGCATTTAATGACATGGCAGACGTTGTAAGGCTCTATTCCAAGAAACCGGAAGCGGCAGAACAAAGGCTTGCAAATCTTTTATCAGAAGTTTTGTACGAGGATTCAGATGCGGTATAGAACGACAACCGGAGTTATGATATACTTACACGTAAGAAGCATTTCACCAGTTCTGATTGTCTGATATCGAAAGGAGAAACACGATTATGGCAAAAGGATCTGTAAGATGCCTAAGACAGTCCCTTATTTCCCTTGCGATTATCTCATAAGGGCAAAAATAAGGGAAAATACATATCATTTCACTAATGAACAGGCTGAGATGCCTGTAAAATGGGAAAAGTTAGCCGGATTTTTCGGCAAATTGGAATTTATATAAAATACTGAATGAGACTAATAAAAAGAAATTTTATAAAGAATAAGGAAGAAACAGTATGATTGCAGAACTTGTGAGGGGGCAGCTTAAGATCTGTTCATCATTGACGGAGGCACTTTCTCTTGCGAGACAAGAGAAGCCGAGGATTGCAGCGGTAGGTGCAGGGGGAAAGACTACGCTGTTGAAAAGGCTGGCCGGAGAATATCAGGTGTTGGATAAGAAACCGGTCGTCATCACGACAACACATATGAAGGCGGAGAATTTTTCGGGATTTTTGATCGATCCGTCGGCGGAAGAGATTATGGAAGTCCTGGAACGTGAGGGATGTGTGTTTGCCGGAGACAGGGCCAAGGGAGATAAGATAAAGATTCTGCCGCCAAAGGTTCTTGAGGCGGTACTTGATCTTCCGGGGCCGGTGTTGATAGAGGCAGACGGGGCCAGACGTCTTCCGGTAAAGATACCGGCGAAGCATGAGCCGGTTCTTTTGCCTCAGGTAACCTGTGTCCTGTCGGTATATGGGTTGGATGCAGTTGGAAAGCGGATTGGCGAGGTTTGTTTCAGGGCGGAACTGGCGGCAGATTTTCTGCAGAAGGATGTGGAGGATACTCTTAAGCCGGAAGATATTGCGATGCTTGCAATCAGCAGCCGGGCGGGGAGGAAAGGTGCAGTCGGACATATGGAGTATGTTGTCGTACTGAATAAGGTCGATACGCGCAGTCGGCAGGAAACCGCTCTGGATGTATGGCGGGAGATAGAGAAGAGGAGACTTGAGTACGGGCTAGGGGAAGTAAAAGTGCTTATAACCTCAGAGTGTGCAGAAAATATTGGAGATGGTTTACAGAGAGTATGAATTCATAGTAAAATGTTAAAAATGGGAAGCGGAGGGACAGTGGATGAGAAAAGAACTTTCGCAAAGACGGAAAAAGTTTAATACGGCTGGATTATGTATCCCAGAATACCATTATATGGCTGACGTACAGGATAAGATAGACTGTATTATAAGCAAATATATAGATCAAGAGGAATATTTTACAATTGACCGGGCGCGTCAGTGCGGGAAGACAACAATGCTGTATCTGCTTAAAGAGCATTTGAAAGAACGCTATGTTGTTTTGAGTATCAGTTTCGAAGGCAAGGAGGAATATTTTACTTCTCTGCAGAATTTTGCAGAAGGTCTGAACATCAGTTTTTATAAGGCATTGAGAAAATCGAGCCCAGAATTGGCAAAGATCTTTCAGAAGCGGATCAATCAGATCCTTGCTATGGAAGAAATCGGGGATCGTATAACTATGCTGTGTGAACAGGCGGGAAAACCAGTTATATTGATGGTTGATGAGGTAGATAAAGCCGCAGATAACCAGGTGTTTTTAATGTTTCTCGGGATACTGCGAGAGCGGTATCTGGGGCGGGAAGTAGGAGGAGACGCGACATTTTCCAGTGTGATATTGGCCGGTGTGCATGATATTAAGAATCTGAAGATGAAGATACGTCCGGGGGAGGGGCCGAATTATAATAGTCCGTGGAATATTTCTGCGGTTTTTGATGTAGATATGGAGCTTTCTGTGAGTGAGATTGCGAGTATGCTTAGGGAGTATGAGGCAGATATGCATACGGGTATGGATATCCGGCAGATGGCACAGGGGCTGCAAGAGTACACGGGCGGATATCCTTTTCTGGTAAGTTGTCTATGCAAGATTATGGATGAGAAGGAATTGCCTTGGGATAAAATCGGGCTCCATACGGCGGTAAAAGAATTGCTGAAATCAAATAATACACTGTTTGATGATGTAATAAAAAATATTCAGAATTATCAGGAACTTTCTGAGCTGGCAGAGCAGATCATACTTAAGGGAGCGCAGGTGGCTTTTGAGATCAGAAATCCCGTTATCCAGCAGGGTGTTATGTATGGAATACTAAAAGAACAGGATGGAAAGACGGCAGTTTCCAATGTTCTGTTTGAGACACTAATTGTCAATTATTTTGTATCCATTCGTTCGACATATGCATTGTCATCATCTGGGTATGTAGAGAATGGACAGTATGTGCGGGATGGAATGCTGAATATGGAGTTGGTATTGCACCGTTTTTCAGCATTTGTGAAAGCAGAATATCGGGATGAGGATGGGAAATTTATCGAGAATCACGGACGTTTATCGTTTTTGAGTTTCTTACTTCCGATCATTAATGGAACAGGACATTATGCTGTAGAACCGCGGACAAGAAAAAATGACAGAATGGATATTCAGGTATTCTATGGAAATCAGGAAATAATTGTAGAACTTAAAGTGTGGCGTGGTGAAAAGTATGAACAGAACGGATATGACCAGTTGGTTCGGTATCTGGAAGCCAGAGGCATAGAGAAAGGATATATGCTGAGTTTCTGTGATAATAGAAAAATGCCGCGCAAAGACCGGACTTTTTTACATTGCGGACACGAGATATGCGAGGTAATTATAGCGTATCGGGATACGTAAATGAAAAGGACGTGAAAAGGATAGAATATGATTTCGAACAGCTATAGAATACATATCTAAGAAGCTGCTGCAATGGTAGGTTATCCATCTACTGTTGCAGCAGCTTTTTATGTTTGTTGTTTTATCATATATTGTTACGCAGACGCAGGGACAGTTGATACGTTTTATCCGCCAGAGGAGGCTGCTGCATCAGAATTTTTTCTATTTCCATATCTCTTTCACGGCCCCAGAACAGTGCACGCTCAGTATTGCGTGCTAATATAGATTCCATGATTTTCGCATCAATCCGGAGGATTTCTCCATAACTGGGTGACTGAATGATGGCGTAATCCACATCTACTGTAGATTTAAGCAGTTCACTTAAAAGATGATAGGCCAGAGCATTGTTGCATAGCCTGCATAAGGTCATGCCAAAGGAGGATTCATAAATAAAAAGCTGATGAATGGAGGCACCTTTTTGATACTGTTCCTGGATATCTAATACATGATCTAAAACTTCCTTAAGGGCTTCATCAGAGACAGACTGAACAGCTTTTTGGACGGAAGAGGCCCACACTCCACGGGCGAGATCGATTACATCCTGTAGAGTACATTCGATAGTATCGGGGCTTTCGTGAGGGGAAAATTCATTTATCTGGTGGAGCACATAGATTCCGCTGCCTTGTTTGCTCATGAGAATCCCCTGGCCTTCCAGGACTTTAATTGCTTCTCTTATGACAACCATGCTGACACCAAATAGACGGCTCAACTCCCGCTGAGGAGGAAGCGCCTGTCCTACAGGAAAAGTACCGTTTTTAATACCAATAGTAAGAGTTTCTATAATTGTATCGACAGAGGACTGTGATTTCATATAATTGTCTCCTTCGCAGTGTTTTGTAGGTTCTTTCAGTTTACCACATAAAAATAGAAAAAGTATACAGAATTTTACAAAAATATTGCTTTACTTTTGTTATTTTGTATATTATAATAGTGTAAATAGTTCATAACAATTATTTAATTATTAAAATTTGTTATTAGGAGGTGAAGAGATGAAACAAAAAAAGTCAATTGCGCCATATCAGTGTATTGCGATTTCACCAATCGCGTACAATATTTCTAAGCGCGCGGATATCCGGCGAAATCTGGACAACATTGAGAATATGATTGATGCTGCCATTGGAATTGCGGATATCAATATGCCGGTCAAGTTAGTGGCATTACCCGAAGGGGCTTTGACAGGTTTTACGGATGAGGTGTTTGATCTTCCACATCTGTTGGCAGCCAGAGAATTATTTATTGAAATACCCGGGCCAGAAAGTGAACGGCTTGGAGTCATTGCCCGACGTTATCAGACCTATATTATTTTTCAGTGTAAAGCACGTATGCCAGAAGTGATAGATGACCGGTTTTTTAATCTATTGGTTGTCATTGATCCTAAGGGGAAAGTAGTTCACAAGGCTGCGAAAAATCATGTATGGTGCCGGGAGCATTCTTGTACTCCGCATGATGTGTATGATCGGTGGGTAGAACTGTATGGAGATGGTATTGACGCATTTTATCCGGTATTGCGAACGGAGGATATCGGTAATATCGGTACAATCTGCTGCAGTGACGGTGAATACCCCGAAGCAGTGAGGGCTCTTGCCATGAACGGAGCCGAGGTTGTTTACCGGCCAAGCGAGGCTGTTCCAATGACTAATTGCGGTTCTGGTGCAGGCGGAAGTTGGCTGATTCAGAATCGTGGACATGCAGAGTTTAATTCGGTATATATGGTTTGTCCCAATATCGGATCTATTTACCCGCATCCAAGAGCGGAGTTTCCGACGAATGTCAGTGGCGGGAACTCGCATATTGTTGACTACCGCGGTGAGTTGATGAGTCATATGAACAATGCGGACAATACTTTTGTATCGGCTGTCATTGATATTGAGGCGTTACGTAATTTTCGTACGATGAATATGAATAGCAATTGGCTTAAGGATCTGCGAGTCGAACTGTTTAAACGGATGTATGAAGTTCCTATTTACCCCAAAAATCTTGGCCTGAATCACGCTCCTGGTACACATGCGGAAATGGATATGTATTACAAGCAGAGTATTCAGACACTATTGGAAAGAGGGATTTATACTGCTCCGGCTTATCCTCATCCTGGTGTGAGTTATCGGGGCAAGGCAACTACAAAGCAGGAATGGGAAGAGCTAAAAAAACTTTGGGATAATTTCGTGTAACCACTTTTAGAAGGGAGGAAGATGATGAAAGACAACACAAAAAATAAAGGCATATTGTTTATCATATTGTACTTGTCTGCTCTGTCATCGACATTAAGTCAGATGAAGATAGTGACGTTGATGGGAGATTTGGCCTCGCAGATGAATTTGTCTATGACACAGGCATCCTGGCTGATGTCGGTGTTTACACTGGCAGGTATTGTTCTCGCTCTGCCCGGCGCATCAGTTCTGGAAAAGCTAGGACCGAAAAACCTTTTGCTGATATTGATTGCGTGTGTGATAGCCGGAAATATAATAGGAGCATTGGCAGGGAGTTCCTACCCGGTCCTTTTGTTAAGCCGTGTCATAGAAGGAATTTCGTTTGCAATGATTATTATGGTAGGATTGGTCTTTATAAATGCATGGTTTCAGAATGGGGGTGCGGGTATTGCTACTGGTGTATTCACCACATTTCCTGCACTTGCATCCTTTATCTGTATGAATGTGTCTGTTCCTGTCACTCGAATGTTGGGTGAGCGGAGCATGTGGTGGATTGTGGCAGGTTTTTCTGCAGTTGTATTTGTACTGTGTCTGTTGTTTATTCATAATCCGGCAGCAGATAACCAGGAAGCTTTTGTGCCGCAGGAAAAGCCCCGGTTGTCGGAGGTGATTACCGATGGGAAAATGTGGTTTCTGGCTGTATGCCAGGCTTGTGTGGCATTTATTTTATTCACGTTTATTACTATTTATCCGCAGATTTTTGGTGGATTCTACGGATTGGAACCTTCTACTGCTAATTTTTATGCCAGTCTGAACGGATTGTTTAGTATTGCGTTTTGTATTTTGTCCGGAATCATAATAGAAAGATTTAGAAATGCTTCGATGGTAGTTTTAATATCTTTTATGATGTTGGCAATTGCCTGCTATATTATGACTAAGCTTAGTCCGACAACCTATATTTTACATACTTTTGTTACAGCTTTGGGAACCAGTCTTGTCATTCCGGCGGTGTTGTATATTACTCCCCGCAATGCCAAGCGGCCAAGTCTTATCGGATATAGTATTGCATTTGTAAATATGCTGTATTTTGCGGGAAATTTTATTGGCACGCCGATTGTTACCGGCGCTGTGGAAAAGAGCGGAAGCTGGCAGACGGGGGCGGATATTCTTGCAGGTGTAAGTATATTGGGTGCTGTGCTTATTATAATATTTATGACTGTCACCAGGAAACGGAATTAAGATAAGAGAAATGTTGGAGATAAGACAGGTTAAGGAGGAGAATGGTATGTTGTCAAAAAAGGACCAAGACAGGATTTTTGCAGAAGTGGACAGCTTAAAGGACGAATTAGTGCAGGTAATCTGTGACACTGTAAGGATTCCCAGTGTTACTCCTGGATTCGGACGTGAACAAGAGATTAGTAAAGGTGGAGAAACTAGAGTAAACCTATATATGGAGCCTATTATGAAAGAAACAGGTATGGAAACTGATCTCTGGGAGGAGGAGACAGGACGGGCTAACCTGGTGGGAGTATACAAGGGAAATGGAGAAGGCAGGTCTCTGCTTTTCAACGGACATGTGGATGTAGTACCAGCCGGAGATGAGAAGCAGTGGACACAGGCAGCTCCCTGGAGTGGTGAAGTGAAAAAGGGATTGATCTGGGGACGTGGCAGCGCAGATATGAAAAGCGGAAATGCGGCGGCAATATATGGACTTAAGGCTCTTTTAAAAGCCGGTTTCAGACCAAAGGGAGATGTGCTGATTGAGCATGTGGTGGGAGAAGAGTGTATGAACACAGAAGCTGGTACAGGAGCGGCCTTGAAACGTGGTTATCGTGCCGATGCAGGGATTGTAGTAGAGCCAACTACTTATATGGGAAGACTGAATGTATGCCCGGCTGCACCAGGGGTTGCCGCTATGGTATGCAGCGTGGAAGGGAAGCCGGTACATGCCTGTATGTATGATGAACTGATCCGGCCGGGTGGTCAGGGCAGTGCGGTGGGAGTCAGTGCATTGGACAAAGGTCTCATTGTCTGTCAGGCAATGAAGGAATTAGGAGAGCAATGGGGGCAGAGTAAAGTGCATCCGATGTTCAAGAGGCCGGGACACTTTACAGTTGGCGCTACCTTTATGCAAAGCGGTGTCGGAGGTTCTGTTATTCCTGAGAATATGACGATGGAATATGGATTTTTTCATGATCCGCGCCAAAAACTTGAGGATCTGAAGCAGGAGGTCAGTGCGTTTCTTACACGATATATTTCATATGATGTCTGGTTGCGGGAGCATCCGCCAAAATGCGATTGGGTTTTTTATTGGCCGGGGTATGATTTGAAATCGGACGAGCCGATTTGCCAGACATTGGCAACTGCGACCAAAGCTGTTGACCAGGAATGCGGAGAGATTTATGGATTTCCGGCAGTTAATGATGCAGCTTTTATCAATGCGGCAGGAATACCTACTGTCAGTATGGGACCGGGGGAATTGCGTGTCGGCCACAGCAGCAGAGAATATGTTCCGATACAGGATGTGGTAGATGCGGCAAAGGCCTATGCTCTTGCAATTGCAGAATGGTGCGGAGTATAGAAGGATATTGCTGAATTCAATTCGATTATTTGCACCGTTTTTTCTTCCCGGGCAGTAAACCGGGCAGAGTAAAACGGTGCAGTGTTTGTCAGAAAGTTTATTGATTGTTATTGTTTTGCTTTCTTGGTGACAGGTATCCATACTTCATATTGTGCATTTTGCGGATCAGGGTTTAAGTAAACTTCGATATCAGGAGCATTGCCGTACTCATATCCGGAGGTCGGCAGCCATTCTGTTACAATGCGCTGCTCTAATTCCTGAATCGACTGATTCGTGCCCTGCCCGGAGAATATTGCCCAGGTAGCCGCCGGTACTACATATTCTTCCAGATTTTCCTGTGCCTGTGAAGTAGACACGGCAATATAGTATCTCCACGGTTTTGTATCGTTGCATGTACTGACGCCAAGCACTCCCATAGGCTGTGTATCCATCATGCCGATCAGTCTCTGTAAAGTTCCGTTTTCAGATATTTCCTGCCACTTTGAAGGTATGACTGCAAAGTTTTTCTCAATATCCTTATGCAGTGGTACAGATGTGCCCACGATACGGAAAGCTTCTTTTGTTTCAATTCGATAATTCATTTCTTCCGCTCCTTTTACTGTGATTTTGAATGTAATAGGCGGGAAGGATTTTACAGATATGCCCTCATTTTTTACGGCAGATGGGGCAATCCCATGAACAGATTGAAAAGCTCTGTTAAATGAAGTAGGGGAATTGTAGCCATATTTACCTGCGACATCAAGGATTTTCATATTCTTTCCCTGCAAATCTACAGCGGCAAGTGACATTCTCCTGCGGCGGATATATTCAGACAGAGGGATGCCCGCCATATAAGTAAACATTCTCTGAAAGTGATAAGATGAACAACAGGCAATACGACTAAGCTGTTCATAATCAATTTCATCCGTTAAGTGTTCTTCAATATACCTGATTGCGTCATTTAATCTTTCAATCCAATCCATGATATCATTCCTCCCGATCAGTTTTAGTGTATAACATTATGCTGGTTTTTTCCTCTTAATTCATGCACGAAAAAGAGAGGTTTGGGGACGTAGTAAAATTGAATTTTACTACGTCCCCAATTGAAAAATATATAGTTAATTAAGCGTGAAACATGGTTCCGGTCTTGCCCTGGACAGCGTCTCTTGATTTCTCAAGAAGTGTGATCAGCGCGGTTCTTCCTTTCTTGGAGGAGGCGAAATCAACTGCGGCCTGGACCTTCGGAAGCATGGAGCCCGGAGCAAAATGTCCTTCGCTGATATACTGGTTTGCCTCTGCCACGGAGATATCACCAAGCCATTTCTCATCCGGTTTCCCGAAGTTTAATGCGACCTTTTCTACTGCGGTGAGGATGATCAGGTAGTCGGCATCCAGTTCCTTGGCAAGCAGGCAGCTTGCGAAGTCTTTATCGATCACGGCGCTTGCACCTTTCAGGTGATTGCCCTGTCTGGTGACAGGTATTCCGCCGCCGCCTCCGGCGATGACCAGATTGCCGGCATTGACCATGGTACGGATAGTCTCGATCTCGATGATCTCTACCGGTTTCGGGGAGGCTACCACACGGCGGTAACCTCTTCCGGAATCTTCCTTCATGATGTAGTTGAAGTTTTCTTCCATTTTCTTCGCCTGTTCGGCGTCTACGAACTTGCCGATTGGCTTGGAAGGATTCTGGAAAGCAGGGTCATTCTCATCAACGCGTACCTGAGTGATCATAGTAGCCACCGGTACATTAGGGATATTTCTGTTCAAGAGCTCTTCGCGAAGCGCATTCTGCAGGTCATATCCGATATAAGCCTGGCTCATGGCGACGCAGACGGAGAGAGGGGTGTTCGGCTGTGCGGCATCTTCATGGGTGAGAGCGATCATAGCGTTATTCACCATGCCGACTTGCGGTCCGTTCCCGTGAGAAACCACAACCTCGCAGCCGTCTTCGATCAGGTCTACGATTGCTTTGGCAGTAATCTTTACGGCAGCCATCTGCTCAGGCAGAGTGTTGCCAAGGGCATTGCCTCCAAGGGCGATCACGACTCTTTTTTTCTTTTCCATAATATATGATTCCTCCTGTCAAATCTTACTTGAATACTCGGGGAGTGCCCTTTTCTTCCAGTTTTTTAAGAATATCCGCCGGATCGGCAAATTTTGCAAGGAAGATCATAGCAGCGATGATGTATGGCTTGAAGCTTGCTTCTTTGTATAACGGATCTCTGTAGCGGTCGAATACAGAGGCATCAACCTCGCCTGTCTCGCAGCTTACGCCTGTGATATCAGCCGGCAGACAGTGCATATAGAGGGCCTTGCCGTCCTTGGTTGTAGCCATCAGTTCTTCTGTACAAGCCCAATCCTTGTGCTCTGCGTTCTGTGCAAGCAGTTCTTTCTCTAACGCCTTGATTCCTTCGGTATCTCCGTTTCCGTAGAGCTCTGTACGCTTCTCCATAGCGGCGAACGGTGCCCAGCTCTTTGGATATACGATATCAGCGTCCTTGAATGCTTCTGCCATATCATTTGTCTTCTTAAATGTACCGCCGGATTTTGCTGCATTCTTTGCAGCGACCTCTTCTACCTCCGGAAATACCTCATATCCTTCCGGATGAGCCAATACAACGTCCATACCGAAACGTGTCATCAGACCGATAATTCCCTGAGGAACAGACAGCGGTTTGCCGTAAGAAGGAGAATAAGCCCAGGTCATAGCGAGCTTCTTGCCTTTTAAGTTCTCAACGCCGCCGAATTCGTGGATGATGTGGAGCATATCAGCCATAGCCTGTGTCGGGTGGTCGATATCGCACTGCAGGTTTACGAGTGTAGGCTTCTGCTCAAGGATTCCGTCCTTATTGCCCTGTGTCACAGCGTCAACAACCTCGTGCATGTAAGCATTTCCTTTGCCGATATACATATCATCGCGGATACCGATAACGTCGGCCATGAAGGAGATCATATTAGCGGTCTCTCGGACAGTCTCACCGTGTGCCACCTGAGACTTTCCTTCGTCGAGATCCTGAACTTCCAGGCCGAGCAGGTTACAGGCAGAAGCGAAGGAGAAACGTGTACGGGTAGAATTGTCACGGAATAAGGAGATTCCAAGACCGCTCTCGAATACTTTAGTAGAGATGTTGTTCTCTCTCATAAAGCGGAGCGCGTCGGCAATCGTGAAAACGGCTTCGATCTCATCATCAGTCTTCTCCCATGTTAAGAAGAAATCCCCATTGTACATTTCCTTAAAATTCAACGCATTTAACTTATCGATATAATCCTGTAATGTTTTCATTCTAAAATCCTCCAAATTATAAATTTTTATATTTTATTGATATATAGTTAGCTATGTATTATTTGCAATATTCTGTAGGAAGAACGGCATAGACAGCCGCGCATGTTACCAGATCCTGCTTCCAGGTCTTCTCGTTTGGTGCGTGAGCCTGAGCCTCTGCGCCAGGTCCGAAACCGATACATGGGATGCCGTTTCTTCCCATAATGGATACGCCGTTGGTAGAGAAGGTCCATTTGTCAACTAACGGACGTGCCTTTCTCATCTCAAGTGTCTCGGCAGCACCGATACGGTCATCACCATAAAGATTCTTATAAGAAGCTTCCAGCGCCTTGGTTACCTTGTGGTCTTTTGGAATCGCCCATGTCGGGAAATAACACTCGATCTCATACACACAGCCTGTATAGGACGGACGGTCATAATTGTACATGGATACGGTTACGTCATCGCCATATTTCTGAACACTTGGCAGAGCGCGGATCTCGTCAAGGCAGCTCTCCCAGGTCTCGCCGAATGTCATACGGCGGTCAAGAGAGATCGCGCAGGAATCAGCGACCGCACAGCGGCTTGGTGAGGTATAGAAGATCTGGGAAACGGTTACGGTACCGCGTCCAAGGAAGCGGGCCTCTTCCCAATCAGGGTTGTATTTGGCATCCAGCATCTTGACAAGGCCTTTGATCTCGGTGCCGTCTTCGGCGTCGTTCTCATTCAGTGCACGGACATCCTGAAGAATGTCTGCCATCTTGTAGATTGCGTTGTCTCCGCGCTCCGGAGCAGAACCGTGGCAGGATACGCCTTTGACGTCCACGCGGATCTCCATACGACCTCTCTGGCCGCGGTAGATACCGCCGTCGGTCGGCTCGGTGGAAACTACGAATTCCGGGCGAACCTTATCTTCATTAATAATGTACTGCCAGCACAGGCCGTCACAGTCCTCTTCCTGAACCGTTCCCACAACCATAATCTTTAAGCCTTCCGGAATCAGGTCAAGGTCTTTCATAATCCTGGCCCCGTATACGGAGGATACGATACCTCCGCACTGGTCAGATACGCCGCGTCCGCCGATCTCTGTCTCGTTCTCATAGCCCTCGTATGGATCGAAGTTCCAGTTCTCGATGTTACCGATACCAACTGTGTCGATATGTGCATCATAAGCGATGATCTTATCGCCGGTTCCCATGTAGCCGATCACATTTCCCTGTGGGTCGATCTGAACTTCGTCGAACCCGACCTTTCTCATCTCGTCAGCGATAGTCGTAATATGAGCCTTCTCGTCGCAGCTTTCTCCCGGATTCTTAACGATTGCGCGTAAGAAAGCGGTCATATCCTTCTCATAACCCTGTGCAGCTTCTTTTACTTTGTTAAAGTCTAACATTTTTCTTTCTCCTTTATTATTATTTTGATATTTTATGTATATTGTATCCAGTATGATTTTGGACTATATCCCAGAACAACAATCCAGACCTAAGACTGATAATCCTATAATCCTGCAAATGGCTCCTTATCGGATCCGCATAATCCTTCCCAGGTGATCTCACGATAACGATCCGGATCGGTATCGCCCTCTGAGGATACCAGAAGGACTTCGGAATTCTCATCTAACTTTAACGCTTCCTTGATGTCCTTGTATTCCGGCTTCGTCATCAGTGCGTGCAAAAGTCCCATAGTAACAGAACCAGATTCGCCGGAGATAACCTGTTTGTCACCTTTTATCGGAGCACCGTAGATACGGGAACCGTTGGCGCTTACCCAGTCCGGACAGGAAACAAATGCATCGGCGTGGTTTCTTAAGATGTCCCAGGAGACGGTATTTGCTTCACCGCAGGCAAGACCTGCCATGATGGTCAGCATATCGCCGGTTACATCCACGCGGCTTCCGTCGCCCTGCATAGCGGAACGGTAGAGACAGTCTGCAGCATTGGCTTCCACAACGACCATAACCGGGGGATTCTCCTTGAAGCGATTGGCGAAGAATCCGACTACAGCGCCTGCAAGTGAACCAACGCCTGCCTGGATAAATATGTGGGTCGGGCGGCATCCGTCTTTGGCCAATTGCTGGTCGGCTTCCATGGCGAGTGTTCCATATCCCTGCATAATCCAGGTCGGGATCTCCTCATAGCCTTCCCAGGCTGTATCCTGAACCATAATGCCGTGCTCTGTATTCTCGGCTTCCTTTGCAGCCATACGAACGCAGTCATCATAATTCAGATTCTCGATGGTAACGGTTGCATTTTCTTTGGCGATATTCTCAAGTCTGGTCTGTGTAGTGCCTTTCGGCATTCTTACGACACATTTCTGGCCAAGTTTGTTGGCGGCCCATGCGATTCCGCGTCCATGGTTCCCGTCGGTAGCGGTGAAGAAAGTTGCCTGACCGAATTCTTCTCTTAATTTCTCAGAAGTAAGTACGTTATAAGGAATCTCGCTCACATCCTTCCCGGTCTGCTGTGCGATGTATCTTGCGATTGCGTAAGATCCTCCAAGTACCTTGAATGCGTTTAGCCCAAAGCGGTAAGACTCGTCTTTTACATAGAGACGCTTAAGTCCCAGGTAATCGGCCAGACCGGATAAGCGGGTCAGAGGTGTGATCTCATACTGCGGAAAACTCTTGTGGAAATTACTTGCCTTTTCCATCTCTTCCATAGACATATTCATAACCTGCTTATCATTGCTTTTGGCAATGTTGTTGAGCGTCCATTTGATTGTTCCTGTGCTGCTCATGTTACTTAAAACCTCCTTATAATATGAAATAATTATTTGTTAATATCTACATAACTGTAGAGAGTGTACTTGGAGATGCCGAAATATTTCGCTACTTTATCTCCTGATTTTGTAATTAGGAATGCGCCCGCATCATTAAGGAAATTAATCGCTTTGATCTTATCCTCTTTCGTCATAAGGGGTACAGGCACTCCTACCAGGGCAACGGACTGTTCGATAAGTTCGGATAACAGTTTGTTGACGTCATGTGTGATGACATTGGGCGAATGTTTTTCTGCGGATTCATCTGGCTCGGCACAACTTGTGAGGGAGTGGATGCTGCTTTCTATCGCTAGAAGATTCGTGATGTCATAATTGATAGAAAGGATATAATGCAGGTCACCGTTGTCATCATTGATATAGATGGTGCTGGATTTGAAGATCCGGCCGCTTTCGGTTCTGGTCAGATAGGCAAGTCTGTCTTTGAGCGGGCCCTTCTGATGCTTGAGGGCGCTTAAAACTGCGCCGGACGGGCCGTCGCCGATCTGACGGCCGGTGAGGTTCCCGTTCTCAATATGTACAATAGAACTGTTGGCTGGGCCGGCAGTCAGATCGTGTACAACGATCTCACAATTCTCGCCGAATTGTGCTGCGAGTCCGGCTGCAATCTGCTTTAACATATCCAGTCTGGATATAGCCATAATGGATACCTCCTTTTCTTCATTTCTTTCGGTCTCTCTACATCCATCATAGCACAAAAAAATAAAAAAGCAATAGAAAAATAAAAAAATTTTTAGATACACAAAAATATTTTTGTATTTGAATTTGTACAATCCCAGTATTTACAAGGCTTTGGAAGGAAATGTGATAAAAAATTTTTATGTAACAAAAAAATATTTAAGATATGGATTGAATTTTGAACAATATGATGTTATTATAGAATCAACAGGAACGGAAATTGTTAAAAACTAATGAAAGAATATGGAAGGCTGCGAGGTTGGTCTCTCTGATATTACTAATTTTAGCAGATGCTTCTATAGGAGAAGTAAGAAATGTTTCTTTATAGTCTTTATAAGAGAAAGGAGAAAATATAAAGAGATGGGCAGAGAATCAATGAGTGGAGCTTCAGACGAACTATTCAGGGTTGACGGAAAGCCGTCAGTCCCGCAGGCGGTTCCGTTAGCACTGCAGCATGTAGTGGCAATGATCGTAGGATGTGTGACACCGGCAATCATTGTGGCGGGAGTGGCAGGACTTTCATCGGCAGATTCTATTATATTAATACAGGCGGCGCTGGTCATGTCCGCGCTGACCACCTTCGTCCAGTTATTTCCTCTGCGTAGAGGAGTAGTTGCGATCGGTTCCGGGCTTCCGATCATTATGGGGATCAGTTTTGCTTATGTGCCGACGATGCAGGCAATCGCAGGGGATTATGATGTGGCGACTATTTTAGGGGCGCAGATCGTGGGCGGTATCATTGCGATTATAGTGGGAATCTTCATTAAGCAGATCCGTAAGTTTTTCCCGCCGCTGATTACGGGAACAGTCGTATTTGCCATCGGATTATCGCTGTATCCGACCGCGATCAACTATATGGCAGGCGGTGCAGGAAGCGAGAATTACGGCTCCTGGCAGAACTGGCTGGTGGCGTTTATTACGTTGATTGTTGTTACGGCATTGAACCATTATGGGAAAGGAATTTGGAAACTATCTTCTATATTAATAGGTATCATTGTGGGGTACGTGATCTCGCTGTTCTTTGGTATGGTGGATTTCTCGGCGGTTGCTTCGGCATCATTTTTCCAGCTGCCGCGGTTTATGCATTTCGGGATTACCTTTGAACCTTCTTCCTGTGTGGCGATCGGGGTATTATTTGCCATCAATTCCATTCAGGCGATCGGGGATTTCTCGGCAACGACAACCGGAGGGCTGGATCGGATGCCTACGGATGAAGAACTGAACGGGGGAATTGTTGCATATGGGATCAGCAATATCTTCTGTGCGTTTTTCGGCGGGCTTCCGACCGCTACATACAGTCAGAATGTAGGAATCGTTGGCGCTACAAAGGTGGTGGCGAAGAGAGTGTTTGCAATGGCGGCAGGGATTCTTCTGATCGCAGGATTGATTCCGAAGTTTTCGTCCATACTTACGACGATTCCGTCGTGTGTGCTTGGCGGAGCCACCGTATCTGTATTCGCATCTATTGCAATGACAGGTGTGAAACTGATCACGGCATCACCGATGAATTACCGGAATACAACGATTGTGGGCCTGGCCATTGCGCTGGGAATGGGAATCACTCAGGCGAATGCGGCGCTGGCGGCATTCCCGGCGTGGGTAACGACGATCTTTGGAAAGTCACCGGTTGTATTAGCGACAATTACGGCGATCATTTTGAATCTGGTACTTCCAAGAGACATGAAGATTGAGGAAGCGCTTGAGAAAGCGGAATAGGGTCATGCAGGATATTAAAAGGATTTCAAGGAGGAGACAATATGTTGATAATAGGAAATGGTAAGGTAATTACAAGAGATGTTAACGCCCCGTTTTTTGAGAACGGAGCTGTGGCGGTAGAGGGGACGAAGATCGCTGCAGTAGGCACGCTGGAAGAGATAAAAAGCAAATATCAGGATGCGGAATATATTGACGCAAAGGGGAAAGTCATTATGCCTGCTTTCATCAACACTCATGAACATATTTACAGTGCGATGGCAAGAGGACTCAGTATCAAAGGCTATAATCCGCAAGGGTTTCTGGATATCCTGGATGGTCAGTGGTGGACCATAGACCGGAAGCTGACACTTGAACAGACAAAATACAGTGCGATGGACACCATGATCTCCTGCATCCGCAACGGAGTGACGACTATCTTTGATCACCATGCAAGTTTCGGCCACATCAAGGACAGTTTATTTACCATAGCAGATGTGGCGAAGGAATTGGGGGTAAGATCCTGCCTGTGCTATGAGATCTCAGACAGGGATGGGATGGATAAAGCGAAGGAAGCCGTGATGGAGAATGCCGAGTTTATACGGTATGCCCTGAAAGACGATTCTGATATGCTTGCCGGAATGATGGGAATGCATGCGCAGTTTACCATCTCTGATGAGACGATGGAGCTTGCGGCTGCAAATAAGCCGGATGAAGTAGGATACCATATCCACGTGGCGGAAGGCATCGAGGACCTTCATGACTGCCTGAAGAAGTACGGCAAACGTATCGTTGACAGGCTGATGGATTGGAATATCTTAGGAGAGAAGACGCTGCTTGGACATTGTATCTACATTAATTCCCACGAGATGGATCTGATTAAGGAGACGGATACTATGGTAGTTCATAATCCGGAATCGAATATGGGTAATGCATGCGGCTGCCCACCGACTATGGAGCTGGTTCACAGAGGAGTTCTTACGGGACTTGGAACGGACGGATATACCCATGATATGACGGAATCTTATAAAGTGGCCAATGTCCTCCACAAGCACCATCTGTGCGATGCGAATGCAGCCTGGGGAGAGGTTCCAAAGATGTTGTTCGAAAACAATGCGGCAATCGCAAACCGTTATTTTAAGGCACCGCTTGGAGTTCTGAAGGAGGGTGCGGCAGGTGATGTGATCGTGGTAGATTATGATCCGCCGACATATCTGGACGAGAATAATATTAACGGGCATATCTTATTTGGCATGACCGGGCGGGATGTGGTGACGACGGTCGGCAACGGTAAGATCCTGATGAAAGACAGAGAAGTGCAGGTGGTGGACACGGAAGAAGCTATGGCAAAGTGCAGGGAAGAATCTGCAAAGCTCTGGAAGAGTATTAATGGATAGAGAATTAAGTTGAGAATGATTTTACAGGAGGAACGAATATGAGTGATATTATGACATGTATGCCATTTGAGCAGTTATTGAATTGGATCAGGACGGAGCATGATGAAAAGGATACGGTATTTGGAGTACATAGGCCTTACGTGGCGGATCCCGGGAAGGCGCAGACCATTTTTGGACGTAAGCTTGAGACACCGATCGGGCCGGCGGCGGGTCCTAACAGTCAGCTTGCGCAGAATATTGTGGCATCCTATTATGCGGGGAGCCGTTTCTTCGAACTTAAGACGGTTCAGATCATGGATGGCGCCGAGCTTGCGGCATGTGTGAATAAGCCTTGTATCAAGGCAGACGATGAGTGCTATAACTGCGAGTGGTCTACGGAGCTCTACGTGCCCCAGGCTCAGGAGGAGTACATTAAAGCATGGTTCTTACTTGCGTTCATGGCGAAGGAATATGGACTCGGAAGTATGGACGGCTATCAGTTCAACATCAGTGTGGGATATGATCTGGCAGGTATCAAGTCTGAGAAGGTGAATACATTCATCGAGAGTATGAAGGATGCAAGCCAGACAGAGACATTTAAGAAGTGTAAAGAAGTGCTCCTTGCCCATGTGAAAGAGTATAAGAACGTTACCAGAGAAGATATAGAGGGAATCACACCATATATCTGTAATTCTGCCACGATCTCTACGCTTCACGGCTGTCCGCCCCAGGAGATTGAGAGCATTGCGAACTATCTGCTGACGGAGAAGAAGATGCATACCTTTATCAAATGTAATCCGACGCTGCTTGGGTATGAATTTGCCCGTGAGACATTAGATAAGATGGGTTATGATTATATAGCATTCGGAAGGTTCCATTTTGAGGATGATCTGCAGTATGCGGATGCAGTGCCGATGCTGACACGTCTGATGAAGCTGTCCGGTGAGATGGGGTTGGAGTTTGGAGTAAAGATCACCAATACCTTCCCGGTTGACGTGAAGGCGAATGAACTTCCAAGTGAAGAGATGTATATGTCCGGCAAATCCCTGTATCCGCTTTCTATTTCCCTGGCGGCTAAGCTCTCAAGAGAATTTGACGGAAAGCTCAGAATTGCCTATTCCGGTGGAGCTGATGCATTCAATATAGAAAAAATCGTAGGAAGCGGCGTATGGCCGGTAACGGTTGCCACTACGATCTTAAAACCAGGCGGATATCAGAGACTTTCCCAGATGGCAGAGTCTTTGGCCGTTATGGGTGTGAAGCCATTTGACGGAATCGATGTGGAGGCCTTAAATAAAGTTGCGAAGGATGCGATCGAAGATCCTCATCATGTGAAGCCTGCGAAGCTGCCGGTTTCCAGAAAATCGAACGAGAGAGTGCCGCTCCTTGACTGTTATACGGCTCCGTGCGAGGATGCCTGTCCGATCCATCAGGAGATCACAACTTATGTACAGCTGGCGGGGGAAGGCAGATATAAAGAGGCGTTGGAAGTTATCCTTAATAAGAATGCATTGCCGTTTATTACGGGGACCATCTGCGCTCACGGGTGCCAGAGCCATTGTAACCGTAACTTCTATGAGACCCCGGTACAGATTCGTGATACCAAGCTTACCTGCGCCGAGAATGCATATGATGAAGTGATTGGCAGCGTGAAGCCCCTTGGAAACTGCGGCAAGAAGGTTGCGGTCGTAGGCGGCGGCCCTTCCGGCATGGCGGCGGCATATTATCTTGCAAGAATGGGTGCCAGGGTGACGGTCTTTGAGAAGAGAGACAGACTGGGCGGTATTGTAAGTGCCGTGATTCCCGACTTCCGTATTGATGACAGTGTGATTGATAAAGACGTATCCCTGTTAAGAAAACTGGGTGTAAAGATTCTTACCAATACATGGGCGCCGAATGTAGAGGAGCTCAAGAAGGACTATGACAATGTAATTCTGGCTGTGGGTGCCTATGAGAGAGGCCAGCTCAAGCTTGAAGGCAAAGAAGCGGTCAACGCCCTGGCATTCCTTGAGGAATTCAATGAAAAGAAGGGCAAGGTAGACCTTGGCAGGAATGTAGTGGTGATCGGCGGCGGAAATACAGCGATGGATACCGCGAGAGCAGCTAAGAGATGTGAGGGCGTAGAGCATGTATACCTGGTGTACAGAAGGACAAAGCGCTATATGCCGGCTGACGAGCATGAGCTGCTGCTTGCCATCGAGGACGGCGTAGAATTTAAGGAATTGCTGGCACCGGTGAAGGCAGAAGGCGGCGAGCTGCTCTGTAAAGTGACGAAGTTAGGTGAGAGGGATGCTTCCGGCCGTGCGGGTGTGACAGAGACAGACGAGACAGTTCTGATTCCTGCGGATACGGTGATCGCGGCGGTAGGAGAGAAGGTTCCAACCAGTTATTATCAGGCAAATGGCCTGAATGTGGATGACCGCGGCCGCGCAAAGACAAGTGAGACATTAGAAAGCAGCGTATCAGGCGTATATGTGATCGGTGACGGATTATTCGGCCCGTCCCTGGTTGTAAAGGGAATGGCGAATGCCATGACAGCGGCAGAGGCGATCGTGGGAGCTCCGGTAACAGGCGATATGAGTAAGCCTGCCGATGCAGCGGCCATCTATCAGAAGAAAGGCGTTCTGTCGGAGCCTGGCTGCGGCAAAGAGGCTGACCGGTGTCTGGGCTGCTCCACCGTATGCGAGAACTGTGTGGATGTATGTCCGAACCGCGCAAACATCTCCGTCAAAGTGCCGGGTATGACGAAGGCCCAGGTGATCCATGTGGATTATATGTGTAATGAGTGCGGAAACTGTAAAGTATTCTGTCCTTACGCAAGTGCACCATATCTGGATAAATTTACTTTATTTGCCGGTGAGGCGGATATGGCAGGCAGCAAGAACGACGGATTTACTGTATTGAACAGGGATGCACTGGAATGTAAGGTAAGATTCATAGGTAAAGAGCTGACGTGGAAGAAAGGTGAAGCAACGGAAGTTCCGGAGGGCCTGCAGAAGCTGATCGAAGCGGTTTGTGACGACTATAGTTATCTGTTAGGTTAAAATCAGAGTATTAATCAAATGAGCTGGTAGGAGTAGATGGCATGAAGACGATCATAAAGAACGGACATATTTTTACAGAATCGGAGGATTATCAGGCGGATATTCTGATCCAGGATGAGAAAATCGTCTGTATAGGGCAGAATCTTTGCGTGGAGGACGCCAGGGTCATTGATGCAGGAGGCTGTTATATCCTGCCGGGAGCAGTGGATGTCCATACCCATATGGATCTGGATGTAGGGATATCCCGTGCGGTGGATGATTTCTATGACGGGACGGTGGCGGCTGCCTGCGGCGGCACCACTTCCATAGTAGACCATATGGCCTTTGGGCCTGCGGGAGTGCCGCTGCATCATCAGTTTGAGGTATATAAGAAGCTGGCAGAGGGAAAGGCCGTAGTTGATTATGGATTTCATGGGACTGCCCAGCATGTGAACGAAGAGATCCTGAATGAATTAGAGACAATGGCAGAAGACGGAATTCCGAGTGTGAAGGTTTATCTGACCTACGGGTTTAAGTTAAATGACGCGGATGTGTTTCGGATCTTAAGGAAGATGAAAGAGATCGGCGGAGTCACGGCATTTCACTGTGAGAATCATGATGTGGTGGAATTCCTGAAACAGGACTTCAGAAGCAGGGGGAAGACAGCGCCCATATACCATGCCAGGAGTCGTCCGAACCTTGCAGAGGCAGAAGCCGTGGACCGTGTATTGAATATTGCGAGGATGGCAGAGGATGCGCCGGTGTATATCGTGCACTTGTCCTGTAAAGAAAGTCTGGAAGTGGTCCGGGATGCCAGGAGACACGGGCAGAAGAATATTTTCGTGGAAACCTGTCCGCAATATCTTGTTTTGACGGAAGAATGTTATCACAGAGAGGACGCGCTAAAGTATATCATGTCGCCGCCGCTCAGAACTGCACAGGACTGCGAGGCGTTGTGGGAAGGCCTTGCCGACGGAAGTATCCAGGTGGTTGCGACAGATCACTGCCCGTTTCATTACGGAAAAGAAAAACAGATGGGCAAAGATGATTTTACGGCATGTCCCAACGGGGCGCCCGGTGTGGAAGAACGTCTGATGCTGTTGTATTCCGAAGGCGTGGTCAAAGGAAAGATCACTATGAGCCAGATGGTAAAAGCACTTTGTACCGAACCGGCCAGAATCTATGGATTGTGCCCGAAGAAAGGGGGTATCTGGCCGGGCGCGGATGCAGACCTCGTATTCCTGGATCCAAAAGCAGGCTATGTAATGACACATGAGCAGATGCATAGTGCAGTCGATTATACCGCATATGAAGGAATGTTGATCCAGGGAGAGATTCGTCAGGTATTGTTAAGAGGCAATGTGATCGCAAAAGACAACCAATTCCTGGGTGAAAAGGGAAGCGGACGGTTTATCAGAAGGAGTACCTTATGAAGATATTGATAAAAGGAGCCGGTGATCTGGCTACGGGAATTGCATATGAATGCTGGCTTGCCGGTCATGAAATCATCATGACCGAGACGGCGGTCCCGCTTGCAGTAAGAAGAGCAGTATCCTTCTCTCGTGCGGTCTATGAAGGAGAGGCGAAAGTGGAAGATGCGACGGGAATTCTTGTCCGGAACTTTGAGGAAGCAAAAAAAGTCATAGAAGGAAGGAATATTGCTGTTATCGTGGATGAACATGCGGATATCAGGAAGGAATACCGCCCTGATGTTCTTGTAGACGGAATCATGGCAAAGAAAAATATCGGAACCAGTATCGAGGATGCGCCGGTGGTGGTAGCAATCGGCCCCGGATTTGAGGCAGGAGTTGACTGCCATTATGTAATTGAGACGCAGAGGGGCAAGACCCTGGGCCGTGTGATCAGGAAGGGATGTGCGATTCCCAATACAGGAGTTCCGGGAGAGGTCGGCGGATATACACGGGAGCGCCTGATACAGGCGTCGGCTGACGGACGGATGGAACCGGTCGCACAGATTGCGGATGTGGTGAAAAAGGGTCAGATTGTAGCGCGGACCGGAGGTGTTCCGGTCTACGCCAGGATGTCAGGGATCGTGCGCGGTATGCTGCAGGAAGGAGTAGAAGTAAAGAAGGGATTAAAGATTGGAGATATTGACGCCAGAGAAGTAGAGGCATACTGCTATCAGATATCGGATAAAGCCAGACGTATCGGACAGGGTGTGCTGGAGGCGATCCTGGCGGATTGACTGCAATAGATTACAGAGAAAAGAAGGTGAGAAAAGAATGTATACATTTACAGTAAATGGTCAGGCTGTTACAACCCAGAAGAAGCAATCACTTCTTCGGTTTTTAAGAGACGAGATGCACCTGACTTCGGTAAAAGACGGCTGCAGCCAGGGAGCCTGCGGGGCATGTACCGTTATCATTGACGGGAAGACCTGCAAGGCATGCGTCCCAACGACAGACCGGCTGGAAGGCAAGGAGATATTGACTGTGGAGGGCCTAAGTGACTGGGAGTCAAAGGTATTCACTTATGCTTACGGGGAAGCGGGGGCCGTGCAGTGCGGATTCTGTATTCCGGGGATGGTGATGTGCACGAAGGCTCTGCTGGATGTAAATCCGGATCCTTCGGAGGATGAGATCAGATATGCCCTTCGGAATAATTACTGCCGCTGTACCGGTTATGTGAAGATCTTTGCCGCGGTAAGGCTTGCGGCAAAGATTCTGCGGGAGGGTGTGATACCCGAAAAGAGTGAGGACGACTGGAAGATCGGTTCCCGGGTACATCGTCTTGATGTGGAGGAAAAGGTCCTTGGATACGGGAAATATCCGGATGATTTCTATATGGAAGGAATGTGTTATGGTTCTGCCCTTCGAAGCAAATATCCAAGAGCAAGGGTAGTGTCTATTGATACTTCGGCGGCAAAAGCGCTGCCGGGTGTGATAGCCGTTCTGACGGCAGAGGATATTACGGGAGAGAATAAGATCGGACATATAAAGCATGATCAGTATACCCTGATTCCGGTCGGCGGCCTGACCCATTACCTGGGAGACGCCGTTGCACTGGTGGCTGCCGAAGATATGGAGACAGTCGAGAAAGCAAAGAAACTGATCAAGGTAGAGTACGAGGTGCTTCCGGCGGTACATAGTATAGAAGAGGCGGCGAAGCCGGATGCTTCCCTGGTATTTGACGAGGAAGAATCCAATATTCAGGCGTATAAGCATGTGAGCCGCGGAAATGCAAAAGAGGCGATAGAGAGCGCGAAGCATGTGATCACACAGCATTTTGAGACACCGTGGACGGAGCATGCATTCCTGGAGCCGGAATGTGCTGTGGCATATATCGATGAAGACGAAGATGTGAGAATCATTTCCACGGATCAGGATGCTTATTGTTCTTACCGTGAGTGCAGCCTGATGTTGGGAACAGACAAGGTGAAGGCCGAGAATGCGCTGGTAGGCGGCGGATTCGGGGGCAAAGAAGATATGACGGTACAGCACCATGCGGCGCTGATCGCATATCATACCAGACGGCCGGTGAAGGTAAGGCTTACCCGGGCAGAGTCTCTGTTGATCCATCCTAAGCGGCATCACTTTGTGATGGATTTTACTATGGGATGTGATGAGAACGGGAAAATACTCGGCGTCAGGGCAAAAGTGGCTTCGGATACGGGAGCGTTTGCTTCCCTTGGCGGTCCGGTTCTGGAGAGGGCGTGTACCCATGCGGCGGGACCGTACGCCTATGAGAATTTCGAGATTGAAGGGACGGCGTACTATACCAACAATCCGCCGGCAGGGGCTTTCCGTGGTTTTGGTGTCACACAGACTTGTTTTGCGATTGAGACTTTGCTGAACATGATGGCGGATGAGGTCGGGATTACACCGTGGGAGATTCGTTACCGCAATGCGATCCGTCCGGGCGGCGTACTGCCTAACGGTCAGATTGTGGATGAATCAACCGGACTGGCAGAGACCTTAGAGGCGGTAAAAGAAGAATACGACGCAGCGATGAAAGCCGGAAAGCCGGCAGGTCTGGCCTGTGCGCTTAAGAATGCCGGCGTGGGCGTTGGGCTGCCGGATTGGGGCAGGGCAAAGCTGATCATAGAGGATGACCAGAAGCTCCATATCTATGCCGGTGCTTCCTGCATCGGGCAGGGGCTTGGAACGGTGCTCGTTCAGATGGTGGTTTCCAATACAGACCTTAGACGTGACGAGGTGGTCTATGAGCGCAGTAATACCTGGATCGCACCGGATTCCGGTACGACTTCCGGTTCCAGGCAGACGATGATCACAGGGGAAGCCGTAAGGCGTGCCTGTGAGAAACTGATGGAGGCGAAGAAAGGCGGAAAATCTCTTGCCGATCTTGCAGGCCGGGAGTTCTACGGAGAATATCTGGCGAAGACGGACCCGTTGGGAGCGGATGTACCGAATCCGGTGTCTCATGTGGCCTATGGGTATGCGACGCAGATGTGTATCTTAGATCCTAAGAGCAGGAAGATCGATACCATGGTAGCGGCTCATGATGTGGGCAAGGCAGTGAACCCTCTGTCCTGTGAGGGACAGATTGAAGGAGGCGTGGTGATGTCTCTGGGATATGCATTGACGGAGCGGTATCCCATCGATGAAAACTGCAGGCCGACAGAGAAATTCGGTGCATTGGGGTTGTTCCGTGCTCATGAGATTCCGAAGATCAAGGCGATTGTCATTGATAAGCCGGGACTTAATGTTGCCTGCGGAGCGATCGGAATCGGAGAGATCACATCGATTCCCACGGCGCCTGCAGTGACGGATGCGTATTATCGGCTGGATGGGGAGCGCAGGTTTAGCCTTCCGATTTCCGGAACACCATACGAAAGGAAGGGATCATGATGGCAGTAAAAAAGAAATTTCCTTACCGTGCGGCGGTGGTAGCATGTAACGGCGATTGTCCTGCAAGTGCAGGATTCAGGTGCAGATACGGATGTGTGGGCTGCGGAAACTGTGCGGCGGTCTGTAAGTTCGATGCTGTCTCCCTGAATAAGAAGGGTGTTGCCGAGGTTGACGAAGAACGCTGCATTGGCTGCGGTATGTGCGTGAAGGCCTGTCCGCAGCAGGTGATCCATATTCATGAATGTGCCAATTATATTGTAGTAAAATGTTCAAACCAGGACAAGGGGAAGGATGCAAGAGAAGTATGCGCGTCAAGCTGTATCGGATGCGGGATCTGTGAGAGGACCTGTACGGCAGAAGCGATTAAGGTAGTGGAAAACTGCGCCAGAATCAAAGAGAGTGATTGCCTGAGCTGCGGAATGTGCGCAGTGAAGTGCCCTCGGGGAGCGATTGCTGATCTGAGAGGGGTTCTGACATAGACAACATGCTCTTGTCCAGAGAGTCATACAGTAATTCAGAGATAGAATAACCATCAGTCCGGAGATACCAGGCTGGTGGTTATTGCTGCGTTTGTCTAATATACTGAAAGTTTTCGGTGATATGACTAATCACTGATCTCACTCAAATAGCGGTATATTGTTGCCGTGGAACAGGAGAACTTCTTTGCAACAAAAGAGATTGCACCCTTAAGTTGGAATAATCCCTGCTCCTGAAGCTGTTCAATAATATCCTTACGTTCATGCTGGTTCAGCCGGTCGATTGGTGTTGTCAGCGATGAAGTGGCATCCTCGAAGATCTTCTGCATCAGCGACGAGATATCCATAGAGAAGTTCTCCGTGATCGAATCCGCAGGTGTGGACATGCCCGTGTATGAATTCTGGACGGAATCATGTTCAGCAGGGCTGCGTGTGAGGAAAGACCCGGGATGTACCATGGTAAGCAGTTTTCCGTTAAGCTCCTGAAATCGGCTGTCATCAAAATTAATGCACAGAAATCCGATGGGGTTCCCTTCATCGTCTTTAATAAACATGGTAGAAGAACGCAGGATATGTCCGTTAACGGCAATTCCCCTGTAGTTGCATAAAAAATCATTTGACTCGTAGGCCTTGGATGAAAGCATTTGAAGTGAGGCATCAGTTAGGGGGCTTCCAACTTGACGTCCGCTGATGTGACCGTTGGCGATTGCGACAATAGCTTGATGCTCCGGGTTTAGGTCCTGAAGGACAACCTCATAATCCGGGCCGAGAGTCTTCCCAAGAAATTCAACAACAGTGATATATTGTTGAAGGCTGTTAGATCTCATAGCATTACTCCATTTCAATTATAGCTATATTTGAAAGTTTCTTTAGTCAATTTTATTATCTCACGGTATCTGATAAAATTCAATACAAAATTTTATATATAATGTACTATAACTTGACATATTATTTAAAAAGTGATAAATTATTATTATAATAATAAAATAACATATCATTAAGAAAGAAGGATTACAATGAAAACAATTTTAAACACAGACAAGGCGCCGGCAGCGATCGGACCATATTCACAGGGGATCAACACAGGGAATCTGATGTTTTTGTCAGGCCAGCTTCCGATCTGTCCGGCAGAGGGTAAGATCGTAGCAACAGATATCGAGGGACAGACGAAGCAGTCTTTGGAGAATGTGAAGTCTATCCTGGAGTCGGCAGGATGCACCATGGACAATGTGGTGAAGACAACGGTACTGCTGAGCGATATTGCGAATTTCGGGAAGATGAATGAGGTGTATAAGGGATTCTTCAGCGAAGGCAATTATCCGGCGAGATCTGCGTTCCAGGCAGCGGCGCTTCCGCAGGGAGCATTGGTCGAGATCGAAGTTATCGCGCTTAAGGCAGAGTAGTATCAGCGGGAATCAACCAGACGGTTTTCTATTAAAAGATGTGCATGCAATGAAAAATGACGGTTATAAGGCAGACGGACAGTCTGTTTTATAACCGTCATTTGTACGTCGTCATTTGTACGTTAGACTTTGTATTGTTAAAAATAAGGAATTATGGCATAATAGTTGTATTCATAATTTATTGAGGAGTTTGCACGGCAATGGGCGGACAGTGAGTTAATGTTGTCTTATCAAATATGGAGTTAAACGGCGATGAAAGAGCATAATATTGAGTGTAGTGCCGAGATGACGGCAAAACAGAAGCAGGCAGTCGAATATCTGGAAAAAGCGCTGCAGGAATCGGAGAGGGATGTATCTGCGGATCTGCTGTGGGATACGATCGTGGAGTTACAGGGCCATCTGTTCTATACGGCGAAGAATCTGGAATTTTTTTATATTATCAAGGGAAATGAGATGTTTGTGACAAGGAAGGATAAGTCCATAACGAGGGCGAGCGTCATGGCGGCATTTGGTAAAGCTCTGGAGCTTGGGCGGGTGGTGACCGGCCCTAAGAAATTAGGGACATTCGGCGCCAGCTATCTGTACCCGGTCTTTCAGAAGATCGGTGTGATCAAGAATTAGGTAAAGGAAAAGACAGCATGAGCAGAGGAACAGAATATTTGGAATATGTGACAGAGCAGTTAAGGAAGAGGATACGGGAAGTTGATGAGGTGATTCGGAATGTCCAGAAGGACATATCAGAGATGAATGAGTATTACTGGGAGAATTATGCGGAGATGGACCAGTACGGATATGAGGATTATGACAATCAGCAGGCGCTTTTGACCCAGGTCAATGCAAGCCAGGAGCACCAAAAGCAGCGTCATAGATGGAAGAGGATGCTTAAGTCTCCCTTTTTCGGCAGTGTGGACTTCGTCTATGAGGGGGAGGACGGGCCGGAGATCTTCTATATCGGGATCGGTAATTTCGCGAAGGAGAGGGGAGGGGTGCCGCTGATCTATGACTGGCGGGCGCCGGTTAGCGGCCTGTTCTATGATTATGATAAGGGCGCGGCTTCCTATGAGGCGCCGGGCGGCCTGATGGAGGGAGAGATCCTGTCAAAACGGCAATATAAGATCCGTAACGGGAAGATGATCTATGAATTTGAGAGTGATATTAAGATCGATGATGAGATCTTAAAACAGGAATTAGGTACGAATGCGGATGTCCGGCTTAAGAATATCGTGCGGACGATCCAGAAGGAGCAGAATTCCATCATCCGCAACACAAAGGATAAGGTATTGATCATCCAGGGAGCGGCCGGCAGCGGCAAGACGTCCATAGCGCTGCACCGGATCGCGTATCTTCTGTACCGCGACAGGGGGCGTCTGAAATCATCGAATATCCTGATCCTGTCGCCGAACAGTGTATTCTCTGATTATATTTCCCACATCCTTCCAGAACTTGGAGAGGAGAATATACAGGAGATGAGCTTTGATCTCTTCGCATACAGGGAGCTTAAGGAGGTTGTCACAGATTGCGAGGACAGGTGGGATCAGATCGAGAGGCAGATGGCCGCGTCTTCGGCAGGATCGCCGGACTTTGCGGATGCGGATAAGGGACAGGAGTATCAAGAGGACAGATACAGGTGGAAGCAGTCTGAGGAATATGTATCAGCGGTGGAAGGATTCCTGATTGAACTGGAAGACCGCCTGGTGGATTTTAAGGACGTCCAATACAGAGGAACGGTAAAAAAGGCGGAAGAGATCCTTCGGATGTTTTACTTCCAGTATCAGAATATTCCGATCCTCTCACGTATGGATGCGGTTCTGGAGTATTTTGTAGACGAGTATGAGACGCTGCACGGCTGCGACCTGTCCAAAGAAGAGATGGAGAGTGTTCGGGAAAAGTTCGGCAGTATGTATGTAACCAGGGATCTGTACGAGATCTATAACTGGATTCTGGAAGAATACGGATGGCCGAGGTTGCCAGATCTGCCGTACGAAGAGAGGATTCTGGCGTATGAGGATGTTTACCCGGTTCTGTATCTGAAATACCGCCTGTTTGCCATGACAGGCCGCGGGAATATCCGTCATCTGGTGATCGATGAGATGCAGGATTATTCATATCTGCAGTATGTGATCCTGGAGAAAATGTTTTCCTGCAATATGACTATACTTGGAGACCGGGCGCAGACGGTAGATGTAAGGGCGCAGGATGTTCTGGCGTTTTTGCCGAAGCTCCTGGGGAGGAAGACGCGGAAGATCGAACTGAACCGAAGCTACCGCAATACCTGTGAGATCACGGAATATGCCAATCAGATCGCCGGTATCACCGGAATTGAGTATATGGAGAGA
>ERZ808044.115-NODE-115-length-114274-cov-12.756438_pt1 | contig 114274 bp, 103 predicted proteins | sample MGYA00380195_ERZ808044 | MGnify/ENA primary metagenome ERZ808044 (study PRJEB31490, sample SAMN06133423) | mouse gut metagenome | isolation source: Z7_2 | host: mice | place: China: Chengdu | collected 2015-05 ...
TATAGCACACATCTCCTTGTCAGACAATCACAATATGCTTTTTACTTACGAATCATCTTCGCCCCAAAAGAATGCATGCATATAACCTTTCTGCAAATGATAATGGTCAAGATACTCTATAAGCTGCTCTTCTCCCCGCTCATGATAAGCATTGCCGCGCCATACCTTCATTTCGATTACAAACTGCGCACCGAGATAATCAATAATCAGATCTGTACGTTCCTGATTCCTGGTGTGCGCTTCCCGCCCTGGACTTCCGTAAGAGTAAGAAAGTAATTATACAAACGCGTCTCAAATATCCTGTTCGCGATCTGAACCGTCCCCTTCTCCGTCTTCACAAATCCGAACATGCGCGCATTCCTGACTGCGCTGTCATCCGCAGTATATGCCACAGGCTGTCCCTGAAACAACTGCCGCCGGATAACTGATTTGAGCTCAGGAAATTGATTCAACTTATTAATCAAGGAATCAAACAACGTGTTATTTTCCTCCAACAACATTTTTACGGCAGCAAGACAACCTGCTTTTGTCCAAGCATCCGCCCTGTCCGGGAAATCTGCCGTCTCCACGATCCTCTCATCTATTAATTTGCACAGGCGTGACACCAGATACGGATAACCAGATGTATAATCATAGATCACCCCTGCAATCCTGTCAACGTCCATCCCGGTGTTATAATAATCCTCATACTGTCTGAGCATTCCGGCAATGTCTTTTGTTGAAAAGCTCATCTCCACATCAAAGTCCGCCGCAATATTCCACGGACTGTTCTCCATATGGTCCTCGTCCGAACGTATCTTTCTCTTAATATTACGGATATCATACACCCCCGCAAGGATCACCGAGCAAAATGCCGGCACCTCGTCCCTGTCAAGATATGCAGCCCTCAATTGTGCGAGAAAATCAAGAAACACCCGGTTATCCGCCGCCGCATCAACCTCATCTATCATCAGCACGACCGGCTTTCGTGAGTATTCGCACCACTCACTAAAGCAGGCAAATATTTCCGCCATCCGTACACACCGCTCCGTATGACAGGCAAGACTGTTCATCTCTTCTTCTACTTTCGCCGGAACCTCTGTCATACGCCGGATCTTTTTACTCGTCTCTCTCGCCAGGGCGTGCACGAATGCACTTCCATTCATGAATTCGTCAGACTCTATATTCTGAAAATCCAGGCTTATGACCTGATAATCTTCCCTCAGATACCTCGCAAGAGCCCGCAGCAGAGTTGTCTTCCCATATTGCCTTGCCCTGCTGATAACAAAATATTCCCCAGCATCTATCATGGTTCTGATCACTTTAAGCCTGCCTTCAAGGTCAACGACAAAATGTCTGTCCGCACTGCATGCACCGTTAACATTAAAAACCTTGGTCATCTGTCTGCCCCCCTCTCCTGTTCCCATTGTAACGGCCTATAGTTCTATATCCATTTCATTAAATTGTTTCTCAACAATTTTTATATTTCCTTTATAATCTTTGCGAATCATCCTTTCCAAATTAACATATTCCGGACTCGCTTTTAAATTTGGCGTCGAAGATGTCACTATTGCTCTTGCATATACATGTCCAAATTTACAGAAAATACTCTTATACAGTAGTAAAGTTCCCTTAAGCTGAATCAATGCTTTGGGCACGTTAACACCTTTGAGTTCTGTTAAAACAGCAGTTGGAGTCACATCACCAATGACAAATAAATAATCACATTTACTCGTATTTAACGGGACAGACTTATCTTCCGCTATTATCCCACCATCCATTTTATATAAAATCACATGGTTTTTCTTTGTATTTTCAAGCACATATCTCTTTTTATTCTCTTCGCACTTTACTGCTGAACGCCGGTCCGATGACTTAATACAGTTCATCCTATTTTTATTATCACATTTCTCTAAAGAATTATTTTGCAGTTCTCCATTAATACATTCTTCTAATTTTCTACAAATCATTCATCTATCTCCATGGTAATAAGCTCATCAAGTTCACTATTTGTAATAGACGATACTTCATCAATATAATTTGTATTAATCATATGACTTTCCTCATCTAACAAAGATTCCAACATCTTTTCTGTATTGTCCACTTTATAGGCTGCGAAGTTTTCATAAGACACTCTCAAATTTTTGGGAATAACAATCTTATTTAACTTTGTATGCTGATTCTCCACTTTTTGCGAATATAATAGTATATTCGTAGAAGTAAGTATATATGGGCTGTGTGTTGTTATAATAACCTTACTGTTCGTTGAATTTATCATTAACGAAATAAGATTCATAACATCCTTTTGTGCAATCGGAAATAAATGTGCTTCAGGTTCTTCAATTATAATAAATGATTTTTTCTTTTCCAAAATTGTCACAAAGGCAAGCATCAATATCCATAATATTTCCTGCTGTCCAGACGAACCATACATCAGTTTAACCCAATGGTACTCATCAAAATAAATTTTTTCACCATCGTTCTCGCTTATATAGTCTGCCTTCAAAATTTTCTTAATAAATTCATACGCCTGGTCTACTGCCGCATTATTTATCTGCCCTTTAATCGTTTTTACATAATCTGTGATCATTTCCGGAATTTTAGTTCCAAATTTATTTTTTGTTATTTTTATCAGTTTAATAAATTCCTGCATAGTCAAATCCATCTCATCAGTAGAAACATCTTGTAACTGCTCAGACATGGTTGCTAACAGACTTCTTCCTGCCGGAATATAAATAATTTCATCATTGTTTTCAAATACTAAAAACAGCCGTTCATTTAAATGATGTTTCATTACCCCCACAGCAGTTATATTATCCAAAAGACCCTTTGTATTAAAATTATTTAAAAACATTTCAGAAGCTTCATTGATCAACTCCAAAAGTTCTCCTTTTAACTTAGCATCAAGAGAAAATCGTACATAGCCGTCACGATTTAAGAAAATATTAATATGTTTTCCGGCAAACGTATAGGAAATATTAAATTTTTGCATATGTTTAGTTTTCCCAAAGCACCCCATAAACTGCTTTGTCAAATATTTCATATAATTATTGAAATACTCATTTTTATGATTCTGTGTGAACTGTGCTGCATCCATCAAATACTCTAAGGTATAATCTCTTATCTTTTGAACAAAATATACAACTTTACAAATCGTACTTTTACCTGAAGCCTGAGCACCTACAAATATCTGAAAATTTTTATTTATATTTATCTGTGCCTCTTTTATCGGTCCAAAATTTTGTATGACAATTTTATTTTCCATAATCAAAAATCACTTCTCCATTGCTTTTATAGTTCATATTTCATCTCCTGTTCCCATTGTACACAGGAAATCTCCATTCGTCAACAAACGCAGAAAGATCCTCTGAAAGACCTGTAATACAAGCCTTCCAGAGGATCCATATATACTTAACCTTATCTTCCGCCTTTGAGTTTGAATCTTCCTGTCTCTTCTCTCAGAAGCCGGACCTGATCAAACAATTCTTCGCTGACAGCCGCGGATTCCTGGCTGCTCGCCGAATTCGTCTGTACAACATCGGCAATCTGGCTGATTCCGTCTGTAACCTGCTTGATTGATTCCGCCTCGCCGTTGATCGCCTCTGTGATAGAACTGATCGCGCCGTTAGATTCCGTCACAAGTTCCAGTGTCTTTTCCAGAGTACTCGATACTTCATCAACGATTCGTCTGCCTCTCTCGGTCACATTCACAGAATCTTCGATCAATTCCTTCGTCTCCTTCGCAGCCTCATCAGACTGTGCCGCCAGGCTTCGCACTTCATCCGCCACCACGGCGAATCCTTTGCCGGCAGCTCCTGCACGCGCCGCTTCTACCGCCGCGTTTAGCGCCAGAATATTCGTCTGGAACGCGATATTCTCAATGGTTCCGATGATCTCGCCGATCTTATGGGATGCCTGCGTGATATCCTTCATGGCCGCAACCATCTCTTCCATCTGCTTTCCGCTGACCGTAACCTGCTCGCCTGTCAGGCGTGCATTCTCCTGTGCACTGTTCGCCATCTCCACATTCTTGGCCGCATTCTTAGACAGCTCATCCAGCGTTGCATAGAGTTCTTCTACCGCGCTCGCCTGCTCTGTCGCGCCCTGGGCCAGAGACTGGGAACCGCTGGATAACTGCTCCGCATTGCCGGATATCTGATGCTCGGCTCTTCCGATACTCCCCAGCGCCGACGACATGGTCGCGGTAAAGCTGTCGATCGATTCCTTGATGGAACGGAAGTCGCCGATGAATTCGGTTGACGTGCTGACATTGAAGTCACCTTTCGCCAACTGTCCCATGATACGGTTGATATCCTCTATATATCCCTGGATCACCTCCATAGAATGCCTGATCACGCCAGCCAGCTCGCCCAGCTCGTTATTCGCATCATAATCCAGTTCTAACTCAAGCCGCCCCTCCTGAAGCGGACGCACCTGATTGCTGATATAGACCATCGGCTTCACGATCTGCCTCAGTACATAGTAAACCAGGCTTAACAGGAAGATAATCGCCAGGAAGAAGCAGATCCCGGATATGATCTGTACGATATGGAGCGTCCTCTCCATTCTCGTCTCACACTCTACCTTTAACTTCGTTCCCTCTTCAACCACTTCATCAAGATACCCGACCAGTGACGTCAGATTGCCCTGAATCGTCTCCTGATAATAGTCCTGTGCACGCTTCGGATCGGTCTTCATCAGCTCCAGCACATAGCTGGCCGACTCGTGCAGTTCCTTATGCAGCGGTTCTAACTGTTCTCGTAAGGCAAGTACCTTCTCATCCTCCGTAGTGGTATCTCCGTAGAGCCACTGTCCCAGAACACAGGTAGTAGGATCAATACTTCCGGTAAATTCCTTTCCCGCATATAATGCATTACTCAATCCGGCAGACCATTTATAATGTGCCACTTCCGCCTTCTGGATCGTGTCCAGCAATGTAGTAGCTTCAATGCTGGCCTTCTGCGTATCCTTGATCACGAAGATATTCGCAGTTACCGCAAAACTGTAGATGAGCACGGCTGCAACCGTAGTCGCCACCCGAATCCCCACCATCTTTTTAATACTCTTTCGCATGGATCATTCCTCTTTTCATCATGTTTACATCCCAATACATTTTATGCAGCCGCAGAACTGTCCTCTCCTGCCTGCTGCGCGGCTTCTGCCATCTCAGGTTTTGAAGCCGTTGTGGTTCTCGTCGTCCCGCCTGATACATAGACTCTGCCGCACTCCGGGCAGATTGCCGTATGCATGGTAACCGACTGGCTCACCACGCGGCGGTCCTCACGCTCTGCTGCCGCGCGTTCACGTACTACATGTTCCATCTCATGGCCCTTAACCGCTGAAGCCGCCTGATCCGGCGATATATGTGTAGGAGTCTTGAAGGAAACTCCGGCATCATCCGAACCGTCCTGATACTTCCTCTCCTTGCAGGTCTGGCACTCGGCTTCTTTCGCCGTCTTCTGCGCTGCATCTATGCCTGATCCGCCTTCTTTTGCCGCCTTCTGCGTTCCGTCTGCATCCGCTCCGTCCTCTTCCTGCGGATTCACATACCGGATACGCATCCGCACCGCCAGCTCCGCAGGATCCATTCCTTTGCGCAGGAATGGAATCGTATACGCAATACCGTTCGACTCATCCGCATCTACAGCCCCAACCGGGCTCACAGGTTCTACCGGCGTTCCCGGGCTGGCTCCCCGGCCGATCGCACCGACTCCGATCCTCTGGCCTGCCGCCGCCGGAACCGTACTTCCTCCGTCAACTCCGCTGCCCGCACGAATTCCCGGCACCGCACCTGCACGGCTTACTCCCTGCACCGGCTGCCCATATGCACTCCGTGACGCCGCACCGATGCTTCCGGCGCCCTGCAGGGCCGCCCTGGAACGGACGTAGCCGGCATACTGCGCCACATACGGGTTAACTGCCGAGATTCCTCCTACCATAATATTCACCTTCCTATCTCACAATGTACCGACAGGGAACAGCGTCTAATTCTCACCCATGCCGACAACATTTTCCCAGATATTATTCACTTCCTCCACACAGTCCATATATATCTGTGCCATCTCGTTGGTCTTAAGGCCCAGTTCATCGGCGATCTCTTTAATCGCCGTCCAATCAGCCTTCTCGTAACAAAGGATCAGCTCATACAGACGTCCTGCCGCGCCTTCCTTCATTACCAGCGCCGTCTTCACTTCCTCCACGATCGGGATATCCTCAAGGATCTCCACCATCGGAGCGTCGATCATATACTCCAGGGTAGAGAACATCCCCATAAGATAAGCATCCGAAGTATTGATCACGAAGTTCTTAAGCTTCTTCACCAGTGCAGACGCGAAATTCGCACGCATGAAAGAAGTCTTCAGAAGTTCCTCCGAGGAATTCTCCTTATCCTCAAAACTCAGCAGATAGATCCATTGCTTTAATTGGCTGATTCCCACACGAACCAGAGCCTGACGAACCGAAGTCGTCTCATGATGTACCGCAAAATACGCCGAATTCGCCATGCGCAGCAGCGCATAGGTAAGCGCAGCATCCCTTGAGATCGTCTCCTCCAGGACTTCTACATCCGGCTCATCCTTCGTAATCTCAACGATGAGCTGGTACAGATTGCCCTGCATGAAATCCATCTTATTGGTCTTCGTGACCGTGGCTCCCGAGATATAGCTTCCTTCCACGAAGTCTGCATTCAGCTCCACTGCACAGTCATACGCCTCCTTGCTGTTCACGCCTGTTGCGATGAACTTCTTCTGGAATCCATGCGCCATATCCACGACATTGGCAATGGACCGCTTCTGCGTATCATCCATACCGGCTGAAATATCCAGCTTTATGTAATCTACATACTCCAGCATGCTGAAATACTTTGGTGTAAACTGGAAATCATTAATTGCAAAATGATAACCTTCTTCGCGATACTTACTGATCAGGATCGCTGCAAGAGAATGAATGACGATATTGTCCCCAATCTGTATTACAACTTTATCCTTATCAAAGATCTTAGGTGTATTCCTGAAAAGAAGCGTCGGCGTAAATGTCATAAACGTCTTCTTATCTCTGAAGATACGGTCAGAATTCTCAGACAGGAACGACACCATCGTATTCGCCGCAACACTGTCTGAACTTGGATTATACAGGCTGTCTTTATCCTCCTGAACCACAAGCTCATATCCTATGATCGCGTCTGACGACAGTTCCTTAATAGCCTGTCTTACCACACAACTGTCCATGATTAAACATCCCTCCGATCCAGGAGCTCATCCATAACCTCAACCAGACGGCCGATCTCCGGTTTCGACAGCTGCTCGTTCGCTCCCAGCTGTTTTCCCTTAATGCGCATCTCTTCATTGATCAGTGAGGAAAAGATAATAACCGGCATTCTCTTCATCTTCTCGTCGTCTTTCACCAGCTTGGTCAGACGGTGGCCATCCATCTCCGGCATCTCAATATCCGTGATCAGAAGCGCTGCACGCTGATAAAAATCAGGCTCATTGCGGATACCGCTGAGATACTCCCATGCTTCCTTACCATTGTTGAAATTCATAATATTGCTGTAACCCGCACGGAACAGGGAATCCTTGATCATCTTGGTCAGAAGGATCGAGTCTTCTGCAAGAATGATCCTGTTATCTCTCGGAACCCTCTCTCCTAAGCGGTCGATCTCATCTGCCTGGATCGTCGTCTCCGGAGCGATCTCTGCCACGATCTTCTCAAAATCCAGAATCGTAACCAACTGTCCGCCGCACTGGGCGATTCCTGTCGCAACTCCGTCCTCTCCGTTCGTGAGCGTCTTATCCGGCTTCTGGATATCTTCCCAGGATATCCTGCTGATCCCAACCACCGTATGCACACGGAAAGCAATATGCATCTTATTGAAACTCGTAACAATGAACAGATCTCTCTCTTTCTTATCTCCGCCGTCACCCGTCAGATACTTCGGCAGATTGATCACCGTAAGCAAAGTATCTCTCGGTTTGAAGATACCCTCCACGGCTTCATGGGAATGCGGCACAGGTTTTACTTTGTCCGCCATCATGATCTCACGTACCTTCGCCACATTGATCCCGTACAATTCACCGAATATCGTAAACTGCATAATCTCAATTTCATTCGTTCCTGATTCCAATAAAATCTCTGTATCAGCCATATACACTCACTCCTTTATATTCTATGTATATTTATCGACGTAATATTCTCTCAGAATAAGAGGTAAGGATCCTAAAGCATCCGTTCCGGCCTTCCGGCTGACCTGATATACACCTGTCCCGTAGCTACATCAAGCAGCATGGTCCTTGCATAATTCGCACCGGTATCTTCACTGGTGACGCGCAACCCTTCCGCCATCAGGATTCTCTTGACATTCTGGGCATTCCGCTCCCCGATATTGCCCAGACCGCCGCCGCCCTTCATCTCGAACATCTTGGCGCCCCCGGCAATCTTAACCACAAGCCGCCTCTTCGTTGCCCCAAATGCAGTAATCTTACGAAGTGTCTCCCTCACTCCCGAATCTGCGAATTTGAATACATTGGCATCCTTAGCGTTCCCTTTCTCTGGTAACATGATATGAAGAAGCGCCCCTAACTTGATCATCGGGTCATAGAAGGAAACCCCGATACATGACCCCAGCGCATATGTGATCAGTATCCCCTCCTGCCTCGTTATCTTCATATCAGCAATTCCGACCGATATCTTTTTTTCCATTGACTTACTCAACTCCTAGCTTTTTCATAAGAACATTCAAAGACTCTACGTTCGGCAGAAGCAGCATCGCGCTGTCTAGTGCTTTCTCATCTATTTTGAAATCTCCTGTTATCATCATGATCTTGTCTGAATACTGTCCCATCATCGCAATCGGTACACTCATGATCCCGCCAAGCATATTCACGGCAAGCTGCGGAACCGATAGTTCCACATTCACTCCCGTCAAAGAAGACATCGCCGTAATATAAGATGATATCACGATATTTCCGATCTCAATCAGAACAGAGGAATCGATCTCTTCAAGTGCCAGGAAATCAGAATCCGTCTTGCCAAGCATCCGAAACAGAATCTCGCTCGAAACCTCTTTTGTCAGGACGAACAGCATAACCCCGCCAATCTCCCCTGACATCTCCACGAAGATAGCCGCAACCAGCTCCTCCGGATCTCCAAGTATCGCAAGGGCCTCGTTATAATCCAGGATCTTCACTGACGGAACCGCCATCTGCACCCTGGTATTCAACATACTCGATAACGCAGTCGCCGCGTTGCCGCCGCCGATCGTGCCGATCTCCTTCAGGATATCAAGCCCCAGCTCATTTACCTCTTCATAATTTGTTATTGCCATAAGCCACCTCTCTATGCTCTGAGCGTATTGATCGTATTCACAATCTCATCCGACGTCTGTACCATCTTAAGCGCGTAAGAATATGCCCTCTGTGCCTCGATCATACGTGTAAAATCATCTGCTACATCCACTCCCGACATCTCCAGGGCCTTGTTCACAAGCTTCGCACCCGGCATCAAAAACGGCTGCCCGTTCTTCAGTACCGGCGTGAACTCATTGTCCCCCACGCTCTGCATCCCGTCAAGGATATTGAAACCATAGACGCCGATCTGGCTGCTGAGTTCCCCGGTATTGCCGTCCAATACCCGGATTGGGTTGCGGTTCTGGTCCAGTACAAAATTACCGTTGTCGTTCACCAGATAGAATTCATTTCCGCGCCTGGACATACTGAAATGTCCGTTTCTTGTATATGTAATCTCATTCGTGATCGGGCTTCTCAGCATAAAGAACCCCTTATCCGCGATCGCATAATCGAATTTCTCTTCCGTAGTTACGAATCCCCTGGGACTGAAGTCCGTATTCGTCTTCTCCACATTAATGCCGGTTCCTGCCTTGTATCTGGTATCCTCTCCGGTATAATTGTTCAGATTATAATACATCAGATCCGTGAACACCGTCGTCTTTGCCTTATAACCATAGTTGTTCACATTCGCAAGATTGTTGCCGACAACATTCAGCTTCTCCTGTTCCTCCATCGCCCCTCTTGCGGCAGTGTAAAATGATGTGTACATAAGTGTTCTCTCCTCTCATTATGTCGCAGAACCGATGTTAACGATCTTTGCCGTCAGCTGGTCATACATCTTAAGAAGCTGCGCCGAACTCTGCAGCACTCTCTGGCCGCTCATCATACTGGTCATCTGTTCCGCCATGGATACATTCGAATCCTCCAGCATCTTCTGCATGGTCTTCGTCCCAAGAGGCGCTGCCTGAGGCTGCGCATTGGTTGTGAACACCCCTCCGGTGATCTTGGTAAGCTGCTGATCGTAATCTGTAAAATCCACTACCCGGATCCTGCCGAAATTCTGAGTGCCGTCTTCACTGGTAATATTCCCCTGCTGATCGATCGCGATATCATCCGTCGTAAGCCTGATCGGTCCGTTCGTTCCCTGCACACGGCCGAATCCCGGCAGGATCAGATATCCTTCGTCATCCAGGTTAAAAGAGCCGTCCCGGGTATACACCATGCCGTTATCCGTCTGGATCTCGAAGAACCCGCTGCCCACAAGACCTACATCCATCGGCGCGCCGGTCTCCCTGACTCCGCCTTCCGTATAATCCGTCACACGCTCGTCACCGATATTCATCCGCGACACCACGCCGACCGCTGTCTTGCCATATCTGTCATACCGATAGATCATCTCGTCCCGAAATGTACTCTGCATTAATCTGTCCATCTTGAAGCCCGGTGTAGAAACATTCGACATATTATTACTTATAATATTCATATTCCGGTTCTGTGTGATCATATTAGACGTCAGATCATAGAATCCTTGAAACATTCTTCCTCTCCCTTTCTCCGTTGAATTTCTCCATGTGTTTTCTGAGTTTCTTTATAGCATTCGTATGAATCTGGGATACACGCGGTTCACTCACTTCAAGCACATCCGCGATCTGTCTCATATTCAACTCCTCTATATAATACAGCGAGATCACAAGCTGCTCATTCTCCTTAAGCAATCCGACCCCTTCTGCCAGAACCTCTGTGAGTTCCTTCTTAAGGAACTTCGCCTCCGGCTGTTCATTCTTCTCCCCCTGGGGCAGCGTCACCCCGACTTCATTGCCCTGCGCCTCCGCCAGGACCATATCCAGCGACAGGATATTGAACAGGGCCGCCTTCCTCATCGTCTCCTGATACTTCTCAGGAGTGATATTCAGGTACTCCGTCACCTCCTGGACCGAAGGATAGTACCCTAATTTATTATATAACGTTGTGACCGCTTCTTCAATATCTCTTGTGCTCTTTCTTGTACTTCTTGGCACCCAGTCCTGCTTCCTCGCCAGGTCAATGATCATTCCCTTGATCCTCTTGGATATAAAAGTCTCGAACTTCACATTCTTATCGATATCAAACTTATCGATCGAAGACATGATCGCAATCACGCCCTCGCTGATAATGTCGTCCACCTGTGTAAAGCTTACATAGATATCTCTCATCTGAAGCGCGATACTTTTCACAAGATAGATATAACGCATGACGATCTCCTGCTTGATCTCCAGGCTCCCCGTCTCTTTATACAATTTTAAAAGCTCTTCATTCGTCTTCTCTTTATACTGTTCCTGTGTATTCATATCGGACGCTCCACCTAAGTTTCTGACTACAGTGCAATATTTCCTACTGCCTGTATCTGAATATTATTACTGATCTCATTAAATGACAGCACAAACACATCCGGGAAGAACTGTTCCACCAGACGATAGAAATGCACTCTCACCACCTGGCTGGTCAGGATAATCGGCACCTGGCCAAGCTCCTGGAACTTCTTCACCTCTTCGGTCATCTGAGTGATCACACTCTGCATCACATCGGGGCTTAACGCAAGGTACACGCCATGGTCTCCGTTGGTCAGGCTTGTAATGATCGTCTTCTCCAGTTCCGCATCCAGAGTCACCACCCGCATGCTGTTGCCCTCGCAGAACTTCCGTGTAATCGTCCGCTTCAGCGCAACACGGATATTCTCTGTGATCGAATCCAGATCCCGGACTGTCATGGACGAATCCACGATGGTCTCCATGATCGTCTCCATATCCTTGATCGGAATCCCTTCCTTCAGCAGATTGGTCAGGATCTTCTGGAAATTGCCGTAGGAGATCAGCGCAGGAATCAGTTCTTCCACAAGCTCCGGCGCCTGCCGTTTCATATTCTCCACCAGACGCACAACCTCCGGACGATTCAGCAGCTCATGAGCATGTTTCTTCACCGTCTCAGACAGATGAGTCAGCATAACGGACAGCGGGTCAATAACCGTATACCCGTAGATCTCCGCCATCTCCTTCTTATCAACGGTAATCCATTTGCTGGGAATACCATATGCAGGTTCAATAGTATCTATACCATCGATCTCTTTCTCAAGATTCGGCGGCTCTAACGCAAGATAATAGTCTACCAGGATCTCGCCCTTGGCGACCTCCTCGCCCTTGATCTTGATCACATACTGGTTCGTATTCAGGCTGGAACTGTCCCGCAGCCGGATAGACGGGATCACAAGCCCCATCTCCTGTGCATACTGCCGCCTGAAGATCACGATACGGTCGATCATCCTTCCGCCGCTTGCCTCATCCACAAGAGGAATCAGGCTGTACCCGAATTCCATCTCAATCGGCTCGACAGACAACAGATCGTACACGCTGTTGATATCCTTGAAGTTCTCTTCCTCCGCCATCTGAAGCTGCTCGGCTTCCTCCGGGCTCATACCGCCTCCCGGAACCATGCCGGGCTCCGGAACCTTCGAGAAGTCCTCCATACGGCGCAGAAGATACCATCCGCCAAGCATCATGATCAGTGCGATCACTGCCAGCTGGAACTTCGGCATCCCCGGAACTGCAAGCAGGATTGCCAGCACGCCGCCGGCAATCATAATCGCTTTCGGCTGCGCCCCAAACTGTCTGGTTACATCTATATTCAAGCTGTCTTCCGCAACTGCACGGGTTACGATCATACCCGTCGCCGTAGAGATCAGAAGCGCCGGTATCTGTGATACCAGGCCGTCGCCGATGGTCGCGATCGAATAGACCTGAAGCACCTCGGTAAATCCCATGCTGCCCTGTACCATACCGATCACACAGCCGCCCAGGAAATTGACCGCCGTGATGATAAGCGACATAGTCGCATCACCCTTTACGATCTTCGTAGCACCATCCATAGACCCGTAGAAATCCGCTTCCTTCTGGATCTTGTACCGTCTTGCCTTCGCTTCTTCCTCCGTGATCAGCCCGCTTCCAAGATCCGCGTCAATGGCCATCTGTTTACCGGGCATGGCGTCCAATGTGAATCTCGCCGCTACCTCAGCGACACGTTCCGCACCTTTGGTAATAACGAGGAACTGTACTAATACAATAATCAGGAAGATGATAACGCCGACAACAACATTGCCCTGGAGAACGAAGTCGCCCATGGACTTGATCACCTGTCCCGCCGTACCCGAATTACTTAAGATACTCCTTGTCGATGAGATATTGATTCCGATGCGGTATAACGTTGTGATAAGAAGCAAGGACGGGAAGATAGAGAATTCCAGCGCCTCTTTGATATTCATACTGACCAGCAGGATGATCAGCGATACGGCAATATTTAAAATAATCATTACGTCCAGAAAAAACGGACTCAACGGTATAATCAACAGCAGTACGATCATGACCACGATCAATGACACCGCATTATTTAATATATTCTTCATCTTCTACTCCAACTTTTTATTCATACGGAATACCTCGACAAGGATCTCCGCTACCACTCCATAATACTCCGAAGGGATCTGCCCTCCAAGGGGGGTCGAAGCATAAAGCCCTCTGGCAAGAGGTTTATTCTCGATTACCAGCACCTTGTTCGCCTCGCCGATCTCCACGATCTTAAGAGCGACCAGATCCTGCCCCTTCGCGATTACGACAGGCGCGCTGTCATGGTCGATATCATACCTTAAGGCGACCGCATAATGCGTAGGGTTACGGATGATCACATCTGCATCCGGTACCGCCTGCATCATCCTGCTTCTCGCCATGCTCTGCTGGAGGCTTCGGATCTTACCTTTGACCTTGGGATCTCCTTCCATCTGCTTATACTCTTCCTTGACTTCCTCTTTCGACATCTTGATCCCTTTCTCATAGGACCAGCGCTGATAGAAATAGTCAAAGCCGGCAATCGCCGCGAACACAAGCCCGATCTTAAGGACCATGCTCATGACTTCCTTAAGGACATAAGCGAAAGCATTCGCCGGATCCACATCCATCATCTGCGCGATCATCACGATCTCATCCTTCAGGATCCCATACAGTATCACCGCCAGAATGGTGATCTTGATCGCCGCTTTCAGAAGCTCCACCACCTGTTTGGCAGAGAACATGTTCTTGATCCCCTTAAGCGGGTTCAGCTTACTGAGCTTGAATTTCAAAGGCTCTTTGGTAAAAAGGAACCTGGTCTGGACCCCGGTCGCAACCACGCCGATCAAAAGGGCAACCACTCCCAGAGGAAAGATACATTTTGCCAGCGTCTTCACCGCATTCATGCCGATGATCTGAAGATTATTAAGAGTCAGCTCATCCATCTCGGAGAATGCTGTCACCTGAAAGATCATCGTATCCCGAAGCGCCCTGTAGATGGCCGGAAACAACATCTGTAAACAATAGAAACACCCGATAAGCGAAGCGACCACGATCACGTCTTTACTGGAGGCGACATGACCTTTCTTACGCTGGTCCCTCCGCTTCTTAGGTGTGGCTTTTTCGGTTTTTTCATCTGACGCCAAAGGTTTTCACTTCCTTTATGAATCTGTCATTTATAAGAATGTCAGTATACCCTGCACCGTCTTCATCATTGTCGTCATGATCTTCTCTATAAACTCGCCCGTGGGGGCAAAGAGAAGAACCAGAAGGCCTATACCGACGATTAATTTCATCTGGATATTAATTACAAATATACTGATCTGCGGTACCACCTTATTCAGAATCCCAACTCCCATCTCGATCAGAAACTCTGCCGCTATCATGGGTATCGCAAGTCTCAGCCCCATCTCCACACATTGAAGGAAGATCTCAATGACCCGAACGGTAAGCCCCTCCGTGATCACGATCCCCCCATAGGGCACGACCTCAGCTGATGTAAGCAGTATCTTCATCAGCGCCAGATGACCGTCCACTGCGAAAAAAAGCAGAATCAGCCATGTCTGGAGCAAGCTTCCCGTTACAGGCATCTGCGCATTGCTCTGAGGATCATACACCGTAGCCATAGACAATCCCATCTGATAATCTATAATGTACCCCGCAAAACTCACAATAAAAAAAAACAAGTGCATAACGTACCCGATTACATATCCCGCTGCAAACTCCTTCAGCAGAAGAAAGGCAAATTCAACCATACTGATAACCTCGATTGCCTCTCCCATCGAAGACGAATACACCGTCAGCGTCAGGATAAAGATGAATCCAGCCTTAACCCGCGCCGGTATATTATTTCTTCCCAATATCGGATTCATGAGGATAAACCCTGACATCCGCATGAGGATCAGGGAAAACAGAGTCAACTGTGCGGTATTATCAATCGACATGTCATCACTCCCCACATCATCCCTGTATCAGCTCGAATATCTTCCGCGTAAAATCCTGCAATGACTCCAGCATACTGTTGCCGGTAAACACAAGAATCACACCGATTACCAGAAGCTTTGGCACAAACGTGATCGTCTGCTCATGGATCTGTGTCGCGGCCTGTATGATCGAGATCAGGATACCGACAAGCATACTGATCACGAGAAGCGGTCCGGCAAGCTGAACCACCATTATGAAAACCTCATACATCAGATCTCCTACTTCTCCATTCGTCATCTACATGCCTCCTTACCTATGGCATCCGGAAACTGTTCACAATTGTTGAGAACAGCAGCTGCCATCCATCCACAGTCACGAACAGAAGCAGCTTGAACGGCATCGAGATCATCGCCGGCGGCAGCATCATCATACCCATGGACATCAGTGTACTAGAAACAACTATATCTATCAGTAAAAACGGAATATATAATAAGAATCCCGCGGTAAATCCCTTCTTAAGTTCGCTGGTCATATATGCCGGAATGACCACCGTCATCGGAAGCTGCGTGCGTTCCTCCTCTGTGAACTGCGCATACTCTTCGTTGCCGGACATCTCTATATACATATTCAGAGAACTTTTCTCCGTATTCGTCAGCATGAATTCCTTGAGCGGTACCTGTGCACGGCTGATCGCTTCCTCCTGCGAGATCTCCTGATTCTTATACGGAGTATACGCCTCCGTATTGATCTCCTTGATCACGGGATCCATAATAAACAGCGTCAGAAAGATCGCAATCCCCACAAGTACCATGTTCGGCGGCGTCTGCTGGACGCCCATCGCATTCCGCAGGAAAGAAAGAATAATCACCGTTCTCGCAAACGAAGACACCATGATCAAAAGAGAAGGCAGAAGTGAGACGATCGTCAGCATCAACAGGATATCCAATGTAGGGACTTGTTCGCCATTCACATTAATCAACGCTGAGTCGTTCACTGCTTTTTCCCTCCTCTTTTTCCTATGCCGCCTAACTTCTCCATGATCGACTGAAAGTCCGGTATCCTGGCTGCGCTCTCTTCCGTATCTGGTTCCAGAGGGAACAGCTCCTCATCCTGAATCTCAGACAGCACATTCACCTGACTGGACGTAACGCCCACCAGCAGGTATTTACCGCCGATCTGCACGATTGCCATGTGTCTGTCCTGTCCTAACGTAATCTGATCAATCAGACGCATATAGCGGGAACTGCTGCTTTTGCTCATTCCCTGTCCTATGTATTTGCTGGCCAGATAACTCAGATATATTATCACTGCAACTGCACCAAAGGTAGCAATCACTCTCCACATACAATACCTTCCTTACTCTTAATGCTGTTCCAATGCGATCAGGTTCACTTTCATGATCTCAGTGATCCTGATTCCGAAGTTATCTTCCACAACTACGACGTCACCCTTGGCAATACACTGTCCGTTGACAAAGAGATCCACCTGCTCTCCTGCAAGTTTGTCCAGAACTACCAGAGATCCCTTCGTAAAATCAAGAATATCCTTCACCAGCTTCTTCGTCCTGCCGATCTCAACAGAGATCTCAAGAGGAACGCCCATGATCAGTTCCATGTTCTCTTCCTGTTCACCCTCAAGAACGATTCCGTTATCTGCCTTCAGAGTAGTCTGTGCCGGTGTCTGCACATGTATCATCTTCGGCTCCGGCGGCGTCTTCTTCTGCTCCTGTGCCTGCATCTGCATCTGCTGCATTTGCTGCATCTGCTGCATCATCTGCTGCATCATCTGCATCTGCATCATTGCCACATCCGGACTCACGGCCTGCTGCGGTACCATCGTCATCGCCGGCTGAGGTACAGCCTGAGCCGAACCCGCGGGTACTGTACCCGGCATAGCCGCTGCATCTGCCGCGCCCGCCGCCGGGGCCTGAGGTGCCGCTGCCGGTGTCGGAGCCGGGGATGGCGCTGGTGCTGGTGCCGGTGCCGGCGTTGGTGTCGGTTCCGGTTCCGGAGCAGGTGTATCATCCATACCCGCAAGCATACGCTCGATCTCCTCCTGGGACATCATCCCTCCCGAAGATGCCGGTGCAGGGGACGCTGCCGGTTCCGGAGCCGGGGCCGGTGTATCATCCATACCCGCAAGCATACGCTCGATCTCCTCCTGGGACATCGTCCCTCCTGAAGACGAAGCCGCCTCCGGGGCTGCCGCTGCGTCCGGCATCTCTTCTTTTACCCCTCCCGGTACATACGGAATAATCGCTTCCGGCGGAAGGAATCCTTCTACCAATCCCTTTGCCAGCGCAATCGGCATAACATTGAAGAATTCACTTTCAAGCTTATCCGCAATCTTCAGCGTGAACCCAACCACCACTTTCGGCTCATCATCTACAAAATACTTATCTATAAATTCCTGTTCATTTTCCACCTCGAAAGAAATCGGCGTGGAAATATTCACCATCTTCCCCAGGAATTCGGACAATGCTGTCGCAGACGCACCCATCATCTGGTTCATGACCTCGCAGACCGCGCTGATGTTGATCTCGTTCAATTCAAAATCCTCATCAGGGATCTCCATTCCCATAACCATCTCTACGATTACTTTAATATCATGCCGCTTTAACAGCATGACATTCTCGCCCTCTAATCCTGCAACATAGGTAATCTCGACGCAGACTGCCGGTTCTACCCTGTCCATCTCAAATTCTTCTTTGTCCACGACATTAACAATCGGGGTGGTTATATCCACTCTGGCGTTCAACATCGTGGAAACTGCTGTCGCAGACGCGCCAAGACTGATATTGAGTATCTCGCCTATGGCGTCTATTTCCAGTTTACTAAAGCAATCTGAACTCATATTAACCCTTCTCTCCTTCCAGGAACATCACCCTTGTTTCTATTTGCCGATATCAAGCGCTCTCTGCGACATTAACTTCATCGCGTTAAAAGCCGTAAGATTCGCCTCATACGACCTTGTCGCGGACATACCGTCTACCGTCTCTTTGACAAGATCTACGTTCGGCATCATAACATAACCTTCTTCATTCGCATCCGGGTGGTCCGGATTATAGACAGGCTGCAGATCTCTCTGGTCTTCTATGATCTGTGATACCCTCACTCCGCCTTTTGATGATGTGCGGTTCAGAAGGCTGTTGAACTTGGTACGGAAAGAAGTCGAAGGTACTTCCTGCAATACTACCATCTTCCGGCGGTAAGCGCCTCCGCTTGCGGTTCTGGTCGTCTCGCTGTTCGCTATATTCTCAGACGCGATATCGAGCCTCTGCCTCTGCGCGGTCAGACCCGACGCACTGATATCAAATGAACTTAAAAAAGACATAATGCCCTCCTTTATTAACCAAGGATCTTCTTTACAGTTGACAGAACACGCTCCGGCTTAAACGGCTTGACGATAAAGTCCTTCGCACCTGACTTGATGGAGTCCATTACCATCGTCTCCTGTCCCATAGCGGAACACATTACAATCGTTGCTCCCGGATCCATCGCCTTGATCTCTTTTAACGTCTCAAGTCCGTCCTTGTTCGGCATGGTGATATCCATGAATACAAGATCCGGCTTCTCTGCCGTGTAAACTTCTACTGCCTTTACGCCGTCTTCTGCTTCGATAAGATCCGTATACCCTGCCTGTGTCAGCGTATTCTTCAACATCATTCTCATAAACGCTGCATCGTCCACTAATAAAATCTTTGCCATTTTCCTTACCTCACTTTGTCATTGTTTATTATCATTATAATTTATATACTCAGATAATTCCATGGATTTATCTGGTAGTTATACTGCCGCCTCTGCCGGTACCTCTGCGTTCTCATTCTCATCGTCCCCGTCATCCTTATATTCCAGGATGCGGTCCTCGATCTTGACTGCAACATTCTTGTTATGTACGCCAAGCTGGCCGTTGAACCAGGGCTGACCTGCAATATACAGAGAAACCAGTGAATCCTGCGGCTTGTTCAGATCGATGACATCGCCCACATGCAGATTGTATACATCGTCCAGGTTCAGCCTTGCCACGCCAAGCTGCGCCGTAACATCCATCTTAGACTCCCTGATATTCTCCAGAATATCTTCGCGTGTATTGCGGATTCCGATCCTGTCGCTCTTCTTCGCCAGATGCTTCGTCTTATCAATGATCTCAAATACATTGCTCAAGAGTGTCCCCGGAATACAGATATTCATGGCACCTTCAATATCCCCCATCTTGATGTGCAGCATGATAATCACTACCGTCTCGTCCACACTGATTCCCTGGAACATGCTCGGATTCTCCTCGATATTGTCGAACTGTGCCTTCAAGTTGATATGCCCGGACCACACATCATTCATGATCGCAATCGGATACTTAATGATCTTCTCATACAGCGCGAGCTCGATATCCGTATAATTATACGCCATATCGATACTCATATCCGTACCTGACCCCCCAAGCATACGGTCGATCATTGATCCCATTACCAGAGGACTGATATGAATCAGCACGGGAGGATTGATAGAATGGTCAGGAAGTTCTACATCCACGATCGTAAGTACGTCCGACTCATTCAACGCATTGCCGAACTCATAATACCTCTGTTCCTCAACGCCTATGACTTCTACTTCGCTTGCCACACGGAACAGCCCGTTGATCTGTGAGACCATGATCCTGGAATAGTTATCATAGATACTGTTGAGCATCTTTAGTTTGTCTTTTGTATATTTCTTAGGACTGAAGAAATCATATTTCTTGTATTCCTTCTCGGGCTTTTTCGATTCTTCTGCCTTAGGCTCACTGCCCCCTGAATCTGCGTTCTGCATCGAATTCAGCAGCGCATCTATCTGACTCTGCGATAATACATCTGCCATCCTAAACTCCCACTTTCCTTTATAGTTATCTGTTCATCTCCTGATAATACTCTTCCAGACTATGCTCAACCGCATCGGACTTCGTAATCAACAGTTCAACCCTACGGTTCTTTGCACGGTTCTCCGGCGTATCAAACGGAGCGATCGGACGGAACTGCCCATAACCGACTGCAACGATCTTATCCCCGGTGACTTCCGTCCTCTCCTGGATAAATGCTGCAACACGCGCTGCTCTTTCCGAAGACAGCACCCGGTCATTCGTCGGATTATTCGGAACATTCGGATCGGCCTGTGCAGTATGTCCCAGAACCTGAACCTCTTTCACGGCATCCTTCACCCCTGACAGAATGGATGCAAACTGCGCCAGAATGCTTGTTCCATCCTCCTTGATGATCGAACTGTCCCCATCGAAAAACACATTATCCTGGAACGTAATGAAGGTATAACCGTCCCCCTTGAATAATTCTACTTCACCCTCCAGCTTCGCGGCTTCTACCGCTTCCTTCAGGCTTTCATACAGATCATCGAATTCGTCTACGTCTACGCCTCCCGGAACTTCGTCGTTCGCCTCGATTCCCGGATCTTCTACGATCTGGGAAACCTTCTTCGCATCCGGGTTGAAACTCTTAACAACCTTGATCCACTTCGCCTGATCCAATGTTGAGATCGAATATAACAACACAAAGAAACACAGAAGCAGGGTCACCAGGTCACCATATGTATCCATCCAATTGGCACCGCCCCCGGACGGTTTATTTCTCTTCTTCATATCTGCCTCCTGTTATTCTTCGCCTTTGGCCTTCTTGCCTCTTCCGGCTGCATCCGGGTCCAGAAGTCTCTGCCGTTCTTTCTGGCCTACGAATGTAACAAGCTTCTCTCTTAAGAACTTCGGATTATCTCCTGCCTGGATCGCCAGAATACCTTCTATCATGATCTGCTTATACAGAAGCTCTTCATCATTCCTTACCTTCAGCTTATTACTGATCGGGGCAAAGATCAGATGGGCAAGTATACAGCCATAGAATGTGGTAATCAGCGCCGTCGCCATCGCCGGACCGATATCTCCCGCGCCGCCTTCGCCTTCCAGGTTCATACCCTTCAACATGTTAACCAGACCGACCAGGGTACCGATCATACCGAATGCAGGCGCCCTTGCCTCCAACTGCTGATAGATGCCGATACAGTCCTCATGCCTCGTCAGCATGGCGTCTACATCACTCTCTAAGAGGCTTCGCACTTCCTCCGGTTCTGTAGCATCTACGATCAGCATGATTCCCTGCTTGAAGAAGAGATCATCGATCTCATTGGCCTTCTCTTCCAGCGCCAGAAGACCGTTCTGCCTGGCGAGCTGTGCCATCTCTACCAGCGTGTCTATGAGTTCTCCGATATTATACTTCTTCCCCTGGAGCAGGATCTTCGTATGCTTCAACAGTGTCTTCAGCCTGTTGAACGGATAACTTGCGATGACTGCGGCAAGGGTACCGCCCAGAACGATCGCAACACTTTCCAAATCCCAGAAGTTTCCAAGTTTCGCAGGAGTGATACCAACAAACACGATCAGTACCGCTCCGATAATCACACCTAAAATACTAGTTATATCCACGTTATCTTCACCGCCTTATTGATTTATCTATCTGAATGGTCGTAATGGTAACCGTGCACTTTACCATTGTACTCAATTGTTTTCGCTATTATCTCTTCTGCATCTTCTTTTACTATATAAAACCTGCCATTAGTCATAAGGATCTTCGACTCCGGGATCAGCTCAACGGATTCTATATGAGCACAGTTTAGTACAATCTTTGTGTTGTTAAGTTTGGTTAGCATTATCATAACATAATTCCTCTTAAAAATATACCCCTGATGTGTTACTCTTCTTTGGCTGGCGCCGGGGAGGGGTTGACTCATTTTGGGTTTGGTGGGACGCGGTTCTGATGAAACGGCTGTCTCACACAGACGGGGCAACTCTCCGGTGAACTAACTGCTAACGGAGTCTAAGAATCTCGGGATAGCCCTCGATTCTAAGTCTCCGTAAGCAGTGGATTTCACCTCCGTTAAGAACGCCCCTGAATTGTCTGCTTTGAGTCAGCCGTTTCATCAGAACCGCTGTCTCAAAACAAGGATTGAGTCTGTGCGCTCAGGCGCTTCGCTGGCCGGATGTGGTCGTAACACATCTCGCCCGCCGCCCGCACCCGTAGGCGTCTCGGCCGCTGTGGTACGCTGTCCCCCGGCGGCTTACTGCCTGTACGGTTGGAGGTGATTGTTCACCTTGCTCTTCCAGGTAACTTACATGTGATATGGGATATAACTATTGTACTACTTTATTACTATTATAACTAACGCTTCATATTTACAAGTTCCTGCAACATCTCGTCTGTTACAGTGATAATCTTGGAGTTCGCCTGGAATCCTCTCTGGGTTGTGATCATGTTGGAGAATTCGTTGGCAAGGTCTACGTTCGCCATCTCAAGCCAGCCGCTCTTGATGATTCCCGCCGGGCCTCCGTTCGGCTTGAGCGCCTGTGACTCTCCGGCGTTTGGTCCGATGGTGTAATAGTAACCGGCGTCTTTCTCCAGACCGTTCGGGTTATCTACGATACCAAGGGCAATCTGTCCGATCGGGATCGCACGGTTCTGCTTATCAGTACCCATGATGGTTCCGTCCTCGTTGATTCTCCAGCTCTGGATCTCATAACGCTGCCCGGTATCCGGGTCGATTGGGATGCGGATAGTGGAGAGGGTGTCCGGGTATACTGCTGCGATACCTGCTTCTCGGTCGTTACCTGGATTTGTCTGCGTGATATTCGCGGCTGGAAAAGAGGTTGCCGGTACCCAAGTCCCTCCATTTTCTGGACCTGTCGTCTTTCTTGTTATCGTTAAATCGACAGTTCCCGGAATTTTTTTAGTAGGATCCGTTGTATCTGTTTTAGGATCCTGATATCTATTTAAGGCAATATTATAATTACCAAAGTTAAAATAACTTGCATGCTTATCATTAGGCGTACCATCAGGATTCAGATTAGATGTACCATCAGCATTAACACTATTACCTGCTTTTCCTGATACAGCAGTTAACCAATCTTGAATCTGATCATCAAAATCTGACTGTGTAGTTCTTACTTTAATACCTGCTATTGTTATCACATAAGCTTGCGGTTTCGTACCCGCTAATTCTTGAACATCTACTGTTACATCTTTTGCGGTATACTCAGGTGCTGTAGCTGGCTTCTCTGGGATACCTGTGCCTTCCTGTACTGCATATCCATACAGATAACTTCCCATATCGTCTACCATGTAGCCGTTGTTGTCTATGCTGAAGATTCCTACTCTGGAGAGGTATAATCCGGAGCCTTCTATGTTGTTGAAGGAGCCGTTTACCATGTTTCCTACGAGGAAGAAGCCGGTTCCGTCGATCATACAGTCCAGCTCTCTGGATGACGGGGAGGGGGCTCCGGTGGTGAATACGCTTGAGATGGAGGATACGGTGGAACCGTAACCTACCTGGGAAGCGTTGTGTCCGCCTGCCGCTCCGGCTATGATACTTCCGCCTGTACTGCTGATGGAGTTGCTGTACATTGCATCTTTGAAGTTATAGCTGAAGGATTTGAATCCCCATGTGTTTACGTTGGCAATATTGTTACCGATTACATCGAGTTTGGATTGATGTGCTTTGAGTCCTGCGACTCCGGCAATCATTGATCTGACCATTTTTCATACTTCCTTTCTACTTTGATCGCTTTGCTGTCTTAAGGAACTGTGCCTAAGCTATTTATGCACAGTTCTTTATGTACCCGCGAGTCGCGCGGATACTTAAGCCTCCTGAAATGGTCCGGCCTACATAAGGACAGCGCTGTCTATGTTGGTAAATATGTTATCTTTCATCTCGGTTCCGGACATGGTGGTTACTACCACATTATGAGGGATGTTCACGATAAACGCCCCGCTCTCACCTATGACTACCACGTCTCTTGCGCCCTTTGCCCTGGCTTTCTGCACTGCCTGGTTAAGGTCTGCAAGGAGATTGTCTGTCATCTCGATTCCCCGTTCCTGTACCCTCTGAACCGCGTGTTTTGAAAAATGTACTGCTTGGGATCTCTCTGCTTCCTGTTGCAGGAGATCTGCAAACTGTATATTCGAGCCGTTATCCGCCCGGGTATTCGTACCCTTTGTGCCTGTAGCCCGTGTCTGCAGATGTGTCGCCGATGCATGCTGCAGCTTTAGAGCCTGGGCATTCGTAATCTGATTCATATCACTCATCAATTATGCACCGCCTTTATCTCTCTTGATCCCTTATTAGTTATGCTTTATTCTCTGTTCCCTCTGTCGTTGTGCCGTCTTCCTTATCTGTACTGTCTTCTTTATCCGTGCCGTCTTCTTTGTTCTCCGGCACATCGCCTACCGCCATTATCTGTGACAGCTCATATTTCTTGCCGTTCACATAGACCGCGGTCGCCCCTGTCAGATCGACGCCTGTTACGACTCCTTTGATTTTATCCACGATCTTCTCTGTCTCTTCGCCGTTCGCATCTTTGACCTTCTCGGTAATCGCTATGGTCACTTCTTTGCCGAGAAGTCCGGTTGAGTATGTCGTCAGCGTAACCTGTGACAGGTTGTTGGTTACCGTCGCGATACTCGCGATCGCATCCGACAACTGTGACATCGCGTTCATGGAACCCATCTGTGTCATCTGGCCCATCATCTCGCTGTTGCTCATCGGATTCGTCATATCCTGATACTTAAGCTCTGCCGCCAGCAGCTGCCAGAAATCATCCATGGTCATATCGCTGTTGTTCGCTACCGCCGTAGTCTGGGTTGACTTCGTCGCATCGTACAGATACTGAGCCGCATTACTTTTCATTTCTGTAGCATTTATCGCCATATTTACGTCTCCTTTCCCCAGCCTGCCAGTCCGAGCCTTAACTTCTGCAGGAATTGTTCTGCGTCTTCGCCGTCCTGGTTCTTGTTGTTCTCTTTTGGCTTCTGCTGCTCCTGGTTCGCATGTTCGTTCTCATCTCTTGTCTGGTTCAGATAGTCAGTCTCCTGCTTCTCTACGATGATGGTAGTCTCTCCGCCGAAATTCTTGCTGAGCACATTGCCGATCTCGCGTGCATTCTGTCCCAGTACGTCCATCGCCCGTTTTTCTGAGCAGATGATGGAAACATGTGCCTGTGACCCCTCATAGAGTATCTTGACTGCGATCTTTCCAAGGTTCGCCGGTTCGATATGGATCTCGAACTCTTTAACTCCCTCCACAAGCCTGGCAAGCAACTGGTCTGTCACCTTCTTCGGCAATTCCTCCGGCTGTTCTGCATGTACGGTGGAGATGTTCTCATTATGGAATTCCTTCTCCTCGACCTGTACAGTCTCAGGCGTCTCTGCCGATACGGCCGCCGCCTGCTCCGCCGCGTAATTTCCTGTCTGTACCTCACCGTCTTCTTTGACCGGCTCCTGCTTCTGCGTACGCTTGAGATGAGAGGCAAAATCTGAAGTCTGGCGGTCCTGCGGCTGCTCTGCATGAGTGACCGGTTTTGAATCTGCCGGTTTCACCGCCGCTGCCTCTTCCGGTATCTGGTCCGTCTCCTGCTGCTGCACGGGCTTTGCCGTCACGACCTCCTGCTGTCCCTTCTCATTGCCTGCCAGAATCTGAACCGCACTGTCATGCACCGCCTCCGGGATCTCGGCCGCCATCTGACCTTCTGACTGCACTTCGCTTCCCGTCATATCCGGTATCACCGCTTCTGTCTCTGCCTCCGGCGCAATCTGGATGATCTCCGGTCTCATACTCTGAGTCGACTGATATGCGGCAAGCATCTCATCCGTCCTGGCATTGTCTTCTTTGGGCTCTTCAGCCTTACCCGTATCCTCTGTTCCTTCATCCGTCTTGACGTCTTCTGTCACATCATCTGTCTTCTCCGGCTTCGTATCCTTGGATACCTGGCTTTCGTTTTCTTTCTTCTGGCTGCTCTGGAGTCCATCCTGTTTGCTCTGCAGGAGATTACGGAAATCATCGGATACATTGCCGACTCTGCCGCCTGCCTTTCCTGTATTCACTGTCTGGAATCCCATGTCCGCCACCTTCATGCCCAACTGTTCCATTGCCATTGGCCTTACCTCCTTTCTTTTATATATAATATTTATAGTAATCTGCAATATGCAGAATTACCCCATTACTCTCGCCATCGCCCGCTTGGTGGCGACGAACTCCTCGATAAAGTGTTCCTCTTCTTTCTGAACTTCTTTCTCGTATTCTTTGAACTTCTTCTCCTTGAGCTTGTCGATGGAGGACGTCTCCTTCTTCGCCTCTACGACCTCGGCTCTCTTCTCTTCTTCTTTCTGCTGAAGTTTCGCCAGTTCTTCGTACTTCTTACGAATCTTTATACCCAAAGCCTCGAGATAATTCTCATAAGTATGGATATCACTGATCTTCATCCCCCTCGTCCGGTTCTCACGGAACTCTATACAGCATTCATGGTGCTCCCGCTCCATCTCCTCGATGGCAAGTTCACATTCCCTGATCTTCTGTAAGATCCTGGCATGCTCTGCTTTCAGACCGTCAAGCACTTGTTCTTTATAACTAAGCACCGTATCCAGCGGGAAAAAGAACTTCTTCATCGCAATATCTCCTTCATGATCTTTAACGACTGCTCCCTGGTGAAGCTCTCATCAATCTTCTGCATCAGAAACGCGTTGACCCGGTCAATCTTGGATATAGCATTGTCAAGCCTTGGATTCGTTCCCGACTTATATGCCCCAATCGAGATCAGGTCTTCATTCTTCGCGTAGATACTTAAGATATCCCTGAGCTTTGCCGCCGCATCCTTATGTTCCTCCGGGACGATATTCACCATAAGACGGGAAATACTGGCATTCACGTCAATCGCCGGGAAATGATTCTCATTCGCCAGCTTTCTTGTCAGGACGATATGCCCGTCCAGAATACCCCGGACTGTATCCGCCACCGGCTCGTTGGTATCGTCGCCTTCCACCAGCACCGTATAGATACCGGTTATGGAACCTTTCTCGAACTTCCCGCTTCTCTCCAGAAGCTTTGGGAATTCCGCATAGATCGAAGGGGTATAGCCTCTTGCCACCGGCGGCTCTCCGGTAGCAAGCCCGATCTCGCGCTGCGCCATGGCGAATCGTGTCAGAGAATCCATCATCAGCAGGACATCTTTCCCCTGGTCTTTAAAATACTCCGCGATCGTCGTTGCCACCAACGGGCACTTCATACGCAGCATCGCCGGCTGGTCGGATGTCGCAACCACAAGAACACTGCGCTTCATCCCCTCCGGCCCCAGATCCTTCTCTATGAATTCGCGGACCTCACGGCCTCGCTCTCCTACCAGGGCGATCACATTGATATCGGCCTTGACATTTCTCGCGATCATTCCAAGCAGTGTACTCTTGCCCACGCCGCTGCCGGCAAAGATTCCGATACGCTGTCCCTTTCCAACCGTATTAAGCCCGTCGATCGCCTTCACTCCGAACTCAAGCGGGTCCGTGATCGGAGGGCGTGTCAGCGGGTTAATATATGTGTTCTCTACATAATAATATCGGGAAGAAGGAAGCGGTCCCAGATCATCCATCGGATTCCCCGTCGCATCGATGATCCTCCCTCTCAGGAACTCACCTACCGGGATCTTAAGCCTCTTCCTCGTATTCCTTACAAAGCTTCCTGCCGAGACCCCGTTCAGGTTCTCATATGCCATCAGCTGCATCTTATCTCCCCGGAACCCAACAACCTCTACCGGAATCTGCCTGTGCTTCTCTTCATTATAAATCATGGCGATATCACCGATACTGGCGCGGTTCCCCGAGGACTCCATCGCCATACCGATAACATTCTCTATCTTTCCTATGTAACTGATCGTCTCAGCCTTCTGTATCAATTCCGGCAATTTCGAAAACATGCCTTCTCACCTCGGTTATACTCTGACATTATTCAGGATGTCTTTGATGTTCTCTAACTGCGTGCCTACACTTGCATCTATAATCTCATCCGGGAGTTCGATAATACAGGTTCCCTCTTCACCATTGTCCATAGTAACAATCTTAATATTATCCGACAGGCGCGACAATGCTTCCAGAAACTCCGTATCCACTTCCATGGACACGCCGGCGCCGCACTTCGTGATATAGATCTTCGCCCATTGCTTCTTCGTGATCTTATCCGTGGCAGCAATAATCATTCGTTTGACAATATCACTGCTGGACTGCAGGCTGGTCTGGACGATCTTCTCGGCAATCGTAAGGGAGATCTTCTTTAAGTCGTCCACATACTGCTCTAAGAGCTTCTCTTTCTCTATGGATACACTGTTCAGCACCTCTGTGATGTTGCTCTGAAGCTCCTGTATCTCTTCATCCAGGATTCTTCTCTGCTCATCATAGGCCTCCCGGATCCCATCCTTACGGCCTTCTTCATGGCCTTCCTCATACGCCTTACGGCGGAGATACTCCGCCTGCGCCCTGGCATCATTTACAAGAGTCCGCGCCTTCGCCTCTGCTTCTTCCAGCATCGCCTGGATGGCGGCCGGATCTATCTCTTCTTCCTCGGATTCTTCTTCTGCCTCGTCTTCGGATTCCTCTTCCTCGCCCTCCGGCGGCTTGTCGATCCTGAACCCTGCGAAAAAGTCATAGGGTCTGATATCCTGGTCTTTCTCTGGTTCTTTTACAATCCTAGGCAATGATTTCATCCTTTCCGCTCTTAACAATAATCAGCTCTCCGGCTTCTTCTAACCTTCTGATTACGCCGACAATCCTCTGCTGAGCTTCCTCTACGTCTCTCAGACGTACATTAACCGTAATCTCAAGGTCGGACCGGATACTCTCAGCCATACGTGAAGATACATTGGAGAATACAAGCTCTTTGATATTCTCATCAGAACCTTTGAGAGCGTATACAATATCCTTGACATCGCATTCGCGGATAAATCTCTGGATAGATCTGTTGTCCATAGATACGATATCTTCGAATACGAACATCTTCTTGCGGATCGTCTCGGCAAGCTCTTCGTCGTTCTTGCCCAGCTCGTCGAAGATGTACTTCTCGTTCGCTCTGTCCATGTGATTCATGACATCTGCTATGTAATCAATACCGCCAACCGTAGTGACGTCTGTCGTAACCATACCCTCAAACCGCTTCCTAAGCGAATCCTCTACTACCTTAATCGCTTCCGGTGAAGCGCTCTCCATCCTGGCAATGGCTTCTACCACCTTGATCCTCTTCTCCTTCGGCAATTCACCGATAACCGCGGAGGCCTGGTCCGAATCCGCATAAGCCAGCACCAGCGCAATCGTCTGGGGCCTCTCATGCTGCAGGAAAGAGATCAGATTCTTCGCATTGCTCTTACGGATAAACTCAAACGGCCGGATCTTCATGGACTTGGACAGCTTTTCAAGCAGGGACTGCGCCGTACTCTCGCCAAACGCCTTCTCCAGCACTGCCCTGGCATATTCCATACCGCCGTCCGTCACTACCTTCTGTGTCAGACAGGTCTTGTAGAACTCATCCAGCACCAGTTCCATCTCATCGGGGCTTACATGACCAAGTTTTGCCACCTCTATCGTCAGCTTCTCAATATCGCTCTCGCTCAGATGCTTATAGATCTTCGACGCCTTATCGGCCCCAAGCGATATAATGACTGCCGCTGCTTTCTGTTCCGGTGCCAGCTTGCTTTCTTTACTCTCCCCCATCTCCAACACCTCCATTCAGCCAATTCTTCAGAAGCTGTGCAGATATCTCTGCATTCTGCTCTGCGAATTCTCTGACACTCTGCTTAAGCTGCATTCCTCTGTCGTTCTGGATCTCCTGAATCTCCTCATTAAGATCGAATACCTCAGGCAGCTCCTCTTCTTCTCCTTCAACCTCTTCGATCAGCTCTTCTTCCTCTTCCTCATCCGCTCTGCGTCGTCTTCTGATCACCAGGATCACGATCACTGCGATCAGTACCAGTATCAGTGCGATTGCCGCAATGATCGCCCACAGCGGTATATTCTCGAAGATCCTTCCTGAAGAAGCTTCCTCTGCATCATCGCCGCTGTCAATACCGTCGAACGGCGCGCTTACGATCGTAATCTTCTGCTCCTGTACATCCGACGCAATACCTGCCGCATTGCCCACCAGGGAGCGGAGCTGATTCTCTCTTAAGCTTCCGTATCCGTTGCCGTTGATGGCTACCGCTACCGTCAGGTCATCCAGGTTGCCGGGATCAATCTGTCCCTGTTCGATCACCTGATTGACCAGATAATCCCTGACGGTACTCTCGCTGGCCGCCGCGCCGCCATTGGTAGTGCCGTCCGTATTATACTCTGTCGCGTCTGCGTTCGTCTCCGTCCCTGCGACTCCTCCGGCTCCGTCTCCGGTGCCCGACTGTTCATTATAAAGCTCCTCATGACTTACGATTCCGCTCTTATCTTCCGCATCGATCTTATCCGGAGTCGTGTATGTCGTCGATTCACGGACAAGCTTCTCCATATTAACCTTTGCCTTCGCCGACACACGGACATTGTCATAACCGTAGATCGGCCCCAGCACCTTCATGACGTTATTCGCGATTGCATTCTCCAGGATCTGGGCGATCTCATCAGAGGTAGACCCTCCGCTTAAGCTGTTGCTGTCCGAATCCAGAGAGACATCATTCCCGTTGCCGTCGAACACCGCGACATCCTCAAGCTCCATCTCCGGAATACTCTTCGACACAAGCCTCTGGATTGCAACCGCCTGCTCCGCCGTAGGGGAACCCCCGTCGTTCATCGTTACAACCGCCGTAGCGCTGGACTTCTGTCCTTCATCGTTCAGCGCATATCTGCTCTCTTCCCCAAGGGCAATCGTAACCTTGGCGTCCTTCACCCCGTCAAACAGACGGATCGTCGCGCCGATACGGTCCTGCAGCTCATAGAGCTTGTAGGTATTCTTATCCGAATCCGTCGTCAGCATCCCCGCGTTGTCCTTGAATGTATCATATGTAAACCCGCTCTTCGGATAACCCTCCTGAACCAGAGTAGCCTTGGTCTGGTCCACCACGTCCTTCTTAACCATAATCGTGGATTCTCCGTTAAAACGGTAATCAATTCCATCTTCCTGCAGCTTCTGTACGATCTGCTGCGCTTCTTCCTGCCCAAGTCCCGAAAACAGCTCTGTATACGGCCTGTTATTCAGGACAACCGCGATCACAATTGCCGCCGCGATCAGCACAACCGCCCCGCCGACCACCAGTGCGATCGTCTTCCGGCTGAACCTGCCCACAAATTCTTTAAACTGTCCAAACTTTTCTTTCATGATCTACAACTCTCTTCTAGATTTTTTGTGCCATAACTGATCCGACTTTCAAAGGTTCTGTTTTGACGGGCGAATCATCGTTGACCACAGAAAAAAACATCTGCCTGTATGCGCGAATATAATCCATATCCGACGTCCCTCTTTTTCATCCCCAGCGGTACCGATATGGATTATATCTGAATTTTTATTATAAGCTGATACGCATAATCTCATTATAAGCTTCCAGGGCTTTCGTCCGCAAAGACACAAGCGAATCTACCGTGAGCTGCGCTTTCCATGACGCAATTCCAAATGAGTGAGGATCCTCTGTCTGTCCGGTAGCCAGAAGATACTGCTCCTTCGCCAGTTCATCTTCCGTCGTTCTTACCGCATCGATCTTCTCCTCAAAAATTGACCTGAACATTGATATCCCATCCGCGCCTTCCACCTGCGTGGAATCCGCCTGTATCTCAGACAGGCTCCTGATCGGCTGCAGCGGAGTAATCTTCCCGTTCAAATCAAGTGGTTGTATTGGGGTAATAAAAGTCCCTTGCATATATATCAATCCTTTCTTAAAATCAAAACATCCCGCATCTAAATATCTGTCCTGCCGCTTACTGCGCCTTGATTGCGCTCTGCAGTCTCTTGATATCGCCTGTAACCGACTGCAGAAGATACTGGTACTGCAGAGTAGTTCTCGCCATCTTCGTATTCTCAACATCCGCATTGACATTGTTCTCGTCCACTCTTGCCGAATGATCCCAGCTGTACTGCAGGCAATCCGCCTGTTCAATCGCCTGGCGCATCGTCGATGAATTCTTCGTCTTCGACGCCGCCTGCAAACGCTTCCGGTATATATCTTCAAACGTAACATTCTTACTCTTATAACCCGGAGTATCTACATTCGCGATATTCATCGCAATTACTTCCTGCTTCTTCCAGACAAAATCCAATGCCTTATCTGCCATTGAAATTGTATTCCCAAACATTGCAACCGTCACTTCCTTCATCTTTTTTATACTTCACTCATTCTACAATATTCTTCAAAAAATGACATGATAAAGCCATTCCACAATATTATATCCTTCATTGACCGAAAAGTCCACTCTTTTCATGCTAATTTCATATTTTTTCAATTAACACAAATTCTTCCATCTGTATTTTTAAATCACCACAATATCTGGTTTTCCCAAATCTTTCGAATCTTTTTTTCGCTAAAACAAAAAGTTATTTGAAGATTTTCCCAAAACCTTTCAACAATTTCTTCTTATAATAAGAAGAAATTGCTTCCGGATGAATCCTCCGAAGACGAGTCAAGCGTACTCAGTGAGCTTACCCGGCTAAGCATCTGAAGCCGCATCATATCCATCATATACTGTGCATCCTGCCGGGACAGATTGTATGTACTTTTCGACGACCCGCCTGCTGACGACGTGTACTGCGCATCCAGGCCCTCCCGGATAATATCCTGGTAACCAGGGCTTGTACCTGCCGTCCGCTGCCGCTCTTCATCTGCGCCTGCGGCCGCCTGCACCTCCACCGTCCTGCCGGTGGTCAGATCCCCGTTCATATACCCCTTGATCCGGCTGATATAATTCCTTGTCTCCGCAAAAGGAGGAACCCCTCCATACTTCGCAACGTTCCCGCTTCCTGCATTGTATGCCGCTAATGCCAGATCTATGTCTCCGTTATACTGATTTAATTTTTCTGCAATATATCTGGCGCCTCCCATGATATTACTCCTGGCGTCAAACGGATCTTCCACCCCAAGAGACCTGGCCGTCGCCGGCATCAATTGCATCACGCCCTGAGCGCCTGCCGGAGAAACCGCATTCGCATCGAATCCGGACTCTGCTTTTCCGATCGCTTTCAGCAGATTCAGCGGTACATTATACTGTTCGGCGGCCTCCGCGAATATCATATCCATACTCTCGGATCCGGTCTGTATCGCCGCCGTCCGGGATGAGCTTCCCGCCTTTGACATACTGCCGGCTGCCGTCTCCTTCACGTCAGCCCTGCCCATCCTCTGTAATATCTCCAAAAATGTTTCTGTAAAACTCTGGTCTGACAAAGCCGTCCGGTTCGAATATATTGATCCCTGGCAACCGACGCCTCCCTGTATCTGATTCAGCACACCGCTCATATACTTGTACCAATTCTCATAAACTGTAAAATCTGCAGCCATAATCTGTCTCTCCCGCTTTCTGCACTTAAGGAACGGCCTCAGACCATTCCTTAAAGAACCTCTTTACAATAAGTATGTCTGTTAAAAAACAAAACATATTCTTTAACTATGTAGTATAACATATTATTTATACCACTTTTACACTTTAAAAGAAAGAGATTTTGTTGAAATTTTTTGGTTTTTCCAAAAAATACACATTCACTTAACAAATTCCAACAAAATATAACTCGAAAGTATCAAATCAGATATTTACATTCAGACAAAATAGTAATAGAATAGGACTATAGATTGTATTTTCATATTTATAAAACAGGAGGAATGAATCGTGTTAAAAAATTTAAAAGTGAGGAGTAAGCTTACTCTATCATTCGGCATTACGATGCTGTTCTTTGTCATTACAATCATTGCTGCCAATATTGGGCTTAGCAGCGTGTTGAATGGATTGGAAGAGTTCTATACCACGCCTTATCCCATGGTTAAAGCCTCTCTTGAAGCCCAGACCTCTACCCGCAAGATCCAGCTGAACATGTACCGTGCCGCCGTGGCGACGGATGATTCGACGGCCCAGTCTCTTTTGAATGAGATTGACAGCGTGGCCGCAAATATGAACAGCGCCCTTGATCAATTGAAGGAGTCCTACGACGGAGATCCGTCTCTAATGACTTCTCTTGATACCGCGACCAGCAATCTGGTAAGCGCAAGGCAGGCCGCCCTTGAATATCTTCAGAACAACGATATGGATGCTGCGATTGAAGTACTGAACGGCGAATATGCCGAAGCCGGTATTGCTTTTTCTTCTATTACGGATGAATTGATCGAACATGCACAGCAGGAAGCCGATACATATTATAATTCCGGCATCAAGACTAAGACAGTATGTACTCTTATCCTGCTTGCGCTCGCCGCTGTCTGCCTTATCTTCACTGTATTCATGGCGCTCAGGGTTATCCGGGATATTACACACCCGATCGCCGAGATCGAGGAGGCCGTAAAAGCGATGGCCAAAGGAGATATGCATACAGAAGTTACCTATCAGTCCAAGGATGAATTGGGCGTACTGGCCGAGAATTTACGTTTTGTATTGAAGACGCTGTCCAGTTATATCGCACATATCTGCAGCCGGATGGATTCACTTGCGGAGGGAGACTTCTCTGTTGAGATGGATATGAATTATCTCGGAGAATTCGAGTCGATCCAGCATTCCGGCAATAAGATTATCGAATCCATGAACGACGCCATGAGCCAGCTGCGTCAGGCAGCCGATCAGGTTGCATCCGGTTCCGAGCAGGTATCGAGCGGCGCCCAGGCCTTAAGCCAGGGTGCAACAGAGCAGGCAAGCTCCGTAGAAGAGCTGGCCGCTACCATCAACGACCTGTCATCCAAGGTCAATGAGACAGCCCGCAATGCACGTGATATCAATGAACAGATTACTCTGACAGCAAGCGAGATCGATAACAGCAACCATATGATGGAATCCATGATGGCTGCCATGACGAAGATCAACGACTGCTCCAGCGAGATTGAGAAGATCATTAAGACGATCGAAGATATCGCATTCCAGACCAATATCCTGGCGCTGAACGCCGCCGTAGAGGCCGCCCGTGCAGGAGAAGCCGGCAAAGGGTTCGCTGTAGTGGCAGACGAAGTCAGAAGCCTTGCCTCCAAGAGTCAGGAAGCAGCCCGGGATACGACCGCACTGATCAGCAACTCTCTGACCGCCGTATCCGAAGGTAATCAGATCGCTGCCGACACCCAGAGTTCTCTGGTAAAGGTTGTGACAAGTTCACAGAAGATTGCAGCGAATATGACTTCCATCACACAGGCCTCCGATACACAGGCCGAAGGAATCCAGCAAGTTACGATCGGTCTTGACCAGATCTCTTCCGTTGTTCAGACCAACTCTGCAACAGCCGAAGAAAGCGCTGCCGCCAGCGAAGAATTGTTCAGCCAGTCGAGCCTTCTTAAGAGCCTGGTAGGACGTTTCCGTCTGAAATCCATGGCAGGGCCTATGGCAACGCCGCCGGCCGCAACGGCTGCACCGGCACCTGCGCCGGCTCCGGCATCCGTATCGGAAGACGATTATAACAGCTATGATTCTTATGTTCCGGAAACATCTGAGCCGGCAGAGGAAGCGCCGTATGAGCCGGTTAAGCATAAGAGCTCATTTGTAGACGATATGGCAAAATATTAAATATAACCAAAAAAACCAACGTGTGAACGTTGGTTTTTTTGTTAATTCATGATTGCCTCAATCTCTTCAACCGTCCTTGGAATATCCGCAGACAGATTTCTGCAGCCGTCTTCCGTGATCAGGCAGTTGTCTTCCAACCGGAAACCGATCCCCCACTCCTCATGATAGATTCCGATATCCACGCAGAACACCATACCGGCCTCAGTCATCGATTCCTTAGCCGAAACCATATCATGTACATCGAATCCGATATGATGCGCGCCGCCATGCCACATGTAAGTGCCGATCTCATCATAAGAGCTGCACACTCCGGCTTCCTTCAACTGCTCATAATTATACTTCCGGATCATCTGGTCAACGTCTTCCATAGGAATTCCCGGCTTCAGAATGCCGAACATATACTGCGAGGTTCGGTACGAACATTCATACAAAAGCTTCTGTCTGTCTGTATACTTTCCGTTGCACGGCCATCCTCTGGACACGTCTGTCACCAGATGATCCCATCTGACTCCCACATCATTCAGCACCATATCTCCGTCGGATGCCTGTCCTCTGTAACTGTCGTAGTGAATACAGAAATTATTCCTCCCGGCGCTGATGATCGAGGAAAAACCCGGTTCCAGCACTCCATACTGGGCCAGGGCATAATCATACTCCGCCTTATATTGATATTCATACATTCCAGGCCTGGAATGCTCCATCATAGCCACAATCCCTGCTTTTGTGATCTGCTCTGCATACTCCAGCGCCTTAATCTCACAAGGTTTCTTGATCAGCCGCATCTTCTTAAGAATCGGAAGTGAATTCTTGATGTCCATCCCCGGATAACCGGTCTCTATGTACTGCCGCATCCAGTCCGCTCCGCTCCAGTTCCTGCGCCCCTCTTTGTGATCCAGATCAAGATAGATCGTTTGAACGTTCTGCTTCCGAATCATCCCGGCCAGATAGCCTGGCCAATCTTCTGCAAATCCGATATCATCCACCCCGGATATCTCTGCCGTCCGATCCGGTTTGATCCTCGCCCCGTTCCATCGCTCTTCATGCTCATTCGAAGGAAGAATGAATAGTTTTTCAGTATATCCATCCTCTTCCTTATATAATATTAATATACTGTTTCTCTGCTCTATCCCTGTCAGATACACAAAATTCCGGTTCGCCCAGAATCCATAATCATCATCCGCAGATTTGCGCAGCAGTTCACCGCTCAAAAAAAGTGCCAGTTCCCCTGGATTCATATGTTCTGCAAATGTCTTTCTGTTCTCCGAGTAAAATAATGCTTCCATAATCTTCCATTTCCTTTCTCAAGATGATATTTCCCAAAAATCCGCCGTAAACCGTCTCTTTGGCTGTAATACTATGCCGAATTTCCATAACAGATATCTGTAAATTCAAGCATAAAAAACCACCGCCCCCGGAGTTCTCAAAAGCCTCCAAAAACAGTGATTTCTAAATGCGCGATCAGGGGCTCGAACCCTGGACACCCTGATTAAGAGTCAGGTGCTCTTCCAACTGAGCTAATCGCGCATAACGCTTATTTTCTTCCTTATTTCCTTAACGCAAGTGCTATTATATAACAGTTTTCATGGGAATGCAAGAGTTTTTTTCAACTTTTTTAATTTTTTTACCGGATTTTTCATTTTTCTAAGAGCGCGGGCATAAAACGACTGTCTGCGCTCTAGTACAGCATTGCGTAATTAACAGTGAATTATGCAATGCTGTACTAGTCAGACGGTATCTTTTCCCGGTTACAATTGATCTGCAATCTCACGCATGGCACGGTCCACATTATTTCCATGGACATACAGGATCCTCTGCCCCTTCTTCCTCTCACTCATGATTTTATAGTACAGCCCATGCTTCAAAATATCTGTATTTACAATAATATACTTTTTATTACGAAGCACCGCCGGATCAAAATGCATATGATCCGAAGCCAAAAACTGACTGTCCGGGAGACATTGCCGCATCTTCTTCTGCCAGTTTCGGTGTCCGCCGATCACAATACTCCTGTCCAGCCTGCCGACATCTACTTCTTTTATATTTTTCCCCGGCTCTGTACAATCATTCTCATCTTTCGGCATCTGGTCTGCTTCCTCTGTCTCTTCTTCCCTCCCTTCCTTTTGAGAAACATACTTCCGGAGTCCGAGAAGCTCCTCTTCTTTCTTCAAAATCTCTTTCTTCAGCCGGTCAATCTGCCGCTGTGCCTCTGTAAGCTCGCGCTCCATATCCTTCTTCTGGCGTTCCAGCCCGCAGACTCTCTGTTCCATACGCTTTTTCTCATATTCCATATTCCTGACAGCATTCTCTTCACAGGATCTGCGGTACTGTATCTCCTCCGGAATGTCTGTCTCATACATCGTCTCAATCTGCTGGATATATTTGCACAATGTCGCGATCAGAAGCAGATACCGGTATCTCTTCCAATCCTTTTCTTCGAAAATAGAACACAGCATCTCTCCTTCCCACTTTTCCAGACATAATCCTGACAATGCTCCTGTCTCTATCCCAAACTGGCAGAACAGGCTTTCCAACCGATCCCATATCTCTTCCCTCTCTTCGTTCTCCTCCTCCAAAAATGCACTCACATAATACGCTCCCGGATTCCAATGCTCTCTGAGGAGTCTTCTGTATATACGTTTTCCTTCCGTCATGTCCATCTCCTGTTCCAAACCCCTGCAGCGGCTGTCCTCATATCGCTTAAGCATACAGACCACCTGGCAGAAATCATAATCCTCGGCGATCGGAATGGACAGATCCTCGGCGATTACCATCTGGATCACCATTCTGGACAGATCCATCTCCATAGGCAGATCCCTGGCCATGAAATCCCGGTACTGTTCTCCGTCCAGACAGTCAAGTTTCTTGATCACATTCTTTACCGACCGGTATCCGGCATAGATAATGTCCATAACCATACGATATCCTGCTTCTTCTTTCCTCTTCTCATTCCCATGGTTTCCTGATTCTTTCTCCCCGTCTCTGCCAAGCAGCAGAAGCATCCCTGCCGCTACCTTTGCCGCTTTCCTTTCCTCCAGCAGGAATTTTCGCAAAAAAACTGGTGAATTATACTCCGACTGCCGAAATGCATCCACATACTCCCCGACAGAATCTGCCGCAGCCTCCCTAAGAGCGTTCCTGCAACGCTCATTCCTGACAATTCCATAGACAATAAACGGAATCACATCTATCTTCATTTCTTTCTGATGCATCTTCTCAATAGGCTCCAGCAGGAGCTTATTCTCTTCGCTCAGCCCGTCCCCCGCTCCTTCCCGGAAACGTTTCCCGAATACCTCATCATATATACATTCCCGTTTTTCCTCATCAAGCTCCAGCCTCACCGCCATAATGCCATTCTTCTCATCTCCGATTGCATACATCTGATCTCTGCATTTCACTTCCACGATAGCACGCATCAACATCTTGGACGACAACTCCGGGGTATTAAGACACTTGTCCACAAACGCCGCCTTCGTATTCACCCTGCAGCGCAACCCGCCATATATCATTTTACTCTTCTCCATACACATCCTCCTGACACTCTGCAAACCAACAGTACAAAATAATCACTGCACACTACCCAAATAACCCGAAATCATAGGCATCCCTCCCATGCATGAACAACTAAACACATCGTAACCATTGAAATAATCCGGCGATCTGCCGCAGATAAAAATGAAACTCTCAGAATACATGAAATTCATATACATTTCATCCGATGTGGTCATTCTACCACAACCTTTTTCTCATTTCAAGAAAAACCATTCGACAAAATACGCATTCATATTATTCTTTTGATCTGCATATAATTTAAGAAGGGAGGTGTCTTTTTATGTGTAAGAAATTAATAAATACCATTGATAAGAGGGACATGCCCTATGCTTTCGCTGCAATGCTGCTTGGCTTTTTGAACCATTTTCTTTACCGGCTGACCGGAGGGTCTGCTTTTGCCGCCCTGTTCTGCCCGATCAACGAGTCTGTCTGGGAACACTTGAAACTTCTGTTTTTCCCCATTCTCTTCGTATCGATCGCAGAATATCTCCGATATCGCCCCGAAGCCATCCGTTTCTTCTATTACCGTTTTCTGGCTGCGATATGGGCTATGGGCACAACCATCGTATTGTTCTACACTTATACTGGTATCATCGGACAAAATATCCTTCTTCTGGACATTCTGGTCTTCCTGTCCAGCATCTTTTCCGCATTTTCTGTCGATTCTTATCTCTACCGAAAAGATATGCGAAAGATCTCACAGTCAACCACTTTCTCCCTGTGGATCCTGGTCTCACTGTGCTATTTTGTATTCACCTGTTTCCCTCCGGATATCCCGCTGTTTTTCTCTGCTTACTAAGGAACCGTCGTCAAATAACTTCCCGATAGTTCCTAATCTGCTTGAAATACCAAACTAAACATGTTACACTTTTATGCAATCTCTGGCATTTCATAAACGTCAACAAGATGACCGGACATGGGTGATAAAACACGAAAAAGGAGTATCTGCATAAAACATGGAAAATTATTTGAACAATACTATATCTGCTAATATGATCGCCTCCTGGCTTACCGAACACGAGGCCGAACTGATCCAAACCGCCGACTATCTCTTCCGCCATCCGGAGACAGCTTATGAAGAGACTCTGTCTTCGAGATATCTGGCAGATTTTCTTGAAAGATATGGCTTTCGGACGGAATGGAAGACCGCCGGTATCGATACGGCATTTACCGCAGAATGGGGAAGCGGCAGGCCGATTCTCGGATTCCTGGCGGAATATGACGCTCTGGCAGAACTGGGCCACGCCTGTGGGCATAATCTTCTTGGAACCGGAGCTGCCGCCGCCGCATGTGCCCTGAAGTCAGATATGGAGTCACGGAAGATTCCCGGCACGATCAGGGTCTACGGCTGTCCGGCTGAAGAGATTCTCTCCGGCAAGATCATCATGAACAACCATGGCGTATTCGATGACTTGGACGTTGCCGTCACCTGGCATCCATTTGACCGCAACCGGGTCAGTAATGATATCTGGCAGGCTCAGGATATCAAGAATTATACTTTCCACGGAGTAAGCGCCCACGCATCCCGGTCGCCCGAAGAAGGACGAAGCGCCTTAGACGCCGCAGAGCTGATGAACATCGGAGTCAACTACCTGCGTGAGCATGTGCCCGGCGATGTGCGGATGCATTATGCCTATGTTGATAACGGACTTCCTGCCAACGTAGTGCCGGACTATGCCCGGACCAATTATTTTATCCGCTCATCCGAACGGTCCCGGACGGACGATGCCAGCAGGCGGGTAGACGACTGCGCAAGAGGCGCGGCTCTGATGACAGGGACTACTGTAGAGATAGAGCTTGTCAGCAGCTGCAAGGAGATGAAGGTAAACCGGGTACTGACAGAGATCTATTATCAGGCTATGACAAAGATTCCTACGCCTGTCTATACTCAGGAGGAACTGAACTATGCCGCCGACATAACAGCAAAAGCCGGACTCTCCAATGGCGGGACATATTTCACGGGCCTCGAACCCCTGGAAGACGAACCGGTTCCTATCTCCATCGGTACGGATGCCTCCGAAGTCAGCCACACTGTTCCCCTGATCACTGTCAGCGCCGCAACAATGTGCAAAGGTACGCCTCTGCATCACTGGGCAGCCGCAAAGCAGGCCGGCATGAGCATCGGCCAGAAGGGGATGCTGTATGCGGCAAGATGTATGGCGGAAGGCACAAAATTATTGCTTGAGCAACCAGAAAGTTTACAGCGAGCCTGGGAAATTCATTAGTTTCCTAAACTCATTCTTCTCTCGTCAGCTTTCGGATCCAATTGCCGTAATGGGACTCCAGATATGCCGGAACACATTTGAATATCTGGTCCGCATTCAGGCAGCACACCACTACGATCGGGGATGCCTTCACTATGAATGCCATCACAAAAGACAGGGGGAGTACAATCAGCCAGATACTTATCAGATCCATTTTCACACAGAACAATGCATTACCGCCTCCGCGTATGATACCGTTGTTGGTCGGCATCTGATAAGACATCCCGACACAGACCACGCTTAAGATGATCAGGAAGGCATTTGCCATCTCCTTGGTCGCAGGCTTCAGATCATACAGACTTAAGATGGGAATCCGCAGGAAGAACAGGAAGATACCTGACAGCACTCCTATCACGAGGAACATTTTCTGAAGCCTGATTGAGTACTCCTTAACTCTCGCCAGATCTCCTGTCCCGATCGTCTTACCTATGATGACGGACGCCGTGGACGCAGCCCCTACCGCAGTAGATTTCACCATCAGAAATAACGTCGAAGCCGCACTGTTCGCAGCAATTGCGGCCGCGGTCATATGTCCGAGAATCACTGTCTGCAATGCCGTATTAAGCCCCCACAACCCCTGTACTGCCAGCATGGGCGCCGTTATCCTAAAGTAATCCCGTGCATACACTCTGTCAAACTGCAGATAATCCCCGAATCTAAGCGTCAGCGATTCCCTGCCCCGATCAGCAGACATCCTGGATATGTAGAAAATCAACACTGCACATTCCACAATCCGCGCCGTCAGCGTCCCTATGGCTGCTCCCTTTACCCCCATTCTCGGAGCCCCAAAGTTGCCGAAGATCAGCACATAATTGATCCCGCAATTAACAAAGAATGTAAGGACCGACAATTGAAACGCTATCTTCACCGTCTCCGTACTGCGAAGCGCTGCCAGCAACAATTGAGTCACCGCAAAGAAAAGATAAGTAAACCGTATGACCGCAAGGTATTCTACACCTTCTCCGATAATCGGCCGGTCTGTTGTAAAAGCCCCGACCACCTTTCCCGGACATGCACTGACTAAGACAAATAACGATACCGCTATCGCTATCGCACCTTGCATCGCAGATGCTGCAATCTTCTTAAGCGGCCCCGTCTCTTTCTTGCCCCAGTATTGGCTTCCAAAGATCACCAGACCGTCTCCCAGCGCCATAATCAACTGCTGATATACAAACTGTATCTGATTCACAGCGGCCACTCCCGCAAGAGCGGTTTCACTGTATGCACCCAGCATGATGTTATCTGCCAGATTCACACTCAGTGTCACCACATTCTGCAAAACCAGCGCAATATAGATCGAAAAGAAATTCTTGTAAAACAAATGTCTTCCTCCTCATTTTATTCCCCCACAAGTGCTATCAGTCCATCCAAACTAAGCCAGCCTTCACCGCCTTTTACTGCTTCTTCGGCTTCTTATAGCTTGTTACTTTTATTATATACAAAAAGCTGTAAAATTCAACGTAAACCCTCACACAAAAAAATGCGGCTGATACGAAAGCTCCCAGCCGCATTTCAGAATATTTATTTTTGTTCCTTCTTCTCTACATAATCCAGTATCATCTGTACGGCGCCCCCAACCCCGGTCTTCCCGACATTGATAACCATATCATAACATTTAGGGTCGTCTCTCTTCGTTCCTGTGTACCGCAGATAATATTCATTTCTCTTCTCGTCCCGGCTCTTAAGCTCTGCAAGCGTCTGCCCCTGATAATAATCCCGGCCTTCTTTTTCTCTGTAGTCATCATCCGCATAGATGAAGAACGAATAGGTATGCGGGAACCTGGCCAGAACGAAATTAGCACACCGTCCAAGGAAGACCCCTGGTGCCTTCTTCGCAAGATTCATAATAATCTTACTCTGCTCTTCAAACACTCTGGTATCCACAACATCTTCTGCAACCAGCGTACCCGGCATGGAGTACGGAGAAAATGTCAGCGTCTCATTCTCATCATAGAATTCCAGATATTTCTCAAGCCTTCCGATATCGGCTGATTCCATTCCAAACTTTTCGCCCAGCAAACAGATGATCTGACGATCATATACACGGCACCCAAGTTTCTTTGCCAGTGCCTCTGCAATCTTTCTTCCACTTGCACCATAGAGACGCCCGATCGCAATATTGATCTGACCACCGTCCGGTACATCATTGATCCGATCACCGTCTGTTCTGCCCTCTCTTGCGATCAGTTCTTTCATCATCTGGTCATACCTCTTATCAAGCCTGTAGCATAACGCAATCAAGAACATGATCAGCCAGATTGCAATCGGCACATACAGGTAGAAACCCTTGATTACCGCAATCGCCTCCGACGTCTGCTCCGCAGCCGTCGCTTTCAATCCGTCAAATGCAGCCATGGAAAGAATCGCTCCCATAATGGCAGAAGTAAATCCTGAACCGGCCTTCTGCCCCATACTCATGGATGAAAACATCAGACCTTCAATTCGAAGTCCGGTCTTCCATTGCCCGTATTCGATGGCGTCACTTGGAAGAGAATACTGTACTCCATAGAAAGGAGCAATCCCAAACCCTCTCATAATACAGGTAATAACTCCCAGCGGAACACTTGTAATGTTCATCAAAAACAACAGCTGTCCGGCAATACCAAGGATACATCCCGCACAGATCAGGCTGCGTTTCCCGAACCTTGGGAGCAGCTTTGGCAAAAGAGCGATTCCTATGATCGTCGCAATTTTCTCAGATGCAGACAACGGCATCACCAGATCCACGTCATTTAACACATATTGGCAATAATATGTCAAATCCGTTCCTATAATAATCTGATACACCGTATAGAACAACATCAACCCCAGGGCAATCAAAAAATACGGATTGGTTACGGTTGCTTTAAGCGCTGTCCAGAAAGGTATATTTTCCTTGCTCTTCTGCGCCGTCTTCACACGCTCCGTACAGGTGGCGTATGTATTCAACAATACGAATACAGAGACCACTGCATATACCGTTGTGACCAGAATCCACGCTGCCTGTTCATTGCCGATCAGGGCTGCAGCCTTATTAATTAATGGCAGCGTAAATGCTGTAATAATCATGCTCGCCGTGATAGAGAGAATCATACGGATATTGCAGATCACATCCCTCTCCCTCCTGTCGCGGCTCATCAGAGAGCCAAGCGCGTGGAACGGCTGGCTGATCGCCGTATACACGACAGTATTCATGATATTATAAGTCACAAAAGCATAGACAACCTTACCCACAGGGCCCATACCCGGCATCGTAAAAAGTACGATCGCTGCCAGTGCATAAGGCACCGCAAGCCGCAGGATCCATATTCTGGATTTGCCGTATTTGGAATGTGTCCGGTCAATGATTGTTCCCATCAACACATCCGAGAAACCGTCAAATACACGGGATACCAGCATGATCATTCCCACTGAACCGGCCGAAATACCGACTACATTCGTATAGAAATAGATCAAAAGTGTCGTCGTCATCGTATACATCAGCGTCAGCGCAGGGTCACCAAAGCAGTACGCCAGCTTTTCAGACATCGGTACTTTAATAAACTCATCCATGTCTTTATTTTTTTGTTTATAATTCAATAGTTCCGCTGCTGATTTCATAATTTTTCCCTTAATTCAACAATTCACGTTCAATGATTTCACGCGCCTTCGGCGCTTCCACATCCATGCGTTCCGGGTACCCGAATATAGATACACAAGCGATTGCATCGCCTCCGGCCTTAAACTTCTTGTTCGCAAAATCCATCGCCCTCAGGGTCTCAAAGATACCGTCAAAATCAACATCGCCCTCTCCCATCGGATTATGCTGGTGAATGGAAACATCTTCTTTGCCCATACTGTTGAGCCACGGCGGATTCAATATATATCTGCAATCCCTGGTCTGGTTATAAGTATCTGCGAATAATACGTGACTCAGATCATCACCCGCATACTTAAGCATAGCGCGCACGTCTCCCACACCTTTGTCATAAAAGAATCCATGCGGAGCAGAATATACGTATTTCAGATTATCGGAGCGGTAGCTCTTCACCATATCACAGGTCTCGTTATTCAGCTCGCAGAAATCCCACGGATGTGACTGAATCTCCACACGGATTCCTTCTCTTTCGAACAGCGGAAGCAGCTCATCCATAGAACGGAACCACATCCCATTGCAGATCTCCTGCTGGTTCGGATCGCCGGAAAGCTCAGTGTTGATCACCTGTACACCCATATCTACCGCGATCTCCACGATTCTTCTCCAGTTCGCCACCGCCATCTTCCGCTGCTCCTCTGTCGGTCCGGACCACCGGTATACGACGATGAAGGACGATATCTCCACTCCGGTTTCACGAAGCGCCCTGCGGTATTCCGCCTCGCATTCCCTTGAGAAAAGCGGATGCTTGTAGAACGGATTAATGCGCGGATGCGGAGACTGCTCTATGTATTTATATCCCCAATCTGCAACCTGATGCACCATATCATTAATACCCATCTGCTTTGCCAATACATCTACGTCAAATGCTATCTTCATCTTCCCACCTCCTCAACCTGCAGTTCCTAAGCAAAATACTTTTCTACAAATGCTCTCGTCACTTCCGAAGCCTTCTTCACATTCTCCTCATGCGGCATCGCATAATATTCCGGCCGGAACTCTTCGATAGTACATACGCCGTCGAATCCGATCTCCTTCAAAGCGCCTGCAATCGCAGGATGATCGACCACGCCCTCTTCCGGCCACAGTCTCTTGTCATCTCCGCAGGAGCCAAGCGGCAGGTCTTCACAGTCATTCAGATGATACGCGAAGATCTTCTTGCCGTCCGCATTCTTCAGGTCTTCAATCTTAGAACACATCTCATGGAAGTGGAAGGTATCAACCGTAATTCCGACATTATCTCTGTCTACGGCCTTTACTACGTCATATGCTGTGCCAAACTGGTTGATCGAACAATTCGGAGCCCCGCAGAATTCCAGGGAAATCCTGATATCTGAGCCTACTTTATCGGACAGATAGCGAAGCCTCTCCACAGCTTCTTCCTTGATCTCAGTCACACTCTTATCCTTCACATCAAACTGCGGAACCGTGATCAGCATCTTCATATCGATGGCCTTGCACACTTTGATGATGAAGTCTGTCTCCTCGTCAATCTCCTTCACACCTGCTTCATCTCTCTGATTGAAATAGATCAGCGTATTATATGCCCAGGGCTTCAGATGATGGTTCTTAAACCAGTCCGCCAGTTCTTCTAAGGTATGTTCCTTCAGATAATCCTTTATACAGTCAAATCGAATCTCAATATAATCAAAACCATACTTCTCACACGCTTCTAAGTCAGCCATAAGTGACTGTCCCTTGCATTCTAATGCTGTTGCTTCATTGAATCCTAACTTCATAACCGTGGTCTCCTTTTTCTATTTTATTTACTGTAAGCTGTTTTTGCTGTATCATTACACCATTTTCCTGCTTATAGCCTACTGTTTTTCATAACATTTTTTATTTGTTTGCGTGCTCGTGTACGCAATCTGTAAAAAAATATATCCGGCTCTTATTTATAGAACTTTGGCTTTTCAACCGTAACAACCTTCTCAATATTGCCTGTCTCCTGCGCCTTTACCAGTGCATCTGCGGTAACCGCCGCCAGATATCCGTCCCACGCCGTAGGCCCTTCGATCACATCCTTTGCGGCACAGTCAACCCAATTCTGAATCTCCGCGTCATAAGCATCCTTGAACAGCACGAAGCAGTCTGTCGTAATCTCTGTGGATGCCGCCGCATTCTTACGGATAGATAGCGCCATCGGAGTTCCCATCTTAAGAGCGCCGTCCTCGCATACCACTTCACAGTTGATATCATAACCAAACTTACAGTTTACGAAGCACTCTACATCAATGCAGATACCGCTTTTTGTGCGCATCAGCATAATCTGCGGATCCTTAAGCTCGGAGTGTGAATACCTGGTAACCTTCGGCATGATCACCTGTACGCTCTCATAGTCATCATTCACCAGCCAATGGCACAGGTCGATCTCGTGTATAACCGTATCATGCACTGCCATCGGTGTGTTATAGTTCGTTCCCACTTCCGGATTCCTGTGCGTGCAGTGCATCATCAGCGGTTCACCGTACTCTCCGGTTGCGATGGCATCTTTGATCTGGTTGTATCCCTTGTGGTAACGGCGCATGAACCCTAACTGGATCAGGTGTCTGCCGGACGCCGCTTCCGCATCCATCACCTTCTTACAGTCCTCTGCCGTTGTACAGAGCGGCTTCTCACAGAATACACGCTTGCCTGCTCTGATCGCTTCCAGAAGATCATCCACATGGGCAAATCCCGGTGAAACGATCAGAACCGCATCAACATCCGGATCATTGATCAGTGCTTTCCCGTCTGTATAGACCTTCGCACCACCTGCGATCTCGGCCGCCTTCTTCGCTCCCTCTTCAAATACATCCGATACTGCTACAACCCCGGCTCCCTGGGTTCTCTCTGTGATCCTCCTGATATGGTCTCTTCCCATTCCGCCGCATCCGATAACTCCAACCCTTAACATCTTGCATTCCACCTTTCCTGCTGTGTTTTTATTCTTGCTTTATTGCTTGTTTCTTTATATTGTCATTTTATCACTGCGTTCACGTGAACGCAATATGTATTTTGCACAAATTATACAAAACTTTTTTATACAAATTCCACAGCGAGTCCCCTTACGCAAGATTATACCTGGTCTTAATTACGATCTCTGTATAGGCGAACTCCTTCTCCGGCTCTTTTCCGTCGAATATCTTCTCGAACAATATCATGATCGGCTCATAGCCTTGCCGGTAACCATCCTGCCCGATCAGGAAACGGATCTTCCCCTCCTTAAGATACTGTACATTCTGAGCAGTCAGGTCATTGGAGATTACCTTCACCTTCTCTTCCATGCCAAGATCACCCAATGCCTTACAAACCCCCTGGACACCGGATGCCGCAAGATAGATTCCCGTCAGGTCCTCATATTCCTTTAACATTCCTTGAGTAATCATCTCTGCCATATGGTTATCATCGAAAGCATATTGGATATCCAGCACTTGTACATCCTTCCTCAAAGCTTCGAATTCCTTCAAGAACCCTTTGGTCCGGTTCTTGTGCCCGTAGGTTGTGGGATAACCTGATATCACAAGGACCTTCCCGGCTGCCGGCAGGATATCCGCCATCAGCCCCGCCGCTACCCGGCCGCTTTGATAGGTATCCTGCCCGACAAAGCACATTCTCTTAGATCCGTCTATATCAGAGTTGAACGTAATAACCGGTATCTTCTCATCCGCCAGTTCGTCAACCGTCTCCTTTAGCTTTTCGTCATCCACCGGAACGACCGCAATCCCGTTACAGCCCTTCTTCTTTAACTCATGCATCGCCTTGATCGCCTTTCCGGCATCAAAATCATCAATCTTCCGAATGATCACTTCTGCACCCAAACGCTCTACTTCGGCCCTGGCATCTTCTGCGCCTTCGATCACTTTCTCCATGAACGGCGTGTTCGCCGCCTGGATGATCACACCTATGGTAATCGACCTCTTCGCCATCGCCAGCGCTCTGCCCGCACGGTTCGGCTGATACCCCATCTCATCCGCAATCCTCCGGATTCGTTCCGCTACCTCCGCATTGATCCTTCCTCTGTTGTTCAAAGCCCGGTCTACCGTTCCTCTGGATACTCCTGCCGCCTCCGCTATCTGCTGTAAGGTCACAGCCATCTCATTCCCTCCCTGTTCACAGCAGTTTTGCTGTCTGCCTGCAATTCTTTCTTGAGGATCATCCATTTGCCTTTCCTGTCAGAACCTTCTCTCCGTAACACTCCTTTTTCTTTTAATGCAGTTATATTACGCTGGATTGTTCTGGGTGACTTGTGGAGCCGTGCGGCAATCTCTTTTGCAGAAAGTGTCGGCGAATCCTGCAAATGCTCAAGAATCGCCTGCTCAGTAGCGGAAAACTTTATTACAGCTACAGAGTTATCTGCGACATTATCTGCGACATTATCTGCGACATTATCTGCGACATTGATGCCGTTTCTAATTGTCGCGTGCAGCATAAAAGCGACATCCTTATATTCAGGTGCCGGCAGCCCTGCTTTTTCCATCTCTTTATACATCCGGTCAACGCCTTCTCCAAATTCCTGTACATAATCATACTCATGCAAAAATGCCGCAATTTTCGGGTTTCGTGAAAAATGAACCTGGCGCATGTTGTTCAAGCGGACAATGCCGGGCAGGCTTCCGGGGCTTTCGACAACAATCCGGTCGTCAAACATTTTGACCTGGATATCGGTGCCTTTGATGCTATAATCGCGATGGGTGGTGGCATTTATGATAATTTCCTTCCAGACGAATTCCGGAAATTCGGGTGTCGTTACGAATTTCCCTTCTGTTCCGAGGTAAGTATGCTCCTTAATCTGGTCTCGGACAAACGCCAGTGTTTTTTCAACCATGTCGAGAATGCGTCCGGTAAATACCTTATCCTTTACCACGTTCATTTCAGCCCCGACCTTTGCCGCTGTGCCGTCATAGCGGATGAAACGGATCCTGGCACGCTGAAAATATTGCTGTGGGTCTTTTCCGAACAGGAGGATGGCGGCGCCGCTCATCTCTTGACGGCCGCTTTTGGTCACAATATAGGATTTGTTCTGCCGGATATATTCTTCCGGTGATTTGGCATACCCAATTTTTCGACAGTAGGATGCCACGAAGTCCATATCAATATCCTCAATGGAGGAGTCTGCGACCGGCTCATCTTCATAATAGCGCGAGCCTTTGGAATACATCAGCCGCAGCCGGTCGTCAAAGCTGAGCTTCTGGGATTTATCGCCCATACGGTAATATACATCATCCTGCTGGTTTGCATGGAGCTCAGGGCTTTGTGGGATTTTGATGACCAGAAGATGGTTGGGTTTCCCATTTTTGTCGGTGCATTCCAGGGTTTCTGTCTCTATCAGGACAGAAGGCCTGCAGAAATCAAAAGGAACTCGCAGAATTTCATTGACATTGTCGGGATAGCCGTCAATTCCGGTAATTTCTCCATTATCTTCAATTCCGATTACCAACGTGCCGCCGTCAGCATTGGCAAAAGCAACGATATGGTTAGACAGCCCTTTTGGCTCCTTGCGGGCGCTTTTCCTGTCATAAGTCTGGTCTTCCTTTTTTGCTGTTAATTCTTGAACTAAATATTTCATAAAGAACCTCCATACCATCAAGCGTCTGTATTTGCTGACGCGTTCCTCCTTGCGTATGGTCTTATTATATTCATTCAGCTGAATAATATCAAGGAGATTGCAAAAATTTCAAGCCAAACCGGAACTGCCGACAAAGTCTTTCCCGCAATTGAATAAAGGCTTTACACTATAATCACCGATTGATATAATGAAAGTACCAAACTAAACGGCACTTATCAGAAAGTAGGTGAGGATATGCCAACAACTGAAAAGGAATACAATGGTTATCTTTTCGATCAGTTAACACTTTTAGAAAGGCTTGAAATTGAAGCACATAAAGATAATGCTGAAAATGTTTTAAAACAAATTGCTTTCGAAAAAAATGCAATTAACCGTAAGCTTTATCAAATAGTAACCTAAAACCAAAAGGTGTAAAGTGATCAAACTGCACAATAAAAACCCCTGCAGGAATCAGCACTATCCCTGATTCCTGCAGGGGTTCACCTTTATAACAATATCTATTAAGTTTAGGCCATAATCTCAGAGATCTTCACCGGACGGTGCTCTTCTAATGACTTCTTCGCAGCCAGTCCCATCAATACCGGCTGTAAGCCGTCGTCAACTCCAAGAGGAGTATCCGTACCATTTTCAATTGCCGCAACGAAGCACTTAATCTCCTTCGCATATGCATCCATGTAACGCTCCAGGAAGAAATGCAGAGGCTTCTCTCCTGTCACTCCGTCCACGTTGCTGATCACAGCAGCGCTCGCCGTGTCATTGCCTGTCGCAACCATTCCCTTAGAACCGAATACTTCCGCTCTCTGGTCGTATCCGTATGCGGCCTGCCTGGAATTGTCGATCACCGCGATTGCACCGTTTTCCATCTTCAGTGTGATCACTGCGGTATCCACGTCTCCCGCCTCTCCGATTGCCGGATCAACAAGCACGGCCGCCTCTACATATACTTCTGTTGCATTGCAGCCTGCAAGGAAACGTGCCATATCAAAATCATGAATAGTCATATCCAGGAACATTCCGCCGGAAACCTTTACATACTCTGCACTTGGCGGCTCCGGATCTCTGGATGTGATCTTGATGATGTGTGTATCTCCGATCTTTCCCGCTGCCACGGCGTCCTTCACAGCCTCAAAATTATGGTCAAACCTGCGGTTGAAGCCTACCTGATACTTCACCGGATTCTTCTCAAGTGCGTCGATGACTTCTTTGATCTTCGCCACATCATGATCGATCGGCTTCTCGCAGAACACATGCTTACCTGCCTGAATCGCCTCAACGGAGATCGGAGAATGCGTGTCTGTAGAGGAACAGATCAGCACTGCATCAATCTCAGGATCTGCAAGGATCTCCTTGTAATCCTTGGTCGTATTCTCCACACCCATCTTCTTCGCCCAGAGGGATGTCTCATCATTCATGAACGGATCCGCAAGTGTCTTGATCTTTGCATTCCCCACCTTCGTACAGATACTCTCCACATGAACTCTTCCGATTCTTCCTGCCCCGATAATACCTACTGTAACCATAATCTTCTTATCTCCTTTCTTATAATCCTGTCTTCTCCGCTATAAATTTCCTTGCCTTAATGGCATACTCCAAAGGATTCGCCTTCGCCGGATCCTGCTCCGCCTCTACCAGCATATATCCCTCATAACCATGGTCCTCAAGAACCTTGAATATAGGATCAAAATCAATGCATCCGTCTCCCGGTACGGTAAATGCCCCCATTCTGACACCGTCAAGGAAGCTTAAGTTCTCTGCTTTTACCTTCTCAACGATCTCCGGACGGATATCCTTCAGGTGCACATGCTTGATCCTGTCTACATATTTGGTCACCATCTCAAGCGGATCCGCCCCGCAGTATGTAAAATGTCCGGTATCAAACAGCAGGCTCACATATTCCGGATCTGTATTTGCCATCATGCGCTCCACCTCATCAGGGTCCTGTACGACCGTTCCCATATGATGATGGAAGGTAAGCGCGATTCCGTATTCCTCTCTGGCGATCTTGCCCAGGCGGTTCATACCGTCGCAGAAGGTCTTCCACTCATCATCATTCATCACATACTTGTGTCCGAAAATCGGAGTATCCTGCTGTCCCTGTACACTGTGGCTCTGCTCGGACGCGCCGATCACCTTCGCTCCCATAGCTCTAAGGAAGGTAAGCTGTGCACGGAATTCCTTCTCCACCTCTTCAAAAGGTTTCGTGATCAGGAATGAAGAGAACCACTGGTTGCAGATCTCGATTCCCCTGAGTTCCAACGCTTTCCTCAGGACTTCCGGATCTTTGGGGTACTTATTGCCTACCTCCGACCCTGTAAATCCGGCCAATGCCATCTCACTGACACATTGTTCGAATGTGTTCTCGCCTCCCAGATCCGGCAGATCGTCGTTCGTCCATGCAATGGGCGCAATTCCAAGTTTTACTTTTTTCTTGTCAAACATCTTTGACTCTCCTTTCTCTATATCAATTTTTCTTTTTTCTGTTTTTCTTTCTCTCTCTTTGTCTTTCTGTAAAAAATATACCATATTCATATATCCAAAAAAACAGGAATATTTTTAGGTTTGTTGTTTTGTTTATCCTGTCAGGTAAAAGTTGTCCTTTTTTTAGGTCTGAATATTTTTTCTCCGGTACTCTACCGGGCTGCATCCGTTCAGTTTCTTGAATGCCCTGGAAAAATAATGATAATCATTGAAGCCGGCCTCCCGCGCCACCTCCTTAATCTTGCCGTTTGTCCCCCAGAGCAGCGCCTTGGCGCACTCCATTCTAAGATCCAGAAGATAAGACGAGAATCCGATTCCCAGCTCCTGTTTGAACAAAAAGCTCAGATACGCAGGATTCAAATCTGCCGCTTTCGCGGCGTCCGGAAGCCCGATCTGCTCTTTATAATGCGCATGCAGATAATCTACCGCCCGGCGCACTGCCGCACCTGCATGCTCCGGCAGAGGCTTCCTCTTCTTAAGGAACAGCCTGATTTTGTAATCTTCACACAACGGCATAAGCTGCCCGATCCTGGTAATTTGAGCATACTCTTCCTGCGGCCTTTCTACTTTCAGCCGTTCATCCAGAGATCTGATCCAGTGAAGTATCAGGCGGGGATCCGTATGCTCCTTACGGAAAACAGCCGTTACCTTCTCAAATCCGTCTCTCATATCCTCATACTGGCAGCACTGCGCATAATCCGCCGCGTGCTCCAAAAGCTCCTGTGCCTCGGGAGGCAAGATTCTTCCGATTCCCGGACAATCTTCATAATACAGAATTCCCTCATCCGAATAAAAGCTTAGCTTGACCGTCTCTCTCGCCTGCTGATATGCCTGACGGATTCCCTCTTCTCCAAAACAAATCCCGCTCACTCCCACAAAAAATGTATGCTCCTCATCTTTGCAGCAGCGAAAACACGCTGTGGCAGCACTGGTCAGCCTCTGCCTCATCAGGCTGTCCCTGTGCAGTCCGGACATATCCAGGAAACAGCAGAAGACTCCTTCCCCCAGATATACACTCTGTGCACACTCCAATCCTGTCCCGGGCGAATCCCTCACGCACATCCCTTCCTCCCCGTTCGAAGCGCCGTCAAATATATCCCTGGCTCTGCGTTCCAACTCCCTTACCAGCTTCCGTAAGAATCTCTGCGCATACTGCTCCAGCTCAAGCTCGCTGTATCGGTATTTTAATGCTCCCCAGGACGGAATGAACAGATTGACCACCGCACTGTTTACATACTTTGCACGAATTCCCGCTTCCCTTCTCCGCTTCTCCCTCTCGTCCGCAGTAAAGCTGCCCGCAAGAAGCCCATTGAAGAAATGATATTTCAGAGACTGCCTTCCCATCTCCATCAGCCGCTTCGTCTCATCATCTTCCCGGAATATCTCTTTCTTCTCCTGAAGCTGTCTTGCAGTATGGACCAGCAGCTCATACAGGCTGTCTTCATTCAATGAGTTCTTCAGCACATACTCGTCGGCTCCAAGCTTCATGGCCTCCTTTACATATTCAAAATCATCATGACAGCTAAGTACAATAATATATACAGTATGGTTCGTCTCCCGTATCCGTCTGATCAGTTCGATTCCGTCCATCAGCGGCATGGAGATATCCGTAATCACCACCTCCGGCCCCAGTTCCTCCACAGCCGTAAGCGCTTCCTCGCCGTCCCTTGCATCAGCCACGATCTGATAATCCGCCCGTTTCCATGCGTTAAGCTGTTTCAGATAGCTCCGCACCAGAAAATCATCGTCAACAATCACTGCCCTGATCATATCTTTGCTCCTTTTCTCTTGGCATATCACAATGCGTACCGATCCTGCTCCTTATATGCCGGAAGATACATACAGATCTTCGTTCCTGCTTCACTGCTCTCACAAGTGACACTTCCTTCGCCGCCATAATACAGATGAAGCCTTTCCTTTACATTCGCCACACCGATTCCGGACAGCCCTTTCTCTTTCTTGCGTTTCTCCTGCAATAGCTGTTCTATCTGCTCCTCTGTCATGCCCCTGCCGTAATCCTGCACCCACAGATAGAGCTTGCCATCCTCTACATTTCCGCCGATCACGATCCTGTTCTTTTTGGCCCTCAGATCTAATCCGTGCAGGATCGCATTCTCCACCAGCGGCTGGAGCATCAGTCTTGGCAGAAAACACGCCAGCGCTTCTTGCTGTATCTGATAATCAACCACAATCTCCTCTTCATAACGCATACGCTGCAGGTTCATGTAATTCTTTACAAAATGTATCTCCTCCGCTACAGTGACGAATTTCCCTTTCTTATTGATGCTCGCCTGAAGAAGTTCTATAAAATCTTCCAGCAGGCCGCCGATCTCTGTATCGCCTTTTAACAGTGCGGCATATTTGACAGAATTAAGTGTATTGTACATAAAATGCGGGGTGATCTGATATTGCAGCGCCTCAAGCTCCGCATCCTTTTTAAGCATCTCTTCCTGAATCAGCCGGCCGATCAGGCTCTCAATGTGGTCCAGCATATCATTGAACTCCCCCGACAGGATGCCGATCTCGTCCTTCGTGGTTACTTCCACCCGGCATTCAAGCTCACCGCCGCTTACAAGCCCCATCGTCTCCGTCAGTCTTCCAAGCGGCTGATACATAGCCTTCGTTATAAAGACCATCAGAACGATACCGCATCCAAGAACCGCCAGAAGAATAACTGCCAGGTAGATCCGTATCTCTCTCAGATCAGCCAGTACTTCATCTTTCTCCCTCTCCATCCGGAAAGAATAACCGGAAAATTCCGCCCGGTACTGAACACAGATTGTCTCACGCCGGTTCCCTTCCTGCCGTCTCCCTTCCTGTGCCGTCGCGTATCGCTGCCCCACATCCTCCGGAGCCTTCGCAGATACGACCCTGCCCTGCCCGTCAAGAAGTATCGCTTTTGACGTCTCCCCATCCTCCAGATCGTCGAGATAGTTATAATACAGCGTCCGTTCTTTCAGGCAGCTCATTACATATGCGCATATCCCGCCGTCCTCCTTCTCCACCGGGCTTACCGTTACCAGAAGATGGTCCGTCTCACGCAGGGGATCATGAATCAGCGCCGGTGTAAGAGAAGTCTCCCCTGCTTTTCGGATCTCTTCTATCTTCTTATCTGATATTCCTCTCTGATATACCGGATACTCCAGAGATGTCACGATCATCTGCTTCTCAGGGATTACCAGACAGACAGAAGACACTTCACTGTTTCTTCCGGAATAATCCCGAAGCAGTCCGGCCAGCTCAATCAGAGCCTCTTCCTTCCCACCCGATATATAATCCTGAGTTTTATCCAGAATCTCCTCATCACAGGAAGCCTGTACTGTGAGGAAATAGATCTCTTTCAGGGATTCATCCAGTGCATTTCCCGTCTGACGAAGTCTGCCATAGAGATTCTCCACATAATCCTCTTCTATCATCCCGGCCGATCTCTGATAGAACATCACTGTGATCAGAATCCCTGTACAGGCCGTCACAACAAGCATCACCAGGATCATCCTACTTCTCATACTATGGAACATACGATGTCTCCATTACTTCCAGTCGTCTATATTATCCTTCGTTAAAATATCTGCGTCCAATATCCGGTCTTCCAATATCTCGCTGTCATTCTCTCTGTTCTCTGCGATAAACCGGATTGTTTCATATCCAATATCATATCCGGACTGTGCCGCCAACGCAGCCAGTCCTCCGTTACTAACCGCTGTCAGCGCATCTTGCTGAGCGTCCACCGTCATGACCGCTGTCTGAGATTCTCCCAGATACTGCATGATACCCAGGGCTGTGACACCGCTGGTTGCAAATATACCGTCAACATCCGGATGTTCCGAGAATATCCTTGACATCTCTGCATCCGAGATCAGAAGATTCGCATATCCGCTCTCGACGAACGCGATCTCTATATCTGTGTTCTTTTCTATATAAGATTGGATACCTTCCATTCGTTCCAAATGTGCCGTCTGTCTCAGGTCTCCCGTAACGATCCCTACTTTTCCGCGGTTTAAAAGCCTCGCCGCCATATTCGCAGCAAGCTCTTCCCCCGCCTTGCGGTTGTCAATCCCTATGTATGGGATTCCCTCTGCCACAATCTTCGTATCATATGCAACAACTCTTATGTCCGCCTGTTTTGCCTCCTCAAGATATAACGTGTCGAACGACGAGATCGGAGATATGGCCAGTGCGTCTACGTTCTGTCTGATCAGATCATGAATCATCTTCTTCTGCATCTTATCATTGGATTCCGAATCCGGGAAAATAATCTTAACAGATACCCCGCAATCCTTCGCAGCCTTCTCCATGCCGGAGCATACGGACATCCAGTATTCACTGTCCCTGGACTTCGTGACCACGCCGATTGTATAAGCGTCTCTTTCTGATTCCGTTTTTACACTGCGTGCACATCCTGACATTACACAGATTCCAAGCATGATACCCGCTGCAAATCTTATCACCCTGCTATTTTGCTTAAAGATCTCCATCCTGCTGCCCCTCTGCCGCCCTATCCTGTTTACAGGCTGTTCTCATTGGTTTTACGCATTTCCTCTATATCATAATATACAAAACATCTCCCTGCGTGTCAACACATATTTTGTAGTATTTTTATATTAAAAGCACGCAATTTTGCGTGCTTTTAATTCTCTGCTAATTCATCCTGATTGGAATTGCCTTTACCGTATCCGCTGTGTTATACTGAGCTTATCATGGAGGGCATTTTCAATGGGAATTTATTTAAATCCGAATAACGACGGCTTTTCAGAATCCATCCGCTCCCGGATCTATGTAGACAAAACGGGGCTGGCCGCATACACAAACGAGCTTATCAATACAGAAGAAAAATATATCTGCATCAGCAGACCGCGGCGTTTTGGAAAATCAATGGCGCTTAAGATGCTCGCCGCGTATTACAGCCGCGGATGCGATTCCAGGGAACTGTTCCGGGGAACGGTTCTTGAAAGCGACGCAAGCTTTGCAGAACATCTTAATAAATATGACGTAATTTTTCTGAATATACAACAGTTTCTAGTTGATGAAAAAGAACAGAGCGTAACCAAATACCTGGAACAAGAGGTTCTCGAAGAACTCCTGGCGGAATACAGGGAATATCTGACAGGACAAGATAAGGGCCTTATCGGTTCGCTAAGACGGATCTATGCAAAAACGGGGAAAAAATTTATTTTTCTGATTGACGAATGGGATTGTGTCATCCGCGAAAGACAAAACGAAGAAAAGCTGCAGAAGCAATATCTTGATTTCCTGCGTGGGCTTTTAAAGGATCAGCCCTATGTTGCGTTGGCTTATATGACAGGTATCCTGCCGGTTAAAAAGTACGGAGAACATTCTGCATTAAATATGTTCTGGGAATATTCAATGGCAGATCCGGACGTTTTCGAGGAATACACCGGATTTACTGAAAATGAAGTACAAGAGCTATGCAAACGGTTTGATATGGATTTTTCCGAGATGAGCCATTGGTATGACGGATACAGATTCAGCAAATTTCACCACATTTACAATCCGAAGTCTGTTGTAGCCGCAATGAAAAGCCATAAATTCTCTAACTACTGGACTTCAACGGAAACTTATGAAGCACTGAAAGTTTATATGGATATGAATTTCGACGGTCTCCGCTCAGACATTGTAAAAATGCTTGGCGGCGAACATGTCAGGGTAAACACCTTAAGCTTTCAGAATGATATGCGTACCTTTAGAACCAAAGACGACGTATTGACATTATTGATCCATCTCGGTTATCTTGGCTATATCCAGGAGACAAAAGAGGCTTTTATCCCTAACAGGGAAATTGCCGGGGAATTCGAAAACGCAATGAGTGCCGGCGGCTGGGCGGAGGTTATGCGTGTTCTGGCTTCCTCCGAGAAGCTGCTTGAATCGACACTTCGCGGGGATGAAAAAGGCGTCGCCGAGGGACTCGACAAAGCTCATACAGAAGTTGCTTCTATACTTACCTATAACGACGAAAATTCTCTTGCCTGTGCCATAAGTCTTGCCTATTACAGTGCAAGAAAGGATTATCTGATGATAAGGGAGCTGCCATCCGGACACGGCTTTGCAGATATTGTTTTTTTACCGTTACCTAACAAAAAAGAAAAGCCGGCACTTGTAATAGAGCTGAAATATGATAAGTCTGCAAACGCAGCAATACAGCAGATAAAGGACAGGCATTATACGCAATCTCTTGAAAATTACACCGGCGATATACTGCTCGTTGGTGTTAATTACGAGAAAGAGCACAAGGACAAACCGCATAGCTGCAGAATAGAAAGAATAAACAACTCGGGAACTGCTTAATAATCGGACATTCAAATCAACCTCAAATTAAGAAGGTGTAAAGTCTTTGAAAATTCATCCAACAGACTTTACACCTTTTTCTACAGTTCCCCTCTTGCCTCCCGCGCCGTCAGCTCCTTCATAATAGCCGGATACTTTTTATCAAGCCTGTACATTGCCAGTGTGACCACCGCGATTCCCGCAACGATAACCGGTCCGAATTTGTAGATTGCAACGATACAGTTCAAGGCGGACTCCGGCTGTGTCACACTCCCAGCCGCTGTACTGATATAGCCTGCCGCAGAGAGCATCCCTGTCATAATCGCCGACGCCAGCCCCGCACCGACCTTGGTTCCGATGGAGCCACCCGCGAAGATCAGGCTCTCCTGGCGGATGTGGGTCTTCCACTGCCCGAACTCTACCACATCCCCGATCATTCCGAATACCGCCGCATTCAGAGGCGCCAGACCAACCGCGCGGAGCACACAGCTTCCGACCATCCATGTGAAATCATACGGATTCAAAAAGAACACCAATTGACCGGCCAGCGCGATCACGGCCCCTGCGAAAGCCACATTTCTCTTGCCGTATTTCCTGATCAGCGGCGCACATAAGAAGATACATGCAACCAGCACCAATGTCTCTGTCAGGTAGAGCGCACTGTACATCCAGGTATCGTTATGGAAAATATATTTGCAATAATATGGCAAGATCGTTCCTGAAATACCAAAGGAAACACTCTGCAGCATCCACAGCACAAGAACTGCCCAGAAATACTGGTTCGCTATCAGGGCCTTCAGCCCCTTTCCCGCCGAAACATTCTTCGCTTCTTTCTTGGCGGTAATCACTACCGTCTCTTTGCACTCCAGGAAGCATATCACCAGAAGAACCAATGCGATCACTGCCCATACTGCCATCGTCTTTACCCATGCCGCCTGATCATCCCCAAATAACTTCACCAGCGGAAGCGTAAATGTCACCGCCATAATTCTTCCTAACGGAGATAAACCCATCCTCACAACACTCAGCATATCTCTCTCTGCCGAAATCCGTGTCATCATGGCAGAAAGGCTTCCATAAGGAAGATTGACCGCCGTATAGCACACCGTCGTACAGAAATTATAGGTCACGAATATGTAGACGGCCTGCACCATCGCCGTTGAATGCGGCACAGTAAACAACAGAACAGCCGACAATGCATACGGTACGCTCATCCACAGAATCCAGGGCCTTGATTTCCCCCATTTAGAATTCGTACGTTCCACGATCATCCCCATAACCAGGTCCGACACCCCGTCAAACAGACGAGAGATCAGCATGACCATCCCGATCGTCGCCGGATTAATCCCTACATAATCTGTATAAAAAAGTGTAAGCAATGTTCCGACCATTCCGAAAATTACATTACAAGCCACGTCTCCGCCCGCATAAGAGACCCTTGTTCTCCACCCAAGTCTGGTTCCCTCCATAGAATTATCCTTCATCTTTGTCTCCTCCCTTTCTTCGCTCTGGCTTTCGCCTGTACAAGTGACTTAGATATGGTCACCTGCTGTTCTTATGAACAGTTCCTTATCTTAAGAAAAGGATAACAGACATTCTATGGTATCAGAATCCGTACAATTTTTAGATTTCTTAGTATTTTACAAGTTGTTATGAATCAGGCAATATTTTGTTGTCTTATTTTTAGGTTGTAATATCCTTTCCGAATAATAGTTTTGCGGTTTTAAACCGCAAAATATATTGAATTTATGATAAAATTGCGGTATGCTATATTTCATAGATGGAGGTGGTTATCGTGATTTACAGACCAATGTATGTAGATAAAATAATGGCTTATGTGGACACCCCCTTTGTAAAGATACTAACGGGAGTTCGCCGCTGCGGGAAGTCTACTATACTCAAAATGATTATAGAAAAACTGAAAACAGAACGAAGCGTTCCCGAAGAGCGGATTGTAAGCTGCCGTTACGATTCAATGGAATATGAGGATATGACAGCGAAGCAGATATATGCCCAGTTAAAGGAACGGCTTTCACCCGATGGTAAAACCTATTTGTTTCTTGATGAAGTTCAGGAAATCAAGAGCTGGGAAAAGATTGTCAATTCATTGGCATCGGATTTTGATGTTGACTTATATATAACAGGTTCCAACTCCCGAATGATGTCCTCTGAGATATCGACCTATCTAACCGGAAGATATATCTCTTTTCAGATTTTTACCCTATCCTTCGGTGAATACCTGATGTTCAGGGAAAAATATGCCGCTGTCGGCGATCCCAAAACCGAGCTTGCAAATTATGTACGACTGGGTGGCTTCCCCGCAACCCATTTGCAGGCATATTCTCAGGACGAGATCTACACAATTGTCCGGGATATTTATAACTCTACGATTTTTTCTGATATAGTGAAACGGAATCAGGTCAGAAAAATCGACCAGTTGGAGCGTGTTGTTAAATACACCTTCAACAATGTCGGCAACACCTTTTCCGCAAAGTCGATTTCAGACTATCTGAAATCAGAACGCAGGGCGCTTGATAACGAAACAGTTTATAGTTATTTAGAGAAGCTGGAAAAGGCATATCTGCTTCACCGCTGCTCCCGATATGATTTGCAGGGCAAGGAAATCCTAAAAACTCAGGAAAAATTCTACCTTGCAGATGTTTCCCTGCGGTACAGCGTTCTTGGCTATAACGCTGACAGCGTGGCTTCAAGCCTTGAAAACATTGTTTATCTGGAGCTTTGCCGCCGGGGATATACCGTCAATATTGGGAAAACGAGCGATGGAGAGATTGATTTTGTAGCGGTAAGGCAGAACGGAAAGATCTATGTTCAGGTCACACAGGAAATCTGTTCTGAAAAGACGGAAAAACGGGAATATAACCGCCTGCTTGAAATACACGATAATTACCCTAAATATGTTCTCACGACAGATGAATTTGCAGGAGGAAATTACGAAGGCATTAAAACAATGCATATTGCGGATTTCCTGCTCAGTTCTGAATATTAAGGAGGCTATTCTTATGGGAATCTACCTAAATCCCGGCAACAAAAATTTTCAGATATCACTCAATTCCAAGATCTACGTCGACAAAAGTAATCTGATCGCCTACACGAATTCTGTTATCAACACGGAACAGAGATTCGTCTGCGTCAGCAGGCCAAGGCGTTTTGGCAAATCCATGGCCGCATCAATGTTGGCGGCCTATTATGGACCGGGGAATGATAACAGGCAGTTTGATCATCTGGCGATCGCCAAAGACGCAAGTTACAGAGAACATCTGCATCAGTATATCGTTATATTTTTGAATATACAGCAATTTCTAAGCCGCACACATGATATTTCCCAAATGAATGCATTAATAGAAAGCTATTCGAAGCTAGACGTAGCCCGCTACGCCGTCGCTTCGCAGACGCACAGCTGACACGAATATCAAGCACTATTACTTCAAGATTAATGCAACGATATACTAGATATATCCCATCCCCGCAAGCACGAACACCCACAGGAACATCGTCAGAATACACCCCACGGATGTAATTGCAACGATCTCCCCCGCGAGCTTTCCGTCTCCGCCCATCGCCTGTGCCATGGGCGTCGATGCCACGGCAGTCGGCGACGCGAATACCGCCAGGACTGCCACCAGATCATTTCCGCGAAACCCGGCCAGAATCCCCAGGCAAACCGTTACGAGCGGAACCAGGACTAATTTCGTCAAGACCGCGGCTGCCAGATGATATCTGTGCCCGGAGATACTTTTCGCAGACAACATTCCGCCAAGCACGACCAGCGCCAACGGAGTAGCTGCTTCTCCCAGCTTCTCCAAAGGCTCGGCCAGAAGTTCCGGAAGTCTGATCTCCAGAAGTCCCACCACAATACCCAGGATACCGGCACCTACCAGAGGATTCATGAATATCCCGGTCAGCAGCTTCCTGGCCGGCACCTTCCCACCGCGTGCAGTCTCGAACAGAATCACTGTAAGTATGTTAAATGTCGGCACAACGACCGCCGACAGAGCCGCAATAGACGCCACCCCTCCTGCATCACAGAGAGAAGCCGCAATCGTTGCACCAAACAACACAAAATTGCTTCTGAACATCCCCTGCACCATGGTTGCGGTAACCGGAGGGTCCATCCTGCATTTCCTTAAGAATACCCAGATCAGGCCAAAGACCGCAACTACGCTGACCCATACATAGATATACAGCTTTGGCCGAACCGCACTCTTAAGGTCCGCTCTGTAGACACTGAAAAACAGCGCCAGCGGAATCATGATATTGAATATCATTCGGTTTACCGCTTTAAAATTCTCTTCTGCAAATATCCCAAGACGCTTGATCAGCACTCCTACCAGCATATATATGAAAAGCGGCAGCACTACCGATACTGCCAGCATAAAATATTCCATAATCCAACTCCCCCATCCAAAAACAGCGCCCTTTTATTCACATTCGACACCTTACATCTTTTCTTAATTTTAGATTATATACGCAAAAGGCGCTTTTATTCAATAGATTTTATACACAAAAAGGCACTTTTATATTCCGCTACTCATACACATGAAGACATCTTTCCCGGCAATATCGTTGATCACAGATTTATGCGCTTGCGGAAGCTTCCCAAAGTTGTTATACTGTCAACAATAGATAGAAAGGAGCAGCATGCCTGCGAGGTTACAGATATGGAACAAGACCCGTTTAAGGAATATTTGAAGGAATTTGAACCTGATAAAGCCAGTAAAGGCTATGCCTGGAGTACCGCGATCGGACTTCAGGCAGTAGATGGACTCAAACCATCTAAATATTTGATCGATACTGCCCTTCAGAACATCGAAGGGAAAATTACGATAAAAGAAGCACAGAATCTTATCGACAGCTATTATGAAGAAAGACCGGCACATTTATCCGAGGAGAAACGTACTGAAGAAGCAGATAAAGTATCCTCCCGTATCGCAGAGATACTTTCGGAAACTGCTTTCTCGTTTTCTCCGAATGAGTACGTCTCTATTCATCGCAGGCTTTTTCAAGGCATTTATAATCACGCCGGAAAGATCAGAGACTATAATATTACAAAAAAGGAATGGGTGCTTGACGGAGCAACCGTTATATATGGCAGTGCTTCGGAACTGAGAGCTACTCTTGAATACGACTTTTTACAGGAAAAAGACTTTAGCTACAAAGGTCTTTCGATGGACGAGATTATCCATCATCTCGCGGTCTTTGTTTCAAGACTCTGGCAAATTCACATCTTCGGAGAAGGTAATACAAGAACGACAGCAGTGTTCTTTATTAAGTATTTGAGAACGCTCGGCTTTTCTGCTGCAAATGATATTTTTGCCCAAAAGGCCTGGTACTTCAGAAACGCTCTTGTCCGGGCAAACTACACGAACCTGCCGAAAGATATTCACGAGACAACAGAGTATCTTGAGATTTTCCTGAGAAATTTGCTTTTGAATGAAAAAAATGAGCTTCATAATCGAAATCTGCATATAAGTGGACTTCTCTGATTTATGCGCTTGCGGAAACTTTTCAAAGTTGTTATACTGTCAGCAATAGATAGAAAGGAGCGGCATGTCATATGGGTACGAAAAAGAAACTTCCCATAGGAATTGAATTTTTTGATCATTTCAAAAGAGACAATTTTTATTATGTAGACAAGACTGCATTTATCAAAGAACTACTGAACGCCAGAGGTAGCGTGAATTTGTTTACGAGACCCCGGCGCTTTGGAAAAAGCCTAAACATGGATATGTTAAAAAGTTTCTTTGAGATTGGTACGGACCCATCCCTGTTTGACGGATTAGAGATTGCGAAGGAGAAGACGCTCTGTGAGCAGTATATGGGAAAATACCCGGTTGTTTCCATCAGCTTAAAAGACGTCGAAGGTATGGATTTTCAGATGGCATATGATATGTTAGGAAGTGTAATCAGCGAAGAGGCAAGACGCTTCTATTTTCTTATGGACAGTGACCGATTGACACAGACTGACAGGAAAAATCTGAATCACTTGATAGAAGAAGACTTTGAGAAAGCAATTAATCTTCACAGAAGCTTGCGGCTTTTTACGGAATTGCTCTCTAAGCATTATGGAAACCCGGTAATTGTCCTGATAGATGAATATGATGTACCATTAGATAAAGCATATCAGAAGGGGTATTATCCGCAGATGGTATCACTGATCAGATCTTTATTCAGTCAGGTACTTAAAACGAATAAAAACTTATATTTTGCTGTCATTACAGGCTGCCTGAGAATTGCAAAAGAAAGTATCTTTACAGGACTTAATAATTTTAAAGTAAGAACGATATCAGATATTCGTTTTGCGGAACATTTTGGATTTACGGAAAATGAAGTAAAAAAATTACTTCAATATTATGATTTGGAAGAGAAGTTTGAGATATTGAAGGAATGGTATGACGGATATCATTTCGGCCAAGCAGATATCTATTGTCCCTGGGACGTGATCAATCAATGTGACAAATTCCTGGAAACAAAGGACGCTCCGATGGAAGCGCACTGGGAGAACAGCAGCAGTAACGCGATCATACAGGATCTTCTTGAAACCGCAACCGAGACAACAAAAAGCCAGATAGAAACCTTGATTTCCGGTGAAAGTGTAGAAAAATTTCTAGTTCCGGAACTAACTTATGCAGATCTTGACAGCAAGGATGAAGAAGTGCGTCAAACGTATCTGTGGAGTGTACTTTTCGCCGCAGGATATCTTACAGATGCCTGTAAAACCGCAAATGGAATCCATAAGCTTATCATTCCGAATCAAGAAATACTTGGGATTTATGAAAATAGGATTCGTTCCTGGTTCAAAGTAAAGGTTACGAGTGATACGGCTAAATGGAAGAAATTTTGCGAAGCCGTAAAGATTGGTAATGCTACGGAAGTGCAGGCTTTATTTAATGAATTCATGTCGATGTCTATCAGTATCCGAGATACTTGTGCAAGAAAAGGGATGAAGGAAAATTTGCCCACAGGGAAAGCGATCACTAAGGGTTCTAAAGGACAGAACCCAAGTGCCTGCTTTTATCATGGATTATTACTGGGATTATTGCGGGCAGAAGGAAGTTGGAAGTTAACATCAAACGCAGAATCAGGAATCGGATATACTGATATTAAATTAGAGATTCCATCTGTGAAAACAGGATGTGCGATCGAGGTGAAATATGCGGAAAACGGACAATATGATCAGACTTGTACCAAAGCGCTGAAGCAAATTGAAGACAACGGATATGTTGAAGTATTCTTGCAAAATGGAATACAGACTGTCCATAAATATGGAATAGCATGTTATAAAAAAACATGCAAAGTTAAATATTGTTTGGAAAAATTGGAAGGAGCAGCAATTTAACCGCTGCTCCCTTTTATATAAATTATACTAATTTTACGCTCCCGCTTCCCAGATTCCTGACACTGTAATGTCCTTCTCCTTCCACCTCCACGGTAATCTCATCCCCTTCACGTTTTGCCCGTATCTTCATCACGGTCTTCCCGTGTGTATCCGGAATCTCTGCCGCGGCCCGGCCGCCTTCTGTGAATTCAGACAGCACTAATGTCACGCCGTCAGAATAATCATATACCACAGACTCCTCGTTATTTCCGATCGGAAGGATCGTATTCTCTCTAAGCAGAAGAGGCAGGGAATGATAATCATGCACTTCCTTCTGCCAGCTTCCGCCTTCTTTTTTCTCCTCTGTGAACAGATTGATCCACTTGCCCTTCGGGAGATAATAATCCACTTCTCCTGATTCCTTGAAGACGGGCGCTATAAGGAGAGCATCTCCCAGCATATACTGCCGGTCCAGCGTGTCGCATCCGTGATCTTGGGGGAATTCCAGCATCATAGGCCGAAGCATGGGCCTGCCATACTCGTGGGACTGGACAGCCATCGCGTAGAGATAGGGCATCAGGCGGCATTTGAGATTGACGAATTCTTTTAATATCTCGCAGGCCTCTTCATCAAACTTCCACGGAACCCGCAGGGAATCCGCTCCGTGCAGGCGGCTGTGGGAGCTTAACAGGCCAAACTGGCACCATCTCTTATACAGATCCGGCGTCGCGGTGTTTTCGAATCCGCTGATATCATGGCTCCAGAACCCATATCCGCAGAGTGATAAGGACAAGCCTCCCCGCAGCGTCTCCGCCATGGAGACGTAGCTTGCCGAACAGTCCCCGCCCCAGTGAACCGGGAACTGCTGTCCGCCGACACTTGATGACCTTGCAAATACAACTGCGTCTCCTTTGCCCCGCTCTCTCTCCAACAGAGAGAAAACCGTCTGATTATAGAGGACCGAATAATAATTATGCATCTTTACCGGGTCAGAACCGTCATGCCAGACGACATCCTTTACCGGAATCCGCTCGGCAAAATCCGTCTTAAAGGAGTCCACCCCCATATCCATCAGAACCTTCAGCTTCCCCTGGAACCATGCACATGCATCCGGGTTAGTAAAATCAACGACCGCCATTCCCGGCTGCCACAAATCCGTCTGCCACACTCCGCCGTCCGCACGTTTCAGAAGATAGCCTTTCTCTTTTCCTTCCTCAAACAGACAGGACTTCTGGGCAATATAAGAATTAATCCACACACAGATATGCAGCCCCTTCTTGTGATATCTCTCAAGCATTGCCTTCGGATCGTCAGTAACCTTTGGATCCCATGTATAATTGCACCACTCTAACACATCCATCCAATATGCGTCGAAGTGGAATACATGCAGCGGAATCTTCCGGTCCGCCATCTCCTGAATATACTCTGATGTGGTTTCCTCGTCATAATGGGGCTTAAAGGAAGTGGTCAGCCACAACCCGAATGACCATGCCGGAGGAAGCGCCGGCCTTCCCGTCAGGGCCGTATACTTTTCGACCGTCTTCATGGGACTGCCGCCGCTTATGAAGAAATATTCAAGACATTCTCCTTCTATGCCAAACTGAATCCGCTCTACTTTCTCACTGGCGATCTCGTACGCCACATCCCCCACATGATCCACCAGCACGCCGTACCCCTTGTTCGTAATATGGAACGGGATATTCTTGTAGGCGATCTCGCTGGCCGTTCCGCCGTCTTCATTCCACATCTCAACAGTCTGGCCGTTCTTGACAAACGGAGTGAACCGCTCACCCAGCCCGTACACATACTCATCCACATCGATCAGATGCTGCTCTATCATATATTTTCTTCCTGTATTGCAGTCCCGCATATATGCCAGGTTATGATAACCGGATTCCGTCAGGAACTGATCTCCCTCATAAAATGACAGACGGTAATGATTCGGTCTCTTGTCAATCACCGCCTTAAGATTCCCGTTGCGATAGACCAGCTCCTCATCTGTCTCGTTGATCTCCGCCCGCGGATTCTCCTTCCGGTAGTTCGCAAACGGTCCTCTTATCACTGCTCCTGCATGATGCACTGCCGACACCTTAATGATCCCTTCCATCGGGCTTGAGAGCGTAACCGTCAGCATCGGAATATTCATCGGATCTCCCCGGTCCGCTATATGCTTTGCCGGCAGATAGACAGTCAATTCATTCCCCTTTACCATATGGTCTGCATACTCAACCGCATATGCAGGTACGATTCCGTCCCGCATTGCCCAGAATCCATTCGTATATCTCATCTCATTCCCTCCGTTTCTTCTTCCCCGTCTTCTTTCAGTTCCTGTATTTCCGGTTCATGCTTCTTCAGCACTCTCTCCAAAAAATCCGATATGATAAACGCCGTCGGTCCGGGTACGAAGAACATCGCCATAGGGAATTTCCAGATGATCCCGCCCATGCAGACCAGTACAAGCAGAAGCGCAAGCGTAGTGCCGATATAACGCACGACCATATATAGAGAGATCTTGACCAGCCACCCACAGCTCATCTCATATCTTGACAGCGCCGGGAACATATAACAGGCCATCGCCAGAATATACACCGATACCAGCGCATACACACAGATGAAGAACAATCCCACATATCCGTCTGTCTCTTTCATCAGAATCCCGATATTCAGATGCATTGCCAGAGTCGCCGCCACAACCAGTACCCACAGGATCGCTCCCTGCCTGAGATTCATAAGAAACGAGCGGAAGAATTCCTTCGAGATGTAGCCGTCATTATGTTTGATGCATTTCACCATCGCATGATAAAGGGCAGCCGAAGACGCGCCGATCGTAATAATCGGCAGACTGCCGAGAATCCATAAGAAACCCAGCGCCATGATGTCGAAAACCTTGTCACAGGAAGCGACAAAACTTCCGCCGAATCCAAATACATTTCTTTCACGTTTTTCTTTTTTCACCATACTCTCTCCTCACTTCTTTATTCAAGAATGCTCCGGACAGGCAAAAACACCGTACCGCGCAGCCAACGCGCACGGCACGGTGCAGTTAAAATCTATTTCCAGAACACAGACAGGCTTCTTACACCTCCAACACGAATCCGTTTCTCGTGAATAACGGTATCTGCTCAATCGGTGTCTCAACCGTAACGGTCTGGCCGCCCTCCTGGGTCTCTTTCGTCCACGCGTTCGTCCACTTGGCGCCGGCAGGCAGATAGACTTCTTTTGTCTGCTGCCCTTTTTCCATAACAGGTGCAACCAGGATATCCGGTCCGAACATATACTCTGCCTCGTTGTCCCAGCATACGGAATCCTCCGGGAAATCATAGAACAGCGGCCGCATAACCGGCGTTCCTTTCTCATGGGCCGCCTTCATCAGAGTTCGAATGTACGGACGCATTGCCTCACGCAGCTCGATATATTTCTTACAGATCTCATACACCTTATCTCCGTATGACCAGATCTCGTTCGGCGCGCCGGATACACACTCTGCTCCGCCTGTCGTTCCGAACTGCGGCTGGTACGGCATACGATTGCCGTGAAGCCTCATGACCGGACAGAACGCACCGTACTCAAACCAGCGGATCAGTACCTCATGGAATTCCTCATCATAGATATTCGCACCGAAGAACCCTCCAATATCTGTCGTCCACCACGGAATACCCGCGATTCCCATGTTAAGCCCTGCCGCAAACTGGTTCTGCAGGCTGTCGAATGTGGAGTGGATGTCTCCGGACCATACCAGCGCACCATACTTCTGGGAGCCTGCCCATGCACAGCGCAGCAGGTTCACGATCTCTTCCTGTCCCTCTGCCCTCATTCCGTCAAAGAAATTCTTGGCATACATAGCCGGGTAGATATTGCCCACCTGATTATTCGGTCCCAGATAATAACGGTAATTGTCGAAATCATAGACCGTATATTCCGGCTCCGCCTCGTCTAACCAGAATATCTTCACGCCTTTATCATAATAATTCTTCTTCGCCTTCGCCCACACATATTCTCTTGCTTCCGGATTGGTCGTATCATAGTGAACCGTATTGCCCATATACAGGTGGTCGATGTGTACGCCTCTCTCTACTCTGGTGAGCAGGCCCTTTGAACGCATCTCGTCGAAATTCTCGCTCTTATAGTCCACCATCGGCCATATGGAAACCATAAGCTCGATTCCCATCCCTTTCAGTTCCGCGATCATGGCGTCCGGATCCGGCCAGTATGTCGGATCGAACCTCCAGTCCCCCTGCTTCGGCCAATGGAAATAATCTACAACAATGACGTCAATCGGAATCCCACGGCGTTTGTACTCTCTTGCCACCTCAAGGAGTTCTTCCTGGGTCTGATAGCGCAGCTTGCACTGCCAGAAGCCCATACCATATTCCGGCATCATCGGAACCTTTCCTGTCGCGTCCGCATAGGCCTCTTCAATCTCCGCCGGCGTATCGCCCGCAGTGATCCAGTAGTCCAGCTTCTTCGTAGACTGTACTTCCCATGTAGTGACATTCTTATTGAAGCTGACACGCCCGACCGCCGGGTTGTTCCACAGGAAACCATATCCCAGTGAAGAGAGCGCGAAAGGCACGCTCGCCTGGGAATTCCTGTGCGCCAGTTCAAGCTCCGTACCCTTTACATCCAGGAATTTCTGCTGATACTGTCCCATACCATAGATCTTCTCATCCGGATTCGATTCGAATCTCATGGTCAGCGCATAATCTCCCCCCGTGATTGGCTTAAATTCTCTTGCAGACATCTCCAAAGAACTGCAGGTCTTGGCAAACATATCCTCACGGTTGCGCACAAATTCTTCCAGGAGCAGTTCGCCTTTCTGATTATAGAATATGATCTTGCCGATATTGTTGATCACAGCTTTGATCTTCCCGTTCACAATCTCCGCAGAAAATTCTTTGATTGTTACCTTTGCATGTGCGCCCTCAGGTTTCCCATCCAGCGCCCACAGCTCCTGCGGCATTTCCGGCATCTTGGATGCACGCACCCTTAAGCTGTTCTCCCCCCAGGGTTCTACGATCACACGCTCATCACGGTAGCGGTAATACAATGCGCCTTCCTTTTCTTCAAAATATCCCAGCAAAAACTGGTTATCAGAGCGGAAATCCCCTGTTTCTCCTTCCTTTTTCACAAAATCCGGCATAATCTACCTCCTTCATCTTATCTTGTCCGAGTACAGGACATTTTTTCTAATCTTCATTATACGCTTTTTCTTATTCAGTTGTAAAACCCTTGCCGCCTACTCCTTAACAGCCCCCGCCGTCAGGCCTCCTACGATATATTTCTGCAGGAATACGAATGCAAGGATAACCGGAATCGTCAGGATTGCACCATAAGCCATGATACAGTTCCATTTTGTTCCGTACTTACTCTGGAACTTGTGTATATTCGCCGTCAGAGGCCTCATATCCGCCTTAACGTTGAATGTCATAGAATAGATCAGGTCATTCCATCCGTTCAGGAATGAGATAACTACTACAGTGATGATACCCGTCTTGATCGTCGGTATCATGATCTTGAAAAATGAACGGAATACATTACATCCGTCGATACGCGCCGCCTCATCCAGTGAGACCGGAATACTCTTAAAATACGGCCGCAGTGTGACCACGATAAACGGTACGGACCCTGACGCCACCGCGATCGCCGGCGCCCAATATGTACCCAGAAGTCCCAGTTTGCTGAAAGTCAGATACATCGGTGTCAGCATAACGGATGCAGGGAGCATCTGTGTTACAAGGAATGTCAGCATGAACGTCTTAGTCCCGCGTACCTTGTAACGCCCCATTCCGTATGCGGCCGGAACGCCGAACCCAAGAGAGATCACCATCGCGCAGACCGCGATAAGGACACTGTTCTTTAAGGATGTCAGGAAGTCCGCATCCTGCAGGTTCTGAAGCCATGGGTCAACCGTAAACTCATGCGGATAATATGTCACAAGCTTACCGAAGCTCTCCATATCCGTCTTAAATGACATCTGGATCAGCCAGTAGATCGGGAACAGGAAGAAGATTGCAATAATAACCGCAAAGATACAATTCCTGATATTCCTGCGTCCTTCTTTCGAATGCAAATACATGCGCCTTGCTTCTCTTATCTCATTTTTATCCATCCTAGTCATCCTCCTTCCCCAATAACTTTAGGTAGAACAGGCCTACGCAGAACAGACATACGAACAGGATCATCGCAATCGTTGAGCCCTGTGAGAATTCATATTGTGTAAATGCCCTTGAATAAGCATAAGTTCCCAGGACATCTGTCGAATTAAACGGCCCGCCCGCCGTCATGATGAACATCAGGTCAAACGCTTTGAATGTATAGATGAATCCCAGCATCAATACGGACAGCATCGCTGATTTCATAAGCGGAAGAGTGATGTACAAGAATCTCTGGAAGGAAGTCGCCCCGTCGATCGAGGCACTCTCATAGACGTCATCTGAGATACCTGTCAAACCGGAGGTCAGAAGCAACATGTTGAAGGGGATACCCACCCAGCAGTTTACCGCTATCACAGCGCCAAGCGCAGTACCTCCGTTTACCAGCCAGTCAACAGGGGCCGAGACCAGATGCAGCTTCATGAGCAGGTCGTTGATCACGCCGCCGTCCAGCAGGAACAGATTCTTACCCAACAAAGCCGTTACTGACATCGGCATCATATATCCGACAAGCACCAGCCCTCTGATCGGGCCCGCCAGGGTGAACTTTTTTGAGAAGAACATGGCAAATAAGAAACCAACCGTGAACTGGATCAGCAGGCAGGCAAACGTGAACTCCAGGGTATTCTTGAATACCAGCCGGAATGTCTGATCCGCCAGCAGAGCTTTGTAATTCTCCAATCCTACAAATACAGACTCACCGGAAGCAAAATTCTTAACATTCAGATTCTTAAAACTCAGATCAATATTATATAACAATGGATATCCGCAGACGATCAGCAGATAGATGAATCCAGGAAGAATAAATATATACGCTTCTTTACTCTTCTTGGCCTCCATGCTAAGCTTCATATCCCAACTCTCCTTTCCATTTCAGAACTGTGAAACAAAGCACCCCGGAATCTCAGATTCGAACAGATTCCGAGGTGCTGCCGTTATTCGTTATCATTCTGCATCCGCAGCAGTTTACTGCCTGCAGATATTAATTTACATCATCGGCAACTCCGCCGCCTATGGACGCCTCCGGAAGCGGATCTTCCGCTACGATCGGATCAATGGTAGCCGCTGCATCCTTCATCGCATCTTCCACGGACTTCTCACCCAGAAGTGACTGCTGTACTGCCGTATAGAATGCCTCGGAAAGTGTCGGCCACTGTGCATGCGGTCCGCGTGCCCTTGCATAGTTCATACCTTCATTGAATACCGCATATCTCTCATCTGTTGTAAATAACTCGTTCAGGCTGACTGCATCTTTGCGGACCGGAAGCTTTGCTGCCGCTGCGGTAAAGTCTGCATTATTCTGTGCACTCATGAGATATTTCAGGAAATCAACACATTCGTCCCTGTATTCGGTTCCTGTACATACGCCGAAGTTCTCTCCGCCGATCGTAGAAGAATATTCCTCATCCTTTGGAAGCAGCGCATACTGGTATTCAAAGGTTCCGTTGATCTTCTCATCAATGTCGGCAAGCTGCCATGTACCGGACTCAAGCATCGCTGCTTTTCCTGCACAGAAGGAGTTATAAGCCTCTGACTGCTGCCAGTTGATAACTTCTTTACTCATCAGGCCATCCTGTACCAGATCTGTCAGGAACTGGATTCCCTTGATGGATTCCGGACTGTCAAGCGTATCGATATTGCCGCCCGCAGAACAGATCCACGGCAGAAGCTGGAAGGTTCCCTCCTCTGTTCCGATGGCGCACATCGCAAATCCATATACGCCGTCAGCCGCATTGGTTGTCTTCTCACATACTTTTCTGAACTCATCCCATGTTGTCGGCGGTTCCTCGAATCCGGCCTTCCTCAATACATCCATATTACATGCCAGTGTCAGACAGTTGGAATTATTCGGCAGACCGTAGTATTTGCCGTCCGCATCCTGGCAGCTAAGAAGCGGGCCGGGATAGAACTGATCCAGGTCTTCCCAGGATTCCAGATCATCAGTAATATCCTCGAATACTCCCAGGGAAATGTAAGAAGCCATATCCGGAGAATCCACCATACCGATATCCGGGAGCTCGCCGGATACCGCGCCGATCGTATACTGATTCATCAATTCTTCTCTGGATACATAAGTTGCAGTGATATGTATCTTATCCTGCTCCTCGTTATACTTCTCCACGATCGCTTCCAGATCCGGAGCCTCATGTTCGAAGTAATGCCACAGTGTCACCTCAGCCGCACCGCCTGATGACCCGCCGCTCTCCTCGGAAGAAGAGTCGCTGCCGCTGTCCGATGATCCGCTGTTTCCGCCGCCGCATCCAGTCAGAAGGCTTACTGTCAGGCTTCCGAACAATAACAATGCGGTAAGTTTCTGAACTCGCTTTTTCATAATATGTCCTCCTCAAATTTTAATATGTGTCCATTATATTTATTTCTTTTTGCAAACGTAACCATATTTTTTAAGATTTGGAGGAAATTTTTAGGCGATATTTTTAAGATTCCGGGAATTTTTTAAGATTTTTCATCATTTTACACAAAAAAAGACAGTGCTTTCAGCTCTACAACACAATATTGCCGAATCCGCACCATCTTTTTCTATTATTATATGGTCCTGTCATAATTATTTTTCATTCTTTCTCAAAAACTCTGCAACACTGATTCCTTCAATCTCACGAAATACTTTATTGAAATATTTGGAATCCGAAAACCCTACCTTGTAAGGGATCTCTTCCCTTGGAACCGCCTCGGACAACAGAAGCCTCTTCGCCAGATTAATCCGGTAAGTCCTGATAAAGCGCGAAAAATTCATCCCCACGTCTTTATTAAAAAGATAACAGAGATACTCCTGGGAAACTCCCAGGCTCTCAGCCAATTCTTTCTGGCTGATTTTAGACGCATATCCCGACTCTATAAAGCTCAAAGACTTCCGCACAAGGGGATGGGCATTGGGGTACTGCTCTTTGAGGCTCCCTGTACAGGCGCTGCGGTTCTCGGTTTTCTCATCTTCCAGCCTCTCCATCAGCTCCTCCACCTCTTCGAGCATGATCGGCTTCACAAGATACTCATAGACGCCAAGGCTGATTGCCTGTCGCGCCACCTCAAATTCTTCATAAGCACTTACAATCACGAATTTTGCTTTGATCTCAGCGGCCTTTGCCGCCTTGATCAAATCCAGGCCGCCCATATACGGCATCTTCAGATCCGTAAATACCACATCCGGCTTTACAATCCGCATAATCTCCAACGCCTGCTTCCCATCGGACACCTCCGCAACGATCTCATATTCGTCCGAGATCGACATAATCAGATTCTTAAGTCCTCTTCTGGCACGCTGTTCATCTTCTGCAATCATAATCCTCATACATTCCACTCCTCCTGCCATTCTTTCCCTCTTTTCATAACTTTGCCGGTCGGCCGCCGCAAACCGCTTCTGCAAACCTGTTTCAATAATCCCCTTCTCTGGCTGACAGGGGCATCGGGAGCAAAAATACAAACCTTGTCCCTTTTCCCTCTCCGGTGTCCAGCGATACCTGAAACTCCTTTCCATAATACATCTGCATCCGCGTGATCACATTCGATATCCCAATCCCCACCGCTTTACTTTTTGCAATCGGCGGATTCTCCAGTATCTCCTGTATAATAGCGCTTCTTTCCTCTTCCATGCCGCAGCCGTTGTCTTCAACGGAAATTCTCAAAAACTCCTTATATCCTCTGCCGGTAATCCGAATCATCCCTCCAAAACTTCTGCCCTCGAATCCGTGGAGGATGGAATTCTCCACAAAAGGCTGCAGCATCAGCTTCCGGCACGGCCAGTTATCATAATCTGAATCAAATTCTATCTGATAATCGAACAGTCCTTCCATCCGTTCTTTCTGCAGGAACAGATACTGCTCTATCCATGATATCTCCTGGAACATATATACATTCTGATGCTTCTGGTCAAAGGTATACCTAAGGATATTCGACAGCTTTTTCAGCAGTACGGAGACCTTATAGTTTCCGCTGTCGATCGCTTCATAATTGATCACATTCAGCGTATTGCAGATAAAATGCGCATTAATCTGTGATTCCAGCGCTTCCCGCTCTGCAAGCTGCTTCATCTTCATGGATTCGATCACACGGTTATGCTCTTCTTCTACTTCAAGGCTCGCCTTCCTTATCGCCTGTACCATCTCATTGTACTCCCGCGCAAGCTGCCAGATCTCATTCGTCCCTTCAATACTGAGCTGCTCTCTCGTATCGCCGTCCTTAACCCTGGAGATCGAACTGCTGATGATCTTAACCGGCCTTAATATCCGGTTCGTGACCATGAACAATAAGAACATGATCAGCACAATGGCCACAATAAAGATCAGCACCATCCTGTCATACATCTCATTGACCTCTTCTTCCAGGATATTCTCATCAATCGCCGCATGCAGTGTCCATCCATAAGTCCCTATATCTACCGTCAGATCCGTCACCCGGCTGTCATCTTCATATACCCTGGACTTCTCTCCCAGATATTCACTGCCGCCTGTATGCATCAGGATCTTTCCCTGTCCGTCCTCAATATAAGCCTGTATGTACTCCTTCTGGTTTTGGTTCAGCTGCTTCAAAAGTACGTCCATCGGCTGGTTATCAAAGGTAAGAACCAACATATACCGCATCTTTTCATAGCTGTAGTTACTTTTCAGCGGAAATGCGATATGAATCAGTCCTTTACTCTTATCGTTTGGGTGGACAAGCGGCTGTGTGATGATCTCATATCGCGGGACTGCATGACCCGCCGCCATCTCCTGAACCTTAAAAAATGTCTCCTCGATGATATCCTCGCTCTCTTCATCCCAGATCTCCCTGGCTCCGGATACATTCATCTCTATCCTGTCATACTGGAACAGCACCCCTTCTTCGGATATCAGCGCAATTCCCGCAATAGAATTGGATACTTTGATCGCCCTTCTCAAGGTATCCTTCACACTCTTACGCTCGGACGCGCTGATCTCACCCTCCTTGCCGATCCCGTTTTCTATCATCTGTTCGACCTCCAGATCAATAGAAATACCGGAGCCGTAATTCACGTAAGTCTCCATCTGATTCTCTATATTCTTATCTACGGACTTAAGAAGCGCCCTCTCCGTAGAGTAGGTCGTCTCCATCAGGTACGAATAATATCTGTCCTTCATATACCACATCGTGATAAAAAATAACAGAATCACCGAAAGCAGAATCGCCGTTGCAAAAGAGCACCACATATGCGATGACTTATAATTCCATATTGCTTTTATATAACGAATTGCCCGAATTTGTTTCTTTTCCTTGGTTTCCATATATTATCTCTCTCTGCATGACGCATTTTGATTAAAACCTGAATTTCCCGATTCCATAAATCGGGATTGTGTAAATATTATCATTTACCCCTCCATGCGTATTTCCCTTTGCAAATAGCACATAGTCCGTTTTTTTTCGCTCAAGGACCGCCTGCACCGTCTTGCTGTTCTTCCTTCCGGCTTTTACTTCAATGGCATATAGCTTCTGCCCTTTGATTGTTTTTACAAAAAAATCAAGCTCACCATTGCCAAATGTCGCAAATGCCGGAGTCTCCAATGCAATTTCACTGGGATGGGTAATTCTGCGCTTTAAATCCAAATAGACAAAGTTCTCATTGACCACACCGGCAATATCACTTTCTGCGCACCCTATGTGTGTCAAGAAGTAATAGGTAAGCCCCACATCCATAAAATAACATCTTGCTTTCGCCTTAAAGTCTAAAATATTACATTCTGATATCTTCCCCGCAAATCCAATAATCCCGGAACTATAAAGCCAGTCAAGAGCCCTATTGACTGACGCTTTGCTTATATTGCTGGAATAATCCTTTACAACAATATTCTGTAGTTCCTCACTCAAACTGTCCTTCTCAAATCCCTTCTTTTCTTTCACGAGGATACGCGCAACACAAGAAAACATATTGTCATATACCTCATCATCCAGAATATCATCAAAGTATCTTTTGCTTTCCTGTATAAACAACTTTATTATTCTATATAACACAGCCTGGCAGTCATCAACCGATCTTGTCTTCAGATATTGTAACACGACAGCCGGATAACCTCCTATCACTGTATATAGATGATACAATTCACTTAATTGGTCGTACACCGCCTCTTCGCCATTACCGAACAATTCAAGTTCTTCATATAGAAAGTACTGATTCATTGCCATTAGAAATTCTTCAAAATTCAATGTATGGATCTCAATAGAATCCAAATCACCCGCCGAATATTTAAACGTCTTATCTAAGATTCTTCCCAAATAGCTCCCGGTAACAATAAAATCACTTTTTAAACTGCGCGTAAATTCGCGTATCCGATTGTAAATGGCCGCTGACTCCTGAATCTCATCAATAATAACAACCGTATCCGGTGAGTCTATAAAATCCGGTCTGTATCTTCTGATAAGCTCATGGACCGGATTCTCACAGGCCAGCCCACTCTTAATCTCGTCCCTCAACTCATTATACCGCTCAATGAATAATTCTCCCGAAAAATCCAGCAGATTAACATATATCTTATGCTTATATTCTGCGTCTGCAAACCTGTTGACGATATAAGTCTTCCCAACCTGCCTTGCCCCAAAGATCTCAAGTGTTGAATGCCCGGATTGCTTTTTCCACGAAAGAAGCCGATCATATACCTGGCGCTTTAAATAATCATGCATTGTATCACCTCATTAATCTAATCACAAAGAAATCCTTCCATAATCAACTCATCCGCTTCCTTGACCGCACGGTAATAAGACTTCTCGTTCGTTCCGTCTTCATAACTATCTGTAACGATATAGATATCGCCTACTCCGACCCCACTCGGGAAGTCATCCTTAGAGATGATCTTCCCACTTGCCTTATTGTCTTTAAAATCATCATTTGCGTCTCTTACCCATACAAAATCCCGGTACTTATATCCTTCCCCGTTTTCATATGTATCTATAAACAATGCCTGATAATTCTTACCGGCAATATCAGTTACCAAAAAGCTTCCGCTAAGATCTTTCGATTGAACCGCCGCACCTCTATAATGCTCTTGCAATTGTTTTGCCATACATGGAGCAGACTGGGTCCTGTATGCGATTCCTTCAATTGCTGTATGGAAGCCTCCATAGATTCCCATCACGCTGAGACCGCCTAACTTATCAAACTCACGGATGAAGTTTTCAGCCATCTTGTTCTCTCGATATTCCCAGTCTTTGGAATTCTCCGTAAAGAACCTTCCTTGTTCGACCGCTTCCCTGGCCAGCCGGTATTCTTCTGTATCATCTTTTCCCTGAGCTTCAAGATACTCAAGATACCGGACGCCGATCGTAGCATATTGATGCCCAACGTCCGTCCCATGGAAAACCGTTTCCGGACATCTCTTCTTAATCTGCTGGAAGAAATCTTTCACCGATTCAGAGTATGCTGCAGTTCCCCTCAGCCCTTCAAACCATTCATCCAGGATAGAGTCGTTTTTTTCCTGCATCCACATATTTAAAATCTCAGAATCATAATAGGCATATTCCATAAATAAATGCCGCATCCCATCCTCATGATAATATTTCTCCCATAGCCTCAGTTCATTCTCTAATATAACGTCCACACCATGTGCTTCCCCATACAGGAATATCTGACCGGATTTTGCCAGTTCAGATTGTCTGCTGCCTTCATTTCTTCCAATTAACACGACAACAGCAAGCACCGCAACCGCTACAACGGCAGCCCTCGCCGCCCTCCGCATCAATTCCAATTCTCTTATACCTCCTACATTCTTAAAAGCTTTACTCAAATTATTCTCTGGCTATACTACCGCTTCAATAATCCTTTTATCACCAATCATTCGATCGAATACACCCGTTTCTTTCTTTTTGTTAAAATTAAAACTCAGCATATATCCTGTCTGCTTCTGGTAAATATCCAGATACTCTGCGAGCTGCGCTTCGCCTCTTTCATGATATTCTTTTCCATGCCATAGTTTCATCTCAATAATAAACTGCTCTCCCTTGTAGTCTACAATGACATCGGTACGCTTTTTATCCCTTGTCTGCGCCTCTATATAATAATTTCCGGTTCCATTTATAATAGGTCGGAGATACAATAAGAAAAATCTTCTCCCATACTCTTCCACAAATTTATAATCTTTCTCTCCATATAGTTCCTGAAAATGCACCACAAACTTTTCGAGTATCCTCCGCATATTCAAGTGACCGTTTATAACAAACCCATTCTTATCCAGGAAAGAGGCCTGCGTCATCTCACTCTCTTTCCATTCTTCTGACGCAAGGATTCTATTATACAGACGTGTCTCAAAAATCCGGTTCGCAATTACGACAGAAGCCCCTTCTCGTTTTGCGAACCCGAACATCACCGCAACATCAATCTCCCGCAAATCCGGATTATACACAATCTTTTCCCCATTGAACAGCATTTTACAGATTACCCTCTCCAATTCAGGATATTCTTCCAGCTTATGATTCAGAGAATCAAACAATGTATTCTTTTCAAGAACCAATATGCGTTCTGCCGCCAGAAACCCTTCCCTGCTCCACGCCTCAGAAATATTCTGAAAATCCGCTGTCCCCGGCAATTCCTCATCCATAATCTTACACATACGGCATACCAGAAATGGATAGCCTGATGTCGCATCATAGATCAATCTGGTCATCTGGCCGATATTCATCCCTGTACCCGCATCTTTCTCATACTCTTTCAGCATACCGGCTATCTCATCTCTTTGGAAACTCATATCCAGATCAAAATTTACGGCAATATTCCAGGGGCTGTTCATCCGGTGCTCCCCTTTGGCCCTTAGCTTACCTTTTAGATTCTTAATATCATAGACTCCTGCCAATATCACGGAATGGAATGTTTCTGTTCCCTTCCGCTCCCTTTGAAGATAATAATTCCGAAGCTGTGACAGAAAATCCAAAAATACCTGATTATCCGACGCAGTGTCAATTTCATCAATCATCAGGACCACCGGTTTCCCGGACAATTCACAGAAGGCAATCAGATACCGAAAAAGAGTCATCAGATAAAACGGCTTCTCCTGTTTTTCCAATATCTTCTCCAATTCTTCTGCCTTATACTCCATTGTGTCAGGCCAATCGGGATATTCCGTGCGGAATTCATCTAAGAAACAAGCCGCAAATGCCCTTGCAAATGCATCTTCACTCTGGTACATTGCATTCCCAATTGTCTGAAAATCCAGAAATACCACGGCATACTCATCTCTCAGATAATTCGCCAGAGCTGCAAGAGTCGTTGTTTTGCCGTACTGTCTCGCACGATTGATAACAAAGTAATTCCCCTTATCAACCATTTTCTTCATCTGTTCCAAACGGCGGTCCAAATTCACCATATAATGCTTCTTTGGTACACACAAACCTGTAATATTGAACTCTTTTCGCATCAACCGACTCCCCTTTTCAAATACTTATCTACTTTCACGGATTACCTCCTCGATATTCCTATAAGGTATCTGCTGAAACATGTTCTTTATCTCATCCGCACAATCAAGCGCAATTGCAAGCTTGGTCAAAGACAATAACGAAATCTTCCCCGTAGATTCAAATCTTTTTACCGATCCAAAGCTAACTCCGCTCATTTGGCTTAGCCTTTCTTGAGATATGGAGCGCCTTTTTCGAATATTCCTCACTCGGTCGGCTAATTGCTGGTCAATCTCCTCTGCTGTTTCCCATACAAATCCCATTTTCATATATATTTTCTCCCCAAATAATAATATAGATAATATTTTATCTAAAAACTATTATTTGTTGTGTAAATAGATAAAATATTATCTATAAAAGTTTATCACTTTTTCCTTGTTTTGTCTACGGTTCTCTCTCTATTGTGCTTCCAGATGTATCATCATCCCCATATAATCACCGCTCATCCGCTTCATCCAGTATCCGGCATTCATCAGCGCCGAGCCGGACACTTCTAATGTCTCATACACTTTTCCCGAGTTCCGCTTCCGTCTGTCTTCCGAATGCGCCCCTTCATTCACAACCTCCGACGAAGCAGAGATGACTGTTGCCTTATATATAATGTCCTCCATCAGGCCTTTCAGCTTAAGCTTCCTGGCTGCACCGAAATACCCTGGCAGCGCATGTGTCTGAATATAAGTCACAAGCGCTTCCTTCTTATCCTTGGATACGGCCATCCAGCACGCATAATCCCGGTTTTCAAAAGGATTCCCGATCCGGTAGAGATCTCCTTCTTTTACGATCCAATTGTATTTATGATAGATGTCTATCTGCTTGCGGATAACCTCTTTCTCGGCCTCACTCATCCGCGCAATGTCAAGCTCATACCCGAACGTCCCTGCCATAGCAACATATCCCCGCGTCTCTAATGAAGCGATCCTGCCGGTCTGATGATTCGGCACCGCACTTACATGCGCCCCGATTGTAGAAAGGGGATAACACATGGAAGCACCCATCTCTATCTGTATCCGTTCTATCGCATCCGAATCGTCTGAGCCCCAGATCTGAGGGCTGTAATAGAGGACGCCCGGATCAAACCGCGAACCTCCCGCGGAACAATTTTCAAGCAGCAGTGACGGGAAATCATCCCTGAGCCTTCCCATAATCTCATAGACCCCCAGGACATATCTGTGGCACAGCTCTCCCTGCCGGTCTGCCGGAAGGGCCGCAGACGCCGTCTCTGTCAGCGTACGGTTCATATCCCACTTAATATACGAGACATCTGCACCGGATAATATCTGGCGGATCATACTATAGATATGATCGCGCACTTCTTTCCTGGACCAGTCCAGAACATATTGATGGCGGAACAGCGACCGGTGCCTTCCCGGAATCTGGATTGCCCAATCCGGATGCTCACAGAACAACTGCGAATTGGGGCTTACCATCTCCGGCTCGATCCACAGGCCGAACTTCATACCAAGCCGGTTGATCTCCTTCGAGAGACGGGCGATGCCCCCCGGCAGCTTTTCTTCATTGACGAACCAGTCTCCCAGCCCTCTCGTCTCATCGTTTCTGTCTCCGAACCACCCGTCGTCCAGTACGAATAATTCAATTCCGCATTTTGACGCCTCCGCCGCAATCTCGATCAGCTTATCATACGAAAACTCAAAATACGTAGCTTCCCAGTTGTTGATCAGAACCGGCCTTGACACGCCCGGATAGACATCCCGAATCAGATGCCCTCTGTAAAGATCATGGAAGGTCCTGCTCATTTTCCCCAGCCCCTGGTCAGAGTAGACCATTACCACCTCCGGGGCCGTAAAGCTTGCGCCCGGTTCCAGTTTCCAGCTGAAATTGACCGGATTGATTCCCATTACGACCCGTGTACCCCGGAAATGATGTCCCTGCGCAACTCCCAGAAAATTACCGGAATACACCAGATTCATGGCAAATACTTCTCCGGCGTCTTCTGTTGCATCGGAAGCAAGCACTGCCAGAAACGGATTATCTGTAGGCCCGGACTCTCCTCTGGTGCTTTCTGTCATAACCTTCCCCTGCCTGAGCGGCGTACGGACCGGACCGCACTCTCTTTCCCAGCTACCGTGAAGTGTCAGCACATCAAAATTCTGATGGTCAAATTCCACACATCCCGACAGAACTCTTTTCATATAGATTGCATTCTCATCTTCATTAGTGATGAGAACCGCGCGGGTAATCACGTTAAGATGCTCAAATACCGTATACAGAAGAGTTACCTTGAGATTCAGTACCTTATCCCTGCACACCAGTTCCAACGTATTACAGTCGCCTTCTTTTTTCTCGAAGGTCGACGGCAATCCCTCAAGCTGCGGCTTGCCCGGATAGATCTTATGCGATTCATAGCGCAGGTCACATGCATGATACCCATCGATGGTTTCCACCTCAAGACAATGCTCGCGGTAATCCCCGCATCCATAAGTCGGATATTCAAACGGAATGGCGTCCATGATCCGGCCCGCCTGTCCCGGCAGCACGGATGGACGGACATGGTATAACGGGCCATACAGATAACTGACATCCAGGTCTATGATCTTCTTTCCATAATACAGATGTGCAACAAATCTTTCATCGTCAAAGATACCGATCACGTAGCTGGTATCCAAAGCATCCAGTTTAAAAATCCCCGCTTGCTCATAGTATAAAATACTCATTATTATTTCACTCCTTCACTGTCAGATAATCTTTCTTTAATCCACCTTCAGAATCATTTCCAGTACTCTGCGCACGCATACTTCCAGTTCTTCTCTTGTGATCAGCCCCATCTCAAGCGCTGACAACACACGTTCCGGATATCCGGTACCCATCTTGATATCATTGCCGGCCTTGATCTCTTTATAGTGTTCACCTTTCGTCCACCAATCCGTGGTGATTACCCCCTGATATCCCCATTCGCCGCGTAAGATTCCATCCATCAGGTCTTTGCTCTCGGAGGCGCGGTAACCATTGATCAGGTTATAGGAGGTCATCAGCACCCACGGCTGTGAATTCTTCACACAGATCTCGAAGCCTTTCAGATAGATTTCCCGAAGCGCCCGCTCCGAGACTCTGGAATCACTGTTCTTCCGATTGGTCTCCTTATTGTTGCAGGCAAAATGCTTTACCGTCGCGCCGATATGCTGTGACTGGATACCGTCCACCATGGCCGAAGCCATCGTTCCCGCAAGAACCGGATCCTCCGAATAATACTCGAAATTCCTTCCGCACAAAGGACTTCTGTGAATATTCATCGCAGGCGCCAGCCAGACGGCGATATTGTTCTCCTTTACTTCTTTTGCCGCCGCACATCCTACTTCTCTTACAAGCTGTGGGTTCCAGGTGGCGGCAAGCATGGTGGCGCAAGGCCATGCCGTCGTGCAGACACCGCATTTGGGCGCGATACGCAATCCGGCAGGACCGTCCGCCGTCATCACATTGGGCACGCCGTATTCCGGAAGATTCCCAAAACCAAAGGTATTCGCCACGCCGGTATTGGGCTGCCCGCCAAGAAGCTCTGCCAGATCGCTGTCTGAAAGCTGCGCCATGAATTCCTCAAGGCCTGCCTTCCCCTCCGCCACATCATCCAGCATGATCTTGCTTCTTCCGCCGGTATCCGCGGCATCATCCTGTGCAAATAACAGATAACGGGGAACTTCCCTTGCCATTGGCGCCACGCCCTCTGTCTCATCCTCACTCCATCCAAGTCCATTTTCCATATAATCATTCGGCTGTGTCAGCGGCAGCTTCTCCATGGAACCATCCGAAAGCATACGCTCTGCAAGCTGGGACGGCGCAGATCGATGGGATAACTGCTGTACCACTTTATCTTCTGCAAGCTCATAGGTATAATCAATCTTCACTGCGTCCCTCACGGAATTCCCCACATAGAACGCATAACGGCCCGCTTCTAAGACATACGCCGCTTCTGCCACTTTCCCCAGATCATCATAAGACGCCATGGAGTCAGCCGCAAATGTAAGCGTCATGATCTGCGTCTGCCCCGGCTTCAGCTCTTCCGTCTTCTGATATGCAGCCAGCTCCCTTGCCGGCTTTCCAAGAAGTCCCCGGGGCGCGCCGTAATATACCTGCACGACTTCCTTTCCAGCCCGGTCCCCTGTATTCTTCACCTGCACTCCCACGGCAATCTGCCCGTCCTGTTCCCCTGCCCAGAGAACGTCAATCTGAAATGCCGTGTAAGATAACCCAAATCCAAAGGGATAATTTACCCGGTCAGCCGCCGTCTTCATCGTCTCAAAATACCGGTATCCCACATAGATATCCTCTGTATATTCCACATAATCCGGGGATTCGTGGAAATTCACCGTAGAAGGATAATCTTCTATAGAGGAAGCAAAAGTATCCGGCAGTTTCCCGGACGGGCTCTCTTCCCCAAGCAGGATATCTGCCATGGCAAGTCCGCCTTCCATCCCTCCCTGCCATGCCATAAGTACGGAAGATATCTTATCTTCTCTGGCAAACCAGCTTGTATCCACCATACCGCCCACATTCAGCACCACGGCGACATCTGTAAAATTCCTGCACACCGCATCTGTCATGGCCTTCTCGCTGTTGGTCAGGCAGTAATCGCTGTTCTCAAAGATACGCTTACTCCACCTGGCCTGCTCCACTTCACTTGGAACCGCTCCTTCATATTCCACACTCTGCCTGTCCCATCCCTCTCCGGAGAACCTGCTGATCACGATCACCGCCATATCCGCATTCTGCTTCGCATCTTCTAACAGCTGCGCCGGGATCCTGGGCTCTACCGTCATGCCTGGTATCGCCCCGTCTTCATACTGCTGCCTTACATTCTCCCTGTAAAACTGCGCCAGAGGTTCGTAGACCGTAACCGGATCTTCTCTCTTTGTCAGGCCGTCGTAGATATTATGCACATGAGAGACCGTCACATCGCCGCTGCCCCCGCCCCCTTTCACATAATCGAACACCCCTTTACCGAATAACGCCAGACGGGTCCCCCTCTTTACCGGGAGCATGTGGTTGTTATTCTTCAGAAGGACGATACCCTCCCTTCCCGCCTTTCGCGCCAGAGCAAGATGGGCCGCTGACGCCGTCACCTTTGTCTGATTCTCTCCTAAGGGGAGATTGGGCTGGAACCTTAATCTTGTCCATTTCTTCGCTGCATTCATCCATCATTTCCTCCATTCTTCGTCGTTCTTAAACACACACGCCGGTATTTCCTTCGGCAGACTCAGCGTGCGGTATTGCTCCAATACATCTCTTAATATCTCAACACCGGACAAAACCACCGCACTCACCGGTTCGCCGTCCCTGCCAGGCTTTTCCGGGGTATCTTTCTTCAGATATACCAGCTTAAAGTACCGGTCCCACTCACCGGTCTCGTACCGGAAGCACTTCACGGCCCGGTGCATGCACTCATGCCTTACCAGCCTCTGAGATATCACCGCAAGTGCATTATTATAGATAACGGCATTCATGATCGTCCGCGGGCAGTTGGCCTCCCAGACCGTCTGTATATGAATATTATGGGACGACAGATATTGTTCAAACAGCTTGCGGGTGCCGCTTCCTTTCTCCCGTATGGCAAATTCCTGTCCCTCAAGCTCAGAAGCATACACGGTCTCCTTCTGGTAAAATTCATGCCCCTTCCCACAGGCAAGGACAAGGGAATCTTCCACAATCGGCTCGCATATAAGTTCAGGCGATTCGATAACTCCTTCCACCACCGCCATATCCAGCTCCCGCCTTAAAAGTTTCTGTTCGATCTCGGCCGTATTACTGACAAAGGAATAGACGTCAAGCTCCGGGTGACTCTCCTTAAGATCTGCAATCACACTCGACATCAGACAGGTTCCCACTGTCAGCGAGGAACCGATGCGCAGAGACATACGCTCCTGAAACTGACGCATGGAGAACTCAAGATGGTCAAAGTTCCCCACAGCCATAAGAGCAAGATTCAGCAGCCGCTGCCCCTCCTGCGTAATAAAAAGCTTCTTGTGCGAGCGTTCAAACAACTGTACCCTGTAGTGGTCCTCCAGATCCCGGATTGCCTGGCTGACCGTCGGCTGTGTCAGGTAGAGCCGGTTTGCCGCGACACTCATGGAACCGTTCTCGGCTACCGCAATAAATATCTTCAAATGTCGAATCGTCATAATAATACCCGTACCTTCTTATCATTTAACCTGTGTAATGTATAGGCTTTTTCTATGTTATTAATTCAATTTTACGATTTTTCTTTATGGATGGCAAGTATTATAATGGAAAAAACAGGAACAGAGAAAGGAGACTTGATTTCATGAAGTATGTAATTCTAGGCGGCGTAGCCGCCGGGACAAAAGCAGCCGCGAAACTGAAACGCTGCGACAGAAACGCAGACGTCAGAGTCTATACCAAGGGAGAGGATATCTCCTATGCCGGATGCGGGCTCCCCTACTATATCGGAGGCGACATCCCAACCCGCGAAGCCCTGATCGTCAACACTCCCGCCCGGTATTCCGGATTAACCGGCGCGGAAGTATTCACAGGCTGCGAAGCCGTCGGTATCGACAGCGCCCGTAAGACCGTCGCTCTTAAGAAGGCTTCCGGCGAAACATTCACGGAGAACTATGACAAACTGATTATTGCGACCGGTGCAGTTCCTTTTGTTCCGCCGGTAGACGGTGTGAACCTTCCCGGCGTATTCTGTGTGCGCACCCCTGACGATGCGGTAAATGCGCGCGCCTTTGCCGAAGACCGGAAGTGCCGCAAAGCCATCGTCTGCGGTGCAGGCTTCATCGGCCTTGAAGTCGCGGAGAACCTGATGGCGCTGGGCCTTAACGTAACGGTCATCGATGCTGCGCCTCAGATCATGCCCAATGCCTTCGATGAAGATATGGCAAATTACGCAAAGAAACAGCTCAAGGCAGCCGGTATGCGCGTACTGACATCCACTACTCTTAAAGGAATCGAAGGGACAGACAGGGCTGAGAAAGTGGTCACCGATAACGGAAGCTTTGCCGCAGATCTCGTGATCATGGCAATCGGCGTCCGTCCGGCTACCGCATTCCTGAGTGATTCCGGCCTCGATATGTTCAAGGGAACCATCCTTGTGGATACTCAGATGAAGACGAATCTGCCCGACATCTACGCCGTCGGCGACTGTGCCATGGTAAAAAGTGCGCAGACCGGCAAAGGCCAGTGGTCGGCCATGGGATCTACCGCTAATCTGGCGGCCCGCGCCATGGCAAAATCCCTGAACGGCATCGGAAACGGATACGGCGGATGCCTTGGAACCGGCGTCGTACGTCTGCTTCCTTCCTTAAACGGCGGCCGTACCGGCCTTACGGAAGTCCAGGCAAAAGCCGAAGGCTATACAACGGTTTCCGTAATCTGCGTGCTGGATGATAAGGCACATTATTATCCGGGCGCTTCATCCTTTGTCATCAAACTGACCGCGGATGCCTTCACCAGAGAGCTCCTTGGCATCCAGGTACTGGGCGCAGGCGCGGTAGACAAGATGACAGATATCGCCGTTGTGGGAATCTCACAGAATATGAAACTTGACGACTTCGACACCCTTGATTTCGCATACGCGCCGCCATTCTCCACCGCGATCCATCCGTTTGTCTCCGCGTGCTACATCCTGGAAAATAAGATCGACGGGGTACTTGAGTCCATGAGTCCGTCAGAATACGCGGCCGGCGCAGCAAAGGGATACACCGTGCTGGACGTACAGCCCGCCCCGGCTCTTCCCAATGCGCGCTGGATCGATCTTGCTTCTGTCAGCGGACCGATCGAAGGTCTTGACAAAGATGCGAAGCTTCTGCTCGTATGTGCGAAAGGCAAGAGAGGATATTTCCTGCAGAACCGCCTGAAAGCTTACGGCTATACCGGCACGAAGGTCTTAGAAGGCGGCGCGTTCTTCAATGAAGTGAAAGTACCCCGCAGCGGCAAGAAACTCTCCGCCGAGGAGATCAAGCGAGTTAAAGGGCTTGGATGCCTGCAGGATAAGCGGTACGATGATGTATTCAATGTACGCATTATCACCCGGAACGGCAAACTGACCTCCGAAGAACAGAAAAAGGTTGCGGAAGCTGCCGAACGGTTCGGCTCCGGCGAAGTCACTATGACGACCCGCCTGACTCTGGAGATCCAGGGCGTACATTATGATGATCTGGACGCCATCTTCGCATTCCTTGAAGAGGCAGGGCTTAATACCGGCGGAACCGGCTCCAAAGTACGTCCGGTAGTATCCTGCAAGGGCACGACCTGTCAGTACGGCCTGATCGATACATTTGCACTGTCCCAGAAATTGCACGACCTGTACTACGTTGGTTATCATGACGTCTCTCTGCCGCACAAATTCAAGATTGCAGTAGGCGGCTGCCCGAATAACTGCGTAAAGCCGGACCTGAATGATCTCGGAATCATCGGCCAGCGCCTGCCGGAGATCGATCTGTCCAAGTGCAAAGGCTGCAAGAACTGCCAGGTTCAGAACAGCTGCCCGATCAAGGTTGCAGAGCTTACAGAAGGCAAGATCCGCATTTCTCCGGAAAACTGCAACCACTGCGGACGCTGCATCGGCAAATGTCCGTTCGGCGCAGTGACCGAATCCGCAACCGGTTACAAGATATACATAGGCGGCCGCTGGGGTAAGAAGGTTGCCGTGGGACGTGCTTTGGATACCATCTTCACCACAGAAGAAGAAGTCATTCGCGTGGTAGAGAATGCAATCCTGTTCTTCCGTGACGAGGGAATCTCCGGTGAACGCTTTGCAGATACCGTCACGAGGCTTGGTTTCGATTATACACAGGATAAACTGCTGAACAGCAAGATCGATAAGAAACAGATTCTTGAGAAAAATGTAGTCGGCGGCGCTACCTGCTAGTACATCTCATCTCAAAAGGGCTGTCGGGAAAGAAGCTTACCCCTTCCCTACAGCCCATCGTATGATCCGCTTTTTGTTATAAATTTAATTCTTGAAAATCAATCCAAAAATCGTCATAAATATTAACCTTTATTTTGTCCTGGAATGTATATGAATCCACACCAAATTCAGCCTGATCAAAAAAGTATACCAGAATTATTTCGTTTCTGGGATCCACAATCCAATATTCACGGACACCGGCGTCTTTATAAAGATTCAGTTTTCGGATATAGTCATGCTCGGGATTATTAGGTGATATAATCTCAATGATCCAGTCGGGCGCCCCGGTACAGCCCTGGGCATTCAATTTGTCAGGCTCACAGATAACACTGATGTCCGGCTCTACAACGTTCTTCCGGTCTTCGAAAAGTTTCACGGCAAACGGAGCAGAAAAAACTCTGCATCTTCCCTTTTTTGATTTTAAATAAATATTTATCGCCGTATACAATTCTCCTGATATAATCTGATGTATTAAACCGGGAGCCGCGTGATAGTAAATCTGTCCGTCAATCAATTCAGCCCGGACTTCTTCAGGGATATTATAATAATCTTCTTCGGTATATATTTTTGCTTGCGCTAATGCCATGTGAAATTCCCCCTTCCGTCAGTGCGTTTTGCGAAAGCCACTCTGCTACCCCGTCATCCTCGTTGCATGCGATCACTCCGCTGGCAATCTCTTTCAGCTCATCCACCGCGTTCTCCACGGCATAGCATTCGTCCGAGATCTCAAACATGGGAATATCATTGACCGCATCGCCAAATGACACCACCCGGTCACATTCCCATATCTTCTTGAGCTTTCGGATGGCCTCTGCTTTCGTTGCCTTCACCGGCATAATCTCACACCAGTATTCCGGCCTGTATAACTCCTGCTGAAATGTACAGCGAAATCTTGCATCTTTGGCGAAGCTGTTATATACCGGCCGCAGCTCATCCTTTTCTCCTATACATGTAAAATAAAACATGTCCCCTCTGTACAGCTCTCCCCTTGTGGAAACCGGCCGCAGCCGCCTGTCTCCCTTCCTGCTGTCCAGATATCTTCGGATTCCTTCGTTCTCCCTCGACACAATCCAGGAGACCTTCTCTGCCCCCTCCACAAAAGAGTAGACCAAAGGGCAGATGTCAAACCGGTTCAAGATCTCCTCCACCCACTCCATCTCTTCTTCCTTAAAACTCTCCTTCGACAATATCTCTCCTGTAGCCGGATGAAGGATAAATGCCCCGTTATACACGATTACCGGAATATCGGCTGACAGTCCTTGTGTCACTACAGACGCGGAAGATAACGACCTCGCCGTCGCATAGGTGAATGTCATCCCCTGCCCCACCAGATCATTGATAATCCGGATGCTCTTGGGATTAATCCTGTCCTGCCTGTTCAATAATGTGCCGTCTAAGTCTGAAACATATAATGTTTTGCCCATCTTTTCTCCTGTTTTACTGAACGGTAATGAATTGCTTTTATAATACGATCTCTTCTATTTTATCAATCTCCTCCTGTGAAAATCCGGTAAATTGAGCCACAGCAATATTCTCTACAATCTGCTGCGGTTTTGACGCCCCGATCAACACAGAACACACCTCATCATCCTTCAGCACCCACGAAAGCGCCATCTGTGCCAGGGTCTGCCCCCTCTGTTCCGCCAGATCATTAAGCCTCCTGATCTGATCCAGCCGTTTATCTGTCAGGTCACTGGCATGAAGGAATCTGCCGTCACGGGCGATCCTGCTGTCTTTTGGAATTCCCTTAAGATACTTATCCGTCAGCATCCCCTGTGCCAACGGGCTAAAGGCAATGATCCCCACTCCATTCTCTTTGCAGTATTCTTTTACCCCATCCTCCTCGATCGTCCGATCGAAGATGGAATATTTCCTCTGATTCACAATTACCGGACAGTGCCGTTCTCTTAAGAATTCCACCGCCTTCTCTGTATATTCCTTATCATAATTAGACACTCCGACATAGAGCGCCTTCCCGCTTCTTACGATATCTGCCAGCGCAGTCATTGTCTCCTCTAACGGCGTCTCCTTATCCATACGGTGATGATAGAAGATATCCACATAATCAAGCTTCATACGCCGAAGACTCTGGTCGATGCTTGCCATCAGATATTTCCTGCTTCCATGATCCCCGTATGGTCCCTCCCACATATCATAACCGGCCTTGGTCGTAATCAGGAGCTCATCCCGATAATGCGGAAAATCATCCCGCATAATCCTTCCCAGGTTCTCCTCCGCACTTCCATAGACAGGTCCGTAATTATTCGCCAGATCAAACTGTGTGATCCCATGGTCGAACGCAGTCCTTAACATAGCCCTCATATTATCATAATCATCTTTCGAGCCGAAATTATGCCATAACCCCAGCGATACGGCCGGGAACTTAAGGCCGCTCCTTCCTACCCGATTATATATCATCTTCTCATAGCGTCCTTTGGCCGCCGCATAAACATTGTGCTGATCCATTTCTTCCTCCTACTACTGATATAATCTCAATGCGATCTTCAAACATATATACAGCCGGCGGCGTCTGTCTTGACCAACGATTGGGCAGACAAGCATTCAGCCAGGCTTCTCTAAAGCATGGGAAATCAAACAGTTTGAATATCACTCCTCCATATACAGCATACCCCTTCTTACTATTTTAATCAACACTTAATAAGCACTTTATTCATCAGTTTCGTGACGAGAAAGCCCATGAATGGGTCCGCTTAATACCGGTAATCACTTTGATCAGGCCATTTTCCCTGCGTTCAATCAGTCGATTCAAATACAAATCCCTCTTAATTGTCTCCATCCTTTTTTCCTTACTTCGGAATATTATCAAATGTTGTATTTTTCCGTAATTTTAATCCTGTGTGACTTAATAAAAGCGCCCTATCTCTGAAAAAAAAACAAAGATAAGGGCGCTTTTCAATTTATTTCATTGTTACCGTATAAGCCATCCATAATCCTGCCGGCAATCCACTACATAATCTGCATAAACAATATCATCCACGATTTGGAAGATTATCATATACCGTTTTTCAAACAGGATAAACCGATAAGCGTTTCTGGGAATATATTCCCCTGTGAGCCACGGACATCTCTGCGGCATGATTTCCAGTGAATTTGCGGTTTCTTCAAACTCTACGGTCAACCGTTCCGCAGCTTCGGGACTTACCTGCGCCAAAAATGCAGCATGGAAAACAAGCATCTGCGTTGCACGCTCTGACACAATAACATGGTATCTATTCTGCTGTTCCATTACCTGCCGCCTCCTTGATTGCATTACGCATCATTGCAGCTACTTCATCAACGGAATAGCCTTTGCTGCCACGCATCCTGTCCTCCTCAACCGCTAAAAGTTCCTCACGGAGCTTAAGCATTTTTTCTCTGCGGTTATAAGTCCCAATATCCATAACCACCAAATCCCCCTCGCCGTTCTTGGTAAGGAAAACTGGCTCTGCGGTTTTTCTGCACTGCTCGGCAATCTCATTGTAATTCTGCCTGATTGCTGCTGACGGGCGAATATTCATAACGACACCTCCTCAAATCAACAATAGTAATATTCTACTCATATTATATCCATTTCATGCAATGCAGTCAACAGATACACAACTCTGACGCTTAAATTTATACTTACACTCTCAGAGTACATTGGATTCTATTTTCTCATTTTACTTTAAATGGGAGGTTTTTTATTAATTTTTTTAAGCGTCAGAGCTGAATAAGCAAAAGCTATATGAAACTAAATACTGTATTAAAAATGAAGCCGGAAATCTTTCTCCTTAATTGTCTCCATCCTTTTTTCCTTACTTCGGAATATTATCAAATGTTGCATTTTTCCGTAATTTTTTATAATAAATCAAAATAGCCAGATCAATATATTGTAACTATTATATGCCGAACTTTATGGGAAATATGCATTTCTCCGAAGTAAGGTTCCCTATTTAAGGGCCATGCAATGGCCGGTTTTGGAGGCGCGATCAAAAATATATCATTGAGATCGCCTCTTCTGAAGGGAAAGCACATATCCACAGCAGCGGTACAGGCGGCAGTATGTGGGGCGGCGATCAGGACGCTTTTGTCTGTGGACTGCTACTGTGACGGGAACCCGTCCGAACCGGCTTCCTTTGATCCCATAGCGCTGAACCAGACCGCCCTTGTAGTGCGGATCTTTTCGTGTTTTCTGTGCGGGATCACGGCAGGGCTGCTAATACGGATCTTTTACCGGAAGAAAGCATTTTTTAACTTTAACGGTTTTGAAGAACCGAAAAACAGGGATAGGTACGGCCATTTCAATCCATACCTATCCCTGTTCTGGGACATTCGTCTGATTTTATAAATTTTCAGTCTATGCCATTTCCGCTTCCGGTTCTTCCTCTTCGGTAACTTCCTCCTTGCGGGACAGCACAACCATAATTGTCTGAATAACAGCAATAACTGCCATCATAAGCGTGTACTGGTCTACCAGTCTCGTCGGAAGCCAGATGTTCTCTGTTAAGAAAAATGCAATCAGAGATATAATAGCTATCGGCAGGCTTACAATACGGATGATGCCTTTCTTCTTCAGTTTTCTTTCTTTTTCATCTTCCTCCTCCTCTTCTTCTTCTGATGATTTCTTTGTCTGGATGAAATATCCAATCAACAGCATCAAAGATTCGAAGACAGAAAGATTCATCAGAGCAAAATTGATCAATGCCCATCTGTCGCTGTTGCCTGCTAACGGAACTTCTTCGTCCTCTAAGTCGGCATTCGCCAACGGTGTTTCATCATCTGGAACCGCCTGTATCTCCGTCTGCCCTCCCGGCGTTGCTGCTTCTGCATTCGGCGTTAACGCGGGAGTTACCGGTGTCAATGCCGCTGGTGTAACTGCCGGTGTTACCGGCGTAGGTGTCGGCACGGTTGCTACCGGTGTAACAACTGGTGTTACCGGCGCTGTCGGCGCTGGTGCCGCTGGTGTAGCGGTTGGCGCTATCGGTGTAACTGCCGGCGCTATCGGTGTTACTGCCGGCGCACCCGGAGTAACCGGGGTCTCTACTGGGGTTGTCGCTCCTGGGGTTGTTGTTCCCGGATTTCCTGGTGTCGGATTCTCTGGCGTTGGATTCTCAGGAGTCGGATCCTCTGGCGTTGGAACTGGTGTTACTGCCGTCCACTGTGCTGTGATCGTGATATTTCCATCCGGATCACGTTCCACTTCCCATCCATCAAAATTATATCCCTCACGGGTCGGATCCTCTGGATACAAATCCCTTAAATCTTCATCAGTAATGTCTTTTGCTACCGGTTCCGTCTTGATTGGTGTATCTGTATAGCCATCATTCCATGTTGCCGTTACTTCCTCTTTTGGCTCTTCCTTTGGCTTCCACTGTGCTGTGATCGTGATATTTCCATCTGAATCACGTTCCACTTCCCATCCATCAAAATCAAATCCATCACGCGTCGGATTTTCTGGATACAATCTCTGTAATACTTCATCAGTAATGTCTTTTGCTACTGTTTCCGTCTTGATGGGCGTATCTGTGTAGCCATCCCTCCATGTTGCCGTTACTTCCTCTTCTGGCTCTTCTGTCGGCTTCCACTGCGCTGTGATCGTAATATTTCCATCTGGATCACGTTCCACTTCCCATCCATCAAAATCAAATCCATCACGCGCCGGATCTTCTGGATACAATCTCTGTAATACTTCATCAGTAATGTCTTTTGCTACCGTTTCCGTCTTGATTGGTGTATCTGTGTAGCCATTCTTCCATGTTGCCGTTACTGTTTCTGCTGGATCGACCGGATCAATCTGTGTTCCTTTGTCTGTAGCGCTCGGGTTCTCGTTATCACCTTTATCGCCTGTTGAAGCATTTACAGTGTTTTTAAGAATTGTCATTGCATCGGTATCTTTAACCGTATACGTTGCAGTAATCGTCTCAGATGCACCCGCCTCAAGCGTAACTTCATCCTTGCTAAGATCTGCCCCTTCAAGCTGCTCCTTTAAACTAATTGTTTTTGTCACATTTGAGTTATTCGTAACTGTGATATTCCAAACGATTTCTTCACCTGGCTTTGCGCTGGTTTTGGTTTCATCACCGCCAATCGACTTACGTTCCTTTGTGACACTGATTCCATTTTTATTATCTATTGATATCCACTGTGCGGTGATCGTGATATTTCCATCGTTATCACACTCCACTTTCCATTCGTCGAATTTGAATTTTTCACGGGTTGGATCTTCTGGATATAAAACCTTTAAGTCAGCATCGGAAATATTTTTTGCAACAGTTTCCGTCTTAATAGGTGTATCAGTATAGCCGTCCATCCATGTTGCTGTTACTTGCTTATCGAAATACAAATGCAAAACATTGCTCTGAACATTTTGGCTCAAGGTAATCTCTTCAAGATTATTTTTATCCTCTTCAAGGAATATATAACCAGGAAATTTCTTATCTTCAGATGTCACAGAAACCTTATTTCCAACTTTTCCCTCACGCGTTATTAAGTCGCCTAGAAGATTTTCATGAGCACCGTCACGCACATGTCTCTGTACAAAATACTTTACTGGTACTTTCGGCGTTGCGGTATAAGTTGCCCTGTAGGTTACGTTTCCGGCTCCATCCTCTGCCCTATCCCATCCGGCGAATGTATAGATATTGTCATCATCGGCTTCCTTAGTTGGGGTCTTGCCAGCATATTTCGGCTCTTCCCCTCCCTTGTTGAACGTCTTCGGGCCATCCAGAACAGTTTTCCCGTCCTCGTCTACCCATGTTACTGTTACCTCTTTTTTCTCTGCCTCAAAATACAGCTTCAAAACCGTTGAGCCGTCCGCCTTCAGATTATCCTTAAGAACATTACGAGAATCTGTTTCAAGGAATTTATACTCTGTAACATTCTTATCTGCATCTGTTACAGATACCTGGCCGCTTCCCTCGCGTGTTTCTTCCGCTTTGATAGAAGCACCGTCCTTGTCAAACCACTGCACTTTATAAGAAGCAACAATTAAAGTACCATCGTCAGAAGCTGTTTTATCCTCACCCTTCTTTTCTGTAGAAGCTTTCACCGTGTTCCTAATTGTTCCGGTATCGGCATCCTGAACTGTATAGGTTGCATAAGCACTCTTCGTATTACCTGCCTCAACAGTTAAACTGCTTGGAGAAATACTTGCCCCCGTAAGCAGCTCCGTCAAGGTAACTGTCTTCTGAACATTTGAGTTGTTTGTAACCTTAATTTCCCATTTAATCACATCATTCGCTTTCGCAGTAGTAAGGGTTGCATTATTGTTGATTGATACTCGCGTCTTTGTGACGCTAATGCCACCACCATCATCATCTATAGGTTTCCACACAGCGTAGAGAATCAAATTCTCATTAAGCATCATGTAGTCGTCAGGGTTCCTATCAGCACTGGTCGCCTTCTCGTCTGTGCTCCAGCCCAGGAACTCATGATTATCGAAAGTCATGTTCTCTTTACCCTTAATTTTAACACTCGTGCCCTTATCTACTGTCTGAACAGTAGGAGCATTGCTACCGCCGTTTGCATTGTAGGTCAATGTCACTTTTTCCTTCTTATAGGTGACCGTCACGTTCTTGTCTCCAGTGTAAGTACCGGACACCGTCGCTTGGTCAGGAGTATAGCCGCTGATGGTCGGGGAACTGATAGAGTACGTACTGCCCTTTTTACCGGTCGAGGTCTGCGTCGTCGCAGCTGTCGCGCCGTTCTCGTAGATGTACCTGACTGTCACCGTATACTCGGGCGTGGGCGGCGTCACGTACAGATATAGGGTCTCGTCGGCCTTATATGGAGCGGAACCCGTGATATTGTAGTGGACGGACGTATAATCATTATTCACGTTGCCAGATCCATATATTTTCCACGCATTGTAGCTAGATGGCACTGTGGTGTTCTTATTCCAATTGTAGCCTATCCATCCGGATGTACCGAAGGTGTCTTTAGCAAGGTTGTAGATGTTGGTGGAGTGGTTGTAGCCAGCGTGTCCAGTGGATTGCAGGCACTTGGAGGTGAGGGATTTAGTCTCCACTTTCACCCCTTGTTTCGTGTCCGGGTCGACATAGCATTTCACGACTTTGATCGTGAACGATTCCCCCTGAACTTGCGCCATCGTCTCTGTACCTCCAGTCACGCTGTCTGCAATCCCCATAAGCACCATCAGCGCATCCTCTACGCCTTCATAGTCCTCAAGTCCTGCATCCTGCACTGCTTCGTATGCGTCCATAGCCGCCTGGCCAAGATTGTTAAATTCTTCTGTATTTTCCTCGGTCACATTACCAAGAGCAGCCAGCTGCTCAACAGTATTCAGGAATTTCTTCACAACTTCCGGCACTTCTTTCTTCTCAGAAACTTCTGCTTGAACCGCCTTTTGAACGCTCCTATGCTGAACTACTTTCTGAACGCTCTTATACTGAACAGCTATCTCGGTATCATTATTCACACCTCTGACAACATATCCTGTCTCGCCGTTCTTTTCCGCATTTGCTCCGTTTGCCCTAACGCTTTCAACGTCAAATCCTTCCTTCGCTGTTACGCTGAAGTTGAAGTCTTCGCCCTCTTCCACGTCTTTGTAGTAGCTGCCTGCATTTACGGAACTTCCGTCAACCGTGATGACACCGGCGTCGGAATTATTTACGCTGAATCTAACCGTATACTTCGCGATCTCTGGCGCTGGTTCTTCCTGTATCGCCTCTGGCGTTGGTTCTTCTTGTGTTACCTGTGGTGTCGGTTCCTGTGCCACCTCCGGCGCTGGTTCTTCCTCTGTCACCTCTATCGCCGGTTCTTCCTCTGTTACTTCTGCCACCGGTTCTTCCTCTACCACCTCTGGCTCAGGTCCCGGTGTACTGACTGTCTCCTCAGACACTAACAACTGAGGAGCACTTTCGGGCTGAGCCGCCGCCGCTTCCTCGACCACAGGTTCCTCAGTCAGATCAGCTGCAAAGGCGGACGTACTCATCGTACCCAGCAACATATTCATAACCAGCAGAGCCGATAACAGCTTCCGCCAAGTTCGTCTCTTCCCTTTCTTCGTCATTTTTTTACATCCTTTCATAATATTCTTTTCTTCCAGTTTCATTTCTTTAAACTGAGATTCCAATATTTTCCCTTCTTCACCTCCCCATCACTGTGCAAGAATCTCGTCAAGCAGTTGAATCAATTCAATGGCGCTTCGAAACACCATTTCCATGTCTTCATCCTGCCAGATCAAGCGTCCCTGCCATGTGTAGTGCTCCCGGAAAAGGATCTGTATCCTGAATATCGCGATACTTTCTTCCTCCTTCTGCCCTACACGAACCAATGGCAACGGCTGATTCGGACAATTTTCCAAATCTAGCAGACTGTTAAGGAGCAGCACCATCTGCGACAAGCTGTGGAATTCTTCCTTCTGCTTCAGGCGCGGATGCTGCAGGCAGCCAGCCATTATACCATCCTCATATGTTCTTACTGTAACTACCGCTTCCCGGCTATGGCAGGGGAGCATTTTCCCTTGAAGCGCTATAACCATCACCACCTTTTTCCTTTTTCAATAACAAAATAACAAGCCGCTGTTAACAACCTGTTATTTTTCCGTAAGACGGCAACATTATTTTTCTAACGATTCTATCTGGTAATTAAGCTTTGCTTTTGAATAACGGTATGTACTATGGAATTTGTAATCGATCCGTCCCATTACCATCTGTGCATCCTCTGTACTGGCACCGGGCAGCATCAAAATATAAGAACCGGCTTCAAGCCTTGCCACAGGATCTCCCGTCCTGAGTCCCTCCAGAAGGATCCGCTCCAGCCTGCGGACATCTGTCGCCAGAGCCGACTGAGTCCCCAAGTTGATAATCACCAGAGCGGCGGACTCCCCCGAACGCACCAAATGTCTCTTCTCTAATGTGACAATATTCTGAAACACCTCAAAGGTACAGAAAAATGCCGTTTGTTCCTCAGCGTCCCTGCATACTAATTTAAATATATCCGACACATTCACATCCTTTTTGCGGAGATTCGCCGCCAACGTATAGAGCTGCTCAATCTGATCGGAGGGTACGATTTCAAATTCCTGGAGCATTCTTTCCCGAAAGACTTCATATACTTCGATAGCTTGTTCCGGCTGTCCCAGAGCAATCAGCGCCCGCATCTGGTATACTGTAAAGTCTTCCATAGCAAAATCAATTCTATATGCCTGCCTGCAGATGCCCAGCAGTTCCATCCACTCCTCATTTTTATACAGTAAGGGAAGCGCCGCTTTACAGACGTCCAGATACAGTGTCCGGTAATACTGCCGTAATACCAGCGCCCATTCGCTGTCATTGGACACAAGGAAGTCCCCCTTATACAAAGAAATCGCATTAAGAAACAAAGGTAATTGATCTTCTCCGGAAGTTCTTCTGGCTTTCAGACAGGCAGCTTCAAACTGCTCTGTGTCTAATTTAATACTGATTTCTTTATTCCAGGCATAGTACCCGGGAAACGTTTGCAAGAGATCCTTTTTCTCCGGAAATATATCCTCCAATAGATTTCTTACCTTAAACAACATGTTACGGAGCGAATTGGACGGCGATCTGCTGTTATCCCCCGCCCAGAATCTGTCGATAAGCTCGTCGCTTGAGATACTCCTGTCATGATTAACAATCAGATATTGCAGAAAAGACAGTGCCTTTTTCCCCGCTTTTAAAGCTATCTCAGTATCTCCATAAGAAAATGAACCCAGCATCCCAAAACAGATACTCTCCTCACTTGGCATGCGCTTTGCACTCCTTCCATTGCCCCGTATCCTGATCATATCTTTCCAGAAATTCGTCAAACAGCTCCTCGCCCGCTGCCCTTGCCTTCGCTGCGTCTTCTATTTTTTCATAACTCCCCAGATATCGTGTTTTGCCCTGAAACGTGATCTGCGCCTGCCATTTCCCGCTCTGCCGGTTCTTATACACGCCCCGTATTCCGCTGGTATTATTCGCGAATATCTTCCGGCTGCGGATGTTCTCAATGCAGGTTCCCTCAATAAAATGTTTGGTATTCAGAGGCGTGGCTCTGTGCCCGCAGCTCATCGTATGGCCGTTTTTCAGATTTGTCTGGCTTACAACGGTCTCCTTTCCGCACTTGCACCGGCAGCGCCAGTAATGCCGTCCGTCCTTCTTACCTTCATAAGACAGAACCGTCAGATCTCCGAACTGCTGCCCGGTAAGTTCCTGAATACTATTCCAGTCCAGGCTTTTACAGCTCCTTGTATGTCCATTAAGAAGCGCCGATTGCGATACGTCCAACTCCCGGCCGCAGCCACATCCACACCGGCAGTGCCAGTAATGCTTCCCGTTCCATTTTCCCGTATAGGAAATCACCTCGAGACTTCCAAACCGTCTTCCTATCCAGTCCTTCAAAGGCGGGCGGCTTAAGCAGCCGCAGCTTTTCTTATATCCTGCCCGCAGCTGTCCCGTAGTTGTGACTACCTGATTGCCGCAGTCGCACCGGCAGCGCCACCGCACCTGCCCGTCTGCTCCCCTCTCATCTTCTTTAGACAGAACAAGAAGCCGTCCGAACCTCTGTCCGGTCAGATCCATGCCTCTCTGGCTCTTCGGTACACAGCCGCAGTCCGTTGCCCACCCGTTTTTCAGGTGTCTGGAAGATACCCGAATCTCATTGCCGCAATCACAGCGGCAGCGCCATACCGTATATCCGTTTTTACGTTCCGCGGTCGGCGCTATTGCAGTCAGTCTGCCGAACTTCTTCCCTGTCAGATCATTCTGTCTTCTTCCCATACTACTCACTCCCGTATGCCTTACCATCTACAGCCATAATTCCATATTCTGTTTTTCGTTCGGTAAGGTGTACTTTTTCAAATGAGAAATTATTGACATTTTTTTTATATCGAATATAATAGAATTAACTATAGAAGAAATAGAAAATCCGAAAAAGTACACTTTTTCGGATGGGATAATTATCTGATTCTGTTATTATGTTATTTTTTCGTTTTACTTCACCTTTTTCGCCCTGTCATAGAATGTAGATCTTGACATTCCGCATATATCTGCCGCTGCTGCGACGCTGATCTCCCCCTTTTTCCATCTTCCGCAGGCTTCGTAAAAATTATCCGGCAATGAAACTTCCGGTCTTCCGAATTTTACACCTCTTGCCTTTGCCGCCGCGATTCCTTCTGTCTGGCGCTGCCTGATATTTTTCCGCTCATTTTCCGCTACAAAACTTAAAACCTGCAGGACAATATCACTTAAAAATGTTCCTGTAAGATCTTTTTCCCGCCGGGTGTCCAAAAGCGGCATATCAATCACTACAATATCCGCTTTTTTCTCCTTTGTAATAATACGCCACTGCTCCTGAATCTCCTGATAATTCCTGCCTAACCGGTCTATCGACTGAATATAGAGAATGGCGTTCTCATCCAGTTTCCGCATAAGCTTTTTATACTGGGGACGGTCAAAATCTTTCCCGCTCTGCTTATCTACATAGATATTTTTAGCCGGAATATGCATCTTAGTCATTGCAATAAGCTGCCTGTCTTCTTTTTGCCCGATAGAACTCACCCGGCAATATCCATAAAAATCCTGTCTCATCGTATCTCCTCTCTGCATGCTCTTGTCCCATCCATCCCTCACATCATAGCATGCATCGGTTTGATCTGTCTTTAACCGCCGAGCTCTTTCCGTCTCAGCCAATTTTTTGATAAAATAAATGTAACCTTTTAAGTATTTATTTACTCTAATAGTTGTAAGGAACAATTCCTAAAAGAAAAAGACGTCTTTATCTGACCTGTAAGAAATAGAAGAAAGAAGGAAACACAATGGATACAAACGAACAGTTAAGGCTTGTCAAAAAAGCCGTGAAGGGGAATCCTGATGCCTACGGGCTGTTGATCTCCGAGCATCAGGAGTATCTGTACAAGATGGCATATTTGTATGTACGCAATGAGGACGCCGCCCTGGATGTGGTGGGAACCACCATATTGAACGCTTATCAAAACATACATACATTAAAAGAGCCGGCATATTTTAAGACCTGGATCACCAGAATCTTGATCCGCACAGCACAAAGTGAAATGAAAAAGACCGTTTATTACAGCGAACTGGACCATGTAGAACTGCCTGACCGTTTTACCGGAGTGTCCCTGGAAGAAAAATACGACATCAATTCGGCGATCGGGCAGTTATCCGAAAAATATCAGACCGTTATTTATCTGAAATATTTCAGCGAATTCACGATAAAGGAGATCGCTTTTGTCATGAATGCACCGGAAGGCTCGGTAAAAGCATACCTGAACCGGGCAAGAGAAGAATTAAAACAACTACTGAAGGAGGATTATGTATATGCAAATTAAATTCGACGATATCAACGTCCCGACAGAAAAATTAGAACAGGTAATCAACGAAAATATGTATGAGATAAAAAGACAGTACAAGAAAAAGAAACATTGGAACCATCTGATAAGAGGAACGGCTGCAGCTGCCGCAGCACTTGCCGTAACAGGAATCTTTGCCTCCAACCCGGCGCTTGCGGCAAAGCTTCCGCTGGTCGGCCACATTTTCGAGAAGGTGCAGGACAAACAACAATACCCGGGTAACTTCGACGAAGTAGCAACCCCCATAAAAGACGGCAATATCAGTGAATCCGGGGGAATCACCATGACTCTGTCAGAGATATACTGTGATTCCAGTTCTATATATGTTACAGCCATGATAGAAACCGAAAAGCCCTTCCCGGAAAAAGTAAAAGAGTCCAATATGCTGGAAGGCAACGATATCGGCTATCATATGTACCTGGATATTGAACAGGAATTCGACTTTATGACACCTCCTGAAACCTATGACGATATGGAATGGCCGGGCAAAGACTTTACCTGGACTCCTCTTGACCTGAAAGGAGAGTATGTGGATGAACACACCTATATCGGTGCAATGCGCATCAGCTTCAGCGAATATCCCATTGCCGGTTTCGATATTCCTGACACATTCCGCTGGAAACTGAAAGTAAGCAAGATATCGAATCTGTGCGAACCAAAAAATCAAAACTTCTCGCAGACAGGCACATGGGAATTCGAGACCGACATCTTGGCAGATCATTCTACAGAAAGAGTAGTTCAGGTGAATGAAGGCGCGCCAAACGGAGATGTAATCGACTCTGTAACCATGACACCTTATGAAGTAAGAATTAATTACGGCTATGACGAAAGCAAAGTTGAAGCAGCCTATGAAAGATTTGATTCTCTTCAATGCGTAATGGTAGACGCGGACGGCAGACGCATCGATGACAAAGTAGGTATATTTTCACCGTCCGGATACAACCTGTCCAACATGACGGTATATTATCTCCCTACACCAACGGAGGAGGCTCATGATGCAATACTGGAAAAGCTTCATGACGAATCCTTTACGGACCAGCTTGTTGATTATATGGAAGGGATCGCAGTCCGTAAGATAGAGATCGACCTGGGAGACTATTATCAGACAGAATAAGAAAAGCCGGGGCGAATAAACCCCCCGGCTCTTTTCTACTCTTATTCTGTTTGTTTAAATCCGTGCGATCAGCTCGGACGGGGTAAATGCCACCACTTTGCTCCTCCCAAAATCCCTTACATTTCTCGTAATAATATAATCTGCGTGTACACGTTCAGCCGTCACGCTCTGAACAGCATCCTCAAAATCATCCCAGTCCAACTTTGCAGCATGGGCAAGGTCTGAAACATTGAAACCTTTTGCCTTTTCCGTTTCGCACAGTTTCCAGACAACAGAGGAAGCCTGAACATGCGGCTCACGGTTCTGAAGGACATCCAACAGAATGTTCGCATCAATCAATAACTTCATACTTTTCCTTCAACCTTTCTGTCTTTGCTTCATCAATGTCATAATTCCCTTTCAGAATGCCCGTCAATGAGTCTGTCAGGTACGATACAGCAGCATCCTTCGGAATAAAACGCCCTACCTCCCGACCATTCTTCGTTACGATAATTTCCTGCCCGGACATAACAAGATTCAGGTATCTTCCAAAATTGTTCTGCATTTCTGTTGCAGTTGCGGTTGCAGTAATCATATCAGCACCTCCTTTAGCTTGTTTTAGTATATCAACTATTAGCCATTTCATCAATAGATGTTACTATAAAAGCCGCGCCCTCGTCCTTTGTTATACATTATCTCTTACCTCTTCGCCTTCCGATACCCTGCTTCCTCTGCCTCCTGTTCCGTCTGAAAGATAACCAGATTATTCGAGTCAGCCATCTCGTCATAGGCAGCCTGCCCCGGACAGTGATAGATCTTCGATCTGGAATTCCCCCTGATCTCCCCTGCCCGTGCCGTCTCACCCTGGACGTCCTCCCCGCGAAGGGCGCTTTCGCCTGTAGCGTAATTAATCTCAACTCCCGGCTGGACATTATACACATAGACATTGTAAGCGATCCCTTCCCCGCCGTCTTCTACCGAGAGCGCCTCCATCTGCACACCGCCCGCCAGCAGGTTGTCCCCGTCGAAAACCGGTGTAACCCGGTACAGAACATGGTTGTCTGTCTCCTTCACATAGTCCGCCACCATGTTTTCAAATGGCAGCATCCCCTCCACATTCATATAACGGGTACCTGTGATCAGGTTCTTCTCATTGGCATTCTCCCCGGATAGCTGATACCCGATCAGATGACAGCGGTTATACAGATACTTCCCGTCTACATGATCGTATTTTACCGTCTGCCATCCTGACGGCTTCACCTGTCCGATATTCCCCCTCTCCGCCGTCGGCATAAGATCCGTTCCCACATTGGCATAAGCCGGGCCGCATCTTCCAAGATAATCCAGATCACTGTATGTCTCAAAGGACTGCTCCGTTAATTCTTCTTCTGCAAAATCCGGTTCATTGCCATTAATCTCCACATATGGCTCTCCTGAATATTCCGGAAGCTCTGAAAGTTCAATCAACTCCTGCCCGGACACGGACCGGTCGCGGCTGCCGCCCGTCATACTGCCGTTTGCACATGCTGTCAGTAACTGGCAGCACAGCAGAACCAGAACAATTCCCCATCTTACCTTCTTACAATCATGCCTCATCTTATCCTCCTGTATCTCTGCCTTGTGATTCTCTCATGGGAAGAACCTTTGAATTCCTCCGTCTTCAAAAGCTCCCATGATCCGTCTGTCAGGTCCAGATGAAGATACTGATCCGCAGGGTATTTCCGATTCCATCTGTACAGAATTACTTCTCCTATCTGCCCTTCAAAATCAACAGTATCCGCGTCTTCAATAAAACAGGCCTCTTCCTCTTCTGCCTGCCCGAATTCTTCTTTATCCTGCAGAATCCGTATTTCGTTCTTCGTTACCTCCATCCCTTCAAATAAACTGCCGGAATATTCGCTCATATACAACTTCTTCCCCTTACACATAAGAAGGATATCCTGACATACAGAAGCATCCCGGCTCTGCCGGCGATGGTTGAACATCATTCCGTTTCTATCATCCACGCAGACAATGACAATCATAATTCTCCCCTACCATAAGTTCCTGTACATCTGTGCAACATCCGCCTGCGTAACCTCTCTGCGCGTATTCTGCGGACTTTTGCTTTCCATCGCATCATACGCCATCTTATCGATCACACGGAAGAATTCATCCCTGTCGATACCGAATTCCTCCAGTGTCGGCGTCTCAAGTTCCTTCGTCAAATCCTCAACCGCCGCAAGGAATTTCTCACTGGCTTCTTTGTCTGTGTCTTCTGCTTTTGCAGCGCCGATGCTCCTGCCAAGCTCTGCAAACCGGTCATAAGCCCCGCACAGGGCAAAGCCCAGACATTCCTTCATCAGCATCGCATTTGACAGACCGTGGGCAACATGGAACAGCGCGCCGATCGGACGGCTCATCCCGTGGATCAAAGTAACCGACGCATTGTTAAAAGCAATCCCGGCCTCCAGCGCCGCCACTGCCATCTCGGTTCTCGCCTCTTCATTCTTCCCGTCGTGGAATGCTGCCGGGAGGAACCGGAAGATACGTTTTACCGCAGACAGGGCAAACGTATCGGATAATGTCTGCGCCTGCCTGGAAGTATAAGCTTCCACCGCATGGCAGAGAGCATCCAGGCCCGTCGCTGCCGTGATCTTTGGCGGCGCCGTCATCGTAAACTGCGGATCGCTGACAGCAAGCGCCGGCATCAGCGCCTTCCCCTTAAGCAGCATCTTGATATCCCTCTTCGTGTCTGTAATAATAGTAAACTGCGTCGCTTCCGAACCCGTCCCGGCCGTAGTCGGAATCGCTGCCATCGGCGGCATCTCGACGTCAATAACCTTACCCATATAGTCTGAGATATTCCCGCCGTTTTTCACCAGAGAACCGATCGCCTTCATAGAATCGATCGGGCTTCCTCCTCCAAGTGCGACCAGAAAATCACATCCCTCTTCCCGATACTTTTTCAGTCCATCCTCAATCATCGTATCCGTAGGTTCACCCACAATCTCGGCGTAAACAGTACAGGCAATTCCCTGATTCCTAAGCGCCGTCTCCACTTTCGCGCAATTTCCCAGATCCACCATAACTTTGTCTGTTACGATCATCGCCTTTTTTCCAAACTGAGCCAACGTACTCTCTGCCATATCAAGGGCGCCTGCCCCTGTAATAATCTGACCTGGTACAATGAATTCTCTTGCCATAATCTTTTCCTTCCTTCCCTTTTCCCTATTTCTTATTTTGTTCTGTATTTGCTGCGTGCTTTTATGTGTTGTTTCATTTTGTATATAATAGCACGCATTCACAAAAACATCAAGTCCTATTTCTATTTTATATCATTGTGTGCTTATTTTTAAACACGCATTCATTGCGTGCTTTTTTATTTTCCCGTTCACTTCCTTTCCGTCCCTTTCTGATGCAAATACTGTTGACAAACCAGAGTACAAATTCATATAATAGATATAGTGATATTATATGTGGTTCACTTATGAAAAACCAGGAGGTAAAGAAACACGAAAAGCATTCGGACAAAAATCACCCTCTGTCTTATGGTGACAGTCCTGGCTACGCAGCTTGTAGTGGGAGCATCCAGCATTACCCTCAACTACAACAGCACCATTTCAACTGTGGAGCAAATGATGAGTGAGACTGCAGTCCTTGCAGCAGAACGTATCGAGCAGGAACTGACCGCCTACAAGAACATCGCCATGGATACCGGCTGTGTCCCTCAGTTGCTCGACGACACCGTCTCACTGGAGGAAAAGCGTTCGATCATAGACGAACGGGTCAGCATGCACGATCTCCAGCGCGGCAACATCGTCGGCCCTGACGGCATCAGTATCTTTGACGGTAATGATTACTCCGACCGGGAGTATGTGAAACAGGCTATGCAGGGCAACGTCTATGTATCTGAGCCGCTGATCAGCAAGATAACAGGAGAACTTTCCATTATGGTGGCTGCTCCGATCTACAAAGACGGCATTCAGGGAGCCGATATTATCGGAGTCGTCTACTTCGTCCCCCACGAGACATTCCTGAACGACATTGTTTCCTCAATCCGTGTCAGCGAACATAACAAGGCGTACATGATCAACAGCTCGGGCGACACGATTGCAGACACTACATTGGATACGATTACAGTCCAGAATATTGAGAACGAGGCCGAGAGCGACTCATCACTGAAAGAACAGGCAGCGATCCATTCTTCCATGCGAGAGGGTAAGAACGGCTTCGGAAGCTATAAAAGCGGTAAGAAGAATATGTTCTCGGCCTATGCCCCGATAAACGGTACGGACGGATGGAGCGTGGCCGTGGTTGCCCCTCAGTCAGACTATCTTTCCACTACATATTTCGACATAGTTATAAATCTGGTAATGATGGTGCTTGCCATCCTGCTTTCCATCGTAGTCGCGCTAAAGCTTGCCAACAGCATCAGCCGGCCTATGAAAGCCTGCGCAGAGAGGATGCGCCTGTTGGTTGAAGGCGACCTGGAAACTCCGGTTCCGGAAGCCGTCAGCAGAGACGAGACCGGTATGCTGACAGAGTCTACTGCAGAGCTGGTAACCGGACTATCTACTATTATTCATGATATCGGCTATTTACTGAGCGAGATGGCTAACAGGAATCTGGATATCCGCTCACAGCACCAGGAAGCATATGTCGGCGATTTCCAGAGTATCCTGTACTCCATGCGCAATCTGAAGGTAGAATTAAGCGAGATTCTCCGTCAGATCAATACGTCTGCCAGGCAGGTTTCAAGCGCCAGCAATCAGGTATCTTCAAGCGCCCAGAATCTGAGCCAGGGCGCAGTCGAGCAGGCCAGTTCCGTACAAGAGCTTGCTGCCCGGATCGGAGAGATCGCAGGCCAGGTCAAGGATACTGCTGACAGCGCAAGGGACGTACGCGAGCAGACGCACCACGCAGGCGAAGGAGTATCCGTATGCAACCATCAGATGCAGGAGCTGATGGACGCTATGGAGAAGATTCACTCCAGTTCGGATGAGATCGGCAAGATCATCAAGACGATCGAAGATATCGCATTCCAGACCAACATCCTGGCTCTGAACGCGGCAGTAGAAGCAGCACGGGCGGGAACCGCCGGCAAAGGATTCGCCGTTGTGGCAGATGAAGTCCGTAATCTGGCCAGCAAGTCCGCAGAGGCTTCTCAGAATACTTCCCTGCTCATCATGCATTCCACGGAAGCAGTACAGACAGGTACCGAGATCGCAAGACACACGGCAGGCACTCTGTCGGATGTCGTGAACAACATCCAGTCCATGGTCAGCTCCATCGATCAGATCTCTGCCGTATCGAACGAACAGTCAGAAGCCGTCCAGCAGGTCAACGACGGGATCAGCCAGATCGCCTCGGTTGTACAGAGCAACAGCGCCACAGCCGAAGAAAGCGCGGCAGCCAGCGAAGAGCTTTCCGCTGAAGCAGCTAACTTAAAACAACTGGTAGATCAATTTACACTTTCGAAAAACTAACAGGAACAGGGCTGTCGGAATTCATTTCCCGACAGCCCTGTTTTATGGAATTCTATGCCGGGCAGCCTTCTTAATATTTTAAGAGATTCTCAGGACCCATCCCGCGGCGCGCTAATTTTTCCTGTTTTTTGGCACATAACGCATATCACTTACGTTATAGACAGTAACAAATGCCGCAGGATCTTCCCTGATAACATATTGCATCAGTTTCTGGTATTCATTCTTATCAACAATCGTGATAATCTCAGACTGGAATGTACCTTCATACGCCCCCCTGGCCTGATAGATCGTGGCTCCGCTTTTCAGGGTATATAATATCCAGTCCCGGATCTGTTCCTCTTTATCTTTAGAAATAATACAGACTCTTCTCTTGATATTCTGCCCGAAGATAAAATGATCCAGCACGATACCGTTCAGATAAGTCCCCAGTACGCTTAACACCACCGTCTTCTTATCATACACGAACGCCGAACTCAATGCCACCAGCATACCGCTCACACTCATTGCCTTGCCAAGATCCATATGCAGATACCTGTTCAATATCTTTGCCACAATATCAAGTCCCCCTGAAGATGCATTCATATTAAACAAGATGCTAAGACCGATGCTTACCGTAAAAATATAGCAGGCCACGTCAAGCACGGCATCTCCGGAAAGCGATTCGTTATTCGGCAGCAGTATCTCAAAGATACCGATGAACACAGGCAGCAGAATAGATGTATATACTGTTTTAAACCCAAACTCATGCCCGCAAAGCAGAAAACCGGCTATCAATAAGATCACATTCAGGATCATCGTAATCGCTGATACAGTCAACGGTATAAAATTAGATAATACGATTGCCAGACCTGACACGGAACTGACCGCTGCATGGCTGGGAATCAGGAAAAAGAATACTGCCGCCGCAATAATCAGCGTAGCTATTGTCATCACAAATAATTCTCGGATCGTTCTCTTCATTTCTTATGATATCTCCTCGTCCAAATCCCCGGTGATCACACCTTTTCCTAAAACATATCTCTCTTTTACGCCATATTTTTCTTTCCGCGCAAGAATCTTAAATCCCTCTGCCTGCACATTGCGCAAACTATAAATATTATCCGGCGATACTGTTGCCAATACTATACAGCCTGGTTTCTTCTTCGCCGCATATTCCACACAGCGGCGTATCAATTCCCGCTGCAGCCCTAATCCACGGTATCGTGGATCCACCACGATCGTGTCCAAAACCGCACAGCGATGCACCTTCTCACCTGTCCAGCCCAGATCCTGCCCCAGATTATCCGGGGAATCCCCCAAAAATCCGATAGAGCCATATGCAATCAGTTTATCTTGGTCATATACGCCTATAACAACATTCGGCTCTTTAAAAAATCTCTTATTCTCGTCTCTGGAAGTCACGGCAAACCAATCCGGCTGTTCCATAGCTTTGTGTATATTTTCCTGCAGCAGCATCAATTCATCCAACTCTGCCTCTTTACACGTCCGTATTTCCAATTCTTCTCTTTTCTTCTTTGATATCTTTTCCATTCTTATAATACTCCTCTTTTCTATTATACCCTGCCTTCCTTTCCCGTGCAATAAACGAACTAAACTTTTCTTGCTAATTTTGCTGGCTTTCAATGTAGCCGGACCAGCAGCTTCATTCCAATAGCTTGACGTTTGGACGCATTTTTGCTCTCATGGTACTAAACAAAAGCTGAGCGCGATGATTAGATTTCCAGAAAGGGATGATCTATATGGCAACCTGGTCCGATTACAAAAAACATGTGAGGGAAACAAATCCTGAAATTGCAAAAAATGTTGATGAGGTTGAGGCCCTTTCACAAATTGTCGGTGCCATGATTGAACAGCGCCATAACCTTGACCTTAATCCCACGGTATCATAGAAAGCTGACCGTCTTCTTCATAGAGATAGTAATTATGAATCATCGCGCCGGTATAGCTGTCAAAGTTACAGACAAAGTTATGCACTACAAAATAGCGTATGACCTCCTCCACATTCACAACATCCTCAATGCTGCTGTTTTCATTCAGCATTTTAAGCGAAGCGATTAAACGGTCTTTGTCTGCATCTGAAATAACTGTTTTGGCACATTCATACCCGGCATTTGCATACCGCCTTCCGGAAATCGACGATTGCCGCCATTATCCTTTTGAACACTTGAGAGTGAAGTATTGCCTTTTGCCCTGATCGCCACATTTTTATATGTTTCATCATCAATAATAACCGAACACCTGGCATATTCCTCGTCAGCACAGGACTCTATAAATTCATCCCAGTCATCCATAACGATATTGACGGTATGTACCTTCGATAAATGACGCAGCAAATTTTGTCAAAATATTTGTGCGTTGACATAGTTTCCTCCTTCTTGTTAACCCATATAATCGCCGTTGTAGCTTACAAGGACTGCACTGTTCACACCGTTCATTTCAGAAAGAATATTGATAAAATCAGTGTTATCCTCTTTCATACGAACTTCTGTATTTATTTCAATCGCACCTTTCTTCCTCCCATGCTTCTCTATAAACGGCAGACATTACTGAAATGAAACGATCAATTCCATTTTGTATCAAATAGATATAGTCATGTGTGGCAGCTTCAACTATACACTTTATTTTCTATTCTGGATATAATAGTATCATTATACTTTCCAGACTCTCTCATCTCTTCTATGTCTGCCATTCTTGGATCATCAGGAACGATAAATAATTTTCAATCCCTTCATACTTTCCAAAATAATTTTCTTATTTTTCTCATGTAACTTGAGAGTTGAAAGTTTTCAATAAAAGAATAACCCTTTCGTAGGTTTTATGATATCATATCCTTATAGTTAACCAAAACAAAAAGGATAAAACCACCCGAAAGA
>ERZ808044.116-NODE-116-length-113948-cov-11.686953_pt1 | contig 113948 bp, 111 predicted proteins | sample MGYA00380195_ERZ808044 | MGnify/ENA primary metagenome ERZ808044 (study PRJEB31490, sample SAMN06133423) | mouse gut metagenome | isolation source: Z7_2 | host: mice | place: China: Chengdu | collected 2015-05 ...
AGAATGACGGTGGATAACTTTTGGTTTCAATGGCCTGATGTGTATCTGTCCCGCCTGTTACATAGAAAAAAGGGAAAATCAGAAAGAATTATCCACACAAATATCAGGAGCTGTTTTTTTAATCCCTGTTTAGCTCATACAAGCCTATTTTCAGTGGAAAAGTCACTGTTATATGACGAAAAAATTTCGTCATTTTTACAATAACTTTTTTATTCAGTAAAGCCGGAAGGCTGAACTGTTACACTTTTTTCCAAAAAATAATTCTGTCTATTCTTTCAGCCCCTATTTCAACGGAGATATGCCTCCATTAACAGTAAGTCTTCCGGCGTCGTAATTTTGATATTGCGGTAGCTGCCCTCAATTAATTTTACAGGCACAGAAGTCATGCGCTCTACTACCATAGCATCATCTGTGATGACAGCATCTTCCTGCTGCAGCATTTTGCAGTATGCCTCCCTTATCAGAGCATAGGAAAAGGTCTGCGGTGTCTGCACCTGCCAGAGACTGCTCCTGTCCGGTGTTCCTTTTGCAAACAGCTCCCCATCCACGATTTTTATAGTATCCTTCACCGGCATTCCCACTGCACATGCCTGATATTTTTCCACCGACTCCATGCATCGCTCTATCACCGCTTGTTCCACTAGGGGCCTTGCGCCGTCGTGTATAAGGACATAATCTGTCCCTTCTGCTGCTAGCAGTCCCTGATATACGGAATGATAGCGTTCTTTTCCTCCGGCAGTCACTGCCTTTATCTTATGAAAGCCATATTTTTCAACTATTTCCCTGCGGCAGTACAGCTCCTCTCCTGCTCCCGTCACCAGCACAATGTCATCCACCCTACTCTCTTCAAATGCTTTTAACGTATAATAAAGTAGCGGTTTCCCTGCCACCTCCAAATATTGTTTATGTACCTTTGTGTTCATGCGTTTTCCGGCACCCGCCGCCAAAACTACAGCCGTATATTTTTTCATAGACTTCTACCGTTCCCCCAATTTTAAATTCGGCACGGCATTTAAATCCAACCCGTCCCTCTTTCCGTTCTTAAAGTCATAATATGCCGCCACGCCAATCATAGCTGCGTTATCGGTACAGAAAATGGGCGAGGGATGGTAAAATGCCACTCCTTTTTTGGCGCAGGCTTCCTTCATGCCTTCCCGCAGAGCCCCGTTAGATGCCACTCCCCCTGCAATGGCAAACTTGTCCATCTTATATTCATCCATCGCCCGCATGGCATTACCAATCAAGACATCTGTCACGGCTTTCTGGAAGGATGCCGCCACATCTGCCTGCACTACCGGAATCCCTTTCATCTGGCACCCATTGAGATAGTTTAGCACAGCGGATTTCAGTCCGCTAAAGCTGAAATCATAGGGGCCGTCTGCAATTTTTGCCCTTGGGAACTCCATGGCATGGGGATTCCCCTCATGGGACACTTTCTCTATCTTAGGACCGCCGGGATAGCCTAAACCGATGGCACGCGCCACCTTATCAAATGCCTCCCCTGCCGCATCATCCCTAGTTCTGCCTAAAATCTCATATTTCCCATAATCTAATACTTTTACCAAATGGGTATGGCCGCCGGATACCACAAGGCATAAAAAAGGCGGCTCTAAATCTTTATTTTCTATGTAGTTGGCGCAGATATGCCCTTCAATATGATGTACTCCCACTAAGGGTATGTTTTTGGCATAACTGATCGCCTTTGCCTCTGCCACCCCTACCAACAGCGCCCCCACCAGTCCCGGACCGTAGGTTACTCCGATGGCATCTATCTCATCTAATGTAGTATCTGCCTCGGTCAGCGCCTGTTCAATAACCTGGTTGATTTTCTCAATATGCTTGCGGGAGGCGATTTCCGGCACTACCCCACCGTATAAGGTATGCAGTGCAATCTGAGAAGATATTACATTGGATTTTACCTCCCTGCCGTTTACTACTACAGCTGCTGCCGTTTCATCACAGGAGCTCTCAATTGCCAGTATTTTTATCTCTTTTTCACTCATCTTCGGATGATTCTCCTTCTGTCTGGTAGAATACCAAAATCTTCCATTTTCCCTCCTCATCTTTTCTCAAAACATAGGTCTGATAAGTCCGGCTGTATTTCTTATTTTCATTGATAAAATAAGATGCTGTCACATAGGCGCACTCATCCCCGTCTATTTTCTGGAACTTCACGTCGTTGCTGTCGCACACGGAGGTGGAAGCAATGGTCCTGGATTTTTCTTTATATTCCGCAATATCAGCCTTTAAGGCGTCAAAGTACGCGTCCTCCGGGTTATTTTCTAATAATTCGGCATCAAAGAGCTTTCTTGCCTGGTCCCCTAAGCTGTAAAGCTCATCCTCCGTGTGCTCTTCCCCATAGAAACAGGCAATAATCCGGTTATAAAGTTTTACCACTTCCCTGGGTGTTTCCGGATAGTTCTTATCTAAATCCTTGGTAATCACTTTCTGGACTTCCGTCAGCTCCACCGTATCCTCCACGGACGCCTCCCTGCTTTGGTTTAACCGCCAGAATGTGCCCACAAGCAACACGATACAGACGGCTGCAAAAATGATAATTCTGATATTCTTTTTCTTCATAGAAACACCCTCCCTCAACGTTTATTCTTCCTCTTCAAAGAGCAGCTCCACGCTTTTTCCGTCCCTGCCCAGCACGGCATGTTCAAAAATAGCATGTACCTGAGGCATATAATCCTCTGCCCGCACCAGGGACGGGGAGAAATGGGTCAGCCACATTTCTGCCACATCGGCACGCTTCGCCAGCTCCGCCGCCTCATAGAAGGTCATGTGCTTATACTGTTTTGCCTTGGCAAGCTTTTCTTTCTCCGCATACATACCCTCGCAGATAAACAAATCCGAATCCTTAGCAGAAACCGCAATGCTTTCCGTGGGTCTGGTATCGGTGCAGTAAGTCACTTTAATCCCTTTTCGGGGTGCTCCTAATACCATGTCCGGGGTATAAATCTCCCCATTTTCAGCAGTAATGGTCTCTCCCCTTTGCAGGCGGCTCCAGAAGGCTTTCGGTATCTGCCGTTCTAATGCCTGCTCCACCCGAAACTTTCCGGCACGATGAATTTCCACCGAATAGCCGTAACAGGTAATGTTGTGGTTTACCCGGAATGCGTGGATATGATATCCCTTTAATTCTATATCGGCCTGCGGCTCCGTTATCTCAATATACCGAATCGGAAAAGGCAGCTCCGGTGCTATGGTACGGAGTGCCCCCACCACACGCTCTAACCCCTTGGGTCCAATCATAATCAGGGGCTCCGTGCGTTCTGCATTTCCCATGGTAAGGAGCAGCCCCGGCAACCCACTGATATGGTCTGCATGATAATGGGTAAAACATATGATATCTATGGGTTTAAAGGTCCACCCCTTTTCCTTAATGGCAATCTGGGTACCCTCTCCGCAGTCAATCAGGAGGTTGCTGCCATTGTAGCGCATCATAGCCGCCGTCAGCCAGCGGTGCGGCAGAGGCATCATCCCTCCAGTTCCTAAAAGACATACATCTAGCATGTACTTCTCCTTCTATCTCACTCTATACAAACTCTGTCATTTTCTTTTCTTCCGGCGGTATCACAAAGGATTCCACCATTTTTTCATAGCAGGTCTCACAGATATCCATGCTGTGAATCATCCCGTCTTTTTTATCCGAGAAGTATCCCCACTCTTTCCGAATCGCTAAAAAGGAGGTTCTATCCTTCCAATCCTCCATACAAATTTCTTTGCCGCAGCGATTACAATATATGATTCCGTTTTTTCTGCTCATTTTTTCCCTCCAACTATCTTTTTGTAATTTGCTTCCCCTATTATATCGGGAACTCAAACCTACATATAGTGGAAATTACTGGCCATATATCATAATATAGGCATCTTCCTTTGGCATATCATAAAAGCCTTTGCGGACGCCGCAGTTTTTAAAACCGCTGCGCTCATAAAGCCTTACGGCGCTGTCATTAGAAACTCTCACCTCCAGCACAATTCTGGCAACGGAACGGCGTTCCGCCTCTTTTTTCATCTCCGTCAATAAAAGTCCGCCTACTCCGCGCTGGCGCTCCGTCACCGCAACCGCCACATTTGTAATTTCTCCCTCATCTAAGGACAGATACATTCCAATATAGCCTATAATTTTTCCTTCTTCCTCCGCCACCAGGAATATGGTGTTGCCGAGGTTTAATGCGTCCACAAATCCCTGATAGTTCCAGGGCTTTGAAAATATCTCCTGCTCAATTCTGCTGACAGGCCAGACATCTTTCATCTGCATATTTCTGACTGTAATCATACGACTGCTTCTTTCTGTTTTTATTATAAGGCTTTACACTACTGCTTTGGATGTTTAGTTTCCGCCTGCTGCCAGCTGTTCCTTACGCTCCCGCTCCGCCTGGGAAAGTCGCAGATACTCCGGCTTATGGGCGGCTGCCGTCTCATATTGTCCTCTTCCAAAATATACCGCCCCTAACGCTGCCACTGCCCCGGCACGCTGCTTATTTAAGTGAGGCGGCGCATAAGAATAGGGCACGCGGCAGTGCTCTTTGATATATTGCGAGAAAACGGGTACCCCATCCCCTAAAAATACCACAGGCATTCCTTTTTCATTGATATTATCCACAATTTCATCAATCCCTACGGCACACTGCCCCCTGACCACCTGCATTTCATTGCCCGCAAAAGTATAAAGCCCGGTGTAGGTCTGATTCCGCCTTGCGTCCATCAGCGGACAGACCATGTCCCTGTGCCCCGCCAGATTATACGCCAGTGCCTCCACCGTGGGAACGGAAATAACAGGCTTTTCCAATGCCAGCCCTAACCCCTTTGCAGTGGCAGAACCAATCCGAAGCCCGGTGAAAGAGCCGGGCCCCCCCGCTATGGCAATGGCGTCTATGGTCTGCAAATCCAGCTCTGTCATTTCCGCCACTTCTTTTAACATGGGTAAAAGCGTCTGGGAATGTGTCTTTTTGTAGTTTACAGTGTATTCTCCTAACAAATTATCGTCACAGACAATGGCAACGCTTGCCACTAATCCGGAGCTGTCTAACCCTAATATTTTCATTTTTCCGTTCCATGCTCCTTTATGATAATTTTCCGGTAATCAAAGCCTTTTTCCAGATTCTTTTCTATGGTGACGTCAAAACGCTCCTGCGGCAGGATTTCCTCGATGAGGTTCGCCCACTCAATCATGCAGAGTCCCTCTCCATAAAAATAATCCTCATAGCCGATTTCGTCCATTTCCTCAATGTCACCGATACGGTAAACATCAAAATGATAAAAGGGCATTCTGCCTTCCTCGTAAACCTGTACAATGGTGAAGGTTGGGCTGCAGATAGGTTCGCGAATCCCAAGCCCCTCTGCAATTCCCTGAGTAAAGACGGTCTTTCCCACGCCTAAGTCCCCCACCAGCGTATATAAGTCCCCCGGTTTTGCCGCAGCTCCTATTTTTTTCCCCAATGCCCTTGTTTCCTCCGGCGACCGGGTCTCATAAATCATTTCCTTCATCGTTTTCCTCATTTCCTGACTGCCTCCCCGCACTTCTTCGGGCCTGCGGCAGCGTTGCAGACACATTTCCCTTTATGCTTTCATTTTCAACCGGTATTTCGGCAGCTTCCTGCCTGCTAACTTTGCCAGCGCCCCATAAGCGTCCCCTAACTGCTCCCTCGGTATCACGTAGGCGTTGATACGGCTGCTGTAAACCAGCACATTGCTCTTTGTGGCAACCACCTTATAAATCTGCTCCCAGGGCAGGTTAGCGCTTTCTTCCTTTTGGGATACGGTAAAGCCGTCCTCCCCCACGGAGAAATGTAACGGGTACTTAAGCACCTCCGACACTGCGATATTATGCTTTGAACGCACATAAAGCGTCAGCGGCAGATACACCAGAAGCAAAATTCCAAAAACGATATCCAATGCAGTCCTTGCCACCGATACTTCACCAAAGGTAAGCACTCCCAGAACAAATGCAAAGATACCGATTGCAACGGAAAACCAGCCCTGAAATCCGGTGTATGTCTGATACATATTAAAACGGTACATGTCTTTTGTCGTCAATGTAATATTAAATTCTATCGGCATTGCCGCACCTCTCCTTTTCGTATCACTTTTTAATCAGATTACAGTATAGCATTTTTCAGAAAAAAAGAAAAGACGCTTTCTCATTGCGTCTTTTCCTGTCTGTTCCTATCGGTTCGTTCCCTTTAAAATCGGCGAAATGTGTTTATAAACCAGGAAAGTAATCACTACGGAGAACAGTCCTTTTACCAGCGTGAAGGGCATATTAAAATATACCAGACATTGCAGCATATTTTCCACGGACGGAAGTATTTTCTGGTACGCCGCAAATACGGTCTCTTCCGGCACCATTAATCTGTAATATGCCGGATATACCAGATAATAATTGGAAACAATGCTGAATAGCGCCATAATCACAGCCCCGAGAAGGGAGCCGATCAATGCATTTTTTCTTGTTTTTTTGTGTTTGTAAATCAGTCCTGCCGGAAGTACGAATACTGCGCCCAGAATAAAGTTAGATAACTCTCCCACGCCCCCGGTGGTGGAAATAAATAAATGCAGCAGATTTTTCACCAGACAGACCGTCACGCCACACACAGGTCCCATGGCGAAGGCTCCGATAAGGGCCGGAAGTTCCGATAAATCCATCTTAATAAATTCCGGCATAATAAAGGGGACGGAGAACTCTATAAACATCAGAATAAACGCAATGGCAGAAAGCATTGCCGTCACTGTCACGTATCTCACATTCACTTTTGTCTTTGTTTTTCCTGTATCCATTTGTTCATTTACCTCGAATCATTTCTTTTATTTTCAGCAAAATTACTATTTCATGGTAAGCTGGATTCGCTGTTTCTTCAAATCCACGCTCATAACCTTTACCTCCACGATGTCGCCGACGCTGACCACCTCTAACGGATGTTTGATAAATTTATCACTCATCTGCGAGATATGTACCAGGCCGTCCTGATGAACACCAATATCTACGAAAGCGCCAAAGTCGATGACATTGCGCACCGTTCCCTTTAAGGTCATACCCGGTGTTAAATCCTTCATTTCCAACACATCGCTGCGGAGAATGGGTTTCGGCATATCTTCCCTTGGGTCACGCGCCGGTTTTTCCAGTTCCTTTACAATATCCTGCAGCGTCAGTTCACCCACATTCAGTTCTGCCGCCAGCTTTTTCATATCAGATACCTTTTTCGAGATACCGTCAAGATTTCTGTTTTTAATGTCCTCCGTGGTAAATCCCAGTCTTTCCAACAGCTGTTTTGCAGCCTCATAACTCTCCGGATGCACCCCGGTAGCATCTAACGGATTTTTTCCGTCGTTAATACGCAGAAAGCCTGCACACTGCTCGTAAGCCTTCGGCCCTAACTTTGCCACTTTAAGAAGCTGCGCACGGGTTTCAAATCTGCCGTTTTCCTCCCGGTATGCCACAATGTTTTTGGCAATCGCCTTGCTTACGCCGGAAACATATTCCAGCAGGGAAGCAGAGGCGGTATTTAAGTCCACACCCACTTTATTTACACAGTCCTCCACCACGCCGCCTAATGCCTCACTGAGCTTTTTCTGGTTCATGTCATGCTGATACTGCCCCACGCCGATGGATTTCGGGTCGATTTTCACCAGCTCCGCCAAAGGGTCCTGCAGACGCCTTGCCATTGACGCAGCGCTTCTTTGTCCCACATCAAAATTGGGAAATTCTTCCGTTGCCAACTTGCTGGCGGAATAAACAGACGCCCCCGCCTCGTTGACAATGATATACTGCACTTTTGCCGAAATCTCTTTTAGCAGCTCTACGATGACCTGTTCGGATTCCCTGGAGGCAGTTCCGTTTCCTAAAGAAATCAGGGTAATGTGGTACTTGGAAATCAGTTTCTTTAAGACTGCCTTTGCCTCCTCCACCTTATTCTGGGGTGCCGTAGGGTAAATAACGGTGGTGTCTAACACCTTCCCGGTGGAATCCACCACTGCTAACTTACATCCGGTGCGGAACGCCGGGTCCCAGCCTAACACTACCTGCCCTGCGATTGGGGGCTGCATTAAAAGCTGCTGTAGGTTTTTGCCAAACACCTTGATGGCGCCGTCCTCCGCCCGCTCCGTCAAATCGCTGCGGATTTCACGCTCGATTGCCGGGGCAATTAAGCGGTCATAGGCATCCTCGATGACTTCTTTTAACACCGGGGTTGTCTCTTTATTTTCTTTGACGATAACCTGTTTTTCCAAATAGCGGAGAATGTCCTCCACCGGGGCCTCCACCTTAACCGAGAGGAATTTCTCATTTTCCCCGCGGTTTAACGCAAGGATACGGTGTCCTGCCAGCTTTGCCACCGGCTCGTCAAATTCATAATACATCTCATAGACGCTCTCCGCCTCCGGGTCTTTCGCCGCAGAAACCACACGTCCCTTTTTCACTGTCATGTCACGGATACGGCTGCGGTAGTCCGCTTCGTCGGAAATGCTCTCCGCGATAATATCCTTTGCACCTGCGATGGCTTCCTCTGCCGTCTCCACTCCCTTTTCCGAATCAATGAATTTCGCAGCCTCCACCGCTAAAGGCGTATTTATCATCTGTAAGGTAATGATGTTTGCCAATGGCTCTAAGCCTTTCTCCTTTGCAACGGTTGCCCTGGTGCGGCGTTTCGGTTTGTAAGGACGGTAGAGATCCTCCACTGCAACCATGGTCTCTGCACCTGAAATCTGCACCTTTAGTTCCTCTGTCAGTTTGCCCTGCTCCTCAATACTGGCAAGAACGGTTTCCTTCCTCTCCTCTAAATTGCGGAGATAATTCAGCCGCTCAAAAAGGTTTCGGAGCACCTCGTCGTTTAGTGCCCCTGTTGCCTCCTTCCGGTAACGGGCGATAAAGGGAATGGTATTTCCCTCGTCAATTAATTTTATGGCGGCTTCCGCCTGATGTTTCTTTATGCCGAGTTCTTCGGCGATTTTTGCAGTAATGTCCATGCTAACAATCCATGCCTTTCCATAACTTAGAAACGGAACACTGGCTCTTGAACAGGTTCCTGTTTTCCAAGTCCTATCATAGCAGTTCTTCCGGGACATTACAAATAGATTTTTATTTGTGTTTTTTTCCGGTACATGCTACAATATGCTAAAATTCATTTTGGAGGCTGTTTATGGATTATCAATCTTCTTATAGAAAGGACCGTCACTCCGCAAGAATGGAAAATCTTTCGCTGCTCATGGGGATTCTTGCTTTAGTTACCATGTGTTTTGTCTATCCCACAATGATTTGCGGTGCCCTTGGCATTACCTTTGCACTGCTTTCTAGAGGCGGCGAGCTGCGTTTCGGTCCCCGTGCCAGATACGGGCTTACCATCAGCGCCATTGCCCTTGGCATGGTACTGCTGATGTTTATTTATACTATTGTAGTGGCGAATGTTTATTTTGGCGGAATTGATAATATGGCACGGCAGATGTATGAAATGATGGGAATTGACTACGATGCGCTGCTGCAGAATTATTAATTTTATCCGGCAAGCAGGTCTGTGTGAAATATCAGCAGCGCCATATTTTTTACCAGAAAATTCAGAATAAGCACCGCTAAGGCAATCCAGAGATAACTGTCCCGGTAACGCATTCCGATGGCGAGTTTCCCTCCCGAAAGCCGCTCTATGGTCTGGCTGATGAGAAACCAGCCCCCAACGACTGCTGCATAGATGACAAAGGGATGATAGCGAAAACATTGCAGAAAATTTCCTTCAAAAAAGGCGTAAACCGCTCTGGTAATACCGCAGCCCGGACAGTAGCAGCCCGTCACTTCATGGAACATACAGGGGGACATTTCTAAACGAAAGCCCGTTATTTTATAAAAAAGAAAATACAGGAAAATAACGGCCGCAAGGCAGATTCCTGCGATATAAAAGCCATTTTCTATTCCTCTCCGTTTCTGCGGTTCTCTTTGCGATTTCATATCCGGTTCCTTTCCTACTGCATTTATGAAAAAGTATACCGCTTCTCATCCCACATTGCAATGTTGTGTACAAATCCTCTTTTCTCTTTCCTTTTCCTATGTTATAATAAGAAAAATCAGAAAGCGAAATGAAAGGAGCAGATTGCTATGATGCCAGTTGGAATTTCGGATTACCATAAAATGGGAAATTATTCCCTGTATCCTTCCGATGAAATAAAAAAAGCCGGGTATGAATCTTCCCCGGAAGAGTGTGAAACCTGTAAAAAACGTAAATATCAGGACGGCTCAAACGAAAATGTGTCTTATAAATCTGCCTCCCATATCTCCCCGGAGGCAGCCGGTTCCGCTGTACGCGCCCATGAAGGGGAACATGTTTCCAATGCCTACTCCAAGGCAGCCGAAAATAACGGAAAAGTGATTTCCGCCTCCGTTTCCATCCGCACCTCCATCTGTCCGGAATGCGGACGCACCTATGTTTCCGGCGGTACTACTAACACAATGATAAAATATCCGAACGAATCCAATCCCTACCAGCAGGAGCGAAAGGCACAGGATGCCATGAACCTGAAAGGCAGAAAGATTGATTATGTGGCTTAAATTTTGATGCGAAAAGGAGTTACTCCAATGAAACGTTCTTCCAAGGAAATCAAACGGATATCCAGAGATATCCTGAACGACAGGTACAGTGTACCGATGGGGGCTTTCGTTGCCGCCAGTTTTATCCCTATGGCAATCGAAATCCCCTTTTCTATGTCTATGGGGAATACTCCCACGGACTCCCAGCTTATTATCACGCTGATTGCTGAATTTCTGATTACTTTAGTGAGCTTTGTGCTAGGCTGCGGGGTAAGCCTTTTACATTTGAATATGACAAGAAGCTACGAATTTAAGCTTTCGCAGATTTTTACGCCATTCCGCCAGCGGACAGAGAAATATTTCGGTGCAGGATTTTTGACGGCGCTGCTGTTCCTTCTGGGCTGTCTTCCTGTTTTCGGAGGGCTGCTGTATTTTTATTTTTCCAATGACAGCATTCCGTCACGGATTGTGCTGGTTCTCACTGCGGTACTCTCCCTGGTGTTGTGCACCTATCTGCTGCTGACTTACCAGCTTGTCAGTATGCTGCTGTTAGACCATCCCGGCTTTCGTGTAATCGATGCCTTTAAAGAATGCCGGCTGCTGATGAAGCACAACCGCAGACGGCTGCTTTACCTGCTGCTCAGTTTTCTCGGCTGGGACGCTTTAATTTTGTGTTCCTTTGGGCTTGCGGCGCTTTGGATTGCACCTTATAAGAACCAGACCTTTGTTATTTTTTATCTGGATTGTACCGGGGAATTGGAACGGATTCCGGTGAGGTCGTATCGTTAAATCCCCATACCATCGAGCAGATGACTAACCGTTTATTGATTGGCTGACCTGCTCGATTAAAATCCTATCATAGCCATTTCACACTCTATCTATTTCTAAGCACTCTGTCCTGCCTGAAAATCCGTTTCCCCATAATTCCAAAATATGCTTTTCTTTCAGTTCGTCTACCGGAAGCTTTTTCTTTTGGGGCAGGCTTTTGTCACCTAACCATGCGTTCCAAAGTTGTATTTTGGATGCGCTTTGTAGGTGTTCTTTTATATAGGCAATGACAATTTTGGCATTTTCGGCACTATAGCTCCACTCTATATAGGTAGAATACGCCAGTGTTGTGTAGCTCTTTCTCAAATCTGCATCATCTTCAAGAATGATTCTCATTTCACAACTTCCATCTGCGGTAGAATACAATAAGGTTGTACTCTTGTCATCCGCCTTAAGCTTTATTTTAGGATTCTCATATTCCCTTAGTGGCGTATCACTCGCAAAAAACTGGTAACTGCTCATAAACTCCTCCATTTTTCCCTACAGTTTTCTAGTCACCACCAGAATATTCCCTATTCCGCATTCCAACACTGCTTTTCCCTGAGGATTTCCCCCGGTAGAAATATTCTGAGAGCCAATGCACCTCACCTTATTTCCGTTCACGCTGACATTTCCCAGAGCACAGGAAATATCGTAGCTGAAATCACTCTCTTCGTTATCCAGATTCAACTTGCAGTTCCCAACACCGCAGTTTACTGTGATATCTCCATGTATGCTGCCCTCATAGGTACAGTCTCCCACACCGCAGTCAATGTTCAATGTTCCGGCATCCACCTGTTTTGCCTCCGCATTTCCGGCGCCGATTTTTATGGCAAATTTTCCAGAAACCAGAAGCTGCTCTGCCTCCCATTTCCCGGCTCCCACCTCCACGGACATATTGCGGCAGGAGAGGGGCACTTTCTCTATCTTCATGTTTCCTGCCCCAATCTCCAGCACCACCTGCTCTAACACCAGTTCCGCCGGAAGGAATATCCAAATCCTTGCCGTTGGGTCACTGTGAAAAGCAATCAATTTTTTCGGAATCTCATAAGTTACAGCCAGCGTTTCTCCCCTCACCTCGCAGCGATACCTGCCTCTGCCTGTCTCCTCCGCTTCCACATGAATCTGTCCGTCCAAAGACTTTGTAAAAAAGACATTTGCACACGCCGCCTCAACCTCTAAATTTTTTACCATATCTGTTTCAAAAATATTTATCATTTTTTCACTGTTCATATTTCTGCTCCTTCCTCTTCTTTTACAGTATGATATCCGTCCTACACATAATAAATATCAATATGTCCGAAATTTGCTTCCCCACGGATATAGAGGGTCGCATTGCTGCTGCCTAAAGGGCTGCCGTACTCGTTGATAGTCCCGAATGTGTGCTCTAAATGATTCTCCACTCTCCACTCCTTAGGAATGTAAAGAATGATTTCCCCAAAATTATTTTCTACCTCCACATAGGCAGAGTTCTCCTGAATCATGGCATTGTCAAAATAAATCGTCATGCTGCCGAAATTGTTTTCTAAATGGGCATTCTGAAAATTATCAGAGTTGATGTAGCGGATAGCGGAGCCAAAATTGTTTTCACAGTGGACATGTTCGCCGCTGCACTGCTGGCTGTCCGAATTTCCCTTTTTATTATCCCAATTCACATCTACCTCAAAATGGTTCTTTCTTTTCCCCCGAAACAGCATGGATAAGCCGATACTGCCTAAAAACGCCGCCGCCAAAACGGTCCATGGCGTTAATGCCTCAATCCCCAGCGGTTCATCATAAATAATACACAAAAACGCAGCGGAAAACAGGATTTCAAAGAAATTCACATGGCGGATACCCTCCACAAACAGCCATACCATAAAGGCTGTGGCAAGGATGGTGAACACACCGATATCCGGCATCATGCCAAGTTTACTGATAACGACAATCACTGCCGCCAAAATAAAAAAGATACCCCAAAATATTTTTCTTCCTTTCATCGATGTAACCTCTTTTCTTCTAATTTGCTGATTAATGGTTTATAGTAATACCGGGAAACATAAACCTGCTTGTGGGTGCCGGAAAATGCCACCACGCTTGACGCTGTCAGGTTCCGGTTAATAGAGTAAATATGGTTCGTATTTAAAATTGTGGATTTTGATACCCTCATAAAAAATCCGGGAAGAATATCCTCCAGTTCATACAATTTGTACTTCGTCCGGTATGCCTCCGTTTTCGTGTGGGCACTGATACCGCTATCGTCCGTCTCAAAAAACAGCACTTCGTCTAACGTCAGGTAGTACTCTGTATTTCCCTTATAAAAAGCAAATCTCTGCGTCCCACTGCTGATCTCGCTGACTGCCTTCTGTATGGCTGCCACCTCTTCCGTCAGCCCACGGCAGCGGATAATCACTTCCTCCTCCGCTAAGGCTTCCTCAATTTCGATTTTAATTTTCATGTGTAAACCCCTTTGCTTTCTGACATGGCTTTAGTATAAAAAAAGAACCTCCCGATGTAAATAGCTTTACATCAAGAGGTTTGTTTTTTCAGGTAAGTGGTAAATTTTTAGAGTAATGCGGTCAGCGCTCGCACTGCAGTATCTAAATAGGGGTTTTCCATTTCATGGAATTTTCCCTCATCCGCCTTTTCCGCAAATGCAGGGTCAAGGGGCATTTTTCCAAATACCGGAAGCTTTAATTCCTCCGCCACCTTCTCAATCTGGCTCTCACCAAAGAGCTTGATTTCCTTGCCGCAGTCGGGGCATTTTAAGTAGCTGAAATTTTCCACCACACCCAATACCGGGACGTGCATCATTTCCGCCATGTTGTAGGCTTTCTTTACAATCATCTGCACCAGTTCCTGTGGGGAGGTGACAATCACAACCCCGTCCACCGGAAGGGACTGGAATACCGTCAAAGGCACATCTCCGGTTCCCGGCGGCATATCAACGAAGAGATAATCCACATCGCCCCACACCGTCTCATTCCAGAACTGTTTCACCACTCCGGCAATTACAGGACCTCTCCAGATGACCGGGTCCTCCTCATTGTCCAGCAACAGGTTAATGGACATAATCTTTGTGCCGTTTTCCGCCTCCATAGGCACCATGCCCTGCTCACTTCCATAGATCTGTCCGTGGACACCGAACATTTTCGGGATAGACGGACCTGTAATATCCGCATCCATAATGCCTACCTTATATCCCGCTTTATTCATGGCAGACGCTAAAGAAGCCGTCACGAAGGATTTTCCAACGCCTCCCTTTCCGCTGACAACTCCAATTACTTTCTTAATATTGGATGCCGCATTCATAGGCTCTTTGGCGATTCCGCTGCCGCCTCCTGCCTTGCTCGGACACCCCTCGCAACTTTCTCTTGAGCAGCTTGATGCGCTGCTGCAGCTACTGTTTTCTGGCATAATTTTGCCCTCCATTCTTTTATATGTTTCCCGCATTTTCCTTCTTCCGAAAAATCTCTTTGAGGCTTTCGGTGTAAGGCGCTCTTGCCACCCCGTATTCCGTGACAATGCCCGCTATCAGTTCATGATCCGTCACATCAAACGCCGGATTAAAGACCTTCACTCCCTCAGGCGCCATCCGCTGCTGATACCACATCTCCGTCACTTCCTCCGCCGGACGCTGTTCGATATTGATTTCTGCTCCGGTGGCAGTATTCAAATCAATGGTGGAGGTGGGCGCACAGATATACACCGGAATCCCATAATACTTTGCCACGGCAGCCACCACGGACGTTCCTATTTTATTGGCGGTATCTCCGTTGGCTGCCACCCTGTCACAGCCTACAAAAACGGCATTAACCCAGCCGTTTTTCATAACGGTGGCAGACATATTATCGCATATCAGCGTGACGTCCACGCCGGAGGACTGTAACTCAAAGGCTGTCAGCCTTGCCCCCTGTAACAGCGGTCTTGTTTCATCCGCAAAAACACGGAAACCATAGCCCCGCTCCTGCCCTAAATAAATGGGAGCTGTGGCAGTGCCGTATTTGCTAGTGGCAAGCTGTCCTGCGTTGCAATGAGTCAGAATGCCATCCCCGGGATTTACCAGTTCTAAGCCGTACTCTCCAATTTTTTTGCAGACTAAAATATCTTCCTCCTGAATAGCCGCCGCTTCCTGCCTCAGCTTTTCCTTAATAGCGAAAACCGGTTTCTCCCGCTGTGTTTCCACCACCCGCAGCATACGGTTTAATGCCCAGCTCAAATTAACCGCAGTGGGACGGGCAGAGTCTAAATACTCCTTCTGCTTCACAAATTCCCGGTAAAAGGTTTCGTAATCTTCCGTGTCGATCTGTATGCTCAGGACATAAATACCATAGGCTGCCGCCACGCCGATGGCAGGAGCGCCTCTGACCTTTAGCAGGTAAATGGCATCCCACAATTCCTGGGCTGTTTTTAGGGAAATCAGCTCAATCTTTCCCGGCAGCTTCGTCTGGTCTATAATGACAACCGCACCGTTTTCCTCGTCTAAGCGCACTGTCTCATAATCCATAATCGTTTTCGTTTTCTGCTGCATGAACGAACCTCTCATTTCATCTCCGTTTTTTAGTATAAAACCTATGTCTCAAATTATCAAGCCCTGCTATCATGCTCCCTGATTAGAAAGATTCACCAGGGAAACCACCACCAGCATAACAATACTTATGATACCCAGAATAATACCGATAATCGCATATTCCTTTTTTTCCTTTGATTTTATTCCCAAAAATCCGAAACCTATCGCTATAATACCAAAAATCACCCCGAAACCGCCACAGCTTAAGGCAGCTCCGATGATACCAAACACCAGGGACATCAGGGCATTCTGTTCGTCTTTCCCCTGTGGGCCCCCTTCCTCTTCTTTCTTAAAGCCGTACATTGATTTTTTCTTATCGCCCATGCCGTATTCTCCATTCCTGTTTTTCTATTTTTGTTGAGATTTCAAAAATATTCATAATTATGAGTATATCATTGGATACTGCATTTCGCAAGATTCCAACAAGGCTTTAGAATTCTTTTATTTTTTCAGGCAGGAAAAGGGCTGCCCTCCAAAAGTCTCCTTTCAGCCGGCAGCCCCTTCTCACTTTTTTGCTTTTTTATCTTATTTGCCTAATTCTTCTTTTAATGCAGCGGTCAGTGCAGGAACAATTTTGTTTAAATCTCCCACAAGACCGTAATCAGCAACGTCGAAAATCGGAGCATCTTCATCTTTGTTGATTGCAATAATCAGGTCAGAATCCTCCATACCTGCTACGTGCTGGATTGCACCGGAAATACCGATAGCAAAGTAAATCTGCGGACGAACCGTTTTTCCTGTCTGTCCTACCTGTAAATCAACAGGCTGCCAGCCATTCTCTACAACGGCACGGGAGCAGCTTACAGTACCGCCAAGTACTTCTGCTAAATCCTCTAACAGTTTGAAGTTTTCTTTGGAGCCAACGCCACGTCCACCGGATACTAAAATCTTAGCTTCCATGATGTTTGCCGTTGTCTTAACAGCTTTTACGATGTTAAGAATCTCAACATATCTGTTGTTTGGTGTGAAGCCCGGATTGAACTCAACCACATTCGCCTTTGCGCCTGCGATTGGAGCAATTTTCTGCATAACGCCCGGACGTACCGTTGCCATCTGAGGACGGTTATCCGGACAAGCGATTGTTGCAATGGTATTTCCACCGAATGCAGGACGCGTCATTAATAACTGGTTGTGTTTCTGCTCATCTTCTTTGCCCGGAGTTGCCACTAATGGGAAGTCGCCAATCTCAAGAGAAGTACAGTCAGCAGTCAGACCTGTTTTCACTCTTGCGGAAACAGTAGGACCTAAATCACGTCCGATAGCAGTTGCACCTACTAACATAATCTCCGGTTTGTACTCATTGATGACAGATGCCAGTGCGTGTGCATAAGGTTCTGTTCTGTACTCCTTTAATTCCGGATCATCTACAACGATAACTCTGTCTGCACCGTACTCTGCTAACTGGTCTGCGAGACCTTTTACTTCAGAGCCAATCAAAACAGCAGTAACATCAGTACCTAAATCTTTTGCTAAGTCTTTGCCTTTTCCAAGTAATTCAAATGCAACGCCATCTAATACGTTATCTACCTGCTGAGCAAAGACAAATACTCCTTTATATTCTTCTAAAGCCATTTTATTCACCACTTTTCCTTTTTTTATTAGATAATGTGTTTCTCTTTGAATTTACCAATCAAATAGTTTACAGACTCTGTCGGGTCAAGGTTTACTTTCTCACCAGCGCCTTTTGCTACTTTATCAGAAGCCTTTGCAATCTTAGTCGGTGAACCCTTTAAACCTAAGTCAGAATCATCAACATCCTTCAGATCTGCTCTTCCCCAAACGGTAACTTCTTTTTCGCATGCGTCAAAGATGCCGCCCGGTGTCATGTAACGTGGAACATTTAACTCAGAAAGAGCTGTAATCAAGCAAGGCATTTTTGTTTTTAACTCATGGTATCTGTCCTCGTACTGACGTTTTACTACAACAGAATCTCCCTCTACCTTGATATCAGCAGCATAGGAAATAACCGGAAGTCCAAGGTGCTCTGCAATCTGCGGACCAACCTGTGCGGTATCACCATCGATAGCCTGACGGCCTGTAATAATTAAATCATAGTCCAGATTACGAAGCGCTCCGGCGATGGTGGTGGAGGTTGCCCATGTATCAGCTCCGCCTAATACCCTGTCTGTTACAAGAACTGCTTCGTCTGCTCCCATTGCCATTGCCTCACGGAGAATCGCATCTGCTTTTGGAAGTCCCATGGTAAGTACGGTAACCTTTGCACCTGTCTCATCTTTAATTCTAAGCGCTGCTTCAAGACCAGCTTTGTCATCTGGATTCATGATAGCAAGCATTGCTGCTCTATCAAGAGTTCCGTCCGGATTGAATTTTACTCCACCCTTTGTATCAGGAACCTGTTTAATACATACTACGATATTCATGTATTTTCACTCCTTATATTTATTATATGTTCGACGCGGAGCGAACTCAAGATGCTGTGCATCTTTCGTGCGCGTTGCGCCCTCAAATGGCTAATAGAAATATTCCGCTCATGCAAGCATGGCTCCATATTTCTATCAGCCATTCTCGCTCCGCTGTATTGCGGCTATTTCAAAAGTGCGCCGGAGATTACCATTCTCTGAACCTCGCTGGTTCCTTCGTAAATCTCTGTAATCTTAGCATCACGCATCATACGCTCTACGTCGTACTCTCTGATATATCCGTATCCACCGAATAATTGAACAACCTCTGTTGTAACAGCCATTGCTGTCTCTGCCGCGAATAATTTTGCTTTTGCAGCCTCTACGGAATATACCTTCTGAGTAGCTTTTGCCATTGCAGCTTTGTAAACTAACATCTGGGCAGCTTCTACTCTGGTTGCCATATCAGCCAATTTGAACTGTGTGTTCTGCTGCTGTGCGATGGAACGTCCGAACTGTTTTCTCTCTTTGGTGTAAGCAATAGCACGCTCTAATGCGCCCTCCGCAATACCAAGAGCCTGCGCAGCGATACCGATACGTCCACCGTCAAGGGTGTGCATTGCGATTGGGAAACCTTTTCCCTCTGTTCCTAAAAGGTTCTCCTTCGGGATTCTGCAATCCTCGAAGATTAATTCGTATGTAGAAGAACCACGGATACCCATTTTTTTCTCTTTTGTACCAAAGGAGAAGCCTGGAGCTCCCTTATCTACGATAAATGCGGAGAAGTTCTTTTTCTTTCTGCCTCTCTTGTCCTCGGTAATGCTTGTGATTGCGATTACAATGTAAACATCTGCAACTTTACCGTTGGTGATGAAACATTTAGAACCGTTTAATACCCACTCGTCACCGTCTAAAACAGCCTTGGTCTGAGCGCCCTGAGCGTCAGTACCGGCGCCCGGCTCTGTTAAAGCGAAAGCACCGATTTTCTCTCCGGTTGCAAGAGCTTTTACATATTTCTGTTTCTGCTCTTCTGTGCCGTAAGTCAAAATCGGATCAATGCAGAGAGAGGTGTGTGCGGAAACAACAACGCCTGTAGTAGCGCAAACCTTAGATAACTCTTCTACACACATGACATAGGTAAGAGGGTCACAGCCCTGTCCGCCATACTCCTTCGGTACCGGGATTCCCATGAAACCGTATTTCTGCATCTTTTTCACTGTCTCCATTGGGAACTGCTCTGTCTCGTCAACTTCCTGTGCCAATGGTTTTACTTCTGTCTCGGCAAATTCTCTGAACAGAGAACGCGCCATTTCATGTTTTTTATCTAAAGCAAAATCCATGATAAAAATTCCTCCATTTACTATTTATTTATCAATATCTGTCTGTTCTTCGGCAGATAAATCTACTGTGCATCCACCGGTGTTTTTGTGCGGTCTGCATTGTATACATAAAAGCCTTTTCCTGTCTTAGCTCCAAGGTTTCCGCCGCGAACCATCTTACGGATTAACGGACATGCACGGTATTTGCTGTCACCTGTTTCATTGTAAAGAACGTCCATGATGGCAAGGCAGATATCAAGACCGATGAAGTCACCTAACTCAAGAGGCCCCATTGGATGGTTTGCACCGAGTTTCATAGCTGCGTCAATACCTGCGATATCAGATACACCTTCCATCTTGATGAAAGCAGCTTCGTTAATCATCGGGATTAAAATACGGTTTACAACAAAACCGGCAGCTTCGTTCACCTGTACCGGTGTTTTTCCGATTTCTTCGGAAATTTTCTTAATAGCTTCTACTGTCTCGGCAGGAGTATTTACACCGGCGATTACTTCGATAAGTTTCATACGGTCTGCCGGATTAAAGAAGTGCATACCTACCATCGGACGGGTAAGTCCGTTTCCGATTTCTGTAATAGAAAGGCTGGATGTATTAGAAGCAAAGATACACTCCGGTTTTGCAATCTTGTCTAACTCAGAAAATGTAGTTTTCTTAACTTCCATATTCTCGAATGCTGCCTCTACGATTAAATCGCAATCAGCGCAAAGGTCTTCTTTTAATCCCGGGGTGATTTTTGCAAGGATGCCGTCAACTGCTTCCTGTGTCATTTTTCCTTTTTCTACCAGTCTTGCGTAACCTTTTTTAATTTTTTCTTTTCCGCCTTCTGCCCACTCCTGTTTGATATCACAAAGAGCTACTTCATAGCCTTCTACCTGAGCAAATGCTTTTGCAATGCCCTGTCCCATAGTTCCTGCACCAATAACACCAACCTTCATGTCGGTTACCTCCTAAAATTTTATTTCATAATTTATATTGCATTTTCCCTCACCTTTTACAGCCAGTTCAAATGCAGGTTATGCTTACATAAACATTCGCCGAAAGAACAGGCTTTGCGCCTGTCCGTCCGGCTGGTTCACTTTTCTTATTCTCTTTCAACGATGGTAGAACATCCCATACCGCCGCCGATACACAGGGTAGCAAGACCTTTCTTCGCATCTCTTTTCTGCATCTCATATAATAATGTAACGAGAATACGGCAGCCGGAAGCTCCTACCGGGTGTCCTAATGCGATAGCGCCGCCGTTTACATTAACTTTGGACATATCAAAGTTTAAGTCTCTTGCAACTGCGATGGACTGTGCTGCAAATGCCTCGTTTGCCTCTACTAAATCCATATCGTCAATGGTAAGACCTGTTCTCTCAAATACCTTTCTGGTAGATGCTACAGGACCAACTCCCATAATCTCCGGTTCTACACCGCCAAGTGCTCCGGCAACCCAGGTAGCCATCGGTGTAACGCCAAGTTCTTTTGCTTTCTCTTCGCTCATTACAACGATTGCTGCTGCACCGTCGTTGATACCGGAAGCGTTACCGGCGGTAACTAAGCCGCCCTCTTTACCGGAACAGCATTTTAAGTTTGCTAAGGTCTCTGCGGTTGTACCGGCACGAGGTCCTTCATCGGTAACGAAATCAACGATTTCTTTTTTCACTTTCACCGGTACAGGAACGATTTCGTCTTTGAATTTGCCCTCAGCCATTGCCTTCTCACATTTCTGCTGGCTGTTTGCTGCAAACTCATCTAACTCCTGACGTGTAATGCCGTATTTATCACAAACATTCTCTGCTGTAATCATCATGTGGTAATGATTGAAAGCGTCTGTCAACGCATCGTTTACCATGGTATCAATGATGGTCGCATTGTTCATACGATATCCAAAACGGGCTTTTGTCATAGCGTAGGGAGCCATGGACATGTTTTCCATACCGCCGGCCACCACGATGTCTGCCTGTCCTGCTAAAATCTGAGCTGCCGCTTCGTTGACACATTTTAATCCGGAACCACATACAACGTTTAAGGTAACAGCCGGAACTTCAATTGGCAGACCTGCCTTGATAGAAGACTGACGTGCAACGTTCTGTCCCTGTGCAGCCTGGATTACACAACCCATTAATACTTCATCTACCTGCTCCGGTTTTACGCCGGCTCTGTTTAATGCTTCTTTGATTACGATTGCGCCTAAATCTGCTACCGGTGTATTGCTTAATGCTCCACCCATTTTACCGATTGCAGTACGACAAGCACCTGCCAAAACTACTTTTTTTGCCATTTTGAATTCTCCTTTCAGCTTTCGCACAAAAACCTGCTTTCTTTGCAGAGGTTTTGTTACCTTTTCGAAATAAATTTGCCGAAAAACGCTGTTAATTTTTTAACAATCTTTCCAAAAAAAATAAATTCTGACTTTTGGTTGGAATTTATCTGTTTTCTTCATATTGCTACAGTATGTAAGTTCTAAACAATCAGCGGTTTTTCTAGCTTTTTTCTACTTTTCTATGCTACCATATTTCATGTTTAATTGCAATAGCTTTCTTCCTTTTCCTCCGCCAAAAATTTTTACACCATACTTTTGCTCTCTTTTTTCACCATTTTCTCCCGTTTTTTTTGTTAAAAATTTATCACACCATTTTCCCTGTTTTGGAAAAAACAGGCAGATTTTTGTATAATTTCAACAAAAATCCGCCTGTTTCTTCTTAATTAATAAAATACATGGTTTCCGATGACTGTTCCGGAGATAATACCGTTATTCACCCGGAAGTACAGACATTTTGTAGTAATACTGCCGTTTAACACTTCCTGGGCTGCCCCAAGGCAGCTGCTGCTCACTCCCGTCTCTAACCGGTAAGACAAACGTCCGCTTGCCACCGGGGAAAACTGTCCGCTCTGGTAAATCACCCCGGATATGGTGTTGGGGAAATAGGAGCTTTTCACCCGGTTCATAATGACGCTTCCCACTGCCATTTTTCCCTCATAGGGCTCACCGCCCGCCTCGCATTCAATGATTGCCCCCAGCAGATAGGCATCGCTGTCCGCTGGAACATAGGTGGTCCCAGAGGTATCTTCCTTCTCCTGTTCCTTAATCTTTGCCAACCGCGCCGCATCTTCCTTCGCTTTTTTTATTTCAAGCTCTTTCTCATACGCCTCCATTTTGGCTATTTTTGCCTCCAGACTCTCCATATCTGCCTCGGCGTCTGCAATTTCGGCACTGGACCGGTTAATTTTATCCCTGGTTTCCGCAATTAAACTGTTGACGGAAGTCTGCTTTTCCTGCATCTGGTTTTCTAATGCCACAAGCTCCGTCAGTTCTTCTTCCAGACTGCTTTTCTGCTCCGCTATCTGTTGCTGCAGTTCCTGATACTGTGCCAGCATTTCCCTGTCATACTGCTGCACTTCAGAAGCGTATTCCGTCCGGTTTAAAAATTCTGCAACGGATTCGGACTCCAACAGCATCTCCCAGATTGTGGTACTGCTGTTTTCATACATGTACTGTATCCGGATTTTCATCGCCTCATACTGCTCTGCCGATTGTTCCTCCGCTGCCGCCAACTGCTGCTTTGCCGTCTCAATATCCTGCTCTTTCGTATCAATCTCCGTTTCCAGCCGGTTCATGGATGACACAATCTCATTCAGCTGGCTGTTTAACCCGCTAAGGTCTGTTTCCAAGGCCTGTTTTTCGTCGTTTAAGCTGTCGACCTGCTCTTCTGTCTCTTCTTTCTGTTTCTGTAAATCTGTAATTTTATCTTTGGTGTTGTCGATTTCCTTCTGTGTTGCGGCGGCATAAGATGTATTCACCACAAGCATACAAAAAACCAGTATAATGCCACACCATTTTTTCCTACCGTTTTTTTTCATTCCTGTCTGGCTCTGCTCCTTCTCTGCCGTTTCTTCTCTCCGATATCGTAACAGTTCAGCTTCCCTGTGCCTTGGGGGTCAGATAGCGCTATCCGGAATCCCAAGGCACAGGAAGGGACTGAACTGTTACCTGATATCCAAATTCTGCCTGATATTCGATTGTATTTCAGCCTTTGATATGTTATTATAACATATATATCGTATATTCTGCAATTATGGGATTTCAGAGACAGGTTCGGAATATTTTTATCGACCATGACAGGAGGCGTGACTATGCAATTTGTAAAAACAGCTGATTTAAAACCCGGTATGCGCTTAGCAAAACCTATTTACAACAAGATGGGTGTATTGCTGTATGAGAGGAACACAAACCTGACCGTTCAGGGTATTAACAGTATTGAGAATTTCGGTTTAATTGGTATCTTTATTCTTGAGCCTGCGGAACCGGTTCCCCCTCTTACCAGGGAAGATTTGGAGTTTGAGCAATTCCAGACCATTTATATGTTTAAAATAAAGGAAAATTTAGACCGTCTTCAGGCAAACCAGCCTCCGGTGTCATTGTTAGCTTTAGTGAAAGATATCCAGTCCCACTATGGTGTACTAGACCACAAGATGAATTTTGCACAGAATCTCCGCAGTTCCGCCGATTTTGTGTATAAGCATGCCATCAGTGCGGCAATTCTCTGCGCACTGATTTCTAACCAGATGCGCATTCCCGAACAGGAACAGGCGGCGCTGATTACTGCAGCTTTACTCTATGATTTCGGCTATCTTTATATTCCCCAGTCTGTGTTAGATAAGGGTGACGATTTAACGGATGACGATAAGGAGTTTATCCAGTTAAACTTAGAGCGCGGATATGAAACGCTACGTCCGCAGTACCAGAATTTCGGGCTGCCGGAGCCGTCTTTAGAGATTATCCAGCAGGTGATTTTCCGCAACAGCACCTCCTTAAAGATTAAAGAACCCTCAAAGAACGTAAAGCTCTTAACCGATATTTTACGGGCAGCGGATAAATTTGACCGCCTGACTGCCATGAACATTAATAAAGCTCCTATTTCCGAGGTTGCCGCCATGGCACAGCTCCGCAAACAGAGGGGCGCCTACAATCCTCTGGTTTTAGCTGCCCTGGCAGAATGTATCCATATTCTCCCCACCGGTGCCTGCGTAGACCTTTCCGACGGCGAAAAGGCTCTGGTTCTGGTGGAGAACCCTGCGGACTTTACACGTCCTATGATTTTGAAGTTCTCCAACAACTTAATCTATGACCTCAGCGACCCCGCCATCCACAAGGGCCTAAAGGTGGTGGATATCATGAAAACCATGGATAACCGCATTGCCATCGACGAGCACACCTTAGAGCATTTTGTAGCGGACTCTTACATAAAGGAAACCGCAGACCGTTTCCGCAAGAGGAAATTAGAGGCTGCCCAGCGCAGGCAGAATAAAATCCAGAAGAAAGCGATGGATTCTCTGATAAACAGTGCGGAGGTACTTACGGAAGAGGACGAAGAAAAAACGTTGAAAAACCCCCGGAAGAAAATGAAGCTGCTATAAATTTTCTTTTTGAGCCGGGTCATTCCAGCCAGATAATCAGGCTATTCCACGCCAGAGGAATCAGCCCGCCCACCATAACCGCATACGCAATTCCAAAGATGATATTCTGCCCACAAATCAGCGTACCGAATATCATCTGTTCTACACAGGCAATCAGCACAATTTTCTTTAAAAATTGTGCCAGATACCCGATACGTACCAATTTTACCTGCCGGATGTCTAACGGCAGGTATTTGATTTTTTTCAGGTAAGAAACCTTTTTTCCCTGCTCCTTCAGATTCCTGTAACTAGCGAGATAGCCCATGGGACTGATGACTGCCGTCCACAGCAGCACCGTAATTGCAATACTCCGCTCGTCTTTCTCTAAGCATATCTCTGGAGGCAGAAACAGAAGTAAAACACTGATGCCGATATAAAACCATTTTACGATCTGGAGCATGGCGCTGTCCTCACGGTACGTTATGAGTTTTTCGTCCATCCGCCGGATAATTTCCCGCTGTTTCCTTTTTTCCTGCCGGCATGCTTTTCTGTCCCGCTTTTCATTTATCAGCAGTTTCTTTTCGCCTGGTTGGTTTTCCTGCTGACATGCTTTTCTGTTCCACTTTTTATTCATAAGCACAATCTTCCTCTTCTGTCCTTACTGCTTTTTTCTGCATCGATTTCTCTACATCAGTCTTTCTGTAGTTTTCTTAAAAGTTCTGTAATTCCACTATCCGGACTGCATTCTTGCAAGCATTGCCTGCCTCCCCAAAGGAAACCAATTTTCCCTCCTCTAAGATAGCCACATAATCCATTTTCTGAGAAATTTCAGTTTCGATATGGCTTGTCATCAAAACGGATGCCTGCTCTGTCCCGATAATCTCATGGAGTATCCCGAAAAATTCCCGCCGGAATACCGGATCCATTCCGGCGGTTGCCTCGTCCAACAGATAAAGCACGCTGCCGTGCGCCATGGCAAAGGCGGTCTGGAATTTGATAAATTCTCCCCGGGACAGCTTTCCTACCTTTTGTCCCGTAGCAACGCCCATCCGGTTCATCTGCGCTAAAAAAATTTCCATATCCCATTTTTCATATGCCATACCGAAAATCTCGCCGTTCTGCCGTGCCGTATAATCAAGCAAAAAAGGATTTTCCTCGGAAACAAAGCCAATCTGCTGCATGGTTTTTCCATAATCCGCCCGGATGTCCTCCCCGTTTAAGCGGATTGTTCCGCTATACTGCTTTTTTCTGCTCACCATGCACTCCAGCAGCGTGGTTTTCCCTGCTCCGTTTTTCCCTGCCAATCCCATAAGATACCCTGCCGGAAGAGAAAAGCTGATATCCGAAAGAAATTTCTTTTTTCCAATCCCTGACACATGTTCCAGTTCCAATAGCATTTCTGCTCCTCCTTTTTTACAACAGATATCATTTTCTTTTGCCCTAACTTCCCCACATTTTCGTCTCAGGTACTTTCATACAGGGTCTGTGTCATTTCCAACAGCTCCTCACAGGAAATTCCTGCAGATTTTGCGGCTGTTATCAACTCTCCCAACCATTCCTCTAACAGCATCAACTGCTTTTCTTTCAGATAATCTGTGTTGTATTCGCAGACATAAAAGCCCTTTCCAGGCGCCGAGCGAATCAGTCCCTCCTTTTCCAGTTCCTCATATGCCCGCTTCGTGGTAATGACGCTGACCTGCAGTTCCCCCGCCAGCCCACGGATGGAGGGCAGCGCCTCCCCTGCGGTAAGCTCACCGGAAACTATGGCATTTTTCAGTTGGTTGACAATCTGCTCATAGATTGCCATGGTGCCCTGAGGCTGTATCACAAGTTTCATTCCGATGTCTCTTATCCTTTCCTGTTTCTGACAGTTTCCCGCCCTGCTGCGGTTTCATAGACTATTCCCATTTTCAACTTTTTTTTCCAAAAACTCAGCACCTTAAGGAGCAACGGCAAATCCACTGCCAAAAGCACTGTCGGGTATAATACTTTTTCTGTAAAGCTACAGGGTTCCGGCCAAAAAATTCTGCTTATCAACACCCAAAACTCAATCATAAAAATAATCAGCGTTCCCCCTTCCCACCATTCCCAGGTAGTTGTCAGCGTACCTGTACTGCCTATGGTTCTTTCCTGCATGGCTGTTGCCAAGATAATCATAATGCTCAAACCCAGCGCCAAAAGCAGCAAAAAGGAGGAATATTTTCCCAGAAAAGCCAGTACGGCAGCCGCCAACAATTCTATCAGGAGTGAAATACCTATTTTTATTTCAAGTGTCCTTTTCAGATAACCTCTGCGTTCCTCTTCCGTCATGGGGCATAGGCACATGATTTTGGGCAGACGAATTGGATGTAGCGGTAAGGAAAACAGATGAAACAGCAGCGGCAGCATCAGGAGAAAATACGCTCCGATATTTTTCGGAGAGCGTGAAAAATTCCCCAAAAGGCTAAACGGCAGAAAGGTTACGGAATAGAGAAAAAACCACCAGTTATTTCCCTGATAACACTCTTTTATCCTTCCCCAACGGAAGGCCGCAAAATATTCCTGTAATAGCTTTTTTATCATCTTTTTCAACCTTTTCCCCTCTTTGTCATAAAATACATGATTTCCTCTATGGAAGGCACTGTCACAGTCAGCTCCCTGTCATATATATTCCGGTTTCTGTGGCGGATCAGCGCCCTTGTTCCGTAAGCAGTTTCTTCCATATAAATAATGCTTTCTTTGGGGAGCAGCTTTAATTTGTAAGTCTCACCAACCAGCAGACGGTACTGCTGCCGCAGTGTCTCAATATCCTCGGCAAGCAGAAGCTTTCCTTTTTCCAGATAGACGATGTAATCTGCCATCCGGTCTAAATCCTCGGTGAGGTGAGTGGCTAAAATCACACTGTTTGTCCCATCAGCAATAAATTCCTTTAGAATGGAAAAGAACTCCCTGCGAAATTCCGGATCAAAATTTCCGGTAGGTTCATCTAACACCAACAGCTTCGGGTGATGTGCCAGCGCAAAGGCAAGCTGGAATTTTAATTTTTCTCCTTTGGAAAGTTCACTGAATTTTTTAGCCGGACACAGTGCAAAGCGGGAAAGATATTGGCAAAGCAGTGGTTCATCGTAGTTTTGATAATATTTTCCGTACTGTCTGGCGTTGTGCAGCAGGGTGTCATAACCGTCAAACAAATCCTCGGCAAGCACGGTTCCTATCTTTTCTAAGATTTCTTTCCGGTCTGTGTCATAGGTTTTCCCCTCTATGGAAAGGCTCCCACCGTCGGGTCGGTATAAACCCAATATCAGGTGCAGTAGCGTGGTTTTCCCGGCTCCGTTTAAACCGATAAGCCCCATGATATAGCCCGGCGGAAGTTCAAAGGAAATCTGTTCTAGATGAAATGCGCCGAGACGCTTGCTGATATTTGTCATCTTTAGCATGTCCTGTTCCTCCTGTTCATATACTGTATATAATTATATATACAGTATATGAACAGTTTTGTCAAGGGGTTATTACGAAAAAACGGTCATACCCCGCAGTTGGGATATGACCGTTTTTCTGTCTGTCGACGTTCCGCCAATGTTTTGTTTTTAACCTTCAATAGGAATATATTTTTTATCCTCTACCTGAGGTCTCGCTTCTTTCTTCGGCACAAATACTTTCAGGATACCATCTTCAAATTTTGCTTTGATATCCTCCTGCTCCACAGTTTCTCCCACATAGAAGTTTCTGCTGCAGGTTCCGTAATAACGCTCTCTGCGGATATATTTGCCGTTATCATCTTTCTGGTCGTTTGATGTATTGGTTTCTGCTGAGATGGTCAGATATCCGTCTTTCAGCTCCGCCTTTACATTCTCTTTCTTACAGCCCGGAAGGTCGATATCCAGTTCAAATCCGTTGTCGCTTTCCTTCACATCGGTTCTCATAATGCCTGCTGTCATATTCTGATATCTGGCAGAGGTATTTGCCGGACGTGCAAAATCGTCGAAAAAATCATCAAATAAACTTTCTCCAAAAATACTAGGTACTAACATAAGTCATTCCTCCATTCTTATACACGCGGCATATCAGCCGTCTGACTACTGGTTTCTTGTGGTTTTGATTTTAAAACTCTGTGGAAATTTCTTTTCCCTTCGTTTGATTATGTTATACCACTATTATTAGCACTCGTCAATGGGGAGTGCTAATAATTTAGAAATAGTTTATAAATTTTAGATTTTGTTATTTTTGCAAAAAAACAGCAGTACCGCATCTAAGCAATACTGCTGTTTCCGTTTCTCTTAAATATTCTTCACCTTTGCAATATCAATGGGCGTCAATGTGTCGGTGGCAGTCTCTAGGCTGCGTGCCAGCGCATTGGCGGTATCCATCGCCGTGATACAGTAAACGCCTGTCTCGATGGCATTCCGGCGGATTAAGAAACCGTCCCTGCTCTTATCCCCATTTCCCTGGGTTGGCGTATCAATCACAAGGTCAATCTTATGTCCTAAGATTAAGTCCATCACATTGGGGGACTCCTGGGAAATTTTATTGACCCGGAGGGCATTTACGCCGTGCTCCTGCAAATATTTCGCCGTGCTTCTGGTGGCGTAAATCTTATAGCCCAACGCCTCAAAACGTTTTGCCACATCCACTGCCTCCGGCTTGTCCGCGTCTTTCACGGTCATAATCATCTGCTTATACTTCGGCAGCGTCACGCCTGCTCCTAAGAACGCCTTGTAAAGGGCTTCGTTAAAGTTGGTGGCGATACCCAAACACTCTCCGGTGGATTTCATTTCCGGTCCTAAGGAAATTTCTGCACCGCGCAGCTTCTCAAAAGAGAACACCGGCATCTTGATGGCAATATAATCTGCCGTCGGCGCTAAGCCCGGCTCATAACCAAGTCCGCGGATGGTATTGCCGATGATAACCTTAGTTGCCAAATCTACGATAGGAATACCTGTTACTTTACTGATATACGGCACAGTTCTTGAGGAACGGGGGTTTACCTCAATGACATACACTTCCTCGTCCATGGCAATAAACTGAATGTTAATCAGTCCCACCACATGAAGCGCCTGCGCCAGACGTTTGGTGTATTCCACAATCGTCTCTTTTACATGGTCGCTGATGGTTGGCGCCGGATATACGGAAATACTGTCACCGGAATGCACACCGGTACGCTCAATATGCTCCATGATACCCGGAATTAAAATATCCGTTCCGTCGCAGACCGCATCGACCTCGATTTCTTTTCCCTGTAAATACTTGTCTACCAAAATCGGGTGATCCTGGGCAATCCGGTTGATGATTCCGATAAACTCTTCAATTTCCTCATCATTAAAGGCAATCTTCATGCCCTGTCCGCCAAGCACGTAAGACGGCCTTACCAGTACCGGATAACCCAGGCGGTTTGCTACCTCTTTTGCCTCTTCTGCGGTAAATACCGTTCCCCCGGCAGCCCTGGGGATTTGGGTCTGCTCTAAGATTTTATCAAATAACTCCCTGTCCTCTGCAGCGTCCACGTCCTCCGCCTTTGTTCCAAGGATTTTCACGCCCATTTTCATCAGGCTTTCCGTCAGCTTGATGGCGGTCTGTCCGCCGAACTGGACAACAGCGCCGTCCGGTTTTTCCAGCCTTACAATGTTCTCCACATCCTCCGGGGTTAAAGGCTCAAAATAAAGTTTGTCAGCAATATCAAAGTCGGTGGAAACCGTCTCCGGATTGTTGTTGACGATGACGGTCTCCCAGCCTTCCTTGGCAAACGCCCAGGTACAATGTACGGAGCAATAGTCGAACTCGATCCCCTGTCCGATACGGATAGGACCGGAGCCAAGCACCAGCACTTTCTTCTGGGGTTTGGTTTCCGCCGCCTCATTTTCACTGCCAAATACGGAATAATAATAAGGTGTGGTTGCCTCAAATTCTGCGGCACAGGTGTCTACCATCTTATAAGCTGCCACAATGCCGTTTTCATAACGCATATCGTGAATTTCTTTTTCTGTTTTTCCGGTAAGGCTTGCAATCACATTGTCCGGAAACTCGATACGTTTTGCCTCTTTTAATAATTCCACAGTCAGCGGCTGATTCTTTAAGTTTTCTTCCATCTCTACCAGAATTGCCAGCTTGTCAATGAACCATTTATCAATCTTAGTAATTTCATGAATAGTATCGTAGCTCATTTTCCGGCGCAGCGCTTCGGCGATTACCCAGATTCTTCTGTCATCCACCACCTCTAACTGCTCTTTTATCTCATTGTCGGAAAGCCCTGTAAAATCGTAGGACATTAAGCTGTCCACATGCTGCTCTAAGGAACGGATTGCCTTCATGAGAGCTCCTTCAAAGTTATTACAGATACTCATAACCTCTCCGGTTGCTTTCATCTGGGTTGTCAGCGTTCTCTTTGCTGTGATAAATTTATCAAAAGGAAGTCTCGGAATTTTTACCACACAGTAATCAAGCATGGGCTCGAAGCTGGCGTAGGTTTTTCCGGTAATGGCGTTTTTGATTTCGTCTAAGGTGTAGCCTAATGCAATTTTTGCCGCTACCTTTGCAATGGGATATCCGGTTGCCTTGGACGCTAACGCAGAGGAACGGGATACACGGGGATTTACCTCGATCACGCAGTATTCAAAGCTCTCCGGGTGCAGTGCGTACTGTACGTTACAGCCTCCGGTGATATTTAATTCAGAAATAATGTTTAAGGCAGAGGTACGGAGCATCTGGTATTCCTTGTCCCCTAAGGTCTGGGAAGGAGCCACTACAATGGAGTCACCGGTATGTACGCCTACCGGGTCAATATTTTCCATATTACATACGGTGATGCAGTTGCCGCCTGCGTCACGCATTACCTCGTACTCAATCTCTTTCCAGCCTGCGATACAGCGTTCCACCAATACCTCTCCCACGCGGGAAAGACGGAGACCGTTGGTCAAAATTTCCACCAATTCTGTCTCATTGTGGGCAATCCCGCCGCCGCTGCCTCCAAGGGTAAATGCCGGACGGAGTACCACCGGATAACCGATAGTATTGGTGAATTTGATACCGTCCTGCACATTGTTCACCACCTGGGACGCCGCACAGGGCTCACCGATTTTTTCCATGGTATCTTTAAACGCCTGACGATCCTCTGCCTTGAAAATAGTCTCCGCCGTAGTACCGATTAATTTTACGCCGTATTTTGCTAAGATACCCTTTTCCTCTAATTCCATACCAAGGTTTAACCCCGCCTGTCCTCCTAATGTGGGCAGCACGCTGTCGGGCCTTTCCTTTGCGATAATCTGCTCTAAGACAGAAACCGTAAGGGGCTCGATGTAAACCTGATCTGCAATATCTTTATCTGTCATAATGGTCGCCGGGTTAGAGTTTACCAGAACTACCTCCACGCCCTCTTCCTTCAAAGAACGGCATGCCTGCGTTCCCGCATAGTCAAACTCTGCAGCCTGTCCAATAACAATGGGCCCGGATCCGATTACTAATACTTTCTTTATATCCTGATTTCTTGGCATTTTCTTCCTCCTAAACTTTTTCAAACACCGAAATTCTTTCAAAAATTAAGAGCCTCTGCTCCCCCAGATTTTCTACACACCGAAAGAATTTCCCACAGGAAATTCTTTCAAAAATTAAGAGCCTCTGCTCTTAATTTTTTGACATCATATCGATAAACCTGTCAAACAGATATGCTGAATCCTGGGGACCGGGGCAGGCTTCCGGGTGAAACTGCACGGTAAAGATATTTTTGCCTACATACTCAAGCCCCTCGTTGGTTCCGTCATTGACGTTGATAAATGCCGGCTTTGCCACATTGGGGTCCAATTTGTCGGTGTCCACCACGTAACCGTGATTCTGGGAAGAAATGTATACCCGGTTGGTTTTTAAGTCCTTCACCGGATGGTTTCCTCCGCGGTGGCCGTACTTCATCTTGTGGGTATCTGATCCAGTGGCAAGTGCCATGAGCTGATGTCCTAAGCAGATGGCGAAAATCGGTGTATCGGAGTCATACAATTTCTTAATCTCTGCAATGATTTCCTTACACTCCTTCGGGTCGCCAGGACCGTTGCTCAGCATAATTCCATCCGGATTGGTGGAGAGAATTTCTTCCGCTGTGGTATGTGCCGGATAAATGGTCACCTCACAGCCCCGTTTATTTAAAGACCGGGCAATATTATTTTTCGCACCCAAATCGAGGAGCGCTACCTTTTTGCCTTTGCCCTTTAATACTCGTTTTTCCTCACAGGTCACTTTATCAACGACATTTCCAGTGGTGTATGCCTTTAACTTGGGAATAATTTCTTCTAAATTATAGTTCTCATTGGTGGTAATCATACCGTTCATCGTTCCTTTTTCCCGGAGGATTTTGGTCAGTGCCCTGGTATCGATTCCCGCAATGCCCGGAATATCATATTTTTTCAGGAAATCCTGAATGGTGCCCTCCTCACGGAAGTTGCTTGGCATTCTTGACAATTCCCTCACAATATATCCGTCCGGCCATGGTCTGCCGGACTCCATATCCGGTGTAATACCATAATTTCCGATTAACGGATAAGTCATTACCACTGCCTGTCCTGCATAAGATGGGTCTGTCAAAACCTCTAAATATCCGGTCATGGAAGTGTTAAATACGATTTCGCTAATCACTTCCCTGGTAGAACCGATACTGGTTCCGGTAAATACATTCCCGTCTTCGAGTATTAAATGAGCTTTCATTCCTTTCCCTATCCTTTCACCTTTTTTCCAAAAAAAAAAACGTCACCGTTTTTTCTTACTTTCTTTCAATATTACGATTATTCGCAATCCGCTTCACTTCTTGCTCACAGAAACAAAATAGACCAGCCTATTTTGTTTCTAAATTGTAAAAAGTGTATCATATCGACAGCTATTTTGCAACCTTTTTGCCGAAACAAATAATGTATAATTTTTACACATTACTGCATAAAAATTATACATTATGGACAAAGGAAACTTACACCTCATTTTCCACCCTCGTATCATAATAATCCTTCATGGTGTAGCGTTCCTCTGCCGCCAGATGATATAGTGTAATTCCTGCAATCACGCTAAAAGAGGCTGCCAACGCTGCCGCTGTCACACAAAGTACCGCCCTGGCGCTGACTTTTTTCTTCTGATATGTTACCCTCAGCCGGCCTCTTTCGTTTTTCTGCCTTAAGATTTCCGGCTGTTTTTCTCCGGATATATTGTTCAAATCTGCCGCTATCTGCACTGTCGGCTGCACATTCGGCATATTTTGCATTTGCGGCATCATGCCCACATTAGGAGCGCTTTGCTGTGGGATTTGCGCTGTCCCGATATTAGGCATATTCTGCACCTGGGGACACAGCCTGCACTCTAAAAGCACACTGCCGTTTCCCTCTGTCCCCATCGGTGCCACCCCAAAGCCCCTCTTGTAAAAATACGGCGCCAGTGTCACCGGGGTCACTTCGATGGTTACCTGGGGCAGGTGTAATGCGGCTGCCTGATTCCGCATGGTATTTAACAAAAGAAGCCCCATACCCCGATGCTGACAATCCGGGCGGACGTACAGCATTGTGATACGCCCGTCCTTCTGCATTGCGCCTACTGCACAGAGTTCTCCCTCCCGGAATACGCCCCAGGGAAATAAATTTCCGGTATTTCCCTCCTGCCAGAGCCGTTCCGGCGTCACTTCATTGTAAAACCTGTCGATTTCCTCCTTAGAGCGGATAGCATTAGACATTCCTGCCACAAACGCCTCCCGCGCCACATTTACCGCCCACTGTATTTCATTGCCATACAACACTCTTACTTCCGTCATCCCAGTCTGTCCTTTCCGCCTGCTTTCTCAAAGGTTCCTGAACCATGTTACTGATATTGTAACACACTCTTTAGACTACTTCCACCCAATCTGCATTTTCACCGCAATACTTTGCTAAAAGCGAGAGCCACAAACAACGCCCCGCCTAACCAGGAAATGTCCGTTTCCCGCTTTAATGCTGCCTGCATTCCAATGGCACTCCCCGCTTTGACTGCAAGAAATCCCACCAGAAAATTACATAGAATGGTAAACGGTACATTGATATTTAAAAGCCCGGCAGAAAGACCTCCCACCAGTCCGTCCATGGACATTGCCAGTGCAAAAAATACCGCCTCCGAGACAGACATCACGGAAGAATGGTCCCTGTCTGCCATCACCGGATTGTTATAAATACTTAAAATAAAATTTAACTGTGAAAACGTAATTTTCACCCGTTTACACAAAAACTTATGTTTCTTGATATATCTTTTGATTACATATTCTATTAATTTAAAAAGCCCCACCAGAAACAATCCCAGAAAACACAGGATTTCCGTATAAGTCTCCTTTATCACTCCCTCTAAAAAACTGCCTGCTAAAAGGGATAACAGAAGCACCCCGCTGCAGATGCCGCTGATGGTAAACGCCGAAGCATTTTTTATTTGAATTTTTTCCGTCCCACATGCCACACATGCCAAAAATACATCTAAGGAAAGTGCGATTACGAGAAGAACTGTCTGCACATTATTTACCTCAAAATCCTCTCTTCTTTCTATCATATTCAGTTTACCGATTTTTGCTTTTCGACACATTTTTAAGAAAAATGAAAATTTCCTCTTGACCCTGACGTTACGTCATAGCTTATGATACAATCACACGGTGTCTTAGACCAACGTGAAAGGAATGAATCTAACTATGAAAACAGTAAATGAAATCAGCAAACTCACAGGTGTAAGTGTGCGCACGCTTCACTACTATGATGCCATCGGTCTGTTACACCCAACAGAAACCACCGGGGCAGGCTACCGGCTGTATGACGATACAGCCCTCTGCCGTTTGCAAAACATTCTAATGTTCCGCGAGCTGCAATTTCCGCTAAAAGAAATCAAAAAAATACTCGACAGCCCGGTTTTTGACCCCAAAGAGGCTTTAAGCCAGCAAATCCACCTGCTGGAATTGCAAAAAAAACATATCGAGGAACTGATTGCCTTTGCCCGTGAAATAAAAGAAAAAGGAGTAAGAACTATGAATTTTGAAGCATTTAGTAAAAGTGAAATGGAGCAGTATGCAAAAGAGGTGACAGAAAAATGGGGCGCTACTAAAGCATATGAGGAATACCAGGAAAAAGCAAAGCAGAAAAGCAGTGAGGAATTTGAGGAAACGGGAAAGAAGCTGATGGGAATCTTTGCCGAAATCGGGGCGATGAAGGAGCTTTCGCCTGCCGATACTGCCGTACAGGAAAAGATTGGGACGTTGCAGGCGTTTATCACCGATAATTATTATCGCTGCACACCGGAAATTCTGAAAGGTTTGGGAGAAATGTACGTGGAAGATGAACGCTTCAGAAGAAACATTGACAAAGCAGGCGGAGAAGGGACAGCTGCTTTTGTGAGACAGGCACTCCGCATCTATTGTGCATGATACTTCCGTAACATACCGTACTCATTCAATAAATAATATCTGTTGACCCAATTCCGTTACCGTCATAAAATAAAGCTATCATCTATTACAGTACAGACGGAGGTATTACGAATGAACAGTAGCACGGTATGGGAAAAAGACGGTTTCACGATACGCCCTGCTCAGGCAGAGGACGCAGAAAACTACTTTTTCCAAAATTATAACCCATTAGATAAAGAAGTTGCCCGGCTGACGGGATGCAAAGAAGTATTTACCAAAGAAGAGGTCATTTCCTTTTTTCTAAACTCTCTAAAGGAAGATAACCGGTATTTCTTTTTGATTATTGCTCCGGACGGCCGCATTATCGGTGAAAGTGTCATCAATGAAATTGATTGGGATTTGCGATGCGCAAACTTCCGCATTGGAATTTTCCATTCCACAGAGCGAGGGAAGGGGATAGGCACCTGGACGTTGGAAACCACCCGTGATTTTGCTTTCGAAAATCTAAATCTTCACCGTTTAGAGTTAGACGTCTATTCTTTCAATCCCAAGGCAGAGAGCGTCTATCGAAAAGCCGGTTTCAAGCAGGAAGGCGTTCTCCGTGATGCCATTATGGATGGAACTAATTATGCGGATGACATACTAATGTCCATTTTAGAGGACGAATGGAAAATACTCAAGGGACTATAGCATCGAAAGAGAACTCCCACCTAGCTTTTTAACGTCAGATGGGAGTTCTCCTTTTTCTTCTATATCCTTACATTTCAAATAAATAGTCTATCATTTTATGTCCTTCTGCTACAAAATTATCTGTGGCTTCTGCTTCCCGCTCGTTGTAGTGCCATGTCTCCTGACGGGGATTTCTGCTGTCGTAGAGCAGATAGGGGACATTGTCTGCGGAGTGGGTACGGATGCAGATGGGGGTTGGGTGGTCAGGTAAGATTACCATGCGGAAATCTTCGCCTGCCGCTTCTAGTCCCTCTACAATCGGTCTGATAATTCTGGAATCCAGATTTTCAATGGCTTTGACTTTTTTCTCCACGTTTCCCTGATGTCCCATCTCGTCCGGCCCCTCTAAATGTACATAGACAAAATCGTAACCGCCCTTGGTGAGTACATCGATGGCCGCCTGGGCTTTTCCCTCGTAGTTGGTGTCAAGACCGCCGTTCGCCCCGTCTACAGTGATAACCTTCATGGAGGTTCCCACGGCAATTCCCTTCAACAGGTCTACGGCAGAAATCATGGCTCCGTTTTTATGGGTACGCTCTGTGAAAGGATACAATGCAGGTTTCGTTCCCGCTCCCCAGAACCAGCAGGAATTTGCCGGATTCAATCCCTTTTTCTTACGCTCGATATTAATAGGATGATTCACCAGAATATCGTAGCTTTTCTTCATCATATTGCGAAGAACTTCATTCTCCGGCAGCTTATCGCCGATTTTCTGCCCTAATACATCATGGGGCTGCACTAAATCCACCACCTCGCCATTTTCCCAGATGAAACAGTGGCGGTAGCTGGTTCCCACATAAAAATGATAGACGTCTGTCTCTAATTCTTTTTTGACTGCCTCTAACAATACGGCACAGTCCTCCGTGCTGATTTCGCCGGAACTGTGGTCAATGATGGTACGGTCCTCGTAATTTTCCTCTTCCTCGGAAAGAGTTACAATGTTGCAGCGGAGAGCGATATCCGTGTCTTTCATGGGAACGCCGATGGAAAGCGCCTCAAGGGGTGAACGACCGGAATAAAACTCTCTTGGGTCGTAGCCTAATACAGAGAGATTTGCCGTATCACTGCCCGGCTTCATTCCGTCCGGTATGGTATGTACCATGCCGATTTCCCCTTTCGACGCCAACTCGTCCATTTTCGGGGTGTCTGCATATTCCAGGGGCGTCTTTCCTCCCAGACTCTCGATGGGGCGGTCTGCCATTCCGTCACCTAATATTACCAAATATTTCATGTCAATTCTCCATTTCCGCAGGACTTTCTCCTTTTCCGGCAAAGCTGCGTATGTCCTGCAGACGCAGACCTTGTTCTGTCAATCCGAATGTCCTGTCTCGTTATCTTATGCAACACGAATAGTCTGCACTACCGTTCCAAGCGCATCTGCCTTCTGCTCAAATTCTGCCTCTGTCATGCTCTCTGTCACAAAGCCCAGTTCCCCGGTAACGCCCTCTGCACTGACATAGGTTACGCTGCCAAAGGTGTTTTCCACTGCTGCTTTATCCTCCCCCGTTACCCGCACAAAGAACCGGTTCACGGATTTTTTATAGTCCACTAACTCTAATTTCTTAGAACTCCATTCCACCGGAATATTCATATCCAGATGTTTTGCCATCTCCACAATATCGGCAACCACTGCACTTGCCGTCGGAAGCTTTCCTGCACCACTGCCGTAGAACATTGCATCTCCCAACACATTGCCATGTACAAAAATGGCGTTAAATACGTCGTTGACACTGTAAAGCGGATGTGTCTTTGGCAGTAAATACGGCGCTACCATTGCCACATAGCCGTCCCCCGTCTTTTTGCTGGAAGCTAACAGCTTGATGGCTCTTCCCATTGCCTTGGCATATCTGATATCCGTTGCGGTAATTTTGGTAATACCCTCGGTGTGAATATCCTCAAAATCCACCTGCTGTCCGCAGACTAAAGAGGTTAAGATTGCGATTTTACGGCAGGCATCATAGCCCTCAATATCCGCTGTCGGGTCTTTCTCCGCATATCCCTTTGCCTGGGCATCCTTTAACACGTCCGCAAACTCAGAGCCTTCCTCTGTCATTTTTGTCATCATATAGTTGGTAGTACCATTGACAATTCCAGTAATTTCCTCAATTTCATCTGCGGTCAGGCAGGAATTTAACGGACGGATAATGGGGATACCTCCGCCGACGCTTGCCTCAAACATAAAGTTTACATTTTTTTCCTTCGCAAGGGCAATCAGTTCCGCTCCCTTGACCGCTACTAACGCCTTATTAGATGTGGTCACATGCTTTCCTGCTTCTAACATCGCTTTCACAAAAGTATAGGCAGGCTCCACACCTCCCATGGTTTCCACCACGATTTTTACCTCTGTATCCTCTGCAATCGCTTTATAATCATGAACGATTTTTTCCTGCACCGGTTCCCCCGGAAAATCACGGAGGTCTAAGACATATTTTATCTCAATCCCTTCGCCCACACGTTTCGCAATGCTGCCCTGATTAATCTCCAACACTTCCATAACGCCGGAACCGATGGTTCCGTATCCCATAATCGCTGCTTTTATCATAATTTTCCTCCTGGTTAATAGATATCACTCTGGCAAACTATTCACGTGCCAAAATCTTTACATAATGTATCCCGTCCTGCTCCTCAATCCGTGCCACCATTTCCGCAACATCTCCGGTCTGGGGCAGCACATCCACACTTAACGTTAAAGACGCAATCCCGTTAATGGGGATACTCTGATGAATGGTCAAGATATTGGCATGAAACTCCGCAATGGTCTTTAACACCACCGACAACAGCCCCGGCTCATCCTCTAACTGAATCACCATAGTAATGGTTTTCCCTCTCGCCGTCTCGTGGAACGGGAAAATATCATCCTTATATTTATAAAAAGAACTTCTGCTGATTCCCACTTTCTCTGTGGCTTCCTGCACCGAAGCAATCTTTCCGGAATCGATAAGTCTCTTTGCCTCTACCACTTTTAAAAGAACCTCAGGCACTGCCTTTTCTTTCAAAACAAAATATTGGCATTTTTCTTTCATGTTCAAAACTCAGCCTCTTTCCCTCTTATTTTGCCGTTTTTCTTTTCGCTTTCCTTTATGTATTACATTTTTTACACTGTGTTTGTTGCACACCAACATTTGTCCTCATGAGGAAGATAATAACATAAAGAGGCTGCAGACGCAACCTCTTTTCTTCCATGTTAATCATAACTTTTTTTCATATAAGCTATAATACCTATGTACCAATGTCATGCCTGCTTATCAACGGCGCAAAACACTAGAATTTCCTGCCGGAACCACCGTGGCTTCTGCCGCTACTGCTGTGGTGGGTCGTACTCCTGCCGCTGTTGCTATGGGAGCTTCCCCCGTCTCCGTTATTCTGCGGAATTTTGCGATGGGTAACGGCAGTGTTTACCAGCATGTCACTGCTGTCTTTTAAATCCATACTGCTAAACTGCCGGAAGTCATACTCATAATTTCCGAATTTCAGCCGGTATTTCCCTACAATGCCGCCAAAGACTACCCCAAAAACTCCAACAGCGATGGCTGCCGCTATCAGCGCCTCCCAAAGGGTAATACTGTGGTAAACGGAAATCTCTCCGGTTTCTTCATCATAATTATACTGATTTTCCGGAATGCCTCTCTCATAGTATTCCGCCACACCGTCTATCATAGCGCCCAGACAATCCGCATAATAACCCTCAGTGATTTCCCCGTAAGCCTCATCCAGTATGTAATCCAGCCTCTCATCTGTCAGGTAACGGATTGCCTCTCCGCAGGTGGAAAGGTAGATTTCCCGGTTATCCATATCAATTAATGCAGCCACACCATCCTCTTGTTCCGTAGAATGACTGTCAAAAAAATCATCTGCGTATGCCGCAGCACTCTTTCCTCCGGCATCATCGGTGGTTACCGCATAAATATTCCATCCGGTGGTTTCCATCAATGCACCGATTTTCTCATCCAGGGCATCCATTTCCTCATCCGTCAAAAGGTCTGCCTCATCATAGACATTCCCCTTCTGCGCCGCAAAAACAGCATTTTCCATAGAAAAGCCATTCACTTGCAGGGAAAACAGCAGCAAACTGATGCCTAAAAACCACTGTCTCACTCTTTTTCTCATAAGAAAAACCCTCCTATCAACGCCAGCACTAAGGCTGCTGCTGCGCACACCGCGCTCACAACCGTTACCTTGGCATAATCAATGGGTAATTCTCCGCTGACTTTCCCGGTCTGCCCGTTCATGGAATAGTAATAAATCTGGCCGCCTTTCGCCTTGTAGGTAAGAGTCCAGACAGGAAATAATACATAGGACCAGTTTTCTTTTTTAGGTACAATCCTGGTATTCCGTACAGAAACGGAATTATAGCCCTTTATGGTTTCCCGCAGTAAACGCTCTGCGTTCTCCCGCATTTCCTGCTGCATTTTCCCTTCCACTTCCTGTTTCTCAATATCCCGGCGCTCCGCTAAAAAACCGGACAGATACCCTGTCTTAAATTCCTTCATCTTAGAAAAATCATAGGGCAGCATGTTCTTCGCCAGTTTGGCATTGGCTTTTTTCAACGCATTTTCCGATAAATTGGAAAGCTCCACCTCGCCCTCTCTCTGCACGTGATAAAACTTTGTTTCGGTAAATTCCGTATCTCCGGAACGCCATACCCTGATATTGCGTCCCTCCGCCTGCATGGAGCCCTCAAGCTTCGTGTCATAAATCCAGTAAGGAAAATAGACACCCGTCATGCTCTCTATCTGCTTTTTGCTGAAAAATGCCTTCGGCACAAATTTTTTCTTACTGATATATTCGCCGAATCCCTTTTCTGCCGCTTCTCTGGTGACGGCAAAGGGAATGATTTTATCCGGGAGATATTTCCCCTCTAAACGTCCCCCTAACACCACCGGATTATGGCAGTAGTAACAGAAAGTTGCCGCCGTGGTGTCATCTGTCACAATCTGGGCGCCGCAGCTGGGACAGCTGTAAATCACCGCTCCGGCAGCGGCAGTCTCCCCGTTTTCTTCCCGGGGGCTTTCCTCTGCGGTCTGCGCCCCGTCATCTATCCTCTCGCTGCCCTCCGCCGGTTTCATGGCATCTAATTCTTCCTGAGAAAACAGGCTGCCGCAGTACTCGCATTTATACTTTTGTGTCGATGGTTCGAAAATCAGTTCACCGTCACAGTTTGGACATTTATAACTGATAATTGCCATCCTTATTTCCTCTCTTTTCCACAGTTGCTACAAAATTTACCTTTATTGGTCTGACCGCATTCGCAGATCCATTCTGCCGCCGGAGCAGGTTTTCCGCACTCGCTGCAGAATTTTCCCGTATTCACCTGACCACACTCACAGGTCCACTCTGTGGCAATGACAGGCCTCGGCTTTCCGCACTCGCTGCAGAATTTTCCCGTATTCACCTGACCACACTCACAGGTCCAGCCGTCTCCCGGCTGTGCACCATTCTGAGGCGTTCCCTGCGCAGCTCCCGGCTGCATACCGCCCTGTGGCATAGCACCTCCCTGCATATCTCCCGGTGTCTGTAAACCACTCAGGCCTGACATGGTCTGATTCATGGCATTCATTCCCATGCCTACTCCCATAAATCCTGCCATGGCACCACCGGAATTGCTTCCCGCATCCCGGATGCCCTCGGTGATGTTCTTGACTGCCATACCACGCATAACATTGAAGTCCGAACCTAACATCGCACCCTCGTTTCTCATATTGATGAGCTTCTGGGAGGCTTCATCATAGGAAACACTGGCAATACCCACGCTCTGGATTTCCATACCGCGCAGCTGGTTCCACTCTTCGTCTAAAGTGTCTGACATATATTTTCCTAATTCTCTCGCCTTAGAAGAAACATAGGAAATACGGGTACCGTCCGCTGACATCTGATTGATGGAAGATTGCAGCGCCTCTAAAAATTCGGACAAATACTGTTCGTTAATGCTGTCAATTTCTACTCTGTCCTTATTTCTCGGAATCACCTCTGCATAAAACTGTAACGGGTTTGTAATCTTAATGGAGTAGGTTCCATGGGCCCGCAGAAACAATTCCGCATTATAGAAATTATCAAAGTAATTAATCGGATTTCTGGTGCCGAACTTAATGCCCTTGATTTCCTGTAAATTGACGAAAAATACCTTCTGTGCCGTAGGAGTCTGACCTCCGAATTTGATACGGTTAAAGGATTCCTTTAAGGTCTCCCCGAACTCTCCGTTAAATAAAGAGGGCATGGAAGAATTGTCTACTTTATAATAGCCCGGCTCTGCGGTGTAATCCACCACTTTTCCCCCATCCACTAACATCATAAACTGATTGTCATAAACATGGATAATAGAACCGTTGCTGACGGTATTCTCCGTCCCTTTCCTGTTCTGTCCCTTGCGAAGCAGCACACCGCTGGTAAATACCGTTTTTTCACCCATGTCGTCCGCTTCATAAACCTCAAGCCACTGGTCCGCAAAACCGCTTCCTACCGCCTGTGTAATCGCTTTAATAATTCCCATAGTTTTCCTCCTGTATCCTGTTTGCTATCCCTGTATTTGTACAGAGCACTTTTCTGTCAGAATTTGTATTTTTACCCGAAAAGCTCTGCCGGAACTTCATCAGAGACGTTTATAATTCACCTCATAAAAACTGTGGACTGACCAGACCTTCACATTCACCGGAGTGACTGCCGAGCCGCAGTACTCGCAGTACATCGCCCCAAGGTTGGTAACAGGCGCTCCACAGTTTGGGCAGGTGGTGCCAAAGGCATTGTCCTCCCCCGCCAAAGCCTCATTCTGGATATACATCACTTCCACGTTATATTTCGTCTGCCCTAAACGATTTTTATCCCCCTCCGTCACTGCCCCCTCCTTCTCCTTATAATGGAGATGGCCTACAGCGCTCTGGAAGGTAATCACACATTTTCCCTTTTGTTTCGTATAATTGGCAATTTCTGTCTGGTGTACCGTTATCTGCTCATAGCGCTCTCTGATGCCTGACGCCTGATTCTCCCTAATACGGTTTTCCACCTGCAGCTTGAAGTCCTCCGACAGCTTTACCGTTCCCTCTGCATTTTCCGAAATACCGCCTGCAAAGGAAGTCCCTGCGCTGATTGCCTGCAACGCCGCCACCAGCACATTTTCCACCTTATCCTCAAATTCCTCTAAATGAAATTCCGGGAAATCCTTCTGAATCTGGGGTGCAAAAATCCGGGTCATGGCGGAAACGGATTTCGGAGTCAGCGCCAGCTCATCCGCCTGACGCTCCAGCCCCTCCGCCAGAGAATCCGTCCCAAAGACACCCCGGGAAAACCGTTTTATCTTCTGCATTACCACCGCAGCGCCAACCAAAACCGCTGCTAACAATACCACAGGCACCATCCAGAGAATGATACCGCTACTCATCTCCGCCTCCAAGTCCCTTCGGGCAGCCTAAGGAAAGCCATTTCAAATAACCATTGATAAATAAGTCAATCTTTCCGTCTAACACACTGTCCACATTTCCGGTTTCCACCCCGGTACGGTGGTCTTTCACCATGGTGTATGGCTGCATGACATAGGAGCGAATCTGGTTGCCCCAGCCGATTTCTGTCACCTCACCGCGGATTCCCGCCGCTTTTTCGGCATTCTCCTGCTGCTTTAACAGGTACAGCTTTGCCTTTAACATCTGCATTGCCTTATCCTTATTCTGGAACTGGGAACGCTCGTTCTGGCATTGTACCACAATTCCCGTAGGAAGGTGGGTGATTCGGATTGCCGAGGAGGTCTTGTTGATATGCTGCCCCCCCGCTCCGCTGGAACGGTAGGTGTCAATCCGGAGGTCATCCTCGTTAATCTCAATATCCAAATCTTCCTCAATGTCCGGCATCACATCACAGGACACAAAGGAGGTCTGCCGCTTGCCCGCCGCATTAAAGGGGGAAATACGCACCAGACGGTGTACGCCCTTCTCGGATTTCAGATAACCGTAGGCATTCTCTCCGTTAACCTGGAAAGTAATGGACTTAATGCCCGCTTCTTCCCCGTCAAGGGAATCTAACACTTCCACCCCAAAACCCTTATCCGCCGCCCATCTGGTAAACATGCGGTACAGCATTGCCGCCCAGTCACAGGACTCCGTACCGCCTGCCCCCGCATGTAAGGAAACGATGGCATTGTCGCCGTCATACTCCCCGGAAAGCAGGGTCTTAATGCGGATTCCGTCGTAGGTCTTTATCAAATCCTGCAAATTCTCTTCAATCTCCGGGATAAGGGACGCATCGTTTTCCTCATATCCCATCTCTAAAAGTGTCTCAATATCTTCAAACTGTGTCTTTAAAGAAGCATAGGTTTCCACATCGTCCTTCATGCTCTTTAATTCTTTCATTTTCTTCTGGGAAACCACCGGGTCGTCCCAAAAATCCGACGCCTCCATTTCCCGTTCTAACTCTTCAATCCGCTGCTCCTTGTTAGCCAGGTCAAAGTGAATCCCTCACTTCCTGCAGCGGTTCCCTGTAAGAGTTCAGGGTCACTTTAAATTGATCAAGTTCTACCACAGTATCACCTCTTTCTTATCATTAATCCATGACTAAAGTACATGGTTATCTCTATTCTATCGGATATGCCTTTTTTTCGCAATGTTTTCGCCAAATTTTTTGCAGCAGAAACAAAACCAATAATCCAATAGCAGCTCCCACACTGTCGATACAGACATCGGAAATCCTGCCGGAACGCCCCGCCACAAACAACTGGTGAAATTCGTCCGTTGCCGCATAACAGAGGGCAAAGAGCCACGCCGCCCGGTAATGCCATCCCCGTCCCGGCGCCATGGCTTTGAAAAAAGCAAATGCCAGCAGTCCCAGTACGGCATACTCCGTCATATGCGCCGCCTTCCGCACCGGATAATCTATCATCTGTGCCAGCTTCTCCAAGGTTTCTTCCGGCAGTTCCAGGTCAAACAGCGCATCCAGCCTGCCCACCAGTCCTAAGGACACTCCGCCGCTGATTTCCGAGGAAGTGACCGCCGGCTGGTGGGAAAAGAGGAAAATTACCGTCATCCAGCCAATCAGCAGAACACCTGTCACCAGCCGAAGCACCGTCTTTTTCATAATTACCTGATTTCCTCCGTAAGTACCTCAATGGCTTTCTGAATCTGGTTGTCATACTGCATTTCGTATTCTTCCCCCTCCGGGTCTAAATACTCATATTCCAAGGTAATATCCGGCTCAATGCCTACGCTGTGGATATAATTTCCCTTGGGGGTAAAATATTTTGCCGTAGTGAGTTTTACCGCATCTCCGTCCTCTAACTGGAAAATCGTCTGCACAATGCCCTTTCCAAAGGTGGTGGTTCCGATTAAGGTTCCGTACTCGTAATCTTTGATGGCTCCCGCCAAAATCTCGGAGGCGCTGGCGCTGTCCCCGTTAATCAGCACAGCCAAGGGGTAATCCATACTGGTGTCCCCGTCAGAGGTATAGTCCTGACGGTTGCCGTTTTTATCCTCGGTGTAAACCACCGTCCCCTCCGGCAGAATATCATCTAATATCTGCACCACTGCCGTCACAAGACCACCGCCGTTGTAGCGCACATCTAAAATCAGTCCCTTTAAACCCTGTCCTTCGAACTCCGCCACCGCTTTTTCAAACTGTGCCGCTGTCTCTTTTTCAAAGGAATCAATATGAATGTAACCGATACCGTTATCTAACATCTCACAGGTAATGCTGGGCAGCGTCACATTGGCGCGTTCCACATCAAAGGAGAGGTACTCTCCCGTAGCAGCACGGTACACCTCCAAATGGACGGTAGTACCCTCTTCCCCGCGAATCAGCTTTACTAACTCCGTCACCTCCATGCTGGCAGCGTCTGTTCCGTCCACCGACAGAATAATATCATCCGCTAAAAGCCCCGCTGCCTCCGAGGGTGTTCCCTCATACACCTTTGACACGGAAACCACCATGGTATCCACGTCCTGCCGCAGTCCTGCGCCAATGCCGTAATACTGGCCGGTGGTATCTAACTGCATCTGGGCATTATCCTCCGCATTATAGTAAACAGAATATTTATCTCCCAAGCCGCTGATAAGCCCCTCATAAAGCCCATCCTGCAAAGCGGTATCATCAATCTCATCATAGTAGTACAGGTCCGCATATGCTTTCAGCTCTTCAATTTTCTGAATGGTATCGTTGTCTAACACCGTGCTGCTATTCCGGGTATTTCCTGCCTTTCCGGTGACTAAAATCTTTACGCCTGCCACTCTGGCAATCCCTGTGAACAGCAGTGCCCCTGCTAAAACGGTTCCCACAACGCCATACACCACGCCCCTGCCGGTTCCCTTTTTCCGTCCCGCCTCAAAATCCTCTAGCGGTTTTAAATCATTGGTATTTTCCTTATTTTCCATAAACTGTCTGTCCATTTTTCCCTTTCTGATGTCAAAACATCCGTTTTCGTTCTGTGCCCCCTTATTATAACATTCATATGTGAAAAAAAATCAAAAATTCCCTGTCAACTGACAGGGAAAATTTCTTGTCGCTCTATTCCATATCGTTGCCGCAAAGCGTCAGCCGCCAAGATAACTCCAGGGACTTACATAGCTTCCGTTTAATGATACTCCAAAATGCAAATGATTTCCAGTGGAAATACCTGTACTTCCCACTTTTGCAATCACCTGCCCCGCCGATACCTCCTGCCCCGGAGATACCAGCAGCGCCGAAGCGTGCATATAAACCGTATACAGCCCGCCGCCATGGTCAATCATCACATAGTTTCCCGCCGCACTGCTGTAAGCTGCCGATGTGACCATGCCTGCCGCCGCAGCCACAATATCCGCTCCTCCATCCGCTCCGATATCTATGCCCTTGTGATTAGTGGAGGCTCCACTGGTGGGTGAGGTACGGACTCCATAATCGCTGGTAATCCTCGTGCTGCTAGGGCAGGGCCAGGTAAATACGCCTCCGGTATAAGGATGGTTTTGCTTTCCCGCTGCCGCCTTCTCCGCCTCGATCCGCTTAATCTCCGCAATCAGCTCTTCCTGCGCCTGTATCTCCGCCGCATAATAATCCGCTTCGCTCTGGGCATCCATAATATTGCTGGCGATGTTGGCAAGCTCCGTCTCCTTCTGCTTCATCAGCGCAGCTACCGACGCCTTTTCCTCCTCCACAGATGCTTTCATCTCCTGCAGTTCTTCGTAGTCCTGCTCTAACTGCGTCTCCACTCCGGCGATATATTCCACCATCTCCGTGTATTCCTCCAACTTTCGCCTGTCATAGCGCTGTATCTCAGAAATATATTCTACCGAATTAAGCAAAGACGTGATATCTTTTGCCTCTAAGAGAAGCTGTAAATAGGTGGTCTGGGAATTTTCATACATAAACTGAATCCGCAGCTTCATGTCCTCATACTGCTGCGTCTGCACCTGCTTTGCCTCTTCTAATTCCTCCTGTGTCTCTGAAATATCCCGGTTTTTCTCTTCTAACTGCCCTTCTAAAGCAGTGATGCGTTCAGAAATATTCATAAGCCTGGTATTTAAGGCAGCCAGCTTCTCTTCCACATTTCCTTTTGATTCCTTTAAATCCGCCACTGCCTGTTTTGCCGCCTCAAGCTCTTCCTCTAGGGCTTCCTTCTCCTTTTCCGCCTCCTTCAGGGAAGTCGACGCTGCTTTTGAATCCGAAGAAGAGGCCGCTGCATGGAGCGGCAGTCCCGCCCCTAAGAGAAGAACAAAGCACAAAACTGCTATTTTATAGAACCGTTTTCCTTTTTCCATCAACTTCCTACACTATACTTTCAAATGTTTCCGAATGGTTATCTTACTTCCGATAAATCCAATACCCACGCCCAGTATCAGCGCCACAGGCAATAAAGTACGGAATACCGTATCCACACTTAAAAACTTCACCATACTGCCGATAAAGCTGAAATTATCCGAGATATAGAAGATAATCTTTTCATAGAGCACATACAAAATTCCAAGGGGAATTGCCGCTCCAATCAGTCCAATCACAATCCCCTCCACCACGAAAGGTGCACGGACAAAGTAATCGGTCGCGCCAATAAGCTTCATAATGCCGATTTCTTCCCGGCGCACGGAAATACCCACCGTAATGGTATTGCTAATCAAAAAGATTGCTACGCCCAACAGAATAAGGATGATTCCGGCAGAGATATAACCGATGAGGCTGTTAAAATCCGTCAGAGTATTTGCCACTAGCTCTGACTGTTTCACGTCACGGATACCATCGATGGATTTCAAATAGGTCACCAGCGTCCCCTGCATGGAAACATCATTCATATAAATAGAATAACTGGCTGAATTTGCCAGCGGGTTATCCCCCGCGAAGCTTGCAGCCGCCTCCTCGTTGCCTTCAAAGTAAATGTCCTTGTAATTTTCCCATGCCTCATCGGCACTGACAAAATCACAGTGGGAGACCTCTACCCGTTCCCGAATCAGTTCACCGATTTCCTCGATGCGCTGCTCGCTGATATCCTTATCGAAAAAGACCGTCACTGCAACCCCAGACTCAATCTCCTTTACCGTGGACTGAAAATTGGTGACAATGGCATAAAACAGACCAAACAGAAAAATGCAGGCGGTCATGGTGGCTATGGACGCCAGCGAAAACATCTTATTTTTCCAGATGTTGACTAACCCCTGCTTGATTGTATAAAAAAATGTACTAATCCTCATCCCGATAATCACCTGTACTTTCTAACCCGTTTCCAAAGCTTTCCCCGCTGTCCTCCACCACAACACCCTGCTGCATGGTAATGACACGCTTGTTCATCGCCTTCACAATCTCCATGTTATGAGTAACCACAACCACCGTTGTGCCGTTGTTGTTGATTTCCTCCATCAGTTTCATAATTTCCCAGGCATTATTATTATCAAGATTTCCGGTGGGCTCGTCCGCCAAAAGAATCTTCGGCTTATTTATCAGTGCCCTTGCGATGGCAACCCTCTGCTGCTCGCCGCCGGAAAGCTGCTTCGGATAGGAGCGGTATTTTGCCGCTAATCCCACCAATGACAGCATTAACGGAACATTCTTTTTGACGGAGCGGTTCGACTCCCCGATTACTTTCTGGGCGAACGCCACATTATCGTAAATGTTCCGGTCTTTTAATAAGCGGAAATCCTGAAATACCACACCGATGTTACGGCGGAATTTCGGGATTTGCCTTCTTTTAATCTTATTTAGCTTTCTTCCGTTTATAGTTATTGTACCTTCTGTCGGCTCAAGCTCCTTAAGCAGCAGCTTAATCAAGGTAGATTTCCCGGAACCGCTGTCGCCGACAATGAATACAAACTCTCCCTCCTCGATGTTGAGACTCACGTCATTAAGCGCAGGAATCCCTGCCGAATAAGCTTTGCTGACATGCTCTAACTTTATCATAGTAATTCCTTTCTAGTAGTCTAACGACTCCATGTACTTCATGTATTTCACAACCATAAGTGCAATTTTGAAGGTGATGGCATCTTCAAACACCCGCAAATCCAGCCCGGTAGACTTCTGCAATTTGTCTAAGCGGTACACCAGCGTATTTCTGTGGATATATAACTGTCTGGAAGTCTCGGAGACATTGAGGCTGTTCTCAAAGAATTTATTGATGGTGATAAGGGTTTCCTCATCAAAATCATCCGGCGACTTGCCGTCAAATATTTCTTTGATAAACATCTTGCACAGCGGAATCGGCAACTGATAAATCAGACGTCCAATACCTAACGTAGAATAAGCAATGACATCCCTGTCCTCAAAGAAAATCTTGCCTACATCAAGCGCCATCCTTGCCTCCTTGTAGGAGCGTGAAACTTCTTTAATCTCGCCCACAATCGTGCCGTATGCCACATGGATATCATTCTCCGCATCGGAGCGAAACAGATTCACAATCACCTCAGCCGTCTTATTCAGTTCTTCGTACCCTTCATTTTCCGCCACTTCCCGGACAACGATAATATTTTTCTCGTCCACCGCAGTGACAAAATCCTTAGTCTTTCCGCCGAAAATGCTGCGGATACGCTCTAATTCATTACCGTCCTTATCCCTGTTTGTCTCCACGATAAATACCACCCGGCGCACCTCCGTATCAATGTGCAACTTCTTCGCCCGGTTGTAAATATCCACCAGCAGAAGGTTATCCAATAACAGGTTCTTAATGAAATTATCCTTGTCAAACCTCTCCTTATACGCCACCAGAAGATTCTGTATCTGAAAGCTGGCAATCTTGCCCACCATATAAACGTCATCGCTGTCCCCATTGGCAAGCAGAATATATTCTAACTGATGCTCATCAAATACTTTAAAAAACTGGCAACCGTTTACCACCTGGCTGTCCGCCGGCGATTCTACGAATGCCATTGCCGGCTCAACATACTGATCCGCTTCCGGAAAAGTTGCCGCAAGGACTTTCCCCTCCACATCAATGATACATAAATCAATCCTTGTAATCCCTTTTAAACCGTCAATCGTATTCTGAAGTATCTGATTTGAAATCATACTCTTTGCTCCTTCTCCTTTTGTTTCTTTTGAAACAGTTTTCCGGAAAACCCCGCCTGCCGGAAATTTTACCTAGGCAACTTTCACAATAAATTTTCTAAACCCCGTTCCACCGAAAATCACCTAGTTTCTATTTTAATGCAAAACAGCAAAAAAAGAAAGAGGAAATGCACAATTTTTATGCACTTCCTCAACTTTTTTTCGTTTTTCCCCGTTTTTGGGCATGTACATAGTTCACAAACAGGAATTATGTCCTGCTTTCGCCTTAACTTTTACCTTGAAAAAATTACGGATTCATTCTTTTCTCATACTTCTCCATACTGTTTTTCAGCCTGCCTCTATGTAGCAAATTCCGAAGGGTTTTTTTTACGCTGCGCTTCTTTTTCCCTTCAAACTCTCCTAAGCCGTACCATACCTTTGCGTTAATCTTGTCCCGGTGCTCTGCAAAAAAATATTCCTGTCTCGGTGTCGGCAGAATGGAAACCACAACGTCCGGTGTAGCTGCATTCAGTTCATTAATCACCGCTTCCAAATCACCGACACAGTTTTCCAGTGCGTATTCCCCCTCTATCAGAAGCTTCGGATATTCCTCCAGAATCCACTGTTTGAATTTTTCGTTTTTTTCTTCCGTCTCTCCCAACAGGAAAAGCCGCTTTCGGTTCCGCTCAATCCGCTTGAAAAATTCGAAGAAAAAATCGTTTTCCTCTGTCTCCTTCATCCGCTGCATGGTCTTTGCTCCGGCAACCTCAAGAATCTCTTTCTCTCCGATCACTGCCAAATCCAGCGAGGACAATACCTCCCTGACCACCGGGTCCTGTTCTGTCTCCATAATCATCTGCATGGAAATACGCTCAATTACCTTCGGGACATTCTCCTCCGAAAATGCCTCCACCTGGCGTATTGCCTCCCGCACCGTATAGTCATCTAATTGTATCCCAAGAATATCTATCTTTTTTATCATACCTACACCCATACTTCTCTATTGAGAAAAAATAAATATGGAGTAGTATAACAAACTTCATTATATTTTTCAAGAAGCTTCTGCCACCTGCCTTTCCTCTTATTTTTTAAATTGACAGACTTCTCCCGTTGCTTTTTCCTGTTTTTTCATATCTAAAATGTCAATGTCTTTTTCTCACTTTTTCGCTTTTTTATCAACTTTATTATTTTTTTACAAAACGAACATTCGATTTTTTTACTATGTAAACCACATTTTTTCCTTGTTTTTATGTGGATAATGTGAATAACTTGGTGTATAACTTTATTTTTTCCTGTTTTTCACCCCTTTCATTGTGGATAACTTTTGGAATAACTTTTTCCTTTTGTCTACTTTTTTTCCATAGTGGCAACTATTTTGTGCAACTTGTATATTAGGGAATTTTCCCTGAAAAAAATCATCTCTTCCTGTTATTTTTAGACAGTTCCTTAAGTTTAGATACACATTTATGAAAATGCCGCAGATTTTGCTCTGCACTTCTATCCACAAAAAAAGCTGCTGTACTGCATTTTCCCGCAAGCACAACAGCTTTTTTATTTTTATATGTATTTAGAAAATTCTTCTCACACAGATTGGACTTCTGTAATTTACACTGGAATACTTAATGCCGCTCTCCGGTGTGCTGGCATGAACGATAGTACCGCCGCCTACATAGATCGCAACGTGTCCACTGTAACATACGATATCTCCTGGCTGCGCTTCCGACAAGCTTACTTCATAGCCACAACCTCTCATTCCGCTGGAGGAATGGGGAAGTCCTACTCCGAATGCTGCATATACACTCATAACGAAACCGGAGCAGTCTGCGCCGTTTGTCAGGCTGGTTCCGCCGTATACATACGGATTTCCGATAAACTGTGAAGCATAGGAGGCTACTGCCTGTCCATTGGAGCTGCCCGGTGAAGAATAGCTCTTGCTGCTAGAACTGCCAGAGCTATTGCTGCTGCTCTTCTTTCTGGCTGCCGTTGCCGCAGCGTCTGCACGTCTCCGCTCTTCTTCTTCCCTGGCAAGTCTGGCTTCTTCCTCTGCCTTGGACTCTGCCTGGACAAATTCGGTGCTCATAACCACATACTCTTTGGAAATATATCCTTCGCCCACCTCGGTGGTAACCTTTGCCCATCCGTCCACGGACTCATCTGTCACTACCAGGTCGTCACCCATCGGCAGCATATAGATAATGCTGGCATCCGTTGACGGCTCTGACCTTACAAATAAGGTGGTGGTGTTTACCTTTGCATACCGGGTGCTGACCTTTTTCGCCAGATCCTCATCTCCGGTAACCACATATTCACATTTTACATATCCGTCTACATTACCGGACTTGATGCGGTACCAGCCGTTATCGGTGGTTTCTAGTACGGTAGCTGCGGAATTGTTATATAACTTTCCAACCACCTCACTGTCCGTATTAGACTCAGAACGGACATTTACATAATTATCAACCTGTGCGATGGCGATGTCGGAATATTCAGATGTAACAACCGGTGTCTCATTCTCGCTGACCTGTTCTTTCTCCTGTGCTGCAAGCTGAATTGCTTTTTCACTGCTCTCCAGCAGAACCTGTGCCAGCGCTTCTGACACTCCGGCAGTAGGCGTATTTCCTGACTCCAATGCGATATCCGCCGCCTCTGCAGCTCCTGCCAACGGGCTTCCGTAAACCTGTGTACCCGGACCCGTCATCATCAATGCTGCTGCCAGCAAACAGCCTGTTACCCTAACCTTTCCTTTCTTCATGCGTATATTGCCTCCAATATAATTTATCTGCTATTATTTATTACGAATTTGTTACATTTATTACGTGATTATTATAGCAAAGCTCTATTTCTATGTCAACCGGTATTCACAATAATTCTCTAAAATTATATTTTTTTCCATCTTTACGATTGATAGAGATAACGCTCCACAGAGACAATGGCATTGGCACCGTCAGCCGCCGCCGTCACCACCTGGCGCAGCTGCTTCGTCCGCACATCCCCGGCGGCAAAAACCCCGGCAGTCTGCGTCCCACAGTCCTCCCCGGCTTTCATATAGCCTGCCTCATCCATGGCAACCTGTCCTTCAAACAGTTCCGTATGAGGAACAATTCCCACTGCCACAAAAACTCCGCTTACCGCAAGTTCTGTAGTCTCCTTTGTTTTCTTATTATATAAGGAAACGGTTTCCACTTTTCCACTGCCGATAATGGCAGTCACTTCCGTATCCCAGATTACCTTGATATTTTCCGCTGCAAACACCTTTTCCTGCAAGGTTTTCGCACCCCGGAAGGCATCCCTTCTGTGGACAAGGTACACCTTCCTGCAGCCTCTCGCCAGGAACAACGCATCCTCTAACGCCACATCGCCGCCGCCCACAACCACAGTATCTTTTCCCCGGAAAAATGCACCGTCGCAGGTGGCACAGTAGGAAACTCCCATGCCGCAGAACTCTTCCTCCCCCGGCACGCCTAATTTCCGGTGTCCTGCCCCGGTGGCGATAATCACGGTTTTCGCCTCGTAGGTATTTTTATCCGTGACTATTTTTTTAATTTTCCCGGTAAGTTCCGTGGATACAACAGTTTCCGTTACGATTTGCGCACCTAACTCCTCCGCATGCCCGCGCAATTTCATTCCCAGATCAAATCCACCCAGTCCCGGCAGCCCCGGATAGTTATCCACCTCATAGGTATTTAAAATCTGCCCTCCGCTCATGGGCTGTTTTTCTAAGGTCAGCGCCTTTAATTTCGCCCGCTCCCCGTAAATGGCCGCAGAAAGCCCTGCCGGGCCGCTGCCGATAATAATCGTATCGTACATAGTTTTCCTCATTTCACTTATCATTTTGCCTGCAGTGTTCCGCTCCTCTAGCACGGCATACGCTGCTTCAGTTTTCCTCTACATTTTTACAAAGCTCAAACATCTTCCAACAGTATAGCACCTTTCCGGAAAAATTACTCTAAATTCTTTGTGAATTTTTCCGGATTGTTTTTCCTGCTTTCCTGTGCCATAATGGAAACAGAAAAGAAAAAGGAGGGCTTTTTATGGATTTAACAAATGTATCTTCCGCATTAAGCACATTGAACGGCTATGATGCATCCTCTTCCGTCAGCCAGGGAAGCCTTGCCTATGCAGTGGGTACTGCTGTATTGAGCAATCAGCTGGAAATGAATGAGGCTTTGAATGCCTCCATGATTCAGATGATGGAGCAGTCTGTGACACCGCACCTTGGCGGGAATATTGATGTTTACGCATAGCATTTCTTTACAGTAATCACATGGCAGCAAAAGACGGACTTTAAACAAGGGCAGAACCTATCCTATCGGTTCTGCCCTTGTTCATTCCTTCTTATTTGATTGCAATCGCTTCAATCTCTAACATCACATCCTTTGGCAGGCGCGCCACTTCCACACAGCTTCTTGCCGGAAATGCTCCGGAAAAGAAGGTGGCATACACCTCGTTAATTGCGCCAAAATCATTCATTTCCTTAATAAAAACCGTTGTCTTTATCACATTGTTCATCCCGGTACCTGCTGCTTCAAGTAAGTTAGAAAGATTGATCAATGCCTGCTTTGCCTGCGCCGCAGAGCCCTCCGGGATTTCCCCTGTCTCCGGTACTACCGGAATAATGCCTGATGTATAAACCATTCCGTTTACTTCGATTGCCTGAGAATAGGGTCCGATGGCTGCCGGAGCCTTATCTGTACTGATAACTGTTTTCATAGTGTCCTCCTTATTTTCTGCCTGCTTTTGTCCGTTTATTTTTTCTTTCTGGTATCATGGCTTTACCGCTCCTGATAGCGTTCTGCACTATTATAGCATAATCTATTTGATTTTACGAATGGATTTTTCGGTAATCTCAATGCGGCGCTCCTTGTAAAGGTGTCCCACCGCCCGTTTAAACGCATTTTTGCTCAGCCCTGTCTCCCGCTTAATCACCTCCGGGGAGGATTTATCCGTAAATGGCAGCACCCCTGCAAATTCTTCAATCACGCCCATAACCTTCTCAGCATCCGCATCCATCTGAAGATATGCTTTCTCCCGAAGGGTAATGTCTAACTTGCCGTCCGGCTTGACACCAAGAACTTTAGCCTCGATTACGTCACCGATGCGCAGCATACCGGTATCCTCATGGGCAGGTATCATGGCTGAATACTTATCATCCACTGCCACAAAGGTTCCAAAGTTGCCGCTAAATTCATAGACTCTGCCGTTTACCACATCCCCCTTCTGATAAGGTGAAGCCGTGGACAGCAAATCATATAATTTTTTCATACTGGCGCAGAGCCTGCGGCTCTTGTCAATGTACAGGGTCACTAAGACCTCATCCTCCGGCTGCACCTTTACCGTCATTTCTTTATATGGAAGAAACAGGTCTTTTTCTAAGCCCCAGTCTAAAAATGCACCGATTTTTCCCACTTCCAACACCTTTAAAACCGCAAGGCCGCCCAAAGTCAATGCAGGACGATTTGTGGTGGCAATGAGCCTGTCCTTAGAATCTTTATATAAAAAAACTTCTAACTCGTCCCCGCATTTGCAATCCTGCGGCACCTGCTTTTCCGGCAGCAGTACCCGCATCTCATCTCCGTCTTTCTCCGCAAGATATACGCCGAACTCCACTTTTTTTATGACCTTTAATTTCTGATATTCACCTAATCTCATGTTTCCCTCATTCCGCTTCTGCGGCTCTCCGCTTTCTTTTCTAATTCCAAAAACTTCCGGCCGTCCGTTTTCTATGCCTCTTTTCCGATAAACTGAACCACCGCATAGGGCGTTCCCGTTTCCTCTGCCAAAACTATTGTCACGCAGTTTTCCTCTGTTAATACAGAAGGGTACAGCACGTCCCCGAACACCGCCGCCTTTTTATATTCCACCCTCAGCCTGTGCACCGGAAAATCCTCCGGCAGATATTCCTCCGCCACAAGAACATATTTTCCGTTGTTCATATGATGGTTTGTGTCAATAAAAAATCTCGCCACCGGAACCGGCTCCTTTTTCTCCATCCGCCCGGTTTCCGGGACAGCGATTTTTCTCGGTGCCCAGTCGCCCTCTAGCCCTGCTGAAATGTCCGGGACATAGGCTTCTTTCATGGCTTCGGCAATGCGCACCGGGCGCATGGTATTCATATCCATATGTATCCACACAGAATTGGCATCCGCCAGCACACCTCCCTGTTCATCCTCCATGGTAAAATTCCGGTATCCGTAAAATCCCTTGAAATCATAGGGCCAGGTGCAAATCCGGATTCCTTCGCACATCTGCGGGAGACGGTTCAGGCGAATCTCCCAGGAGGACAGCACCCACGCTGTCTTTGTCTCATCTAAATGCTCCACTCCAACCCCTAAATCCTCCGACTGGAAAATACAGCAGTCCTGAAAATAGTCTAGCAGCGCCGGCAATGTCAGGATCCGTTCACTGTTTACTTCGCTATAGCTCACACGGCTGTTAAAATGATACATGGTACACCTCCCGAAACGAAAACAACCTCAGCAGATTACTCCACTGAGGTCTCTTAGCAGGGCTACAAGGATTCGAACCTTGAAATGACGGAGTCAGAGTCCGTTGCCTTACCGTTTGGCGATAGCCCTAAATCTCTTGTGTGACACGCTGTTGCGCTGTCAACAATAGCTATTATATAGGAGCTGTCCAAAAAAATCAAGAGTTTTTTTCAAAAATTTTCAATTTTTTTCCCACCAGGGCATACAAAACCTCGTCACCCCAGGAAATACAGGCGTTTCCACTGGTGGCCTCTATGATTTCTTTCTCGGTTTTTTCCTGTAATTCCTTCGGAACCATCAAAACCAGTTCCACTTTTTCGGTATAAAGAGTATCTATGGTGGTAAGCCCGTTCTGCGCCACCAGATACTGCAGCTTTCCCAGTCCGTTGTAATCTGTGCCCACCGTCAGTTTCCTGCCCTCCCTCTTATCGATGATAATGCTAGCAGCTAACCCCTCCTGTGTGGCTTTCTGGTAAGCCCGAACCAGTCCGCCCGTGCCTAACAGCACGCCACCGAAATACCTCGTCACCACCACCGCCGCATTGTGGATTTCCTCCCGCAGCAGCACATCAAGCATAGGTCTGCCTGCAGTCTGTGCCGGTTCCCCGTCATCGGAACAACGGCTCATCTCCTGTCTGTCCCCAATGACAAAGGCGGAACAGTTGTGCTTCGCATCCCAGTATTTTTTTTTCATTTCACTGATAAACGCCACCGCTTCTTCCTCCGAAGCCACCGGGCGCACTGTGGCGATAAAGCGGGATTTTTTTTCCACGATTTCCGCTTCCCCGCCGGAATAAACTGTTTTCATAATATCTTTCTTTTTCCTTATACTAATATAAATGCTCTGTGTCTATAGTATAATGTCGCTAGACATTATACGCGCCGAAGTGCGCATCGGTCGCCCACGGCGAATGCCATAGACACTTTATGTCTATGGTAACATGTTTCCTCCCCGCAGCGCAACCATATTTGTTTTTTTTGCCCTGGATATTCTTAAGAATATATGAATAAACCGCCATATTTTCAGTTTTTTCTTTATTCTGACACATTTCTCTGTTATAATATCGAAAGATATGATATCCGAAAACTATTGTATCATAGGCTATTTTTTTATTTCAGAAAAGGAGGCCATTATGAATTATGGAAAGAAAAGTACACGGAAACAGCAAAAGGCATTAGTTTCCAAAAGTACCATGATTCGCAAAAAATTCTATGTAATTTTTTGTAAGGCATTACTGATATGCTTTTTCGCTGTCATTATTGTAGGCGGCTGCTCTGCTCTCGGCGTTATCAGCGGTATCATCGACTCCGCTCCTACCATCGAGGATATTGATGCCACTCCCACGGGATTTCTTTCTACCGTATTAGACAGCACCGGAAAGGAAACCGCCACCTTAGTGGCTTCCGGTTCCAACCGGAAGTATGTTACGATTGACGAAATTCCCAAAGATTTGCAGCACGCCTTTGTTGCCATCGAGGACGAGCGTTTCTACGAGCATAACGGTATTGATTTAAAGGGTATTTTACGTGCGGGAGTCAAGGGTATCACCACCGGACATTTTTCGGAGGGCGCCAGCACCATCACCCAGCAGCTTTTGAAAAATACGGTATTTACCGGATGGACCAGTGAATCCTCCCTGGCGGAAAAATTTGAACGAAAATTCCAGGAGCAGTATCTCGCCCTTCAGTTAGAAAAAGTGGTGAATAAGGACTGGATTTTGGAAAACTACTTAAACGCCATCAACCTCGGTCAGAATACCTTAGGCGTAGGCGTTGCCTCCGAGCGCTATTTCGGCAAGGATGTATCGGAGCTTTCCCTCTCGGAATGTGCGGTTCTCGCCGCCATCACCCAGAGTCCTACCAAGTACAATCCCATCTCCCACCCGGAGGATAACGCAGAGCGCCGGAAAAAGGTGCTAGGCAACATGTTAGAGCAGGAGTACATCTCTCAGGACGAATACGACGAAGCCATAGCGGATAATGTTTATGACCGTATCCAGTTAGTCAACGTGGAAACCAAGGGCAATAGCATCAACTCCTATTTTGTAGATGAACTGACGGACCAGATTATCACCGACTTAGTGGAACAGAAAGGCTACACGGAGACTCAGGCATACAAAACCCTATATCAGGGTGGACTTACGATTTATTCCACCCAGGACCCGGAAATCCAGGCCATCTGTGATGAGGAAATCAACAATTTAGACAATTATCCCACAGCGCCGAAGGTATCTTTTTCCTACCGTGTTTCTATCCTCTCGGAGGACGGTACCATTTCCAATTACAGTGAGCAGACCATGCTGTCCTACTATCAGGCCACCAAGAGCCGTGATTACAACATCAATTTTGCTTCGGAAGAGGATGCGGCTGCCGCCATCGAGCAGTACAAGGCAGATATTATGAAGGCGGGCGACACCATTGTAAACGGCAGTGAGACTGTCACCTACACCCTGCAGCCCCAGTCAGCGCTGACCATCATCGAGCAGAGCACCGGAGAGGTAAAAGCCCTTGTGGGCGGACGCGGCGATAAGACTGCCAACAAGACCTTAAACCGTGCCACCGACACCACCAGACAGCCCGGATCTACCTTCAAGATTATTGCTGCCTATGCGGCTGCTCTTGACGCAGGAGGTCTGACTTTAGCAGATGTACAGGACGACGCTCCTTACACCTACACCACAGGGGAGGGTGCTTCTGTCAACAACTATGATAACCGTTACCGAGGTTTTACGACCCTGCGGGAGGCGATTACCGACTCTATCAATATTGTAACCGTAAAAACCTTAGCCCAGATTGGGCCGTCCCTCGGATATGACTATATCGTTGATTTCGGCTTTACCACCATCGGCGTGGACGAAAGCTCCAACGAAACCCTTGCCCTCGGCGGTCTGACCTACGGCGTTACCAACTTAGAGCTGACGGCAGCTTACGCTACCATCGCCAACAACGGAACCTATATCAAACCGAAATTTTACACCAAAGTATTAGACCACGACGGAAATGTGCTGTTAGACAACACCGTTTCCACCTCCCATACGGTATTAAAGGAAACCACTGCATGGCTTTTAACCAACGCCATGGAGGACGTTATGACCCAGGGAACCGGTACTCCCGCCTATTTCGGCAACACCATGGCCCAGGCAGGAAAATCCGGAACCACCACTAAGAACCGTGACGCCCTCTTTGCAGGCTATACGCCTTATTACACCTGTGTGGTATGGGGCGGTTACGATGACAACGCTGTCCAGAGCGGCGGACAGACCACCTACCCCAAAAAGATATGGAAATCTGTCATGTCAAGGCTGCATGAAAATCTTCCCAAAAAAGAATTTACCCGACCCGACGGCATTGTCACCGCAACGGTGTGCAAAGAATCCGGAAAACTTGCCATTGCAGGAGTTTGTGACAATGACCCCCGGGGAAGCGCTGTCTATACCGAATATTTTGCGGCGGGCACCCAGCCCACAGAATACTGTGACCACCACACCCTGACAAATATCTGTAACGACTCCGGGCAGTTAGCCGGGGCCAACTGCCCTCTTACTTCCTTAGGCCAGAGAGTATTTATCATCGGCGGTACCCAGGGCACAGAGGACAGCCCTTATCTGCTGTTAGACGGCGTTACCTCCACCTGCGCGCTGCACAACGGTGAAAACGCTATTTACCAAGGCTCCCAGCCGATTTCCCCGGTTCCCGGTGTCACCACACCGGAGGAACAGCAGCCACCTTCGGACACGCCGCCTGCAGATACACCGCCCGCAGACACACCGCCTGCAGATACACCGCCCGCAGACACACCGCCTGCAGATACACCGCCCGCAGAGGAGGGACAGCAGTAACACCGCCGGACGTATTTCTAATAAAAAATCCATTCTAAAACAATGAGAGGACGCCATAAGGCGTCCCCTCACATATGTACAATCTCTCCCAATCGCACGACCGCTTTTTCCGCCTTCAGCAGACTGGCAGAACTTCCGCAACATAAATCTATCAGCCCGTATTCCACTCCGGCTAACCGTTCTTTTTCCTCTTTCTTTAAATTCATGTCGTATTCATTCAGAGTAAACTTTGTCAGCCGCTTCATGTAGCGCACCATTCCTAGCTTAGCGTTATCCTGATTATCAATTTTATACTGAATTCCCTGTATTTTCTTTTTGTATTCCGTTATTTTTGTACGGCGCTCTTCATTCTCTTCGCTGCTCTTTACCTTCACTTCATAATACTCGAAAGCTTCATCTACGGCGGAGAAAAACTCCATGCGAAAATTCACCGGACGCAGGAACACACGGAATACATCCCTTTTATTGATAAAAAAATGAAGCTGTGCCGCGCTGATATTGGTGGTGTAAATAATGCACACCGTATTGGGATGGGCACGGTTGACATAACTGATAATCTGCTCTCCGTTGTAGCCGTCCATGGTCAGTCCCGTCACCACAACCTGATATTCATTTTTCTTAAGCAGCGTCGCCGCTTCTACCCCGTTCTCTGCCGTTTCAATGACAATATCCCTGTCCCGCATGGCGTCTAAAAATTCCTGAATAATTTCCCTGCGCTTGTTGATAAACAAAAGTTTTCTCGCCATAACCTTTCCCCCTCCATACTGCTTAGCTATAAATTCCTTAATTCGCAACATATGTCTTTGCCGGTGATATCATTTCCTCCACCACTTTTCTAATACCAATATTATACCGCAACCCCCGTCTCTTTACAAATCATAGTTATACTCTCCCGAAAACTTTAGGATTTTTTCAAGTGTACAGCAGGAAACCCGGATTTCTCCGGGTTTCCTGCTGTTGATGTATATACTAACTAAGGGGATTAGATTTCACCAATCTAATCAAATTAGATTAGTGCTGCTACTCCACATCCTGCAGTGCAGCGATGCCTTCCTCTCCGGTACGGACCTTCACTACCTGGGCTACATCGTATACGAAAATCTTTCCGTCGCCGATATGTCCTGTATAAAGTGCTTTCTTGGCAGCGTCCACTACCTTCTCTACCGGAATCTTGCTTACAACCACCTCTACCTTTACTTTGGGAAGCAGGGTTGCATCCATCTCAACGCCACGGTATTTCTCGCCGGCCCCCTTCTGGATGCCACAGCCCATAACCTGTGTTACGGTCATCCCTGTCACGCCGAGTTCGTTCATTGCTTTCTTTAAGTGGTCGTATTTTGTCAGTTTTGAAATAATAACAACTTTGTAAATGCCTGTGGAAGAAACCGGCATTGCCTCCACCTTGATAGCTGCATTTTTCTGTATCTCGGAAGCAGTCTCGTACTCACTCTCCCCAAGGTCTGTGTTCTCGTTTACTTCCATGGTCATTGTATTGGAAATATCCATCAGGGCAAAGCCTGCATATGCGGAGCTTAAACCGTGCTCGGTAGCGTCCAGACCAATAATCTCTTCCTCTTCTGTTACACGAAGCCCAACGGTTGCCTTAATTACAACAAAGGTAACGGTAATACAGACAGCTGCCCATGCGCCAACGCTTATCACGCCTAATAACTGAAGCCCCAACTGGTGGAAACCGCCGCCATAGAACAAACCAACTACGCTGTCATTTCCGGGAGCGGATGTGGTTGCAAATAAACCCACTGCGATTGTACCCCAGATACCATTCATCATATGAACGGCAACAGCACCCACCGGGTCATCCACATGAAGCTTATAATCTAATAACCATACACCGAATACCACCAATAAGCCTGCCACAACGCCGATGATAATTGCACCAAGACAATCGGTTACATCACAGGGAGCCGTAATTGCTACTAAGCCCGCCAGAGAAGCATTCATACACATAGATACATCCGGTTTGCCATATTTTAACCATGTGAAAACCATGCATACGACAGTTGCAATAGCAGGAGCTACAGTTGTTGTAAGAAGAACGGAGCCTAACTGCTCTACGCTGGTACATGCAGCGCCGTTAAATCCATACCATCCAAACCAGAGGATAAAACATCCCAAGCAGCCAAGGGCTAAGTTGTGGCCCGGAAATGCGTTTACTTTCACAATCTTACCGGCTTTATCTTTTGTAAATTTACCGATACGGGGTCCAAGGAAAGCAGCTCCAATCAATGCGGAAATGCCGCCTACCATATGGATACAGCAGGAACCTGCAAAATCGTGGAAACCAAGCTGTGCTAACCAGCCGCCGCCCCAAATCCAGTGGGCTTCAATGGGATAAATCAATGCAGAGATAACTCCGGAATAGATACAATAGGATAAAAATTTGGTACGCTCTGCCATAGCACCGGATACGATGGTCGCTGTGGTTGCGCAGAATACCAAGTTAAATACAAAGCTTGAAAAATCAAAATCCCCATAGGCGGTAAAAATATCAAAACCCGGTTTTCCGATAAATCCCAGCAAGTCCTCACCTAAAAGAAGAGAGAAACCGATTAAGATGAATACTACCGTACCGATACAAAAGTCCATCAGGTTTTTCATTAAGATGTTACCTGTATTTTTCGCTCTGGTAAAGCCTGCCTCCACCATTGCAAAACCAGCCTGCATCCAGAATACCAGCGCCGCACCGATAAGGAACCAGACGCCAAACACATTTTCCGTCACTAACTGCATAATTGTTTCTTCTGTCATAACACTATCCTCCTAATATTTCTATCAAGCAGGGCTTCTTTTCCCTGCTTGCGCGCGGCCCGACCTGCTGCTTTTGCAGCTAGCTTCCTCTGGGCGGGCCTGTGCATAAAAAGCGGCACTTTTTCCTTGTTCCACAGCTTCGTGGTTCGAAAAAAGCACCGCTTTTTATATACTTTTTTAATTTTTCATAATCTGCCGGGCAGTTTCCGCCTGACAGCCTCCCCTTTTGGGAAAATTTTTCTCATTCCTTGAAGCTTACACTTCAAAGATTAAATCGCCGTAAGAAGGCATTGGCCACATAGCCTTATCCACTAGCATTTCAAGCTTATCTACCGGAGCTCTCAGCTCATCCATAGCGGTTTTTACGGTATCTCTGTAGTAGACTGCCTGCTCTCTGCCCTCTTCCATAACAGCAGCCTTCTCTGTTACCTCCTGCAATTTTACAAGAGCTTTCTTAGAAGCTGCCAGTAAAGAAGATACCTCGGTTAAAATTTCTGTCTGAGCACTGACATCTGCGCCACATGCGTTCTTTACTGCGGAGATGGATTCTGCAAGTACGGTGGTATATCTGATAACCGCCGGAATAATCTGTTTGGTAGCAATATCAATCATCGCTTTCGCTTCGATATTAATCTCCTTTGCGTAGGTCTCGTACTCGATTTCCACACGGGAGTCTAACTCCGCCTTGGTGAATACCTTGAATTTCTCAAATAATGCAACCGCTTTCTCTGTATTTAATGCAGGGATTGCGTCTACCATGGATCTGATGTTCGGTAAACCGCGTTTTTCCGCCTCTTCCACCCACTCATCGGAATAACCGTTTCCGTTGAATACGATTCTCTGGTGCTCGGTTGCATATTTCTTAATCAAATCATGTACTGCCATGTCGAAGTCATCTGCTTTTTCAAGAATATCACATGCCTCTGCAAACGCCTCTGCAACGATGGTATTTAATACAACGTTCGGCTGTGCAATAGAGTCCTGGGAACCCACCATACGGAACTCGAATTTGTTTCCAGTAAATGCAAAAGGTGAGGTTCTGTTTCTATCGGTAGCGTCCTTCATAAAGTCCGGTAAAGTCTTAACTCCAGTCTCTAATTTTTGTCCGGTAAGGCTGTGGGTTGCAGCTCCGGTATCAATTAACTGTGTCAGCACATCCTGTAACTGTTCTCCAAGGTAAACAGAAATAATTGCCGGCGGTGCCTCGTTGGCGCCTAATCTGTGATCATTTCCCACATCCGCTGCAGATTCCCTCAACAGATCTGCATGAATATCCACTGCTTTTAAAATACAGGTCAGTACCAGTAAGAACTGCACGTTCTCGTGAGGTGTGGTACCCGGCTCTAATAAGTTAATGCCGTCATCTGTTGTAATCGACCAGTTATTGTGTTTACCGGAACCGTTAACACCTGCAAATGGCTTCTCATGAAGCAAGCACTGTAAGCCGTGGCGTCCGGCAACCTTCTTTAAAGTTTCCATAACCAGCTGATTGTGGTCAACTGCAATGTTCGCCTCTGCATAAATCGGCGCTAACTCGTGCTGTGCCGGAGCAACCTCATTGTGTTGGGTTTTAGCGGTAACGCCTAATTTCCAGAGTTCTTCGTTGACATCCTTCATAAAAGCAGCAATTCTCTCACGGATAGCCCCGAAGTAATGATCCTCCATCTCCTGCCCCTTGGGAGGCATTGCTCCGAATAAGGTACGTCCGGTGAAGATTAAGTCTTTTCTCTGTAAATATTTCTCTCTGTCTACGATGAAGTATTCCTGCTCCGGTCCAACGGATGGGGTTACTTTCTTAGAAGTTGTATTTCCGAATAATTTCAATAAACGAAGCGCCTGCTCGTTGATAGCTTCCATAGAACGGAGCAGCGGTGTTTTCTGGTCAAGGGCTTCCCCGGTGTAGGAGCAGAAAGCGGTAGGAATACAAAGCGTTGCCCCTGCTGCGTCCTGTCTGACAAATGCCGGTGAGGTACAATCCCATGCTGTATATCCTCTCGCCTCAAAGGTTGCCCTTAAACCACCGGATGGGAAAGAAGATGCATCCGGCTCACCTTTGATTAACTCTTTTCCCGAAAAACTCATTAACACTTTGCCGTTCTCCATGGGAGCGGTAATAAAAGAGTCATGCTTCTCTGCGGTCACGCCTGTTAATGGCTGGAACCAGTGGGTGTAATGAGTTGCGCCCTTTTCGATTGCCCATTCTTTCATCTCATGTGCAACCACATCAGCGGTCTCTAAATCTAACTCCCTGCCCTCCTGAATGACTTGTTTGAGTTTCTTGTAAACTTTCTTCGGGAGACGTTCCTGCATAACTGCGTCATTGAATACGTTCTCACCAAAAATTTCTGCTACATTAAGGTATCCTGTTTCGCTCATATTCTGCATCCTTTCTTTCTCACAATCATAATCCCCTTGCGATTTTGATTTGCTTGTTCTTCACAATGCTTTTTGAGAGATTTCCTTTCATTTTACTAAAAAAGGGCATTCCAAACCTCTTGGAACACCCTTGTTCATCTCTTCACATTGTTTTGTTGTATTTAAGATAATACTTTTCTTTTCAAAATGCAAGTGAAAATTTTATGTTTTTTTAACTTTTACTATTTTCAACAAGAATTAAAGTAGAACCTCAGAATTTTTGTTAAAATAGCTTAGCCCACAAAAGCCTATTCTGCTTTTCCAACGGAACCAAACAGCTCCATCTTCTCTTTTACAGTTGCTTTAATTGCTTCTGCGCCCGGGGCTAAGAGCTTACGCGGGTCAAATCCTTTGCCCTCTAAGTCTTTTCCGGCCTCGATATATTTACGTGTTGCATCTGCGAAAGATAACTGACACTCTGTATTTACATTAATCTTAGCTACTCCAAGGGAGATGGCTTTCTTAATCATATCCTCAGGGATACCGGTACCTCCGTGAAGTACTAAGGGCATGGCTCCTGTTAATTTCTGAACAGCGTCTAAAGTCTCAAAGCTAAGTCCCGCCCAGTTCTCCGGATATTTTCCGTGAATGTTGCCGATACCGGCTGCTAACATGTCCACGCCAAGGTCAGCGATTTTCTTACACTCTTCCGGATCAGCGCATTCGCCCATACCTACAACGCCGTCCTCTTCTCCGCCGATGGAACCAACCTCAGCCTCGATGGACATACCGTTTTTGTGTGCCAATGCAACTAACTCTGTTGTCTTAGCAACATTTTCATCAATTGGGTAATGAGAACCGTCAAACATGATGGAAGAGAAACCAGCCTCTACACATTTCAGACATCCTTCATAAGAACCGTGGTCTAAGTGTAATGCCACCGGAACAGTGATATTTAACTCTTCAATCATGGCCTTTACCATGGCAGCTACGGTCTTATAGCCTGTCATGTATTTTCCGGCGCCCTCAGAAACACCAAGGATAACCGGGGATTTGCACTCTTCTGCAGTAAGGAGAATGGATTTGGTCCACTCAAGGTTGTTGATGTTGAACTGACCTACTGCATAGTGTCCAGCTTTTGCTTTGTCTAACATTTCTTTTGCAGATACTAACATATTAAATTCCTCCATAAATAAAATATTTATTTTACCCTAGGGCTATTATATATTACTTCAACAAAAAAATAAAGTTAAATTTTTAACTATCTTTTTCCGGCACCATAATTTCCACCGCTTTGCAGAGATTTCCCACCGTCACAATCTCGTGGTCGCCGCCAAATTCCCCGTCTAAGGTCCAGGGAACCGCCTCCGCCGCAGTGATGGTAACGCGGCTGGTCTTAAAGGAATATATCATATCCGTATCGTCCACCAGATTAATCAGGGAAGCGATAATCTCATTCAGCTCAATGGGATTTCTCGGCTTCTTAATTAACGTCACCTCGAAAATACCGTCATCTAAGAGCACATCCTTTCCCGTCATGCCCTTAAACCCGCCCACGGAGGTGGAATTACTTATCATTCCGTAAATAAATTCATCCTGAAGCCGGATATTGTCATACTCCACCTGCATCCGGTAGGAAGGAATATCGTGGAGGCTCCGCATGCCCTCTAAGATATAGGCGGCATGTCCCAACACATTTTTCCACTCCTGGCTCGTCTTATAGGAAACTGCCGTAAAGAGCCCGAAGGCTGCTACGTACACAAAATAGTCTTCGTTAAAGGCTCCGATATCACAGGCAAAGGGCACGCCTGTCACCGCTGCCTCGGCAGATTTTACCATCTCCTTTGGAATGCCGAGGGAAGTAGCAAAATCATTGGTGCTGCCTGCCGGAATATAGCCTAAGGGCACTTTTTCCTCCCGGCGCATCATTCCCGTCACCACTTCGTCTAAGGTGCCGTCACCGCCGCTGCAGACCACTAAGTCATAATCTCCTGTTTCTTCTTCCACCTTATGTATGGCATCCCCCGGGGCCTGCGTGGGATAAATGGTAACCTCATAATCTGCCTTTACCATGGTATCCACAATATCCAACAACTGATTTTTTATCTGTGCCTTTCCCGAGAAGGGGTTAAACACAAACAACAACTTTTTCTTACTCTCCATAAATTCCATACACCCTATACTGCTATTTCTTTAAAAATGCCTCTAATGCTGCAACCGCCTCTGCCTCATCCTCACCCTCTGCATCCAGCACCACATTCTCGCCGTTTAACAGGGCAAGGCTCATCACGCCCATAATGCTCTTAGCGTTGACTCTCTTCTCACCGATTTCCAGATAAATTTTACTGCTGAACTGATTCGCAGTCTGCACCAGCAAGGCGATTGGCCTGGCCTCTAACCCTTCTTCCATCTCCACCGTCACATTCTTTCTCATACTGACACCTTTCCCTTTCTTTAACCTCTTAAGCCTTCCGCAATCTCGCTGATTTTCCGGAGCCTGTGATTGACTCCTGATTTTCCGACTGGCGGATTTAATAATGTTCCCAGTTCCTTTAACGGTGCGTCGGGATTTTCTAACCGCATCAGCGCCACCGCCCGCAGATTATCCGGCAGACTGTCTAACCCTGCTTTATCCCGGATATACTCAATATCTTCTAACTGCTTTACCGCAGCATTCACCGTCTTGCTGATATTTGCCGTCTCACAGTTTACCTTACGGTTTACGGAGTTGCGCATTTCCTTCAAAATGCGGACATTTTCCAGATTCATCAGCGCCACATGCGCCTCCATGATATTTAACATATCCACAATCTGGGCACCCTCCTTTAAATAGACCACCTGGTACTTTTTCCGTTCCACAATCTTTGCTTCCATCTCAAAGCTGTTAATCATGTCCCGAAGCTGCTCTGCCTGCCCTAAGGTTCTGCATACAATCTCAAAATGATAGGATTTGTTCGGGTCGCTGATGGATCCTCCCGCTAAAAACGCTCCCCGGATAAAAGCCCTTCTACAGCACATCTGCTGAAGCAAAATTCCATTCACGGTACTGCCTTTTCGTGGCTGCTTTTTACCGGCATCCCACATCTTCACCAGCTCTAAAATGCGCCATTCCTTCACTGTCTGTCCTGTTTCTTCTATAGGAAAGAGTTCCTTCACCAGCAGCTGATACTTCTCCCTCAGCAGGTGGTTTTCGGTTTCCGCCCCGTCAAAGGCAATGATTGCCGCCAACTCTGCTATCTGGCAGTGCCGGCTCTTACCCACCTGCCTTAGCAGCTCCTCTTTTACTTCGCTTGAAAATGACATACTATTTCCCTCTGAGGGTATCCTTTCCGATATCCCTGTGTTCGATTTTGATTCCGTACTCTGTCCGCTTCGAAAGGCATTTATAAATCTCATTTGCCAGAGTGACAGAACGGTGCTTTCCTCCGGTACAGCCGATGGAAATAACTAACTGGTTTTTCCCCTCAGCAATGTAGTTTGGAATCAGAAAATCCAGCATATCCTCTAGCTTCTGCAAAAAGATATGAGCCTCTTTAAACTGAAGCACATAGTCCTGTATCTCCTTATCGTTTCCGGTCTTTGCCCTAAGCCCCTCCACATAATAGGGGTTTGGCAGAAACCTCACATCAAACACCAAATCCGAATCCGCCGGCATTCCATATTTAAACCCAAAAGATAGTATGGTAATAAAGAGGTTTTTATAGTCCTGGTTTTTTACGAAAATTTTTTCCATTTCCGCTTTCAGTTCTCTTGTCAGCAGCTGGCTGGTGTCAATGATATAATCTGCCCGCTCCTTTAAAAAAGCAAGCCGCCTCCGCTCTTCCTCAATGCCCTTGTCCACCCGCTCTCCGCCGGATAGGGGGTGGTTTCTTCTGGTTTCTTTGTAGCGTTTTACCAGAACAGAATCCTCCGCATCCAAAAACAGAATCTCGTATTTCACACCGCTTTTTTCAACATTATCCAGTACGTCCCGCAATTCCTCCAACGCCTGTCCGCTGCGGATGTCAATTCCCACCGCCACTTTCTGCAGCTCGCCACTCTGCAGGCTTGACAGCTCCACAAACTTTTCCAGCAACGGAATCGGAAGATTATCCACACAATAAAATCCCATATCTTCCATCATTTTGATGGCAGTACTCTTTCCTGCCCCGGACATTCCTGTCAATATTACAAATTTCATATCTCTGCCCTCTTTTTAAAATTCCCCCAGCATTTTTACTTCCGGCTCTAAAGTGACGCCAAACTGCCGTTCCACCTCCGCAATGACTTCCTCCATCAGCCTGCGGATATCTGAGGCTGTGGCTTCCCCGCTGTTTATCACAAAACCGCAGTGCTTTTCGGAAATCTGGGCACCGCCTGCCCGATAGCCCCGCAGTCCTGCGTCCATAATCAATTTTCCTGCAAAATACCCCTCCGGGCGCTTAAAGGTGCTCCCGGCACTGGGATATTGCAACGGCTGCTTTTCTCTTCTTTGCTCCGCTAATGTATTCATTTTTTCACGGATTGCCGCTTCTTCGCCTTCCGCTAACTGAAATACCGCTTCTGTCACAATCCAGTGATTTTTTAAAACATTGCTCTGGCGATAGCCTAACTCCAAGTCCCCGGTTTTCACTTCTTTTGTCGTTCCATACTCATCTACCACCGTAACAGAGACGAGAATGTCCTTCATCTCCCCTCCGTAAGCACCTGCGTTCATCACCACCGCACCTCCTACCGTTCCGGGGATTCCCGCTGCAAATTCCATTCCCGTAAGCCCCGCAGCAGCAGCAACGTTTGCCGCTTTCGACAGCATAACCCCGGCAGCTGCCCGCAGTACCCTTCCTTTCACTGTGACCGCCTCTTCTCCGGCAGACATCTCTAGTACAACGCCCCGGATACCTTTATCTCCCACCAGAAGATTGCTTCCGTTTCCAATCACGTAGAAAGGAACCTCCCGCCGGCGGCAGAGCTCTAACACCCCCGGCAATTCCTCTTTCCGCGGCTGTATCAGCACATCAGCAGGCCCGCCCACACGAAAGGTTGTATGTTTTTTCATCGGTTCTTTTTCGAAAATACGATCTTTCTCTATGATTGTTTCCAATTCTGTTAAAAACTGTTCTGTCATGCCTGCCCTCTATTCTGCTTTTTTGCTTCTGCCTGTATTTCTTAAACAGCTTCCTCCAAAAATGCCACATAGCCCCGGAATGCCTCATACAAGTCTACCTTGCTGATAATCTCCCAGGGTGCGTGCATATTCAATACCGCCACGCCGCTGTCAATGACGTTCATGCCGTAGTTTGCCAGAATGTAAGCGATGGTTCCGCCACCGCCCTGGTCTACCTTTCCAAGCTCCGCTGTCTGGAATGCCACCTCATGCTTATCCATAATATTTCTTAAAGCTCCCACATATTCTGCATTGGCATCGTTGGAGCCTGCTTTTCCTCTGGAGCCTGTGTATTTATTAAATACCAGCCCTCTTCCAAAATATGCGGCATTGCGCTTTGTCATAACAGACGGGAAATTCGGGTCAAAGGCTGCGGACACGTCTGAGGACAGCACCTTGGAGTTTTTCAGCGCACGTCTCACCTTTAATTCAGAGTAGTCTCCTGCCGCATTCATAATCTCTGCCACAGTGTTCTCAAAGAAACGGGACTGCATTCCGCTGGCTCCCACGCTTCCAATTTCCTCCTTATCCACTAAAAGGCATACGCCGGTAACCTCCGGCTCCTTTACTTCTAACATTGCCATAAAGGAAGGATAAGCGCACACCCTGTCGTCATGGCCGTACCCCATAATCATACTGCGGTCGAAACCGTAGTCCCTTGCCTCCCCGGCAGGAACCACCTCGATTTCTGCGGACAGGAAGTCCTCTTCCTCTATACCATATTCCGCCTCTAAGAGCTTCATGATATTGGCTTTTACCTTTTCCTTAGCTGACTCTTTGTCCTCTTCCTTTGCCTCCATGGGAATGCTGCCGATGATAAGGTCTAAGTTTTCCCCTTCAATCACCTTGGCTGCTTTTTTGTCTAACTGCTCCCCGGATAAATGAACCAGCAAATCGCTGACGCCGAATACCGGATCTCCCGGCTTATCCCCGATATTTACCTGTACTAAGGAGCCGTCTTTTTTTGCAATGACGCCGTGGAGCGCTAAAGGCAGCGTCACCCACTGGTATTTCTTGATACCGCCGTAATAATGGGTGTCTAACATGGCAAAATCCGTATCCTCATATAACGGATCCTGTTTTAAATCCATTCTCGGGGAATCAATATGCGCCCCTAAGATGTTCATTCCCTCTTCTAAGGATTTTTTTCCCATGACAAACAGAGCAAGCCCTTTCCCCATGTTGTTGGCAAATACTTTATCACCCGCTTTTAAGGCTGTACCTTTTTCGATTATTTCCTCTAAATCCACGAAGCCTGCCTTTTGGGCTTTCTCCGCCAGCTCTGTCACACATTCACGTTCCGTCTTGCATCTGGAAATAAATCCCCGGTATTCCTCAGCAAATGCAAATACTTCCTCTCTCTTCTTTCCCTCTGGGTATTTGTCCCATGCGTTCTTTCTTTCCATTGTTATTTATGCCTCCATATTTTGTTATATTCTTTCTGTTTTCCTGATTTGCAACATTACGGGATGAGCAGTGTAGCTCGATTACGCTTCGCTTCATCTCGCTGCGGGCATTCGCCCTATCAAAGCAGGAAAACAGAATTTCTTACGTGCAAGCACGACGATATTCTGTTTTCCTGCTTTGGCACTGCTCATTGCTATTCGTCATCTTCTGATTTTTTGGTGAGATTTTCCTGGACACGACGGTATAATTCCTGTGCTGCGTTGTAGCCCATCTTTTTCTGTCTGTGGTTGACTGCTGCCGCCTCACAGATAACGGCTAAGTTTCTGCCGGGACGGATAGGCAGGGAATGACAGACCACTTTGTTTCCAAGAAACTCGGTGTATTCTTCCTCTAAGCCAAGACGGTCATACTCGTTGTCCTTCTTCCAGTCCTCCAGTTTGATGACCAGGTCAATCTGCTGTTTTTCCTTGACACACTCTACACCGAACAGGGTCTTGACATCAATGATGCCGATGCCGCGAAGCTCGATAAAGTAACGGGTAATATCCGGTGATGTCCCCACCAGCATATGTTCGTTAATTTTACGAATTTCAACCACATCATCTGTAACCAGACGATGTCCGCGGCGTACCAGCTCCAGAGCAGCCTCACTCTTGCCGATACCACTTTCTCCCATAATCAGAAGCCCCTCACCGTAAACATCCACCAACACACCGTGTATCGTAATACAGGGTGCTAACTGCTCACTCAGACAGTAAATCAGCTCTGCCATAAATTCGGAAGTGCCTCTTTTGCTGCCGAATACCGGAAGCTGTTTTTCCATAGCAATGTCTAAAAATGTTTCGTCCGGCTGCAAATCACGGCAGAAAATCACAGCGGGAATATCATAATTCATAAATTCCCGGTAAATTTCCTCCCTCTTTTCACTGTCTAACTGCTGTAAATAGGTATATTCTACCGTACCGATGATCTGCACACGGGACTGCTCGAAATGCTTAAAATATCCGCTCAGCTGCAATGCCGGACGATTGACATCACTCACCATAATCCGGTGGCCTTTCAACTCCAAATCCGGCAGAAAATTGTACAAATCCATCAGCTGCGCTACCTTTGATACACTAACTCCACTCATACCTTAGTCTCCTCTTCTTGTTTTGTTTTCCCAGTCAAGTCTCCCGGCATACCGGCACAGATTGATACAGGCACAAAGTATTTTGCCCGATATCAATGCGCCAGCATACTGCTGTCCTATGCTAGTTTTAATATAGCACAAACATGCCTATTCTTCAACTGGTGTGCCGACACATTGATAGCGGCGTGCCGCTACACCTGCCCCGCCTCCTTATGGAAAAATTCATATACCGCCCGGGCAGACTGTTCATTCATGGACTCCGTTCCCGCTAATTCTTCCAGAGAAGCTTCTTTTATGGCATCTAACGACTGGAAACGGCGCATCAGGGCTTTTCTTCTCGCCGGCCCAATCCCCGGGATATCGTCTAACACCGAATGCACCTGTTCCTTACTCCTTAAAGAGCGGTGGTACTCAATGGCGAAACGGTGGGCTTCGTCCTGGATTCGGGTAATCAGCTTAAAGCCCTCGCTGCTGCGGTCAATGGGGATTTCTACATTATTATAATATAACCCTCTTGTCCTGTGATTATCATCCTTTACCATCCCGGACACCGGAATATTTAACTTTAACTCTTCTAACACCTTTAAGGCAATGTTCACCTGCCCCCTGCCGCCGTCCATCATAATCAAATCCGGGAAACGGGTAAAGCTGCCGTACTCTTTCGAAAGCTCCTTATCCTCCAGTTCCTCCTGCTCCCTCATGCCGTGGGTAAACCTCCGGGTGAGCACCTCGTACATGGAGGCGTAATCGTCAGGTCCGGTCACGCTGCGCAGCTTAAATTTGCGGTAATCGCTGCGTTTCGGTTTCCCCTTTTCATAGACAATCATGGAGCCTACCGTCTCAAAGCCGTTGATGTTGGAGATATCAAATGCCTCCACCCGGTTTAAGCCCTCTAATCCTAAGAGCTTTTCGATTTCCTTTAAGGCTCCGATGGTGCGTCCCTCTTCCCGCTTGATTTTCTCCCGGTCCTGAGACAGCACCAGTTCTGCATTTTTCTTTGCCAGCTCCACCAGTTTCTCCTTCATGCCCTTTTGAGGCACCCGGATATATACCTTTCCGCCCCGCTTTTCACTGAGCCACTCCGCTAACACCTCCCCTTCCTCAATGTCCTGCTGTAACATGATTTCCTTTGGAATAAAAGGCGTCCCGGAATAAAACTGTTTCAAAAAAGTGTTTAAAATCTGCCCCTTGGAATCCTCGTTTCCGATTTTCACGTAAAAATGGTCCCTGCCGATAAGCTTGCCGTCCCGGATAAAAAAGACCTGCACCACAGCGTCCCTGTCGTCCGCCGCCAATGCCACGATATCCTTATCCTCCCCGTCGGTGTGGGTGATTTTCTGCTTCTGGGCAATCTGCTTCACACTGCCTAACAGTTCCCGGTACTCGATGGCTTTTTCAAATTCTAACCGTTCCGATGCCTCCTGCATTTTTTCCTCTAAGGATTTCATCATGGGGGCATAATTACCGTTTAGAAATTCCACCGCCGCATCCACCCGCTTGCGGTATTCCTCCTTTGTGATATACCCCTGGCAGGGCGCCATACACTGATGGATATGGTAATTTAAGCAGGGACGGTCCTTTCCTGTATCCTTCGGCAGACTGCGGTTACAGGTGCGAAGGCGGTATAGCTTATTTATCAGCTCTATGGTATCCTTCACCGCCCCAGCGCTGGTATAGGGCCCGAAATATCTGGCCTTGTCCTTCTTCTGCTGACGGGAAAAAAGAACCCTGGGGAAATCTTCCCCCACCGTCACCCGGATATAGGGATAGGTCTTATCGTCCCGCAGCATGGTATTGTATTTCGGTCTGTGCTCTTTGATTAAATTGCACTCTAACACCAGAGCCTCCAACTCCGAATCGGTAATGATATACTCAAAGCGGGCAATCTGCTTCACCATCTGGGCTTTTTTTATCCCCTCGTTATGGCTCGCCTGAAAATACTGGTGTACCCGCTTTCTAAGGCTCACTGCCTTTCCAATATAAATAATGGCATCACCTGCGTCGTGCATAATATAAACTCCCGGCGTATCCGGGAGTTTTTTTAATTCTTCTTCAATATTAAACATTATTCACCACTATGACCTGTATTATCATCTATCGTCTGGTCGATAAAATTTCCTTTTGGTAAATCATGACCCTCCTGCTCTAATCCTGCTCTCGCTTCCTCTGCCTGCTCAAAGAAGGTCTTTTTCTCCTCCTCCGGCTCAGGAATACCCTTTAATTCACGGAAAATCTTCATAAATTCTTTTCCGGTAATGGTCTCATGCTCATAGAGGTAATCGGAAATCTTATCTAATATTTCCCTGTTCTCAATTAAAAGATTCATGGCGTCATCATAGCATTTGTTGATAATGGAAAGTACCTCTTCATCAATCATTGCCGCCGTATCTTCACCGCAAATCAGTCCGGCACGGTTATCTAAATACTGATTTTCCGTCGTTGCAAGGCACATCATGCCGAATTTTTCAGACATACCATACTGTGTCACCATCGCCCTGGCAATGGCGGTAGCGTGCTCGATATCATTCGCCGCACCGCTGGTGGCAGAGTGAAATACCAGCATTTCCGCCGCACGTCCTGCCATATAGGTGGTAATCTTCGCATAAAGTTCCTCTTTGGTCTGTAAGAACTTCTCCTCCTCCGGGGTCTGCAGGGTATATCCCAAAGCGCCCATGGTACGGGGGACAATCGTAATCTTCTGCACCGGCTCGGTATTTTTCTGAAGCGCTGTCACCATGGCGTGACCCACCTCGTGATAAGCCACAATCTTTCTTTCCTTGTCACTCATGATACGATCTTTCTTTTCCTTGCCGCCCACAGCAACCAGCTCAAAGGCGTCAAACAAATCGGACTGGTTCACAAAACGTCTGCCATTCTTCACGGCATTGATTGCCGCCTCATTAATCATATTGGCAAGGTCGGACCCCACCAGTCCCGCTGTCGCTAACGCCAGGGCATCTAAGTCCACGGTCTGATCCATCATAACGTCCTTGGAGTGAACCTTTAACGTCTCAAGCCTGCCCTTTAAATCCGGTTTATCCACGATAATTCTCCTGTCAAAACGTCCCGGACGAAGCAGCGCCTTGTCTAAGACCTCCGGACGGTTGGTGGCTGCTAAAATCAAGAGTCCTTTGGAAGTATCGAAACCGTCCATTTCCGCAAGGAGCTGGTTTAAGGTCTGCTCCCGCTCATCATTTCCGCCGTAACGGTTGTCACGGCTCTTGCCGATGGCGTCAATCTCGTCAATAAAAATGATACAGGGTGCCTGTTTCTGCGCCTCTTTGAACAAATCACGGACACGGGAAGCACCCACGCCCACGAACATTTCCACAAAATCAGAGCCTGCCAGGGAGAAAAACGGCACCTTTGCCTCCCCTGCCACTGCTTTTGCCAGAAGAGTTTTACCGGTTCCCGGAGGTCCCACCAAAAGAGCTCCCTTCGGCAGTTTCGCACCGATTTCCTTATAGCGCCCCGGATTGTGCAAAAAGTCCACCACCTCCTGCAAGGATTCCTTCGCTTCGTCCTGTCCCGCCACGTCCTTGAAGGTAACTCCGGTCTGTTTTTCCACATAAACCTTTGCGTTGCTTTTTCCCACACCCATGGCTCCCCCGCCCATACGGCGCATGAGAAAGCCCAGCAAAATCCAGATAAGCGCCAGCGGTATCAGATAACTTAAAATACTGTAAATCCAGGTGGAGGTATTGTCCGGTATTACACCGTAAATCTCCACGCCCTTTTCCTTTAACAGGGGGAGCAAATCCTCATCGGCAACCCTGCCACAGTAATAGGTGGTCTGATAAGCTCTGTTCGCATTCTCATTTTTGGTAACAGGGGTAATGGTAATCTCATAGGAGCCAATCTCTACGGATTCTACTTCCCCCGCCTCTACCTTGGCAAGGAACTCCGTGTAGGAAATCTCCTGGGTACTCATCTGGTTAAACTGGTTTGTCACCATGCTCATAATAAACAAAACCACAAGGGAAACCAGAATAAATGCCATGATAAGCTGTCCGTTGCGGTTGTCCTTGCCGCCGCTGCCGCCTCCATTTCCTCCGTTTCCATTTCCGCCGCCGTTTCCGTTATTGTTATAATTGTTATTTCCGTTACTATAATTATTCGGTCCCTGATTGTCCATAAAGTCTTTATCCTTTCCACAGTTACAGCCTAAGCCGTAGCCGGATTTTATTTTCTTACTGTACCTAATCTTACGAATTTCTACTTTATTATATTGAAAAGACAGTTTAAAAGCAATACGCAGTTCATGAACTTTTCTTATTATTTCTAAAGTTTTTATAAATTTCATCCTATCTTTTTTATATTTTGCTGGATTTTAGTGAGACTTAGTTGTATACTATATTGGTTATAGCGTGTTGTATGACAGCACATTCTTGTTTTCAATTTACATTTTTTATAAATACCATTGAGGAGGATAACCCTATGCCTGTAAAATACGTCTTTGTCACCGGCGGTGTTGTTTCCGGTCTTGGAAAAGGTATCACGGCTGCTTCCCTCGGGAGACTTTTAAAGGCCCGTGGCTACAAAGTGACCATGCAGAAATTCGACCCTTACATCAATATCGATCCCGGAACCATGAACCCCATCCAGCATGGTGAAGTTTTCGTAACAGATGACGGTGCAGAAACTGATTTAGACTTAGGACATTATGAACGTTTTATTGATGAAAGCCTGACAAAACAGTCCAACGTAACCACCGGAAAGGTTTACTGGTCTGTTCTTCAAAAGGAGCGCCGGGGCGATTTCGGCGGAGGTACGGTTCAGGTAATTCCTCATATTACCAACGAAATCAAGAGCCGTTTTTACCGCAACTTTACCTCAGACGAGACTCATATTGCCATTATTGAGGTGGGCGGCACCGTGGGAGATATCGAGAGCCAGCCCTTTTTAGAGGCAATCCGGCAGTTCCAGCATGAAGTCGGACGGGAAAACGCCATTCTCATTCATGTTACCTTAATTCCATACATTAAGGCCTCCGGCGAGTTAAAGACCAAACCCACCCAGGCAAGCGTAAAAGAGCTTCAGGGAATGGGCATTCAGCCGGATATCATTGTCTGCCGTTCCGAGCAGCCCCTTGAGCAGAGCTTAAAGGATAAGATTGCCTTATTCTGTAACGTTCCAAACGGCAACGTCTTGCAGAACCTTGATGTGGAATATTTATACGAAGCGCCGCTGGCAATGGAAAAGGAAAATCTTGCCAGGGTTGCCTGCAAGGCTTTACATTTAGAATGCCCGGAACCGGATTTAAAAGACTGGGAAGCAATGGTAGACGCACTGCGCCATCCAAACAAAGAGGTAAAAATTGCCTTAGTGGGAAAATATATTGCACTGCATGATGCCTATATTTCCGTAGTGGAAGCCTTAAAGCACGGCGGTATTGCAGAGCGCGCCACCGTAGACCTTCACTGGATTGATTCCGAGGATTTAAACGAGGACAATGTGGAGGAAGTCTTAGGTGATATGGCAGGTATCATCGTTCCCGGCGGTTTCGGTTCCCGCGGCGTAGAAGGCATGATTACCGCAGCAAAATATGCCCGTGAGCACAACGTGCCTTACCTGGGTCTCTGCCTTGGTATGCAGGTTGCCATCATTGAATTCGCAAGACATGTCTGCGGCTTCAACGACGCCCACAGCGTGGAACTTGACCCAGGCACCACCCATCCGGTCATCGCTTTAATGCCGGATCAGAATGGGGTGGAAGATATCGGCGGTACTTTAAGATTAGGTTCTTATCCCTGTGCATTGGACAAGACCTCCAAGGCTTATGAGCTTTACGCCGCTGAGGAAATCCAGGAGAGACACCGTCACCGCTACGAGGTGAACAACGATTTCCGTGCCGCCCTGACAGAAAACGGCATGAAGCTCTGTGGCACTTCTCCGGACGGAAGAATTGTGGAAATGATTGAAATCCCGAGCCACCCGTGGTTCCTTGCCACTCAGGCACACCCGGAATTAAAATCCAGACCCAACAGACCGCACCCGCTGTTTAAAGGATTTGTGGAAGCTGCGTTGAAAAACCGTTTCAAATAAGTTTGTGAAAAGGCGGAATTTCTCTTCCCTGAGAAATTCCGCCTTTTCAGATTGATTACTCCCCAAAATAAGCATCCACTCCGTTGGCAATCCCTGCCACAATCTTATTCTGATAATCCTCCGTCGCCATCAGCAAATCCTCATTCGCATTAGACATATAACCCATTTCCACAATCGTAACGGGAACCTGACACCAGTTAATACCACTCATCGTATCCGTTTCCCAGACCCTTTCTTTTCTCGCCCCTGTCGCCGCACAAAGACTGTCCAGCACATTCTCTGACAATTTTCTCGAACTGCTGTAAATATTAGAACAATAAGGATTTGCCGCCGTCGGGCAAATAGTCATCGCCCCATTTACCGCACTGTCCGTACTGCCGTTAGTGTGAATACGTAAAAAAGCATCCGCATTGTTATTATTAGCAATGGCCGCTCTCTCTGCATTACTGATATTTACATCATTCGTGGTACGCACCATAATCACCCGATAACCACGGTTTAACAATTCCTGCTCCAATTTTAAAGAAACCTGTAAAGTCAGCTCATACTCCGCCAGCCCGCTGGCCACACCGGAAGTTCCGGAGGCCACCTTCGCCTTCATCTCCGACGCTCCCGGTCCTACCGGCTCCTTTTCACTATTTCCCTTTCCCTGATGCCCCGCATCAATCACCACCAATTTTCCCTCAGCATTCTGTTCCGACACCCCAGAATTGTCAGTAACTTCCCCCACTACCGGCGTTTCTTCCGTTTGATTCTCACCGTTCCCCTGCTCTGTATCAGCATTTTCCGTCGTCTCCGTCCCGCTGTTCTCCCCTTCCCCAGTAACCGTCTCCGTCATCCCCGTTTGCTCTACACCGTCAGTATCTTCCGTCGTTTCCGTCCGCTCCATATCCCCAGCAGTTTCAGGATTCTCCGCCAATACTTCCGTCGTTTCCGTATCGCTGCCAGCCACTTCTCCCCCCAACTTTTCCGTATCCTCTGCCCCTGTTATCTGCACTTCCTCCGTTACCTGCCATTCCTGTTTCTCTTCCCCCTGTGCAACTTCCTTCCCACTCTCATTCCCACAACCGGCTGCCGCCATTGCCATAACACAAATCATCATCACCAGGAACCCTTTTATTTTTCTTTTTCTCATAATACCAATCCTATTCTTTCTCAAATATTTCCTCCCCCAATCTCATAAAATCACTTCGTATAAATCTCTCCCCATCTTCCCCTCAAAATACCCCCGCAACTCCACATTCCTATCCCATTTTTCCTGCGGATAACTCCCATAACGGCGTTTCACATCATTCATCCTTTCTTCCAGAGGCACAATCCCCTCTGCTGCAGCAACGGAATCGCTTAACTGAATGAGCAGGTCATAGTCATCATATTCCATTCTCTCCAGCAGTACCTTTAATTCCTCCTGTGCCTGCCGGGGAATATCATGCAGCAGCCCATAGACATACGCCCTGTCACTGTCCATTCCCGGACAGGCAGCCGCAATTTTTCCGGCACTTTCCGCCACATAATGACTATGCCGCTCCCACGCCCCAGGATTGAAGCGTGCCGCCTCCCGCAAAAGGAACTCCGCCATGGGAACAGAAGGTTCGCTGTCTTTTCCGCAAAGAAGCTCTAACACCTTCGTGTCCCTCTCTATCATTACAAGGTCAAAATCATTTAACCCCCGACAGGCTTTGTTGGCAGCTGCCGCCTCTTCCGTAGATACAAACCGCAATACAAATTCCGCTTCTTTTTCGTATTCATCCAGGTTTTGCTCCTGCACTGTCTCTTTTGTCCTGCACGTATAATAATAATTTTTCTGTTCAAAAATTGTGTGTTCCTGCTTGTCACTCCTCTGCATACGGAGGACACAGCCGTACTCTTTTATGGTTTCAGGTATTACAATAAGTCCTGTCTCTTCCTTCACTTCCCGCACAAGTGCCGCTTCCCGCTCTTCTTCCTCTTCCATTCCGCCGCCGGGGAACTTATAATATTTCATTTTTTTGCTGTAAACCAATGCCAGCTTTCCGTCTTTTCCTGTAATAATTGCCCTTGCGGACGGTCTGGAAAAATGCTTATCTGTCTCGCTGTAATTTTTTATATCCATTACTAATAATGTTTTCACTGAAATACCTCCGTAAATCCCCGTCAACTGATTCGTTTCAAGATTTCACAGTATCTTCACATACATCCCGAATATAGGCTACATCTGGTGTCTTACCACGGCATACTCATCATCTGACTGATAATACGGGCACTCCTTATAATGCCCCTGCAGCAGCCTTGCCGCATCGTCCTCATCCATATCTACTTCACAATAGTAAGCCTCATCGTCCTCGTCGTAAACATTATATACACAACTGTCACAATTTGATTTTGCCATTTGTCGTCTCCTTTTAACATTTATTTTCCCTCTTTAGAAGTAGAAATCAGCCTTGTTCCTTGGCTTTCTTTAATAATTTTAAATTACGCTCCGTTGACATCACCGCCTCAAACGTAAAACTTAGCCTGCGACCGGTACACCTTTTCCCGTTTTTCATCACCCCTACAAACTCTTTTTCGCTAAAAGTATCACGCCTTCTTCCTGCGGACATTCTTTTATGACAGAAAAACCATTCTTTTTCCAAAAATGGTTCGACTGCGGATTGTCCTTGTCAATTCCAAGCCCTACCACCGCAAACCCCTTGTTTTTCAAATACGCAAAAGCCTCGCTTACAATAAGGCTTCCAATTCCCTTCCCCTGAAAATCCATATTCATCATAAAAAATCCAATGAAAGCACTCTCCTCATCCGGGTATCCGTCAATCAAATCTGATACTTTGAAGAAAGCTTTGTCAGATCTAAGCCATGCATCATCTGTTTCCCTCCTACCACTTAGAAATCACTTCATCATACAGCTGTTCCAAAAACTCCTTCAAAAGTTCCCTCTGGGTGTCCCAATATTTTTCTGTAATCTCATCCCCGTCCGGCGTATTCTCCGTCACATCCATCACCGCATCTAAAATCTCAGGGTTCAAATCGTCCATTGCCTCCTGTACCACCGCCTCAAAATCACAGTACGCTGCACCGGACAGATAGAGAATAAAATTCTCCCGGTTCAAGTTTCTTGCCTCATATCCCTCGGTAAAAATATCATTTCCTCCGGCTGCAATTTCCTCAAATTCTTCCTTTACCGTGGCATAATCCACGGGACAATAGCTTTCTGTAAAAAATTTATCAAAAACCTCTTTATCAATCTTTGGCTCTGTGTCTCGTTCCATATTCTTTCTTTTCCTTTGCTTGATTTTTATTGCATCCTATGCTATTTTAACATAGTTCCTACAGCTTGGCAAAAAATAGCCATTATTTCTATGAATACCGTAACAAGGAGATTTCACCATGACCATGTACGAAAAATTACCCAATGACCCGGTAATGCTGTTAAGTTTTATCAATACCCAGCTTCGGGACACCTATGAAAGCTTCGATGATTTTGCAACAGCCTTTCAGTTAGACGGGAATACTATTTTAGAAAAATTAGAACAGATCGATTACGTCTACGACGAAACCGTGAATCAATTTGTCTAATTATCAATAAGACAAGACATCAGGCTAATCCGGGCGCTCATCGTTCAACTGCCTGCGCACCCTTTTCCACTGGGGATAAAACTGCGTCATATACCCCCAGAACACCTGATTATGGCTGGGTTCTAAGATATGCGTCATTTCATGGACCACTACATATTCCAGGCACTCCGGGCTTTTATGCAACAGAGCGAGATTAATATTGATATGGTGGGTCTTTACATTACAGGAGCCCCAGCGGGTTTTCATCTGACGGATGGTGATACCGGAAACCTTTACTTTCATTACCGGCTCCCATTTCGCCACAAGCTGCTCTACCTGCACCTTTAGCAGCTCTTTCTGACACTTTAATTCCACCGGACTTAAGGTTTCTTTTTCCGCGCTTTCTTCCGCCTGCCGCAGATATTTTTCCCTGTAATTTTTTATCCACTCAATACGCTCATTCACAAAACGCCGGATATATTCTCTGCTTACCTGATGGGGCGCAGATATCCATACACTGCCATCCTCCTTTTTGATGCGCAGATACATATTTTTCATGCGCTTTTTTACCACGGTGATGGGAATCCCCTCCACCACAATCTGATATGTTTTTTCTTTCATGCCGTTCCTCTCCATCTCCTCAAACTTTTCTATCACTTTCACATGACACTGCTTTACCGTTCTCTCTTTTCCATATTTTCTTCTGTCTCATTTCAGCTTCACGTATGATACAGGTTTAAAATATCTTCCAGATACGCTCTGTACTGCTCTGCCACCGTCTCCGGTGCTTCAATTTTTATTCCCGCTCCAAGTCCTGCCACCCAGCCGAAAAACTGGCGGCTCACCGCCACATTCACTCTTGCAAGAATATGGTCTTCGTCCTTTTTTCGCATTGCTGCCTCCGTTCCGAAGCGGTCCACCACCACCCCGGTAAGCCGTTCCTCTAAACAGAGCGTTACCGTCTCTTCCTCCCCCGCAAACATGCCGAAGGTCTTTTTGGAATATCCGGCAATATCAAACCCGGCAAACGCTTCTTTTCCGCTGCGTGCTTCCCTTGTTAAATCAATCTTTAACATCTTATCCACCCGGTAATGCTTGATTATTCCCGCCCTGTCATCATAGGCAATCAGATAATAATTCTCGTCATCCCAGGTCAGCAGCCAAGGGCTTACGCAATAAAACGCCCCATTTTTCCGAAGCTGCATTTCCTTATTGATGTTCCACTCAAAATACTGGAACTGTACCTTCACATTGGCGGCAATGGCATTGTAAATTATATCTACATTATAATAAATACTCTCATTTACCGTCTTGTTCCGGTTAGTCACCACCACCTGGCGCTGTAACTGCTTCGCCTGGCCATCGCTGCAGAGCGCTCCCAGCTTTTTTATCAGCTCTCTGGATTTTTTGCTGGTGATAAACTTTGAGGATTGCACCGCATCTACTAACAATTTCAGTTCCGCTAACTCAAACTGGCGGCTGGCAAGATAATATCCGCCGGGACGCTCCTTGATTGAGATAATATCCAATCCAAAGTCCGTCAAAAGCTGTATGTCGTTGTAAATACTTTTCCGCTCCGCCTGAATATCATTTTTCTCCAGATACTCAATGATTTCCGGCATGGTAACTGCGTGCTCCTCGTCGGTCTTTTCCAAAAGGAGCTGCATAAGATATAGAAGTTTTAATTTCTGCTTTTCTGATTTTGCCATTCCGCCCTCTCCTGTAGTCTGCCTGATTTTTCTTAATTATAGCGCAGAAACCTTTAAAATGCTATTACGTTATGGGGAAACACATATCATAGTGAATCTCAACAAAACTCTCCTCTCAAATTTTGTACAATTACATCTTTTTGTCAAAAACCCCCTTTTTCCCCATTGCAGAAGAGAAATATCATGCTATAATGTAATTAACCAAATAAATTATTACCGAGAGACATGAGCAAGGTAAATGAAACGATTAGAAGCGTTTTATTTGTCTTGCTCTTTTTTCACCCAGAAAGTGCTGTTTTTGCCTTCCTTGCAGTGAAAACCGGAAGTTCTTCTGCACCCACTATTTCAGAACTTCTTCCCTTACTTCTCTCGAAGAAAAGGAGAACATATGATGTATGATGTAGCAATTATCGGGGCGGGCGTCGTTGGCAGTGCAATTGCGAGAGAATTATCCAGATATCAGGTAAATGCCTGTGTCATTGAACGAGAAGAGGATGTCTGCTGCGGCACTTCCAAAGCCAACAGTGCCATTATCCATGCGGGATTTGATGCTACTCCCGGCACCTTAAAGGCAAAATTAAATGTTCGTGGAAACGAGCTGATGGACCAGCTTTCCAGGGATTTAGACATTCCGTTTCAGAGGAACGGCTCCTTGGTAGTATGTACCAAAGATCAGGACAGAAACGGGCTTAACGCTTTACTGGAAAAAGGCGGGAAAAACGGAGTTCCTGGACTTCGTATTTTAGAGCGTGAGGAATTAACCACCCTTGAACCAAACTTAAGTGATGACGTCACCTGTGCCCTCTTAGCGCCTACCGGAGGTATCGTTTGTCCTTTCCATATGACCATGGCATTTGCAGAAAACGCATATACAAATGGGGTTGCGTTCTTCTTAAATACCAATGTCACAAGCATAAACAAAACCAACGATAACTTCGTCATTGAAACCATGCACACCGACACAAAACAGCCGGAAACCATCGAGGCAAAGGTTGTAATTAACGCCGCAGGCGTTTACTCCGACACCTTCAACAACATGGTAAGCTCACATAAGCTTCACATCACTGCAAGAAAAGGGGAGTACTGCCTGTTAGACAAAGATGCCGGAAATCACGTAAGCCACACCATTTTCCAGCTTCCTTCCAAGATGGGAAAAGGCGTTCTTGTTTCCCCCACCGTTCACGGCAACCTCTTAGTAGGACCTACCGCAGTGGATGTGGAGGATAAAGAAGCAGTAAACACCACCCAGGAGGGCTTAGACTCCTTAGCCGGCACCGCTTCCTTAAGCGTAAAAAATGTGCCTATGCGCCAGGTAATCACCTCCTTTGCCGGACTTCGTGCCCATGAGGACGGCGGTGACTTCGTAATCGGAGAAGCCGGGGACGTGAAAGGCTTTATCAATGCCGCAGGCGTAGAATCACCGGGGCTTTCCTCTGCACCTGCCATCGGCGAAATGGTGGCTGAACTGGTACGTGATATGCTTTCCTTACAGGAAAAAACAGATTTCAATCCTACCAGAAAAGGCATTTTACATCCGGAAGATCTTACCTTAGAGGAGCGCAACCAGTTAATCAAGGAACAGCCGGCTTATGGCAATATCATCTGCCGCTGTGAAATGATTACGGAGGGGGAAATCTTAGACGCGATTCACCGCCCCTTAGGCGCCCGTTCCTTAGACGGTGTCAAACGCCGCACCCGTGCAGGCATGGGACGCTGCCAGGCAGGCTTCTGTTCTCCGCGTACCATGGAAATCTTAGAGCGTGAAGTTCCTATGAGTATCTATGACATTACGAAAAACGGCGTAGACGGTGCCATTGTCATCGGCCGCAACAAAGAGATTTAGGAGAGGGAGGAAATCATCATGAAACATTACGATTTAGTCATTGTAGGCGGTGGTCCTGCCGGTCTTGCTGCCGCTGTATCTGCAAGAGATAACGGCATCGAGAGTATCTTAATCATAGAGAGAGACAAAGAATTAGGCGGTATCCTAAACCAGTGTATCCACAACGGTTTCGGTCTACATACCTTCAAAGAAGAGCTGACAGGTCCGGAGTACGCAGCCCGTTTTGTGGCACAGGTATTAGAGCGGGGCATCGAATACAAAATAAACACCATGGTAGTGGACATAAAAAAGTCCACGGACATCTCCGCAGACAAGAAAATTACAGCCATGAACCGTGAGAACGGCATGTTTGAGGTAGAAGCAACTGCTGTCATCTTAGCTATGGGCTGCCGTGAGCGTTCCAGAGGCGCTTTAAATATCCCGGGATACCGTCCGGCAGGTATTTTCTCCGCCGGAACTGCCCAGCGTCTTGTAAACATGGAAGGCTATATGCCGGGCCGTGAGGTGGTTATCTTAGGCTCCGGTGATATCGGTCTTATCATGGCAAGGCGCATGACCTTAGAAGGAGCAAAGGTAAAGGTAGTAGCTGAGTTAATGCCATATTCCGGCGGTTTAAAGAGAAATATCGTTCAGTGCCTTGACGACTTTGACATTCCGCTAAAATTAAGCCATACCGTAGTGGATATCGAGGGCAAAAACCGTGTGGAGGCCGTTACCATCGCAGAGGTGGGCCCTGACCGCAAACCAATCCCCGGCACAGAAGAGCGTTACACCTGTGACACACTGCTGCTCTCCTGCGGCTTAATTCCGGAAAACGAGCTGAGCAGGAGCGCCGGAGTTTCCTTAAATCCTGTTACCTCCGGTCCTGTGGTAAATGACAGCTTAGAGACAAATATTGACGGTATCTTCGCCTGCGGCAATGTTCTTCACGTACACGACTTAGTGGACTATGTTTCCCAGGAAGCCTCCACAGCCGGAAAAAATGCCGCCGCTTATGTCAGGAACGGCTCTTCCAAAGACACTAAAATCGTGGAAATTCTTCCGGTGGACGGCGTGCGCTATACCGTTCCGAAATACATCCGTCCCACCGAGATGGACGACACCTTAACCGTACGTTTCCGTGTGGGGGCTGTCTACAAAAACTGCAGCATTGCCACCTACTTTGACGATGAATTAATCAGCAAGCGGAAACGCCCTGTCATGGCTCCCGGCGAGATGGAGCAGGTGATTTTGGACAGGAAAAAATTAGGTGAATACCCTGACCTTAGCAAAATTATGATTAAAATAGAAGAAAACGCATAACGAACCCCAGCATTCCTTTGCAAATTCATGTCTGCACTGCGGCATGAATTTGTTTTACCCACAAAAAGCAGTGCAGAAATGAGGGAAACTATGAGTACAAGAGAATTAACCTGCATTGGCTGCCCCCTTGGCTGCAGCTTAAGCGTTACTTTAGAAAATGGTGAGGTCACCGCCGTTACCGGAAATACCTGTCCGCGGGGTGATGCCTATGCCAGAAAAGAAGTTACCAATCCTACCCGTATCGTGACCTCCACGGTCCGTGTAAAAGACGGCGTTTCTCCTATGGTGAGTGTCAAGACAGCCTCTGACATACCAAAGGATAAAATCTTTGACTGCACTGCTGCCCTTAGGGATGTGGTTGTTACCGCTCCTGTCACCATCGGTGACGTAGTGCTTGCCGATGTGGCAGGAACCGGAGTGGACATTGTGGCAGCAAAAAATATTGCGGCAAACTAATCTCATGCACCGTTCTTAACAACGGTAGAATTTTATCTATAGCCATCAGAGGGGAAATATTATATAATGAGGGCGTCTCAAAAGATATGATTTATCATAAGCTTTTGAGACACCCTCACTTTTCGGAAAGGAGATATCCGACTATGAAAAAAGAATTTAAAGAGGCCTTAGAAGATTCCCCCATCCTTGCCGCCATAAAAGATGATGCAGGCCTGCAAAAATGTTTAAAAAGCGAAAGCCACGTGATTTTTATCCTGTACGGCGACATCTGCACCATACCGGATATCGTGGCAACCGTAAAAGGCGCCGGAAAAATTGCCATGGTACATTTAGATTTGATTGCAGGCTTAAGTTCAAAAGAAATCGCCGTGGATTTTATCCGGAAATACACAAAGGCAGACGGTATCATCACCACAAAACCCCCTCTGATTAAACGGGCAAAGGAATTAGGGCTTTACACTATCCTCCGGCTTTTTGTTCTCGATTCCATGGCATACGAAAACATTGAGCGGCAGATTAAAATCGCACGTCCGGATGTGATAGAGGTGCTGCCTGCACTGATGCCGAAAATTGTAGCCAAAATCTGCAAAATATCCCCCATTCCCGTCATTGCCGGAGGGCTTGTCTCTGACAAGGAGGATGTGATGTCGCTGCTACAGTCCGGCGTTATCAGTATTTCCTCCACCAACGAAACCATCTGGTTTTTATGAAATGAAAAAACAGCCCTGGCGGGCTGTTTTTCCGAGGAGTTTAGTTATGAAAATGTTAATCTATATAAAGGAAATTGCTACGAAAGAATTTCTCTGGGACACAGCCTTTATTCCATGCCACCTTCGATTGACAACAGCCTGGGTTGAAGTTGTCAGCTCCTTTCGATGATGTTAGTATACGAAAGAATTATGTCCGAAGTGTGTCAATTTTAAAAAAGATTTCTAAAAAAACTAAAGTTTTGTTTTATATTTTCTTTAGAATTTCTTATGGTTTGTTTTATGTTCTAGCAGGAAACGGCAAAGTTCCAGTATTTCCGGGCTATCCAGACTGTTTTCAAACACAACCTGCCCCGGTCTGCCGGAACAATTTAACAGTCCCATCTCCTCCAAACGGCGTTTCGTCTCCCTTGCGGTTCCTTCCCCACCGTCGAAAATCTGCACATTTTTTCCAAAAACCTTTTGTATCATCTCCCGCACCAGCGGATAATGAGTACAGCCTAACACCACGCTGTCCACCGGATGTGTCAGGTAATCTGCAAATAATTTTGCCAGAAACTGCTCCAATTCGGGACTGTCTAACTCCCCCCGCTCCACAAATTCCACCAGTCCCGGACAGGGCAGGGAAAGAATCTCCGCCTCCCTCCGGTACTGCCCCATCAAATGCCGGAATTTTTCCTCCCGCAGCGTCATGGGCGTTGCCATCACCAGCACCCTTTTATGATTTCCCGCATGAACCGCCGGTTTCAGCGCCGGTTCAATGCCAATCACCGGAATTTCCCGGTAAGTTTCCCTTAATATATCAATGGCTGCGCTAGTGGCGGTATTACATGCCACCACCAGTGCTTTCACTCCCTGCCCCATCAGACGGGCGGCATCTGCACAGGTCAGTTCCCGCACTTCCTCCAGCGTTTTTGTTCCATAGGGAGCGTTTTTCGAATCCCCAAAATAGATAAAATTTTCACCGGGCATACATGCCGTCAATTCCCGCAATACGCTAATCCCGCCAATCCCGGAATCAAATATGCCTACGGGCTGTTCTCTCTTTTCCATAACCATTCCTGCTTTCCATTGTTCTTCTGCCGCAGCTTTCTTCGCTCTGTACGGCTCCGCTTTTTTTCGCCGTCACGCTTCACTCCATGCAACTTTCCTTTTTCCGCCGTCACGCTTCACTCCATGCAGCTTTGCTTTTTTTGCCGTCACTCTTCACTCCATGCAGCTTTGCTTCCTTTATCCGACCGTGTCACCACAAGCTTACGGTCAATTTGCTCTTTCAGTTCCGTCACATGGGAAATGATTCCAATCATCCTGTGGTTTCCCGCCAGCTCATTCAGGACCTCGATGGCATGTGTCCTCGCCTGTACGTCCAGAGAACCGAAGCCCTCGTCAATAAACATCATATCCATATGGATCGCCCCGGCATTTCTGGTGGCAATATCAGAAAGCCCCAACGCCATGGAGAGAGCAGCCAAAAACGCCTCGCCGCCGGATAAGGTTTTGATGTCCCGCTCGCTGTCCGTCACCAGGCTGTACACCGATAAATCCAGACCCTCATTGGATTTCTTTCCCGCGCTGCTCTCCTCCTTTAATTTTAACATAAACTGCCGGTTACTCATCACAAGCAGCCGTTTGTTTGCCTCCCGGATAATCTGCTCAAAATACTGCCGCTGGATATAAGTTTCAAAATCTATCTTCGCCGAGCCGGAAAGCCTGCCGCTGGCGGTCTTGTACAGGCTTTTTACCACCGCATCCTGCTCCTTTAGCTTTTCTGCCTCTTCGATATAACGCCTGCTGTTTTCCAATACGGCATGGTCTGTCTCATATGCGGTGTGCATGGCAAGCCGCTGCCGCTCCGTCTCCTTCCGCCGCCGCTCCGCTTCTTTCTGGCACAGCTTTAATGCTGTAATGTCCACCCTCTCTTTTCCGGCAACGGCCTTTTCTAAGGATTTCATTTCCCCGGCGTTGTTTTGGCATTGTTCGCCGTATTCCCGGCACTTCTTTTCTAAGGCTTCTATGCTTCTCTCTGAAAGCTTCACCGCCCGGTACGCCGCTATATCCGCAAAGCCGGCTTTTTCTAAAGCTGCCTCAAAGGCTTTCTGTGCCCGCTTTTCCTCTTTTTCTAACTTTTTTTCTTTTCCTGCTCCTGTTTTAGCTGTCCCTGTTTAACATCAATGTCCTGCTTTAAGCGTTCCTGCGCCCTACGCTCTTTCTCAAAATTCTCCCGCTCCTGCTGTAGCTGCATGTTTGTCTCTGAGAGAGCAAGCTTTACTGTCTCAAACTTCTGCCGCATCTGCTCCCGTGCCGTCTCTGCCTGCTCCCGCTGCTGTTTTGCCCGTTCCACATCTTCCTCGGAAACAGCATTCCCGGACCTCTCTGCAGGCTTCGGGTGATGGGTAGAACCGCAGACCGGGCAAGGCGTTCCTTCCTCTAAATGCTCTGCCAAAATTCCCGCCTGCCCCTTTAACAGCAGTTTATACTTCTTATCATACTGCTGTGCCGCCGCTTCTGCAAGCCGCTGTTTTTCCCCTAATGCTTCCCTCGCCTGCTTCTGCTCCTGTTCCTGCCGGATGAAAAGCTCTACCTGTCCCATTTTCCGTGACAGCATTTTGTGATAGCACATTTCCGCCTCTGCATAATGGCTCTTTGCTTCCCTTTCCTTCTCCGCTGCAATGGTCAGTTTTTCATAATCAGGAAGGCTTTCCTCGATACGGTGGATATTCCGTTTCACCTCTTCCTCCTCCGAGTGCAGCGTCTTTTCCCTGTCTCTTAACAGTGTTTCCCTCTGCTGGTATTTTATTCCCGCCCCCTCAATCTGTTGGGTCAGTTTTTTCTCTTCCTTTCGGGAGTTTTCTAGTTCCTGCTGCTTACTGTTATATTTCTCTTCCTCCCCCGAAGCCTTTACCGCTTTTTTCGCCGCAACAATCTGTTCCTTCCGGCTGTTATCCTCCGGCTCCTGCTCCTTTAACTTCTGTCCCTTCGCTCTTGCCTTCTCCAAGTTTCCAAACAGCAGCTCCGTATCTTCCGCACTTTTGATTTCCCCGCTGATACGCTCTAATTCCTTCTGCTGCTCCTTTAAAAGCTTCTCGAACTTCTTTTCCTTCTCCCTTGCAAACTCTACCACGTCCTCTAAGGCAGGCTTCTCCTCCTCCGTTTCCACACCCTCGGGATAGATAATCCTTGCCTGCTCCTGCTCCATGGCGCGCTCATTTTCTTCTATCCTAAAATCCATGGCGGCAGAGCGCCTCCGCAGCCTTTCCTGTATGCCCCAGTAAGCCCCCGTCTGAAAAAGCTTGGAAAATATCTGTTTCCGCTCGTCGGATTTCGTGTAAAGCAGTTTTAAAAATTCTCCCTGGGCAATCATCACCGTCTGGGTAAATTGCTCCCTGGTAAGTCCTACGATTTCTAAAATTTTTGCATCCGTCCCCGTTTTTTTCTCCGGGAAAACCGTACCGTCCGGCAGGGTCAGCTTCCTCACCTGCCGCAGCGGCTTTAAGGGCAGTCTGCTGATTTTGGGACTGCTGCCCTTTTCCCCTAATTCCACTACGGTAATGCTTTTTTCTGTCTCCGCCTCGCTGACGGAATAGGGCAGGGGCGTGCCGCAGTAGCGGTACTGCTCCTTTCCGATTTTCTGCACCTTATGGATATGCCCCAGCGCCGCATAGTCAAAGGGATCTAACACCGCCGTATCCACATTTTCGATACCGCCCACCATCCGTATTTCGGAATCACAGGTTTTCGGTTCCTTCCCTGACGCCGTGTAAAACTGGTGGCTTATCAGCACATTCCGCCTGGATGTATCTATTTTTTCCCGCCCTAACACCTTTTTCACTGCCATGTCGTAACTCTTTATCTCTTCCGTAAAAAGCTTCCGCACATATCCCGGCTTGACAAAGGGCAGCAAATAGAAATCTACCTAAAAAATCATCAAAAAGAGCAACCGCTTCCGCAGAGGGCACCGGAACGTCATAGATATCCCCGGCAATCAGAATAGCGTCCGGCGATTCCGTCTCCGCCAATTCCACCATCTGTTTTAAAATATGCTTCTGTTCCTCCAGCAGGCTGTAATGATGAAGCTGTTTCCCGATATGCAAATCTGATAAATGAAAGAATTTCATAAAAACTCCCCTTATATGCTCGCATTTTACAATATTTCAAGAAAATATTCCCTTTTTCTGTCACTTCTGCTATAATAATTTCGTAAATAAGTACCGGAGGTGACCTCAATGGAGCATAAAAAACTGTTTGACGAATATAAATACTGCGAAATCTGCAACGTTCCTATGCCATTGACTTATGAAGATTCGGTCTGTCCCGGCTGCGTGGAAGAAAGACTGTTCCGTGAGGTAAAGGAATATATCCGTGCCAATGATGTGACCGAATATGATGTCGCCTATGAATTTCATATTCCCGTCCGCAAAGTTAAAAAATGGATTCAGGAAGGACGTATTGAATACAAAGAGGACATTACCCAAAAGAATATTATGGGCGGCACTCACTGCAAAATCTGCGGAAAGAAAATTTCTTTCGGCACCGTTTGCCCGAACTGCCTGAAACAGTCAGCCGCTTCAAGCCAGACTTTATCTCCCTCAAAGCCGGAAACAGAAAGCCGCGACAGGGTGGGACGCATTTCTTTCCTTACAAATGCGGATGATTAATTTATTTTTCCTGACAAAATTGCAAATTGCAGTCTTGCCCTTTTTTCTCTGCAATTTGCCATAAGGCATAAAAGGGTATTCAAAAAACCGTCCGGCTTTTGAAACACCCTTTTTTCATGTTACTTTAAAAATCCATTGATAATCTGCTCTTCCGCTTCTTTTTCCGTCAAACCGAGAGTCATTAACTTAACCAGCTGCTCCCCTGCAATCTTTCCAATGGCGGCTTCGTGAATCAGATTTGCGTCGATATTATTTGCAGTAAGCTGCGGGCTTGCCGTCACACAAGCCTCGTCCATAATAATGGCATCGCATTCGCTGTGGCCTGCACAGGCACCGTTTCCGTTCATAATAGAGAAAAATTCCTGCTTCGACTCTCCCTTTGCCACGGAACGGGACACTAAGTTGACGCTGGAATTATCACCGTTTAAGTCCACTGCAAAATCCGTCTTGGCATACTGTTTTCCGTGGGTCATAATTTTTTCATGAATCTCTAAGGATGCTCCCTCCGCTAAATCTCCCCGGGTAACACGGATGGTAGAATCGATTCCCTTAATCTGTGTGGTCTCCATTTCCATATGGGCGCCCTCTTTTAAATGGACTATTGTCTCCGGATTCATGATATTTTCTCCGTTTCCGTCTCCCTCGCCGTAATGGCGCTCCACATAGCGCACCCTTGCATTTTTCTCTAAGTAAAAAGTATGGATACCGGAATGCTTTGAGGTGTCCACGCCGCAGTTATGAATCCCGCAGCCCGCCACAATGGTGACATCTGCCCCTTCTCCGATATAAAAATCATTGTAAACACTCTCCTGCATTCCGCTCTGGCTTAACAACACCGGAATGTGGACGCTCTCATTGACCGTTCCCGGCTTGATAATAATGTCAATGCCATCCTTATCTGTCTTTGAGACAATGTCAATATTGGCGGTGGTATTTCTGGCTAATTTCTCGCCGTTTGCCCGGATATTGTAGGCTCCCTCCGGAACTTCATGCAGCCCTGCCACCTGCTCTAATAAATTTTTCTGTATTAAGTCCATTGTTTCCTCCATTGTTTAAATCTTGTCCACTAAGGTCTGGCAGGTCTCCGCCGTATGGAGCAAATCCGGCAGTACCTCTTCTTTTGTTCCCACGGTCTTAATTCTGCCGTCTGCAATGACAACAATCTTATCTGCAATATCAAGGATCCTCTCCTGATGAGAAATGATAAGAATGGTGCCGTGTATCTCATCCCTCATTTTTTCAAAAACCTTGATGAGACTATTAAAGCTCCAAAGGTCAATGCCCGCCTCCGGCTCATCAAAAATGGAAAGCTTTGTGCCTCTTGCGGTTATCATGGCTATCTCAATACGCTTCAACTCACCGCCGGAAAGGCTGCCGTTAATCTCCCTGTCGATATATTCCCTGGCACAGAGCCCTACCTCGGATAAAATCTCACAGATTTCCGATACACTCATCTCCTTGCCCGCCGCAATGGTAATCAAATCCTTCACCGTCAGCCCTTTAAAATGCACCGGCTGCTGGAACGCATAGCTGATACCGTGCCTTGCCCGCTCCGTAATGTCAAAGTCTGTGATATCCTCGCCGTCTAATAAAATCTGCCCGCTGGTGGGTTTAATGATTCCAGCAATGATTTTTGCCAGAGTGGATTTTCCGCCGCCGTTAGGTCCGGTAATTGCCACAAAATGGTCCTCTATATTCAGACTGATATCCTTTAAAATTCCTTTGTTATCGTGGTTGTCTTCCACTTCGTAAGTAATATTTTTTAACTCTAACATGCCTTTCTCCTTTGGCGTTTATTTGGTCACAAGACGGGGATATTTTACCATAATGGCGTCAAGCATTTCCTCATCCGGCTCAAACTCATAGCGGAGAATACCCTTATCCCCCTTAAAAACAACCGCATAAACCTTTGCTCCCTGTTCGCCGGAGGTCAGATCCTTGTACGTCATAGTCCTATCCGTCTCATATTTGTATATGCCTCTGTCCCCCCTCGGAGCGATGGCAATCACATCATCCATATGGATATTGGCAAGATTTTTCCGTCTGCTCTTTGCCCGAATTCTGGCAAACTTTAAGTCGCCGTCATAGTAGGTGTACTCCCATTCGGTATCCATGCGGAAGGTCTGGAAGTACCACAGTATCGCAAATACCACCGCCGGAACAAAGAAAATAAGCGGCGTAATAAAAGATGCGCCGATAAACATCAGGCAGGCAAGGATAAACCATACCGCATTTAAAAATTTCTTCCACCCTGGGGTTTTCTTTGGAACAATCACTAATATCTCGTGCATTGATTTCTCTCTCTTTCTTCGTAGTATAGAAACGCTTCTTATATTCTAAACTATTTTTAGAAAAAAAGCACTCCCTATCTGGATTTTTATTATTTTATCATGTAAAATAATGTCAGAAAAGGTTTTTTCGCAAATTTTCGTTTCTTTTTATGCAAATTTTAGAATTTATGCCGCCCTGCGGCAGGAAAGGATTTATCCCACCATGATTACTTATGAATTTAAGCCCGATTCCTTTGCCACCTTCCGGGAAGGAATCGTAAGAGAATGGGCGCTCACCAACGGAATCGGCGGCTACGCCGGAAGCTCCCTCATCGGCGCCCACAACCGCACCCATCAGGGCTATCTGATTGCCAGCCTCCATGCTCCCATGGAGCGGTACTTAGTTTTTTCCAAAATCAATGAGGTGCTCCGTACCGGCAAAACCGTCTACAATTTAGAAACCTCCCAGCACTTAGCAGAAGGAAAAACACAATATAAAAACGGACAGGAATATCTTGCTTCCTTTTCCTACGACGGAAGCGTCCATTATACTTACCGTTGCGGCAAGCTGACCCTGACAAAGCATATCTGCTTAGAACCGGGGGAAAATGTCTGCGCCGTCTCCTATGAAATTGAAAACACCGGAGACGCAGCGGAGCTTACCCTTGTGCCGCTGTTTAATTTCCGGGAGCACAGTGCTTCCGCCACCAGGGACACCTTAGATTTTACCCTGTCCCTGTTTGGGAACTCCTTATGCCTTACTCCGAAAGCCCATCCGGAATATACTATCCTGTTTCAGTCCAGCGACGGGGTATTCCAGGAACATATCCCGGTTTACGACGAAAATATGCAGTTACAGATTGAGGTAGATTTGGAGACGGACGGTCTTGACAGCCATTACTGCCCTTATGAGATTGCCGTAACGATTCCGGCAAAGAGTACGAAAAAGCTTTCCCTGCTGTGCTCCCTTCTGCCCACCGGAGACAGCTTTTCCGGCATCACGGAGCAGACCGGATTTGCACTTCTTGAGAAACGCCTTGCCTATACCGAAAAGCTCTATGCCGCTACCGGATACTCCGATGAATTTGCCAACCAGCTGGTACTTGCCGCCGACCAGTTTTTATCCCACCGCAGCTCCACCGGCCTAAAAACCGTGCTGGCAGGGCTGCCCTGGTTCACCGACTGGGGCAGGGACACCATGATTGCCTACACCGGGCTGGTGCTCTGCACCAATCGGAGACGGGAGGCGGAGGAAATCCTTAAGACCTTTGCCCGCTATGTGAAAAACGGCATTGTCCCCAACATGTTCCCGGATGACAATACGCCTCCCCTTTACAACACGGCAGACGCCTCCCTCTGGTACTTTTATGCTGTCTGGCAGTATTTGCAGTACTACGGTGACGATGGGGGCTATCACTTTATCGAAACAGAAATTTATCCGAAATTAAAGGAAATCATCGATGCCTACCGCAGCGGCACAGATTTCAGCATTTATATGGAAGAGGACGGTTTAATCCATGCGGGAAGCGGTCTTGACCAGATTACCTGGATGGACGTGCGGGTGGGTGATTGGGTTGCTACGCCGCGTCACGGAAAACCTGTGGAAATCAATGCCCTGTGGTACAACGCCTTAAAAGTAATGGAGCAGCTTTCCCTGCGTTTTGAAGCCGGAACTTCGAAAAAAAACACTGACGTATTTTCCGGGACAGCAGACGCTTACCGGGCGCTTTCTGAACAGGTAAAGGCTTCTTTCTGCCGGAAATTCTGGTGGGAAGAACAGAAGTGCCTCTACGATGTGGTGGACGGGGACGAGCCGGATGACCATATCCGCCCCAACCAGATTTATGCGGTATCCCTGCCCTTTACCATGTTAGATGAAGAAAAGGAGCAGGCGATTGTCGCCCTGGTGGAGGAAAAGCTCTACATCGGCTGCGGTCTGCGCTCCCTGTCTACAGAGCACGATGAGTACCACGGTATCTACTGCGGTTCTCTGCCAAAGCGTGACGCCGCTTACCATCAGGGGACGGCATGGGGCTTTTTACTGGGCGGTTTCCTAACTGCCTATCTGAAAGTGCACCACCACTCCCCGGAGAGCATCCGGCATGCCTTAGAATTATTAGAGCCGGTGAAAGAACATCTGACGAAGGACGGCTGTATCGGCTCCATTTCAGAAATCTTTGACGGAGACAAACCGCACCATCCAAGAGGCTGCTACGCCCAGGCATGGAGCGTAGGGGAGACACTGCGTACCTATAGTCAGGATATCCTGCCCTATCTTTCCATGTGACTTTCCCTGACTGTCCGAATTGCCGCGGCTGCTGCCAACAGATACTGCCCCGCTTTTCGGGCAGTTCCTAATTGACAGGTTTCCAGGGCTCATTGTGCAGTATTCTTTACACAATGAGCCTGTTTTTAGCAGAAAGATATCTTGTTAAATGATTAGATTTATGAAATTGTATATTTTTTCAAATTTTTAAAAAAAATATATTTTTTAGCTTGACATACGTTTCATCTTCATGTAAAATTATCTTTGCTGTAAGGCGAGCCCAGTTAGCTCAGTTGGTAGAGCAGAGGACTGAAAATCCTCGTGTCTCTGGTTCGATTCCGGAACTGGGCATTTGGATAGGAACTCTTTCCTATCCAGGTGAAAATTTCATATTTTTATTTGCGGGTGTAGTTCAATGGTAGAACACCAGCCTTCCAAGCTGGATACGTGGGTTCGATTCCCATCACCCGCTCTTCTTATATCAAAAGGAAGTCCCCTAACTATACGGAACTTCCTCAATCCTTAAAAGGCTATGACAGCAACAGTTATAGCCTTTTTTCATGCGGTGATTTACCGTAAATGAACTTCTATTCCTTAAAGCAGAGACACACTCCAATGCGCCTCAAACTGTTTTTACCAAAAAAATGACAAATACCAGTGGCTCGTGTTGGAACAGAAAAGCCAGTGTGAAGTTGAGGTAAGGCAGACCGACAATCATGGAACAATCACAACGAGGGATAATTACGAATTGACAAGAAATATCCCTAAAAGCGTGGAGCGTTTACGTGAGGGCGCAAATTTTCAGATATCTTTCAACGCTAATGAAATCAATCTATCAGTTTGGGGAGTAGAGCAAATGTTCCCGTCTATCCGCTATTCTTCCGTAGGTAAAGAACAGCGGCACAAGACAAATAGTAAGTTTCTCTTTGAAGAAATTAAATTCCTGCGAAGTTGTAGTTTCTCTTTGTCCCCTATTGACAAAACGTGATTATAATAGTACAATCTGTAATCAATTGATTACATTTTGTAAAGGAGACACGACTTTGATATGTAATAGAATTAAAGTTTTACGAGCAGAAAGAAATTGGACGCAAGAAGATTTAGCAAATAAAGTCGGAATTTCACGGCAAGCGGTAATTTCAATAGAAAAGTACAAATATACGCCATCTTTGGAATTGGCTTTTAAGATTGCAGAAGCATTCCAAGTTTCTATTGATGCAGTTTTTGAACATACGGAGAAAATTGATTGAGAAACCAAAGATTTTTCAATCGGCAATTGGGGGCAGAGCCCCAAATATGCTCGGAGCGCAGTTAAGAATTATTTTCGACGCGTGTCCTCGCAGCAAGTTGCTTTGACAAGGAGGATTAGTATGAATGACCAAATTTTTATCTTGATTATACTTGTTTTAACTGTAATAGCTACAATGTGGCTTTCTTTGCTGAAAGCAAAGAAACAAATTATTTATAGGGGAGATGAACGCTGGCAGATGATACAGTTGAGGGCAAATCAAATTGCCAATATAGCAAACTGGATTTTAATAGTATTTATTTTGGGTGGAATAACATATCCATTTTTTTATGACAAAGAAATAACTTTTACGCTTACAAGGGTAACTATATTTGGAATGTATTTTATTGGTATGCGCAATCTGATAGAATTAGTTGCAATAAAATATCTGGATAAGCGGTTATAAAGTATTTTGAATCTTAGGCGCTTTTCTTATGTAAAAATTTAAAACATTACCAGCGGAAAAAAATGCAGAAAATTGAATATTGATTACCTTTAGGTAGCGGTGGCTACGTCAATTGACGACAACACCGCAGATGGAAATTCCGGCAAATCATTTAACGAAATATAAATGTGTCACTACACTAGTGTACTGGCTCATTCATTTTTAGCCAAACTGCACTGCCTATATCGCCATCTGCTACGTTGTCGTCGGTCAACGTAGCCACCGCTACGCCTCCCTCCTCCGCCTTGCAGAGTGACGATATATCCAGCACAGTTTAACTAAAAATGAACGAGACAGTACACTAGTACAACAAATATTAAGAACAAGCATAAAGAAAGCCTTGCAAAGTACCCCGAACTAAGGGAATTTATGCAGAGGTAATCAGCTACAACAAGAAGAACCTTGAGAGGAAGCTTCAGAACGAGAGCTGACAACATAGCAGACAACAAAGCAGAGTAAAACGGAGGGAAGAAGAAATTTAACGGAAATGAGATAAAAATGTGAGTATGATTGTGGTATGATATTAACGATACGAATCAGAATTTCATGAGGTAAAGACAATGGCTAGAGAAGTAAAGTGGACAAAGTATTTATGGCTGAGCCTGCTCTCATTCGGAGCATTTCTGCTTGAATATTTTTCAATATTTGTAATCGAATTAATGTTTCTACATGTAGATATATGGAACTATACAGCAAACCAAAGAAGTGTTCACTGTATCATAATGGCTTTTATGTGGGCAGTTGTTATTGCAATTTTACTGTTTTTTTCTCAGAAGTATTTGCATTTTCCCTCAAGAGAAAAGAAAGAAGATAAGCTCTCTCTGAAGAATCGGATAATAACATTTGCTTGCTTAATTGGCTGCAAAATTTTGACTTTTATTGATTGGCGTACTCTAAAAGTGGTTGGCGAAGCTCAAGGTAAAAATGTATATCAATTCTGCGCACAATATTTATACTATCTATTTGAAGTGATGCTTGTTCTTCTAATTATCATGTATGGGCAAAAAGCGCTTGAAACCTTATTGAAAAAAGAAAGCCCAATTCCTTTTGGCGGTATTATATTGGCTGTAACATGGGGAGCGTTTCATTTCGTGTCGAGAGGAGTAGGATTTGAAATATGGAATGGAATTTCTACTATAGTATTTTCTGTTCTTAGCGGTGTAATGTATTTAAGATTAAACAAGAAATGTTTGTATAGCTATCTTTTTATCGCTATAGGCTATTTACTATAAATTCCAGTTCATCTAAATAGCCATAATTATTATCACAACAAAATAAGCAACACAGCGTCAGAGCGTATAGAAAGATTTTAGAAAAACTTCACCATTTTCCACTTTTTTCGATATACGGACTGTGATATGCTAGTATCAGTTATTTTTATGAAATGGATGATTTTTACAGAAACGGAGTTATTTTACCCATGGAAAAAAAAACAGATTTTAAAGCACTCTCCAGTAAGGCCAAAGTACAATATATCTGGGACTACTATAAGCTTCGTATCCTGGTAATCGTGCTTTGCACCGCTGCCGCCATTTCCCTGATTCATCACTATGTCACCTACCGGGAACCGCTGTTAAACGTTCTTATGATTAACACCACGAACGGAACTATGACTACTGCCGATGGCTTTGATGAATTTTTAGACGCTTACGGTTACGACAAGGAGGAATATCCGGTATCCCTATACGGCGCTCTCTACATTCCCGAAGAAAAGGATGCGGCAGTTTCCGCTTATCAGGATTACGAGGTTCTCGCCACCATGATTGCCGGGGGGGAGGAAGATATCTTTTTCGGCAGGGGAGACGTATTCTTAGCTTATGCCGAACAGGGCGCATTTACGGACTTGTCTGACATCCTATCCGAAGAAACCTTTGAAAAATATAAAGACAGCATGATTTATTCCACAGACGACGGTGAAAGCGATCCTTATCCCTGTGCCGTGGAAATCACTGACAATGAATGGTTGAAAAAGAATGGCTACTATGGCGGAAGCTGTTATTTTGGCATTTTCTTCCGTTCAGAAAAAACGGAAGTCACTTCCCAGTTTGCAGAATTCCTGCTGGCACAGTAACCACAGGCTTAAAACAGGGAATGTCAGAGCAGATTTCCTCCGGGTACCAATCTGCCCTGACATTCCCTTCTGTTTATTGTAGCAGCACCACGGAATACTCCGGCAGCGTCAAAGTTCCTTCCTCTAGTTCAGCCGCCTTATTTCCCGTCAAAAGCATTCCTGCCAGGTTTGCCTCCACCCCTGCTTTTCCATTCAGTGTAAGTCCTGATACATCTACCGTCTGTGCCCTCTCCGATAAATTATATATCAGGCAGATTTCCGTCCCCTCATAGCTTTTCTTCACTACACAGATATCATCATTTGAAAGACTTTCCTCAAAATCAGCCTCCCCTCTGGCAATCTCCGGAAAACTGTTCCGCAGCTTAATGGTCTCCTTGACAAACTGATAAATGGAATTTCCGTCTTCCCTCTGCTCATCCAACGCTCCATATTTCATTTTCACAGAATCCATATCCAGCGGTCCATGACACATGCCCTCCGTTGAAGCATCCCCGCTCCAGTACATGGGCGCCCGCTTATTTTCGTCTTTCCCGGAGCCCTTCATTCCCAACTCTTCTCCATAATAGAGAAACGCGCTTCCCGACATCAGAAGATTCATCGCCTGGGCTATCTTCGTCTGATTCTCACTATAATCCCCGGCATAATACCCTGCGCCCCTCGCCATATCATGGTTGGTGTAAAACGGCGCATCAATATAATTTTCATTATAAGCAGAAACCGTCTCCTGCACCCGCTCTAAAGCTTTCCCATAGGCTGCCGCAGAACCACCCTTCAATACCGACGCAATGATTCCTGTACTGTCCGCAAAATCAAAATCAAAACAGCTATCTATGCCGCTCTCATAGTATTTTGCATAAGTTTCCATATCATTCCAGACCTCCGCCACAATATAGGCGTCCTCCTTCTTCCCTTTCACCATGTCCGCAAACCAGGAAAGTACCTCCACATTGGCATCCACTTTTCCGCTATAATACTCCTTCGCCGCATCCAGCCGGAAACCGTCCACCCCCAGTTCTAACCAGAAATCCACAATCTGCTCAAACTCGTCCCGTACTGCCTCATTTCCCAAATTCAAATCCGGCATTTCACTCCAGAACTGCGACTCATAATACCAGTCCGTCCCCTCTAACAGATTGTACCCGCTTCCCATCTCCTTTGAAAAATAGTAATAATCCACATAGGGACACTCCGTCAAATCCGGCTCCTCCCCCTCCGGCAGGGATTTTAAATATTCCTCCGCCGCCAAAAACCACGCATGCTCCGAAGAAGAATGGTTCATTACCAAATCAATAATGACATTTATCCCCCTCTTGTGGCATTCCTCCACCAGCACCTTAAAATCCTCCAAGGTCCCATATTCCCCGTCAATCTCACAATAATCCGTCACATCATACTTATGATAGGTGGTCGAGGGCATCACCGGCATGAGCCAGATGCCATTACACCCCAAATCCGTATCCGTCCCCTCATCCCCGTCATTTATATAATCCAGCTTCTCCGTCAGCCCTTTCAAATCGCCGACACCGTCTCCGTCGCTGTCATAAAAACTGTAGACAAAGACCTCATACCAGGTACGGTAATTGTCATCTATCATAGCGCTCTCCTTCGTATTCACCTGCTTCATCAGTTCCGCTGCCGCAGGCTGCGCCGCCTCTTCCGCTCCACTGTTTCCCGCCGCATTTTCTTCCTTCCCGACAGCATTTGCACGGTCTGCTTCCTCTATTTCTGTACCCACATCCGCTCCCACGCTCCGGGAGTTTTCCACATTATCTCCCACATTCCCGGTTGTGTTTCCACATCCGGTACTGCTGATTATCAACGCAGCAGATAACATAGCTGCTAATAATTTTCGTTTCATTGTTTTGCCTCCTTTAGTTATTTATTCAAAATTTGTACAATGGTTTTCTGGCAAGTTACGCCATGAAGGGCAGGAGGGGCGCTAAGACACGCTCTCGCTCCCGTAGCACCAACGGTGATGCTGAAACGCAGCGGATACTAGGCAAACTACCTCGCCAAGTACCGGCGTCTTTGGAAGGGTCTTTTCACCCCTCCTGCCCTTCATGGCTTAGTTTTCGGCAATAACTCCTCGTAGAAATTTACACACACAGTAGCTCACTCTCTTACTCAGACAATTTTGCTTCTAAAACCTTTCTACCGCACTTACGGTAATCTTCACAAGAAATTCGACCTGAAAAATGATATATTCCTGTCAAAATGAAAAGAGCAGTTTCAACCTTTCCCAGTAACGACCTCATTCCCCAAAATTCTTTCACCGTACGCAGATTTTCCCCAACATATGTAAACTTCATCGCCATATGCAGATTTCCCTCTCTGTACGTAAATTCTCCCCACCATACGTAAAATTTCCTACACCGTCCTATTCCTTCTCATAATGGTAGAAATCCGTCGGCAGCCAGGTGCCGGACAAAAGAACTGCGGACGGCAGATTCTGCGGGGAGCAGCCTGCCCCCACCCCCCCTCCGGCACCGTCCCCCCACAATTTCCCCCTCCATTATAAGAAAAAAAGGACAGAAATTCCAACAAATTCCTGCCCTTCTTCCCTTCATTAAGTTATCCCGCGTACAACCGCCAAATCACCCTTTGACCGCCCCGCTCATTCCCTCTACGTAGAACTTCTGCGTAAACAGGAACAAAATCGCAATCGGAATAGATACCACAACAGCCCCCGCCGCAAAACAGGTATACCAGCTGTCAATGTACTCCTTCTCAAGCATCTTCCACAAACCGATAGACACGGTATAATACTGTGCATCCGCACGGCAGATAACCTTTGCAAAAATAAAGTCAATCCACGGTGACATGAAAGAAGTTAAAATCGTATACACAATAATCGGCTTACTGAGCGGCACGGTAATTTGAGTAAACACCTGCCATCTGGTCGCCCCGTCAATAATTGCTGCCTCGTCAAGCGCCTTTGGAACCGTATCAAAAAATCCCTTTGCCACATAAAACCCTGTTCCGGTTCCTGCGGAGAATACAATAATCAACGCCACACGAATCATGGAACCATCTGCCAGATTTAATGCTTTTAAAATATAGTACACCGCAATCATGGACATAAAGGATGGGAACAATCCCAATATCATAGCAATATTCATAAAGGGTTTTCTCATCTTAAACCGCATTCTTGACATACAGTAAGCAACCGAAAGCACAAACACGGTAGAAATAATACAGGTAAAAATTGCTATCACAAAGGTGTTCATAAACATTCTCGGAAAGTTTAAGATACTGGTATCTGTAAACAACCGGATGTAATTATCAAAGGTGTAAGTTTTCGGGAAAAAGGTGGTCACATAAGAACCTTTTTCCGCACGGAAACTGGTGAGTATTACCCAGAAAATCGGCAGCACCCAGATGAATGCAAGGATTGCCAGTAATACATGTATCAGTACATTTACAATTTTTTTACGGATTTTTGTTCCGGAACTAACTTGTTTACTCATTACATAAATCCCTCCTCGTCTTTGTAGGATGTGGTATTACGATAGGTTACCAGAGCAACAATGGCAAGGACAATGAATGTCATAATACCGATAACGGCACCTAAGTTATAGTAGTTCTTATCAACCGTCAGCTTATACAACCAGGTAACCAGCAAGTCGGTCTTTCCTGCCGTTGCATCCACCGGCGTCGGATTTCCTCCTGATAACAGGAAAATAACGTTGAAGTTATTGATATTTCCTGTAAACTGCGTAATCAGATACGGAGTCATAACAAAGAACATATATGGTAATGTAATCTTTACGAAAGTCTGTACTGCATTAGCGCCGTCAATTTTTGCTGCCTCATAAAGTTCACCCGGAATATTCTGTAAAATACCGGTTACCTGAAGCAGTGTGTAAGGAATACCTACCCAGAGGTTGATGACAATAACGGTAACTCTCGCCCAGGTGGCATTGGAAAAGAACGGCAATGCCGTATCAATAATGCCGTATTTCAATAATAAGGTGTTTACAATACCTGTCTGCTGCAACATACTTCTCATAATAAGAAGGGATACGAACTGCGGTACTGCGATGGAAAGCACGAAACAAAATCTCCAGAACCCTTTTGCCTTTGTCTCCTTCCGGTTGATAATGATTGCTAAAATCATACCGAAAACATAGTTTAAAGCAGTTGCAAAAATTGCCCAGATCAAGGTCCATCCCAATACGGAATAGAACTGCTTTCCGATACTGTCGCCAAAGTTTAAGATTTTTTTGAAGTTTGCAAGCCCTACCCAGTCAAACAATACCAGATGTTCATTTACTTTACTATAGTTCGTAAATGCCATGGAGATATTGTAAATCAACGGCAGAACTGTAAAAATCAAAATTCCCATGATTGGAAGCGCCAATAAGAATTTATGTAAATTTTGATTGAACAAACTCTTGAAGTCTTCTTTAAAGCTGTTTAAATGTTTGCCCTGTTTTGCCAGGACTTCTGATTTGTAAGAACTCTTTACTGCTTCTCTCCAGACAATAATGAAGAAAAATGTCAGGTAAAGAGTTGCTACACCATAGAGGAGTATCAACTGTGACTGATCCCCTGCGGTATATTCATAAATACTTTTTTTCTCATTCCATACTTTTTCCTGCTCTCTCCATCCAAGGGACGGAAGCATTGACAAATTATAAATTCCGGAAGTTACCATGAACCAGATATAAGCGACTTCAATCGCCAAGAACATGATACCTTTTCCAATCTGCTTATGTGCAATATTACCCAAGCCCATAATGAGCAGGGAAATTTTGGTTATGATATTCCCTTTGGTCACCGCATTTGTAACGGTATAGGGTGTCGGAAATTCGTTTACTTTTTTACCAGCCTTTTTCACGTTATGGGCCTCCTTAATAACGTTTTAAGGACTTTCAGGGTGCCTTTTACGGCACCGCGAAAATCCATTGTGTATTTTTCTAATTCTCTAAAGAATACTGCTTACTGTGCAACGTCCGTGTTCATTGCTGTGTTCATTTCTTCTGTTTTCTCTGCAGCGTTGTCATGTGTAACTTCACCGGAGATAATTGCATTTCCCATGTTCTCTGCCGGAGACCAGTAATTACCCATCTCACTTACTAACGGCTGCATGATAGAAGTATCTGTCATAACCTTTGTCACTGCTGCTGCGATTGGGTCATCTGCGATTTCAACATTAACGTTGGTAGGTAAGATGTTTCTCATCTCATAGTGAGCTTTCTGAGCATCCTCGCCTGCAAGATAAGCCGCTAAAGCCATCGCAATCTGCATGTTCTCTGCATTGGGGTTTACACCGACTGCTTTAGAACCCATGAAGGATTTTAACTGGCCTTCTGTTCCGCCGATGTTAGCGGTTGGAAGTGCTGCAACACCAAAGTTATCACCTAATGCTTCTTTTACGCTCTCTGCATCCCATGTACCGGAGAAGATTGCATTAACGCTGCCGTCACGTAAACCAGCCATACCAGAACCGTCTTTATCATTGATAAAGTTTGGATTTGCTGCTAAATCTACTAAATAATCAGTAGTTGCTACTGCTTTGTCACCGCTGAAATCAATACCTGCAGCTGCATCGGTACCATCACCGAATAAGGTACAGCCGTTTGCTGCATAGAATGCCTGAATATACCATGAGTTGTTTAACGGGAAAGAAACTTTTCCTTTCTCTAACATGGTATCTAAGCTCTTGATGTCATCCTCTGAGAATACACTGGTGTCATAGAACATGAACCATGTATTAGAGGTGAACGGGAATGCTACTACTGCATCGTTGTAAGTTACAGAAGCAATGATGGAGTCTGCGTTTGTGCTTGTTACATAATCTAAATAGCTTCCGCCTAACTCTGCAAGTCCGTTTGCTGCTACTAAATCAGGAATATTATCGTTTGCTAACATATATACATCAGCAGAACCCTCAACGTCCTGAGTTACAGTTGTTTTTGCATCACCCTCAGCACATACGCCGTATGCAAAAGTGATATCCCAGTTTGGATGCGCCTCATTGAATGCGTCACACTGTGCAGATAACCAGCCTGTATCCTGGTCTTCCTGCGGGCTCCATACGGTAATGGTTCCTGCCCATGCCTCTTCCTCTGCTGCTCCTTCACCTGCTGCGGCAGGTGCCTCTGTGGAATCTACTGCTGCACCGTTGTCTGCTGCTGCATCGCTTCCTGCGTTTGTTCCTGCATCTGTTCCTGCATCTGTTCCTGCATTACCACCTGCATTGTTTCCACAGCCTGCAATCATGCTTGCTGCCATTACTGTAACAAGTAATAAAGATACTGCTTTCTTTTTCATTTTTCCTCTCCTTTTCTTTTTCCCTTGAAAGTTTCTATATAAAATGCCACGCATCTTATACCATATGGAACAATTAGTTTCATAAGAAGTATTACTTCTTATGAAAAAGATACCCGGGTATCTTTTTCGGCGGTTCCTCCCGGAGGATATCACCTTCGATATACTGTGGCAAGGGTTCTAATCCATGCCCTGCGCTCCTCGCTCAAGCTGTCGGTTCCTACTCTCCAGCGCCAGTTATTTCCCACGGTGGAGGGTGCATTCATTCTCGCTTCATTTCCAAGCTTTAGCAAATCCTGCATCTGAATGACCGCCACGTCTGCAACGCTTGCATAGGCTGCCCTAATCAGAGCGTCCGGTATTTCTTCTTTATATTTGATATTCAGGTACTCATACAGATAAGCAAGCTCATAATCTGTCTTATCCCTGAAATAACCAACAATAGTATCATTGTCATGGGTTCCTGCATACACCACAAGATTGCTGTCAGTGTAATTATGGGGCAAATGCTCGTTTGCAGTATCATCTCCAAAGGCAAACAACAGCACCTTAATTCCTGCCCATCCGGTTTTTGCCAAAAGCTTTCTGACTCCCGGCAGCGGCTGCTTCATTCCCAGATTTTCTACAATCACCTTGGTATCCTTCGCCGCTTTTTCCACCGCATCGGTAAATTTCCGTCCCGGCCCTTTGCTCCATTTTCCGTTTTTTCCGTTTTCGGCTTCACCTGGCACAGTATAATATTTTACGATGGCATTAAAATGATCTAACCGCATCACGTCACACATCTGCGCCTGCTTTGCCACACGTTTCTGCCACCAGAGGAAATTGTCCTGTTCCATCCGCTGCCAATTATAAACCGGACAGCCCCATTTCTGACCTTCCCCGGCAAAGGCATCCGGCGGTGCGGCTGCCACACTCTTAGGCGTTCCGTCTTCATTCAGAAGAAACAGCTCCCTGTTTGCCCAAACATCTGCACTGTCCGCTCCTATGTAAAACGGCATGTCACCAATCAGCTTAATGCCGCTGCTCTGTGCATATTCCTTGAGGAATCCCCACTGCTTAAAAAATTCATATTGGCAAAACTTGTAAAAAAGTATTTCATTCTTTAACCTTTGCCGGTATTCCTCCAATGCCTCGGGATATCTGTCACGCAACGGTATCTCCCAGCTCTGCCACTCTCTGTCGCCAAACTGTTCTTTCAGCGCCATATAAAGCCCATAATCCTCAAGCCACTCTTGTTCCGCTTCCTGAAATTGTAAAAATCCCAATTCCTCCCGGTCAAATCTGGCAAATGCCATTTTAAGCACCTGGGAACGGTTCTCATAAATCATGGCATAGTCAATACCGTTTTCATCTTTTCCCCAGTGAAAGCTGCGGATTTCTTCTTCCTTTAGCAATCCCTGCTTCATCAGATGATCTAAATCTATCAGATACGGGTTTCCCGCAAATGCTGAGTAGGACTGATAGGGACTGTTTCCAAATCCGGTAGGTCCCACCGGAAGTATCTGCCAGTACCGCTGTTTTAAGTCCACCAGAAGGTCAATGAACTGGAACGCCGCATCTCCTAATGTACCTATTCCATATGAAGATGGTAAGCTCGTAATCGCCAGAAGAATTCCTGCTCCCCTGGTCAGTCTTTTTGTCTCCAATTCCGTTCCCCCAGTTTGTTTCTGTTTTTGCATTTTCGCGTTTTTTCGTATCTAAGATGATTTTATAACTGAAAACGTTTTTTGTCAACGAATTTGCAATTTTTGATATCGTTTTTGCCATTTTTAACGTTTTTCTTCGACCTTTTTTGTATAAATCAACAAGTGTTTTTTTGTTTTTTTTCGAAAAAAAAACGAATATTCGATTCCTCTCCTTGTAAAACCCACCTCTGTCCGTTATAATGAAGATAGTTTCGCACCCCGGAAGCGCGAAACTATCGCTACCCAAACGCAGCGATGAAACCATCTACTACAAAGGAATTTTTATATGGTTACGATTAAAGATATTGCAACCCGCCTCGGTATATCCATCAGTACAGTCTCAAAGGGGCTCAACGGCGCCAGCGACATCAGTGAGGATTTGCGGCAGTTAGTGCTTGACACTGCGGTGGAAATGGGTTATGCAACCAAGAAATCAAAAAAAGTAGAAAACCGGAAGCTGGCTGTTTTCATTGAAAATATGGAATATGAAACGCCGGATCAGTTCGGCTACGACATTGTGTTGGGCTTTAAACAGAATGCTTTCCGCTACAAATGGGACGTTACTGTGATCCCTGTGACGCCGGCTTTTCAATTAGAAGAAAAATACGATACTTATCTGTTGAAAAACGGGTTCTGCGGCGCCTTTTTATTGGGCTTTGCCCTCCATGACGAATGGATGCGCCAGTTAAAAACCACCACCATGCCCACGGTTCTACTTGACAACTACATCAAAAAAAACCCCAACGTTTGTTATGTAGGAACAGACAACTACGAGGGCATCGACACTGCCGTAGACCACCTCTACACCTTAGGGCACAAGAAAATTGCATTTTTGAACGGTTCTCTCCACTCCATGGTGTCGGAAGAGCGGCAGGAGGCGTACTACGAGAGTATGCGCGCTCACGGGCTTGATATCATCGAAGAGCTGACCGCCTACGGCTACTACGTCGCCGACAGCGCAAAATACCATGTTCCCACCTTCTTAGGGGCAGGGGCAACTGCCATTATCTGCGGCAACGATTTGATTGCCTCCGGCGTGATTACGGAGTGCCGGCTCCGGGGCTTCCGCATACCGGAAGACATCAGCGTCGTCGGTTTCGATGACATCCCCTTAGCGGCAACCTTAGATCCGCCCCTTACCACAATCCGGCAGGAGCGCAATGAATTGGGAAAATGTGCTTATGTATCCCTCAATTCCCTAGTGCACCATATTCCTTTCTGCCGAACCCAGATACGGGCAAGATTAGTGGAACGGGAATCCACCACACGTTATCAGACGCCTGTCCGAAAAAAAGGAATTCCCGCCAAACCGGCTTCCGCTGCCGATACTTTAAAATAGGCAACAGTTTTATGATTTGCTCCTTACCGCCTCATAGATGGGGCGGTTTTCTTTTGCCGGGAGGACAATCAGCACCACCATACAGAGCATACCGAAGGAGGAAATCAACACCACTCCCCTACGATAGGACATCCATTGCCCCATGCTTCCCGCCGCCAGCTGAAATATCACACAGCCGAAAGACATTGCCATATTAAAAAAGGCATTTACTCTGGCTCTCATATGCTCCGGCAGATAGCACTGCACGGCTGTTTCCCGGATTGTTGCACTGGAAATTCCAAGCGCCCCGCCGATAAAACGGTTCAGCAGCATCAACGGATAAGGCAGAAACAACAGTATGATATCCAACAGGTTGTAAACCGTATAGACAATTTTGGTAAAAGCATACCGTTTCTTTACCGGGATTTCTTTTCTGTACTGGAGCAGCCCGCCTAAGAAGCGCCCCACCATTTCCGCACTTTTTAAAAATCCAAGCATGGTCACCGTCAGATAGGGCATGGTCTGATAAAACGCCTGGGTTAAAATAGTTGTTCCCTCGGAAGTTCCCTGGGTAATGCTCATATAGGTATAAATATTACGGATTCCCTTTTCTTTTTTCAGATAAGCAAACCCTTCCCGGATATCCGCCCAATACCTCCGAAAGGTATAGCTTTCCTCCTGTTCCTTCCTTTTTTCCGCAATACCGCTCTCCACCACAACCGCTGCAAACGTAATTGCCGCCACAAGAAAAAATATTTCTCCCATGGATATCTTTTCATACAAAAAGGCTGCTATCGGGGACATGGCAATGGTGACAATGGGATAAATGGTGTTGCTGACAGAATAGCCCTTCTGCTCTAATCCCACAGGAATCAAATCCGGATACCATGCGTTGTAGGCAAGCCGGTAGCAGACGGAAATCGTACCAATGACCAGCACAAACACCAGATACAGCCCATAGGAAAATTCATGTCTGCCTACATACCAGCCCATTGCCAGATATAAAACCGCCGTCAGAAGGTCCGAACCCACAATCCATTTTTTCTTGCCGCCCTTGTCGATAAACGGCGCAATCAATATGGAAATCAGCACATCCGGCAGCATTCCGCAAACAAGCACCAGCGCTGACAGCAGCGTAGAACCCGTCTCGTCAAACACCAGCAGGCTGATGGGCAGATTCATTGCTTCCCCTCCCACTGCCGTCAGTACGGTTGCAACGGTAATACGGGTGAATCCTGCGGTCCAAAGGGTTTGTTTTTTTGCGTTCATGAGCTTCTCCTTCTATTACATTTTCATTTTTTTATAAATTCATGACATATAAACGAACTTCATTTGTATTTCTCAGTAAGAATATTCTTATGATGTTGGGGTCAAAACGATAAATAAATTTGACCCTATTCCTATAGCACCTTGAAAAATTCATATTTTGTAGTATATTGCCGGACTTTTGGGGATATATGCTGGGTATTCCCTACCTTGTTTTATGCAAGTACCGGATTTGGGGCATAGTTTCCC